>WNGE01014508.1_pt1 | contig 14480 bp, 16 predicted proteins | sample 5400651 | NCBI WGS metagenome assembly WNGE01 (sample SAMN13153370, study PRJNA577476) | soil metagenome | isolation source: 60 cm soil or saprolite under grassland replicate 2 | place: USA:California | collected 2016-06-15 | reverse complement strand
CTGCGATCGGGGCGATCGCCGTCGCGCTGCTGATGCGCGGTGCGCTGCGCCCGCTGGTCCGGCTCGACCGGGCGGCGTCCGCGATCGAGCAGACCGGCGACCTGCGCCGGCGGCTGCCCGACCCGCATCGCGCGGACGAGGTCGGACGTCTGGCGACCACGCTGAACGCCATGCTCGACACTCTCGATCGAGCGCGGGAGGGCGAGCGCAGGTTTCTCGCCGACGCGTCTCACGAGTTGCGCACGCCGCTCACGGCGCTGGTCGGGAACGTCGCGCACCTCGCGCGGTTCGGTTCGACGCCCGAGCTGATCGACGACCTCCGGGCCGATGCCGAGAGGCTGGCCCGACTCGCCGACGATCTTCTGACGCTGTCACGGGAGGAGGCGGCGATGCCGCCCGGTGACACCGTTCGGCTGGACGAGCTGGTTCGCGCACTTTCGGCGCCCGATGTCGACCTGGCGCAGGCGGCCCCCGTGACCGTGAGGGGGGACCGGGCTGCCCTCGAGCGCTCGCTCGCCAACCTCGTCGAAAATGCTCGTCGCTACGGTCCGCCCGGCGGGCGAATCGCCGTCTCCGTCGAGCCGCGCGGCGACCGCGTCGAGCTGACGGTGCAAGATGAAGGAACCGGCCTGACGGGCGAGGACAGCGAGCGTGCGTTCACGCGCTTCTGGCGGGGGAGGACGGACGGCGCCGGCTCGGGCCTCGGGCTGGCAATCGTTCGCGCCACCGCAGAACGCCACGGGGGCCGTGCATATGCGCGCGGGTCGAGGTTCACGATCGAGCTGCCGGCTTTCAGAACGGAGTATCCGGTTAGCTCCCCCGAGTCTCGGGGCTAATCGGCAGCATCAGCGAGCAATAGCCGTTGATCAGGGTGTAGCCGCTGTCGGCGTAGAGCCGGAGAGCAGCATCGTTGTCTTCCTCCGTCTGCAAGACGAGGCGCAGAGCGCCCGACGCGATTGCAGCCGCTCGGACGGAAGCGAGAAGCGCGCGACCAACTCCAAAGCGGCGGTGCTTCGGGAGGACGAACAGGTCTCTGATCTGCCAGAAGTGGGCGAGCCGCAACGATGCCGGAACTTCCATCGTGATCGCAAAGCCGACGAACCTCGCACCGTCTTCTGCGACGAATGCGCGTAGGCGGCTTGTGCTGAGGCTCTGCTCCAGCCAACTCGCTGACCGTGAGACATCAGAAGCCTCGCCGTAGTGAACGCGATACTGATCGAAGATTTCTGCAAGCGCTTCGATTTCGCTGGGCGTCGGCGCAGTGAGAGCCCGGACTGAGACCGGCTCACTGAGGGCCGTGGGAGTGTTCCGGCTCACGCTCTCTCCTCATACGACGGCGTCCGACTCTTAGCTCCTCTTTCCCGTTTCGTGAGATACCCCTCTTTCAGGAAAGTTTCAGAGTCTCTCGATACACCTGCGGGCGAAGATCTCGAGAAAGGAACACCGTGAAATACTTGCGCACGCTCTCGACCGCCCGCCTGCTCGTCGGCGCAATCGCCCTCGTCGCAGCGCTCGTCGCCTCTGCGATCGCAGTCGCCGCAAGCCAGGGCAGCGGCCCGACGCCACCGCCGAAGCCGCTCGCCGACGCGTTGCACGATGCGCTGAGCGCTCCACAGCCGAGTGGTGTGACCGCGCGTGTCACGTTCACCAACAACCTCTTCCCGTCGGGCGCCCTGACGGGCAGCACCGGGTCGGCCCTGATGTCCGGCGCCTCGGGTCGTCTCTGGCTGAGCGACAACGGCGGCCGCATCGAGCTCCAGTCGGATGCGGGCGATGTGCAGATCGTCTGGAACGACACGAAGGTGACGGTGTACGACGCGTCGTCGAACACGGCCTACGTCGCAGACCTGCCGCAGAAGCAGACGACGAGCAGCGACCATTCGCCGCCGTCCGTCGACCAGATCACGCAGTTCCTCGCCGATCTCGGCGGTCACTGGACGATTTCGGACGCGCAACCGACGGACATTGCAGGTGAGCCTGCGTATTCGGTGCAGGTTTCGCCGAAGCACGACGGTGGGCTGCTTGGGAAGGCCGAGCTCGCATGGGACGCCGTGCAGGGTGTCCCGCTGAGAGTGGCGATCTACGCGCAAGGGGCGTCTGCGCCCGCGCTGGCCCTCGACGTGACGGACATCTCGTTCGGGCCTGTTTCGGATTCGGACATCGCCGTGTCGCCGCCCGCAGGCGCGAAGATCGTCGATCTCTCCTCGCAGACGCAGGACAAGACCGGCGCCGACACGCCGCCGGTCACCGGCCTCGCCGCCGTGCAGGCCGCTGCGCCCTTCGCGGTCGTCGCTCCCGACACGCTCGTCGGCCTTCCGCGCCAGGACGTGAGGCTCGTCGGCCCGGCCGACTCGAGATCGGCCGTCGTCGTGTACGGCGAGGGGCTCGGCGCGATCGCCGTGGTCGAGCGCGCGCAGGATACGACCTCCGCCGGGACCGGCAAGAGCGGCACCGGTCTCGATTCGCTGCCGGCCATTTCCCTGGACGGGATCACCGCACACGAGCTGTCGACCGAGCTCGGCACCGTGCTCGCTTGGGACCGCGGCGGAGTGTCGTACATCCTCGCAGGGTCGGTCCCATCAGCCGCAGCCGAGGCGGCGGCGCGCGGCCTGAAGTGAGCGACACGCCGCCGGTCGCGGCTCGGCAGCTGGTCAAGGTCTACGGCGACCTCGTCGCCGTAGACCACGTTGACCTGACGGTCGAGCGCGGCGACGTCTTCGGCTACCTCGGCCCGAACGGTGCCGGCAAGACGACGTCGCTGCGCATGCTGCTTGGCCTGATCCGTCCGACGTCCGGCGAGGCGCGCCTGTTCGGCCGTGACCCGCTGGTCGACGGCGCGCGCGCTCTCGACGGAGTCGCGGGGTTCGTCGAAGGCCCTCGCTTCTACCCGTACCTGTCCGGACGCAGGAACCTGCGGCTGCTCGCCGACCTCGATGGCGGCCTTCCCTCAGCGAGGCTCGACGCGGTCCTCGACCTCGTTGAGCTGCGTGACCGTGCGAAAGATCGTGTCGGCAACTACTCGCACGGCATGCGACAGCGTCTCGGGATCGCGGCGTCGCTTCTGCGAGAGCCTCAGCTCCTGCTCCTCGACGAGCCGACGACGGGCCTTGATCCGGCCGGGATGCGCGACATGCGGGAGCTCGTCAAGCGGCTCGCCTCGGAAGGAATCACGATCCTGCTGTCGAGCCACATCCTCGCGGAGGTCGAAGAGCTCTGTAATCGCGTCGCGATCCTCCGGAGCGGCCGGATCATCTACGAGGGCAGGCTCGACGAGCTCCTGCGGAGCGCCGGGGTCGGTTACAGGCTCCGCGTCACCGATCCCGAGCGGGCACGCACCTTGCTGCTCGCGCGCGGGGTCGAGTCGGTCAACCTCGTCGACGGCGAACTGCGCTTCCAGGCCGACGAAGCGGCTGTCGAGGCGGCGTCGGTCGCGCTCGGCGCCGCAGGGATCGGCATCGCCGCGCTCGTCCCGCACACGGCGACGCTCGAGGAGCTGTTCCTCGGCATGACCGAGGAGGCCGCCGCGTGAGGCGCGTCTACAAGTGGGAGCTCCTGAAGCTGATGGCGCAGAAGCGCACGTACCTCGGTCTCGGCGCCGCGATGGCCGTGCCGCTGATCTTCGTTCTCGTGCTGGTCTTCAAGACCGGAGGCCCGAACGACATCCCACTCGGTCGCTACATCCGCCAGACGGGGCTCGCGACCCCGTTCGTCGTCCTCTTCTTCATGTCGATCTGGGCGTTTCCGTTGATCACGGCGCTCGTCGCCGGCGACATCGTCGCTTCCGAGAGCCACAACGGCACCCTGAAGACGATCCTCACGCGCTCGCGCAACCGCGGCGAGATCTTCGGCGCGAAAGTACTGGCGACCCTGACCTACACGACGACGGCGGTTGCGGCGATGGCGATCGTCGGGGTGGTCGCAGCGAGCATCGCGTGGGGCTTCAACGGCCTGACGTCCCTCTCGGGGACGACCGTGAGCCGGTGGCACGGCCTGGGTCTGCTGGTGGCGAGCCTGGCGATCTACGGCTGGCCGATGGCCGGCATCGCCGCCTTCGGGCTCCTCCTTTCGACAATCACACGCAACAGTGCGGCGTCGGTCGTCGGGACGCTGATGTGGGCGCTGCTGATGCAGTTGCTCGGCGTGCTGCCGGGCACCGAGTCGATCAGGCCGTACCTGCTCGGCACGCAATTCGAGGCCTGGCACGGGTTCCTGCGCACGCCGGCGGACTGGGCGCCGGTCGTGCGCGCTCTGTGGGTTTGCGCCTTCTACGTCGCGATTCCGCTCGCGGCCGGCTATCTCGTGTTCCTACGGCGCGACGTGGCCGACGAGTAGCGCCCGCCCGACGACTGCGGCTTCCGCGCCGGCGTGTGCGAGTGCGTCGACATCCGCAGGTGAGCGGACGCCGCCGGCCGCCAGCACGCGCAGGCCCGAGGCGGCCGCCTGCTCGACCAGAGCAAGGTCGGGCCCTCCGAGCGTGCCGTCGCGCTCGATCGCGGTCACGAGCACGCGCTCGACACCCGCTTCGCGCGCTCGCTCGAGCGCCATGGTGAATGAGAGGCCCGTCTCCGCCGTCCAGCCTGTGGTTCGGAGCGTGCCGCCGCGCACGTCGAGCGCGACGACGAGCCGCTCGCCGAGCGCCTCCACCCATGCTGCAGGATCGGGCCAGGCGGCGGTGCCGACGACGATTCGCTCCGCGCCCGCCCCGAGGAGCGACTCCGCGTCGGCGAGCGAGCGGATCCCGCCCGACGCCTGCACGGGCACACCTGCGGCTGCGACGACTGCGCCGACGCGCGCGGGTCGCACACGGCCCGAACGTGCGCCGTCGAGATCCACGAGATGGACCCGTCGCGCGCCGGCCTCTCCCCAGCGCCGGGCGAGCGCGGCCGGCTCGGCCGCTCGCTCGACGACGTCGTCGTAATCGCCGTGCCGCAGCCGGACGGCCTCTTCGCCGAGCACGTCCACGGCGGGAATCACCTCGATCTGCAGCCCGAACCACATGCTCGTATGTTAGCGTGCTAACATGACAACCGACGATGGTAGACAGGAGCCGACACCCATGGCGTACCCCGGAGATGGGGGATCTCTTCGAGACGATCCTCTCGCTGCAGACGCGAGACGAGGTCGAGCATTTCCTGCGCGACCTCTGCACGCTCGCGGAGCTGGAGACGCTCTCGCATCGCTGGCAGGTCGCGAAGCTGCTCGAGACGGGGCTGCCGTATCTGGAGATCGCGCAGCAAACGGGCGCCTCGACGGCGACCGTGACCCGGGTGGCGCACTGGCTGCGGCACGGCGAGGGCGGCTACCGGCTGGCACTCGACCGGAAAGCCGGCTCGAAGACGTCCTGAGGGTCGCTCTCCCTGCGAAGGGACGGCTGCGCGAGCCTGCCGTGAAGCTGCTCGAGGATGCCGGGCTTGGACCCGAGCAACCGGGCGAGCGCGCGCTCGCGTTCCCCTGCCGGAACGCGCCGGTTGAGGTGCTGCTCGTGCGCGCCGCCGACATCCCGGAGTACGTCCAGGACGGCGTCGTCGACTGCGGCATCACCGGCATCGACCTTGTTCGCGAGCGCGGCGCGCAGGTGACCGAGCTCGTCCGCCTCGGCTTCGGCTCGTGCCGCCTCGAGGCGGCGGTGCCCGAGGAGTCGGCGGTCGAGCGCATCGAGCAGCTCGCCGGCGCCTCGGTCGCGACCGTCTACCCGCGCCTGGCCCGACAGCTCCTTCCCGTCGACGTCGAGCTCGTCGACGTGACCGGCTCGGTCGAGATCGCGCCTCGGCTGGGCCTTGCCGACGCGATCGTCGACCTCGTCTCGTCGGGAAACACCCTGCGCACGAACGGGCTGCGCTCGCTCGGCTCGCTGCTCGAGTCGGAGGCGGTGCTCGTCGCGCGCGACGTCGAGCGCGCCGCGACGTTCGCGTCGATGCTGCGCGCGGTCGTCGAGGCGCGGCAGCACCGCTATCTGATGCTGAACGCGCCTGAGTCGGCGCTGCCGGAGATTGCCGGGCTCGTCGCGCCGCGGGTCCCGAGCGTCCTGCCGCTCGCAGCGGGCGGCATGGTTGCCGTGCACGTGCTCGTGCCTGCCGCCGACGTCTGGCGCCTGCTGCCGCAGCTCGAGGCGGCCGGCGGCTCCTCGATCCTGATCGTGCCGGTCGAGCGGATGGCCGCGTGAGCATCGTCGTCGACGTCAAGGCGCGCGGCTTCGACGCCGTGCGCGAGTGGGCGATGGAGCTCGACGGCGTCGAGCCGGCGCGCGCGGAACCAATCGATGAGGGCCTACCTGCTGAGGCGATCCTCACGCTCGCCGATCGCGTCCGCCGCTGGCACGAGGCGCAGCGGCCGCCCGACATCGCGCTGGAGATCGAGCCGGGCGTCATCCTCGAGCGCCGCTGGGTCGCGCTCGACACGGTCGGCGTCTACGTGCCGCGCGGCCTGATCTCGACGCTCGTCATGTGCGCCGTCCCGGCACAAACGGCGGGCGTGCGGCGGATCGTCGTCTGCACGCCGCCCGACGGAGCCGGCCTGGTCGCGGCCGCTGCCCGTCTGCTCGGGCTCGAGGAGGTCTGGGCGCTCGGCGGGCCGCAGGCGATCGGCTTCCTCGCGTACGTCGAGCGCGTCGACAAGATCGTGGGCCCGGGCAACGCGTACGTCAACGAGGCGAAGCTCGAGGTTGCCGCCACCGTCGAGGAGGCGGAAGCGATTGCGCCCGAGCACCTCGTGTTGCTCGGCGAGGCCGAGGCAGCCGCCGACCGTATCCGCAACGCGGGCTCGATCTTCGTCGGCCCCTGGTCACCAGTGCCGGCCGGTGACTACGCAACCGGGGCGAACCACGTCCTGCCGACGAACGGCTGGGCACGCTCGGTCGGCGGGCTCGGGTTGGAGACGTTCCACAAGCCCGTGACGGTGCAGCGGCTGACGCGCGAAGGGCTCGAGCTCGTCCGCCCCACGGTCGACGCGCTCGCCGCAGCCGAGGGCATGCCCGCACACGCGGCGGCGGTGCGGCGATGAGGGCGCTTGCGGCCGACTTCGCGCCGTACCAGTGGTCGCCGCCGAGCGACGAGGTCGCCAGGCTCGCCGGCATCGACCCCTCGCAGGTGCTGCGCTTCGACCAGAACACGCCCACCCTGCCGCTGCCCTCGAGCCGTCCGGGGACGATCGCGGGCGCGCTGGCGCGCGTCACCGACTACCCGGCCGGCCGTAACCGCACCCTGCGCGGCGCGATCGCCGGCTACGCCGGCGTCGAGCCCGAGAACGTCGTGCTCGGCGCCGGCGCCGACGACCTGATCCTGCTCTGCGCTCGCGCCTACGCCGGACCGGGCGACACGGTCGCGATCCCGGAGACGCCGACGTACGCGCTCTTCCGCATCGCCGCGCAGCTCGCGGGCGCCACCGTCGGCGACGGCGATCCGGTCCTCACCTTCGCCTGCCGCCCGAACAACCCCACGGGCGCCCTCGACCCGCTGCCGGACGCGCGGCCGCTCGTCGTCGACGAGGCGTACTTCGAGTACTCGGGCGAGACCGCGCTGCCGCTCGTCGCCGAGGGCGTCGTTGTCCTGCGCACCTTCTCGAAGGCGTTCGCGCTGGCGGGAGCGCGGATCGGCTACGCGCTCGCTTCGACGGACGTCGCAGCCGAGCTGAATGCGCGCCAGTCGCCGGCTCCGGTCTCGACTCTCTCGGCGGCTCTCGCCGTCGCCGCGCTCGCGTCGCCGCCTGATATGACGCCGGTGCTCGAGGAGCGCGAACGGCTCGCGTCCGCGCTGCGGGCGCTCGGGCTGGCGCCGCTGGAGTCGCACGCCAACTTCCTGTTCGTGCCCGTCGTGGACGGGCTGGAGCTCGGCGAGGCCCTGTTGCGGCAGGGCCTCGTCGTGCGTTCCTATGACGAGGCGATCCGCGTCTCTGTGCGCGACCGCGAGGACGACGACCTCTTCGTCGAGACCCTCGCGCGCATCCTCGACCGCCCGTCGCCCGCCGCGCCCGCGGGCGGCCGCCGCGCGCGGACGCTGCGCGCGACGGCCGAGACGAGGCTCGCCGTCCGTCTGGCCCTCGACGGCGCGAGCCGGGTACGGGTTGCGACCGGAGCCGGCCTCTACGACCACTTGCTCGAGCAGCTCGCGTTCCACGCCGGCTTCGACCTCGTGCTCGAGGGCGCCGGCGATCTCGAGACCGGTGAGCACCACACCGCCGAGGATGCTGCGCTCGCCTTCGGCGAGGCGCTCGACGCAGCCCTCGGCGACCGCCGCGGGATCGCACGCTACGGCGACGCGGTCGTGCCGATGGACGACGCGCTCGCGCGCGCGGCCGTCGACCTCGGCGGTCGTCCCCACGCGGAGCTGAAGCTCGAGCACGATCCGGGTCTCGCCGGGCACATGCTGGCGAGCCTCGCCCAGGCGGCGCGCGCCGCCATCCACATCGAGGCGACCGGCCGCGACGCCCATCACACGGCCGAGGCGGCCTTCAAGGCGGTCGGGCGCGCGCTCCGTGTGGCGGTTCGGGTCGAGGGTGAGGGGCTGCCGTCGACGAAGGGGCGGCTGTGAACGTCGCGATCTGCGAGTACGGCGCGGGCAACGTGCGCTCGGTCGCGCTCGCGTTCGAACGCCTGGGGGCCGTGCTTACCGGCGACGTGGCCGGCGCCGATCTCGCGGTGCTGCCCGGCGTCGGTTCTGCGCGCGCCGCGATGGACGGTCTGCGGCGCAGCGGACACGACGAGGCTCTGCGCGGGCGCGTCGAGTCGGGACGGCCGGTGCTCGGCATCTGCCTCGGGCTGCAGCTCGCGCTCGAGTGGACCGACGAGGACGGCGGCGTCGAAGGGCTGGCGCTCTTGCCGGGCCGCGCCGAGCGGCTGCGGGAAGGGCGCGTGCCCAGGATCGGCTGGGCCGAGGTCGGCGACCGAGGCGCGTTCTACTTCGCCCATTCCTACGCGGCTTCGACTCCTTGCGCCACCGCGTGGTCGGAGGACGTCGTCGCCGAGGCGCGGCACGGCTCCTTCACCGGCGTGCAGTTCCATCCCGAGAAGAGCGGGGCCGCCGGCGCGCGGTTCCTGGCCAGCGAGCTCCAGTGCCTCTCCCTCGCCTGATCCCGTGCCTCGACGTCGCCGCCGGGCGCGTCGTCAAGGGCGTTCGCTTCCGGGGCCTGCGCGACGTTGGCGACCCCGTCGAGCTCGGTGCGGCCTACTCGGACGCCGGCGCCGACGAGCTCGTCTTCCTCGATGTGACGGCCACGCTCGAGGGGCGCGGTACGCTCGTCGAGCTCGTGCGCCGCGTCGCCGAGCGGCTCGCGATCCCGTTCACCGTCGGCGGAGGCGTGCGGAGCGCGGCGGATGCAGAAGAGTTGCTCGCGGCCGGCGCCGACAAGGTGGGCGTCAACTCCGCCGCACTGGAGCGGCCGGAGCTGATCACGGAGCTCGCCGGGCGGCTCGGCTCGCAGGCGGTCGTCGTCGCGATCGACGCGGAAGGCGGCCGTGTCCGCTCGCGCGCCGGCACCGCCGAGACCGGCCGTGACGCCGTCGCCTGGGCACGCGAGGCGCAGGAGCGCGGTGCGGGCGAGATCCTGCTCACGTCGATCGACGCCGACGGCACGCGCGCGGGCTACGACCTGGAGCTGACGGGCGCAGTCGCGACCGCGGTCGACCTGCCGGTGATCGCGTCGGGCGGCGCCGGCAGCGCGCGCCATATCGCCGCTGCGCTCGGTGTGGCGCAAGCGGCGCTGCTCGCCTCGATCCTGCACGAGGATCCCGCGCGGCTGGCGTCGCTGCGGGAGGAGCTGCGCGGCCTGGGAGTGCCGCTTCGCGATGTCGCTTAGGCCGGCGATCGTGCAGGACGCCGCGAGCGGCCGCGTGCTGATGCTCGCCTGGATGGACAACGAGGCCGAGCGGCTGACGCGCGAGACGGGCGAGGCGTGGTTCTGGAGCCGCTCGCGTGAGCGCCTCTGGCGCAAGGGGGAGACCTCCGGCAACACGCTCGCCGTTGAGGAGCTGCGCGACGATTGCGACGGCGACGCGCTGCTGCTGCGCGTCACGCCGGCCGGGCCCGCCTGCCACACGGGCTCGCTCTCCTGCTTCGCGCCGGCTCTCTGGCGCACGATCTCCGAACGTGCGATCGAGCGGCCGGAGGGGTCGTACACCGCCGAGCTGCTCGAGGCAGGCGTCGGCGCCTGCGCACGCAAGGTCGGCGAGGAAGCGGTCGAGCTCTCGGTCGCGGCGCTCGATGAGAGCGACGAGCGCGTCCTCGAGGAGGCCGCCGACCTCGTCTACCACCTCTACGTGCTGCTGGCTTCGCGCGGGCTGGACGTCGCGCAGGTCGAGGACGTGTTGGCGGCTAGATGATTGGACGGCCTACGTCACGGACTTAGGCGGTGTCGAGCTCGGGCGCCGGCTCGGCGGTTGCCGTCACGAGCAGCATCCCGAACGAGAGCTGGAAGACGAGGATGCCCGGGCTGAGCAGCCCGATCCAGTTCAGCTGGGAGAGTCCGGCGACGATCCCGCCGAAGATCTCGAGCGTGTAGAGCGTGTAGGTCACGACGCCCGGCGCGACCCGCGCGGCGATCCACAGCGCGAACACCGCCTCGAAGAGGAAGAGCAGCGTGCTGGCGACGATATGGGCGTCGTAGAAGAACGTGTTGATCGTGTCCGGCGTGAGCAGGTCGAGCAAGAGAAAGAGAACGAGCAGGCGCAGGCCGAGCGCGAAGCGGGCATTCGTCTCGCCTTCCTCAAGCTCGAGCTGGTTCGCACCGTGCGCGAGCAGCCACGAGCACACGACGAAGCCGAGGGCGTAAGGCACGAGCGTGCTCGGATTGCCGCCGTAGAAGCTGAAGCCGTGGTTGTGCGAGAGGCCGGCGTCGGTGATTGCGACGCAGAGCAGGAGGAAGCCGAAGAAGGCGATCTGCGCGTAGAGCAGGCTCCGCGCCGCGTGCGACATGGCGGAAACCTAGATGGTTGGTCGGTAGTTGGCGCCGGGTCAGCAGTGCGACGCGACTGGGCCGCCTCTGAGCGAGACGCTGACGCGTTCGCTCTGCGCGAGCGCAAGGAGCTTGCGGCGGTAGGTGACCATGTCGGCGTGCTGCCAGTCCGCGTGCGTCTGGCAGCGCCAGGGTGCGTAACGCTCGTGGTGGTACGGGCTGGTGAGGCTCTCGGCGTGGCCGATCACGTTGGGTAGCGAGATGTGGAATCGCGTCATCAGCCAGAGCGTCAGGCGCAGGGAGCCGGCGAGCTGGCGCCTGTTGCCGAGGATCTGGGCGTCGCTCGTGCCAACGTGCTCCATGCCGATCGCGGTCCAGTTCAGGCCGACGGTGTGGCGGCAGATCGTGTCGAGCCGGACGAGCTGGTAGATCGTCCCGTCGCGGTCGACGATGAAGTGCGCGCACGTGCCCGGCTTTTCGCCGAGCTCGGGATCGGGCGCGTCGGACGCGAACGCGTTCCAGGCGCCCGCGAACGACGTGGTTGCCGTGTAGTGCTCGACGATCACGTGCGGCTGAGCGAGCCGCCACGTGTTCAGGCCGTAGTGACGTTCCGCGTAGGCGGCGGTCTCCGCGCGGCGCGCGGCGCCGAACGGGATCGGCTTCCAGACGATGTGCGGCTTTGGAGCCGCCGCTCCGGTTGCGGTGACGAGCGCCGCGATCGCGGCGACGACCAACGTGGGCATCAGACGCGGTACTCCCAGCCCGGCTGCCATTCGAATGGAGCGTCCACGAGCTGCTCGAGCGGCTCGCCTTCGAGCAGGTTGCGAAGCGCCCACCGCTGTGCCGAGTGGGCGATCACGAGCACACGCTGCCCGTCGAACTCGCGGGCGATGTCGCGGAGGAAGCTGTCCATCCGTTCGACGCAGTCGCGGTAGCTCTCGCCCTCCGGGAACGGCGTGTCGACGAAGCGCACGCGCGGCTCGAGGTCGCCGACGGGTGCGCCGTTCAGCCGGCCGTAGTTGCACTCGCGCAGGCGTAGATCCTGCCTGATCTCGAGGGCGCTGCCCTCGAACGCGATCTCCGCCGTCTCGACTGCGCGTCGCAGGTCCGACGTGAACACGCAGGCGATCCCGTCGTCTCGGCGGCGCTCGCCGAGTGCCCGGGCGAGCCGCCGTCCTTCCGGGGAGAGCGCGCCGGGCAGCCAGCCGGTCGCGATCCCCCGCTCGTTGTCGAGCGAGATCGAATGGGTCTCGTAGACGATCTGCACGCTCTCTCGGAAATTACTCGTTGGGCCGTGACGAATCCGCTCCGGAAGGAGGTGCGGTTGACCAATCCTGAGGGGAACGAGCCTGGCGGGCTTAAGAAGAGAGTCGTGTCGGCCGATGACATTCCTGTGTCGGCCGTGGCTTACCTTGCGCCCTCGAGCGTGTCTCAGCGCGTTGTGGTGCGCGCCTGGGGTGCTGCTACCGCGGCTGGGTTTGTGGTGCTCGTCGCGCATCTCGGGCTCGGCTTAGGGGGGCACGGCCTAGACGGCTTTGCTGATCGCTGGCTCTACGATGCCGTCGAGCTGCTCGCGGCGGCGGGCTTGTTCCTGCGTGTCGCCTGGGTGCCGAGAGAGCGTGTCGCGTGGGCTGTGCTGGGGTTTGCGGTGCTCTCGTTCAGCGTCGGCGACCTCTGTTTTGACTTCATCTACGGTGGAAATCCGCCAACGCCGTCGGCAGCAGATCCGTTCTATCTCGCCTTCTACCCGGGCTGCTATGCCGCGCTGCTGTTGCTTGTCAGGTCGCGCATCTCGACGTTTAGCCCGAGTGTTTGGCTTGACGGCATGATCGCTGCGCTAGCGGGTTCCGCGGTCGCTGCCGCGGTCGTCTTCCAGATCGTGTTCGACCATACGAGCGGACGGGCGTTGACGGTGATCGTCGATCTCGCATACCCGCTCGGGGACGTGCTGCTGCTCGGACTCGCCGTATTCGTGTTCGCTATCACCGGCTGGCGCCCGGGCCGGAGCTGGGCGACCATCGGCGCTGCCTTCATCGCGATCATGCTCGCCGACAGCCTGTACCTCGACCTGAACGCGACCGGTCGCTACGCAGAGGGCACACTGCTCGACGCGCTCTGGCCATCCTCGCTCTTGCTGCTCGCCGCCGCGGCCTGGCAGCGGCAGAAACGCCAGCATGCCGTCGATCTCGAAGGTCGCTTCCTCGGCGTCGTCCCGATCGGCTGCGGGTTTATCGCACTCGCGGTGCTGATCGCCAACGACTTCAGCCATCTCAACCTGCTCGCTGTCGGGCTCGCCGCCTCGACGATCGCGACCGTCTTCTTCCGCACCGCGCTGAGCTTCAAGGAAAACACGCAGCTGCTCAGGAAGACCACGGAGCAATCGCTGAGCGACGTCTTGACGCTGTTGGCGAACCGACGGAAGCTGATGCTCGACCTCGAGAACGTGCTGGGCAGCGAGACGCCTGAGCCGCAGCTACTGGTGATCCTCGACCTGAACGGGTTCAAAGCCTATAACGACACATTCGGCCATCCAAGCGGCGACGCACTCCTCGCTCGCCTCGCAGGCAAGCTCGCCGTTGCGGCCGGTCCGCACGGTCAGGCCTACCGGCTCGGTGGCGACGAGTTCTGCATCCTCACACCCTTCAGCAGCGACGACGCCGCGACGACGATCCACGCAGCCGCGGAAGCCCTCTCCGAGGGTGGCGAAGGATTCAGTGTTACAGCCTCGTTCGGCGCTGCCGTGTTGCCCGAGGAAGCGGCGGACGCAAGCAACGCGCTCCGGGTCGCGGACAAGCGCCTCTACGCCCAGAAAGCCACGCTCCAGCGCGCGCACGGCGAATCATATGAGGTGCTGCTGCGCGCGCTCTCCGAACGTGAGCCGAGCCTCCGCGAGCACCTGCATGGAGTCGCCGAGTTGGCGGTCTCGGTCGGCGCTCGGCTCGGCCTGCCAGAACAGATGCTGAGCGAGTTGAAGCTCGCCGCGGAACTCCACGACGTCGGCAAGCTGGCCATTCCCGACGCGCTGCTGCAGAAGTCCGGTCCGCTCGACCGCGAGGAGCGAGAATTCATGCGCCAGCACACCGTCATCGGCCAGCGAATCCTGGCCGGCGCGCCCGCGCTGCAAGGTATCGGCCACATCGTGCGCTCAACCCACGAGCGCTGGGACGGCGAAGGCTACGTCGACGGGCTCGCGGGCACCACGATCCCGCAGCCCGCGCGCATCATCGCAATCTGCGACGCCTACGCCTCGATGACCTCTGACCGCCCCTACCGCCCGGCGATGGCGCCGGCAAAGGCACTCGCCGAGCTCCGTCGTTGCGCCGGAACCCAATTCGACCCCGATCTCGTGCGCGAGTTCTGCCAGATGATGCTCGAACGGCGCGCACCCACCGGAGACGAAACGGCGCTTACCACCACTCGCTAGTCTGAGTGCTCGACAGAAACCAGAAAGGTAAGCGGGAGTGTCCGACGCTCTGTGTAGGCATGACCGAAAAGGAGTGTCATGTCTACGAAGGCCAAGACCGAGACTGTCCTGATTGGGGACGCCGGCGGGATGCGGAGCGAGCCCGTAGGGCGTGCGCAGCCTGCCGGCGTCG
>WNGE01011613.1_pt1 | contig 14480 bp, 14 predicted proteins | sample 5400651 | NCBI WGS metagenome assembly WNGE01 (sample SAMN13153370, study PRJNA577476) | soil metagenome | isolation source: 60 cm soil or saprolite under grassland replicate 2 | place: USA:California | collected 2016-06-15 | reverse complement strand
GCGAGTGACTCAGTAGGGGACGAGGACAAATCCGCATAGGTCGGGAGCCATTCTGACATTTAAGAACGAACTAATCAGGGCAGCATTCAAACCGTCGGGGAGATGATCGTTTGGAAGAAACGATCTCAAGCAGTTTAATGACCTAATGAGAATCTACTGCGCATTTGTGATGTTTGTCTGCGCCAGCGTGGTTGGGGCAGAACCAGTCATTTCACCATCACCATCGCCGCCGGCGTCCGTAACGCCTGTTACGACGATCACGCAGTCGGTTACTGAATTATCCGCGCAACGCGCGGCCACTGACCGATCGAAGATTTACAGGACTGGTGCGGCCTACGGTCACTGGCTCGACCAGGTCGCAAAAGATTCAGGCAATGCTTTTCTTCAAAGAGCAGTTTTTGATCGAGTTACGTGGATGCGTTTGCTCAGTTGTGTTATTGCGCTTGGGCTATTGTCGCTGCTCACCCGCTGGTTTGTTTGGATCGTCAGACGGCGCGCCGGCGAGATTGGATCGACGCGATATCAATCCTGGTTGGCACTGAGCGCCGCCGCGATTCGCAAACCGGTTGCCCTTTTCCTTTGGACGTGCGGTGGCGCATTCGCGCTGCTGCCGATCGTTGCGGGCATCAATTCCCGGCCCACGCGCATCTTTTGGGGTCGCACGCTCACGGCGATTCTCTACGCCGGATGGATTATCGCGCTGCTGTGGCTGGTCTTTCGTGCCATTCGCGCGGTAGAAAAACGGATGCGCCTCTGGGCGGAGCGAACGCGTAGCTTGCCAGGTAAAATTGTGGTCCCAATCGTTGGACACACATTGCGGCTTTCCGTACCGCTGCTTGGGATCATCCTGCTGTTACCGCTGCTTAAGCTTCCAGAAAATTGGGCATGGGTAACACAGAAAGGGGTCGGCATCCTGTTCATTATCACACTTTCGTTTCTAATCGTTCACGGCATCAACGCGATGCAAGCTGCACTGTTGAGTCAGCAGCGACTGGACCTGTCGGACAGTCTCTCTGCGCGCCGGATCTACACTCAGGTATCGGTGATTCGCAAAATTATCATCACTGCTGTCGTAATCCTTGCGACCGGTTCCGTGCTGATGCTTTTTGATCCGGTGCGGCAGTTCGGGACCAGTATTTTGGCGTCCGCTGGAATTGCCGGGATCGTGATCGGCTTCGCTGCGCAACGGACGCTCGGCAATGTGCTCGCCGGAATTCAAATCGCGCTAACACAACCGCTGCTTATCGATGATATCGTCGTGGTCGAAGGCGAATTTGGCCAGATCGAGGAAATCACTCTCACGTACGTCACTGTGAGAACGTGGGACCTGCGCCGGATGATTTTGCCGATCACCTACTTTGTCGAAAAACCGTTTCAGAACTGGAGTCGCGTTTCTACTGACTTGCTTGGCGCGGTTGTCATTTACCTCGATTATCAGGCGCCCATTGGCGAATTGCGCAAGGAATTGAAGCGGCTCGTCGAAAACAACCCGAAATGGGATCGGAAGGTTTGCGGATTGCAGGTGACCGACACCAAGCAAACAACAATCGAAGTGCACGCGCTCGTCAGCGCTACCGATCCTGGCAAACTTTCTGATCTTCGTTGCGAGGTTCGCGAGGGGCTCATTGACTTTCTTTGTCGCAATTATCCGGAAAGTCTTCCGCGACAGCGCAGTGTCAGCGAGCCTCCGGACGAAGCGATTCAGCACCGGCGAAAACTAAAATCCGCCTCGTCCGCGCAGGGAAAGGAGCACGAGCGCGGTCCCAAGGCTCCCGGCATCCACGCCGAATCTGAGGGCGACGGCGCCGACAGTTAACCCACGGCGGCTGCCCGCCTTAGGTGGGTTGCTCGCTGGTCCGCGTTTGGGCGGGGCCTATCTTAAGCGCAAGAAGAGTGGCAATAACCGCGAGTCCCCCTAGCAGAAGAAATGCATCAGCGTGGGTGCCGGTTCGTGTCTTCAGTACTCCGATGAGTGCTGGCCCAGCGAATCCTCCGACATTTGCAATCATGGTCACGAGAGCTATGCCGGCAGCCGCCGCCGGCCCGGTGAGGAACTGAGTCGGCATCGACCAAAACGGGCCGTAACTCGCGCAATGCCCTAGTGGAACAAGTGCGAGGGCGATAATGGCTAAGACAGGCTGGCGCAGCAGAGCGCATCCTACAAGTCCTACCGCCATCACGAACAGCGGGACTGCGACGTGTACGGCTCGCTCGCCTGTGTGGTCGGAATGGTAACTATTCAGAAGCATCCCCAGGATGGTAACTGCGCTAACGGCACCCAGCACCAGTCCTACCTCGAAGTTACTAAGTCCTGTCAGCGATTTAATAATGAGCGGGGCCCAAAATGAATAACCATAAAATCCAGCCGCGACCAAGAGGAAGATGATCCCTAGCTTCCAGACGGTAACATCAGTGAGTGCTACGCGAATATTCGGTTTTGACACGCAAGCTCTTCGCTCGGCAGCAAGTGTTCCTACCAGCCAGTCACGTTCTGCTGGAGTGAGCCAATGCGTTGTTTCGGGACGATCCTTCAGATAGAAAAGGACGCTGGTGCCCAGGATCACCGCGGGCAACCCTTCCAGTAGGAACAACCATTGCCAGCCCGCCAATCCATGTAGGCCTTCTAACTCCAGCAAGGCCCCTGATAACGGACCTCCTATTAACCCGGTCACGGGGACCGCTGTCATAAAAGCCGCGATCGCTCGTGCACGATGTGCCGTAGGATACCACAGGCTCAAATAGTAGATTACCCCGGGAAAAAATCCGGCTTCAGCTGCTCCAAGAAGGAATCGTAACAGGTAGAAGGCTGCAGGGGTCCGCACAAACATCAGGCCCGCTGAGATCAGGCCCCACGTTACCATGATTCGCGAGATCCAAAGCCGGGCTCCAACCCGCTCCAGGATGATATTGCTGGGTATCTCAAAGAGACAGTAACCAAGAAAGAAAATACCCGAGCCCAAACCAAATACTGTCGAGCTAAACCCGAGATCAGCGTTCATCTCCAAGCCCGCGAAACCAACATTCACCCGATCCAACCAGGCGATAACGTAAAGCACGAACAGGAACGGAATGAGTCGCCAGGTCACTTTGCGCAGGGTGACTACCGATGACTCTTCCACGGGACCGCCGGTTGGCGCCACTGATTTCGGCAGGTTTCTTGATCTCTTCATGTCTCGCACAGCTTAGATCGCCGGCGTTGCGATGAAAGCAGACGATGTTTGCTTGTCATACGTGTGGATTTCAATTACACAGCGGGTCCTAAACAGATGAAATGATATCCATGAGAGCAATCGCACTCTTCACTGCAATTATCACCTGGCTTACGGCTGTCTACGGAAGCGTACCCATCATCGTTAACACCCCTGCTTACCAACGGGCGGTGATGAATCTGTGTAACGATGCGAGCGATCAGCTAAAAAATGGGGATGTTGCCGGTGCAAAGCGCAATGTGGATGCGGCGCTTCGAATCGATCCCAAATTGTGGCCAGCGCTGTACATTCGCGCGCAGATTTTTAGAAAGGAGGGCAAATACGAACTCGCCATTCAAGACTGCAACGAAGCGCTTCGGCAATATCCAGGCTGCGTCGAGGCGTCCCTGTTGCGCGCCAGTATCAAGGTGCGCCTTGGCAAATACGCGGAAGCATTGAAGGAGTTTAATTATCTGATCTCACTCCACCCTCGGCCTGTTACATTGGCCAGGGCGCTGAGCGATCGCGCCTGGTTTCAGGCGACTTGCCCGGATGCTTCGTTTCGCAATGGGCAACAAGCGGTCAAAGACGCGAAGGCCGCTTGCAGCATCATGGTGTGGAAAGACGAAAGCATGATCGATACGCTTGCCGCAGCTTATGCCGAGACAGGAGATTTTGATTCCGCTGTGCGTTATGCAGCCCAGGCCTTAAGCGTGAAAGGAGTCTCAGCTCAAGACGCAAAGGTTTTTCGCGAACACCTGGCATGGTTTCAACAGCGCAAGCGGATTCCTGTTTCGCAATAAGATCGGTCAATATCCGATAGCGCGGAGCGCAGTTGAATTATCCGTGGACAGCAGGTGCTTCCCCGGACACGAAAATCAAGTGTGATTATCGTTGCTATTTGCCAATGAGAATCAGGATGCCGGCTGCCAGCGCAAGGATGGGCATGACAATGCCAAGACTGAAACCCATCAGTCCCATCAAGCCGCTGATGATCAGATAGATTGCGAGCAGGAGCATTCCGAGGTTTTTGGTGATGTTCATGCTCCCTTTCTGAGGCAAAGCCAGCGCGTTTGCACGCTTTAAATTGCGTGCCGTTGGACATCACTGTGTCTTCGATGGAACCAAAATCGCGTCACTCATTCCATGCAGAAATTTCTTGTCCGCTGGAACGATGGTGGCCAGTGCGCCGCGTAATTTCACGCGATCGCTCTCCACGAAATAGTACGGACAAAGGCGTACGCGACCTTTCATTGTCTTTAACTCGCTGGAATCCGGATCCCAATACTGATGCTCGACTAGTCGACCTTTGTGGAAGCGTTGCATAATCGTCGGCGATGATTCGAATGTGTTAAGGGCATGCTCGATTCGCTTTTCCCACTCTGCATGAGGCAGGTCAGCACCGAGCGCGATCCCCCGGCTGCCCCAGCCCAGCGGTGAAAAGCCGCTTACTTTCAAAAGAAGATCGCGATCTTTCTGGCTGAACTTCGCTGCCTCACGCCAATCATGTATTTCCAAGCGTGGAATGACTGCATGTTGTGGCAAGGGCGTTGGATCAAGCAGCCATGAGTAGGGAATCACTTCCTGTAGCTTGACGAAATACTTATCGCCTAATTCGCGTCGCCAGAATTCGCGCAGCGGCTGCATCCAAAAAAGCGCGAACCACATTTTCTCTTCGAGATACGGCTTGATCGGCGGCGTGATGCTAATCCGACCTTCAGCATTCCCTCGCAGCGTGTTCTCAATCCCGGGAATATTTGGCAGATCAAATAATTCGAAGAAACGGTACACGGCACGTCCGTCCTGCGGCTGATAATTCTCAGCGGCAACGACGCGCCAACTGTAGCCGGAGCCGGCGAGTGATGCTTCAGCATGAAGGCCGCGGTCGACGCCCGCGGCTACAACGGAATCCCCCGACGGCGGGCTCCGCTTTTGGTTCAATTGCGCGGCGACCCATTCCATTTCCGGTCGGTACGTTGCGGCCTCTTGCGAGACGACGATGTCGCCGCCGTTTGGCAGCACAGTCCGAAATCCATCCAGCATTCCGTCGGGGCCGCCGATAATCTCGTTATCGAGTGTTGAATAAGTCTGGTTCAGCCAACCAGTCAGACCGATTCCGCCGGGGACAGAATCAATTTCGGCGATGACGTAACCCTTCTCAGTCAGAATAAGATCTGGCCGGATCACCCGCGGTAAATCGTCCCGAATTTGTTTCCGTTTCGAAAACTCAATCAGTTCTTTTGGTTTACCGGCATCGAGATAACGCGCTACCCAGGCGGGCTGTTTGTCTTTAATGTTTGTCTTTAATGCTCAGCTGATAGAGCTGGTTACAGGCGCGCTGAAAAACGAACAGCCTATGTCCGAGTTGTTCCAGTTCGGTGACGAATTTTTTCTCGATCGGAAAGGCATCAGGCGAGAGAAGCCAGTCCTTTTCCGCAAAAAGACCTTCCTTCGGGAAGGCTGCGCGGATGGCGTCTAGCCTGTCGTTCTGAGTATCCACCCGTTGCACCAAACAAACGTCCAACGCCCAACGCCGAACGTCCAACGCCGAATGCAAGCATCTGAATCGAACGTTGGGCGTTGGATGTTGGACGTTCGGCGTTTTCTGCTCATCTTCCTGCCGCCATTTTCTTCAGCGTGAGCTTGACCAATTCTTCCGCTGATTTCGCTTCGCCTTTCTCCTGAAGGTCGCGCACCGCTTTGTGCGCATCGATCTGTTTGTAGCCAAGCGCGATCAACGCGAGCACAGCCTCGTTGGCTTGCTCCTGCTCGGGCGAGGGCGCATGCGCTGCACTGGCTGCTTCCCAGGCTGCCGCCACGCCGAGCTTGTCTTTTAATTCCAAAATGATTCTCTCGGCTGTTTTTTTTCCGAGGCCGCTGATTTTTGAAATTGTAACCACATCGGAGTTCACCACCGCGGCCTTGAAATTATTCACGCTCATTCCGCTAAGGACTGCGAGCGCCAGCTTCGGCCCGATGCCGCTGACATTGTTAACGAGCAAACGAAAGAGATCGCGCTCCGAGGCCGTCATGAATCCGTAAAGCACATGCGCGTCTTCGCGAACAGCCAGATGTGTGAGAATGCGAATCGGCTGGCCTGGTTCAGGCAGCCGATCGTAGCTTGAAAGCGGGATAAAAACTTCGTAGCCAACACCGCCGACATCAATGATTGCGTGCGTAGGCAAAGCGCCCACCAGTTTGCCATGGAGGAAAGTGATCACGTTAAATCGTTAAACCGTTAAATCGTTGAATCGTCAATGTGCTTCACTCTGATTTTACCACGAGCGCAAGATCAACCTGTTTGCCCTTAGGGATGTTGAAGCCATGCGTTGGAAAATCCCTCCAGGTTTGGGGACGATTGGGAAAAAGCGTCTGGACAAGCGGAGTTGGCACAATTATGAAACGCGGTCCGGGCTTGGACATGAAATCGACTGCGTTCTTTTTGTTGAGCCGCGTGAGAAAGCCTTGCACGCGCGAGCGAAAATACCAGACCACGCTTGGTTCCTCGAATTCGACGGAGGCAAATTGCATGTTCGGCTGTAAATACGCACGTGATTCCCGAAAAAGCTGGTAGGCGGGAAAAAACCGCGCAACCAGCGGGGGAACCACCAAAGCAATCGCGATCCAGACACACGCCGCACTGGTAGCGATGGTTCGAAACGAGGAGGCGTGATTTCTAACAGTCGCTGCTCCTCGCCAATGCCGCGCAAGCAAGAGCGCGAGCAAAGGAAAAGCCGGCAGGGTATAATGGGGCAGCTTCGTGCTAACCAGTGTGAAGATCACAAAAATGATCGCGACGCCTGTAGGGAGATAATTATCGATTTCGTTCCCGCTGTACGTGGAATCCGCGATCCCAGTCTTCTTTTGCCTCCACAATTGCCGGATCAACCACGGCAACTTGATCGACCAGGGAAAAAAACTGACGAAGACTGTCACAAAGTAGAACGGCAAAAGCAGTAGATACACTCCAAACGAACTCGCGCCGTGACCTTCCATCGTGGCCAGCGACCGGCCAATGACATGCCGCCCGATTCCAATCGCGAAGAATTCGCCGTGAGTTTGAATCAGCGCTGGGATTCCCCAGAGCGCAACAACTGCAAGCATCAGCAAAATTCCACGCAGGAATTTGAAATTCCGGCCCACCTGCCAATCTCGCGTACGGATAATTGCCGCCCCAATAGTGAGCAGCGGTATCCATGCGATCGGTCCTTTCGCTAGAAAACCGAGCGCCAGCGAGAGGTAAAATATCCACCACCATCTCCGTTGGATGTTGGACGTTGGGCGTGGAGCGTCTGCTCGCGATTTATCGGAGTTTGACGTTTGCCTCCGGCAAATGAGCTCATATCCGGCCCAATGCGCCAACGTCATAAACAACACGAGCCACATATCGGCGACGGCGGCTTTTGCATGAACAAAAGTCTGTAGCGACAGCGTGAAAATGATCGCCGCCCACCAGCCAACTGGGGCCGCGCCAATGCGGTAGCCCCAGGCAACGATCACCAATGCCGTCAGGGCGGCTGCGATTGCAGATGGAAAACGCGCGCTGAAATCGTTTTCACCAAAGATCCGGTAGCTTGCCACTTGTGCCCAATAGGCGAGGGGAGGCTTGTCGAGTCGCACCTGATTGTTGAAGTAAGGAACCACGTAATCTGCGCGCTGGATCATTTCCCGTGATGCCTCCGCGAAACGCGGCTCGTCGCGATCGATCAGCGGCAAGCTCCATGTACCGGCCAGATGGAAAAGGACCGAGCCGAAAAACAGAAGGACAGAATTGCGTATTGCGGATTTCAAGAGCGCGCTCAAAATAACGCCCGCTAAAACTGACGGAAACTTTATTGTGAAGCGTGCCGCCGTTTTTTATTGGGTGATCGGAATCGTCATTGCAGCGATAGCGATCGCAATTGCATTTCATTTCGACGGTGCAGTGCGTGATTTCATGGCGCAGCATCAAAGCCCCATGATGCGCAACTTCATGCGCAACGTCAGCCGGTTCGGTGACTGGCCTTCGCACGTTGCGCTTGGATTACTCCTTTTAGGAATCGCCTGGCGACGCCACAGCAAAAAATGGCTGCGCGTTTTTTTGTCGATGTTGCTGGCAATGGCAATCGCAGGGGTTGCTGGCACTGTCATCAAACGCACGGTTCCAAGGGCCCGCCCGTCTGTGAAATCGGAGCTGCGCTGGGGTGGTCCGCGTTTCAGTACGAAATATCACGCGTTTCCATCCGGTCACGTTCTAGCGTCGACCGCGTTTTTTGGTGTTTTGGTTTTCGTGCGCCGGCGGGTAGGACTCGCCTGTTTGCCGATCCCAATTCTGATCGGGTTCTCCCGAATGTACCTCGGTGCGCATTACTTGTCCGATGTTGTGGGCGCGGCAGTGCTGGGGATTCTATGCGCCGCCCTGGTTTGGCGTTTTTTCGCGCGCGAACCCAGTAATCACGGATCGCTGATCGGCGTTCACAGTTCAGGTCAGGACCGGGCTCGTTAAAAATCGAAGAGTGCAAGCAAAAGTAAGAATAGGACTTAAAGCGCGGAGGGGGTGAGATTCGAACTCACGAGACCTTTCGGCCTTCCGGTTTTCAAGACCGGCGCAATCAACCGCTCTGCCACCCCTCCGGATCAGGCGCGCATTCGCGGTCGCAAATTCATTACCGCATTACTCCAATACGCCAAGTGAAATAACGCAGCGGTTCACTGATGGAGTGCTGGAGTGATAGACTTTTGCGGTAGTGACAAGATTGGCTCGACAGCGGAGTATGTTCATGTGAACTTATTACATGACGAAGAAATTCCGGCCTGTCGTCAGCGAGACGCCGCAAAGCCGCACAACCATTCGCGGACGTGGCGCATCCTGGAGCCCGGCAAATCGGTTTGAAAAGCTGCATGTCGATCTAAATGACCCCGACGTAGTCGACGTTGATCTTGAAACGGAAGAACGGCCACGACATGGAACCCAATATTTTCACGATGAAACCAAATCGCTCATCACTCGCAACAACAGTCCTGATGTCGGGTTTGAGACAAGCCTGAATCCTTATCGAGGCTGCGAGCATGGCTGTATCTATTGTTACGCGCGACCAACACACGAATATCTCGGTTTTTCCGCCGGACTCGATTTCGAAAGCAAGATCATGGTGAAAACAAATGCAGCTGAGTTATTGCGCGCTGAACTGGAATTGCCTCGTTGGCAGCCGCAGACGCTGGTGATGAGCGGCGTGACAGACCCATATCAACCCGTCGAGCGAAAACTCCGTATAACGCGCGGCTGCCTCGAAGTGCTCGCCAAATTTCGCAATCCGGTGGCAATCATCACAAAGAACCATCTGGTTACACGGGACATCGATGTGTTACGCGACCTCGCGGCGCATAACGCAGTGGCCGTAAATGTTTCGGTTACTTCGCTAGACTCGAATTTGCAGCGCGTACTCGAGCCGCGGACGTCGTCACCTGGAGGGCGCCTCGATGCGATCCGACAACTTCGCAGTGCAGGAATTCCAACAGGTGTGATGGTTGCACCAATCATCCCGGGGCTCACCGATCATGAAGTTCCGAACATCGTCGACGCCTGCGCAAAAGCCGGCGCGCAATTTGCCGCATACACAATTGTCCGCCTGCCGTGGGCGGTCGCGCCGTTGTTTGAACACTGGCTCGCGGAACATTTTCCCGAGCGCAAAGAGAAGGTTCTGGGGCGCATCCGCGATTTACGAGGCAACCAGCTGAATAATTCCCAATGGCACACGCGCATGACCGGGGAAGGCATCTTTGCCGAGCAAATCTCTTCAATGTTTGCCGTCTCCTGTCGGCGCAACCGAATGTGCGCACGTCCGAAGCTTTCGTGCGCGTCATTTCAAAGATCGACGACGCAGCTACGCCTTTTCGGTTAAAATCATCGGACGTCTTTTGCAGGAACGCGTGCAGCCGCATTCCTCGTTGCAAACGAAATAATCAGGCGACCACTGCGAGCTGCACGAGGGTGCGGAGAGGCGGTTATTGGAGTGCCGCGCTAATTCATAAACACCACGCCGGGTTAAGTCCCCGTTTAATTCCTGGCTCCTCCCCTCGCAGTGCGTTGCATCATTTCGGACTCCGATGCGGCCCAACTTGGTAAGCAGGATCTGATCCGGTCCCGCAACACAGTCGCGTACCCTAAGTATGGTCACTCTCGCGCTTGCACTGGCGATTATCTCTACATTGAATAAAGGAGGCTACGTGGCCGAGACGCACACGCGATAGAGCGGACCCTAACAAGTAGTAAAGAGGCTCTTAATCCACGCGCATCGCTATCATTGGGTGAATCTCCGATGCTGCACAAACAGGAAGGTGACTTCGGCTGTTTGTTTGATCTTTTAGCCTATGTCGATAACGCTTTGTCGGTAACGGTGATGATCGGTGGATCAGTGACGGCTAGGTTCCTGGCACAGCTTCTGGAAAGCGGGATCGGCGCGCAACGGGTCCCAGATTGGATCGAGTTTTAAAAGCGCCGGCGTGATGGGCGCTGGGCTATAAAGCCAGCCACCATACGGCGTTTGTAACAACCGCGTGAGAGTTGAGATCGCACGACTATTCTCGCCAAGTATCATCTCAACTAGCGCTAGGTTCTCTTCGAAGGCGGGCCCGGACAGTCGATCTTTGCTACTCGGCACAAGCGTGATTGCACGCTGCGCTTCGTTGAGGGCTGAGTCCTTCTCGTCGAGCATGGCGTAAGCCACCGCCAGCGCTGCCGCAACGAAGGCGTTGTCTGGTTGATCCTTGCTGAGCGGCTCAAGCGTGTTGCGCGCCTGTTCAGCGGAAGCTTTTGCCTGAGCGGTGTCTCCAGCAACGCGCTGGATCAATGCTAGCCCGCCCTGGTTGATGCCCTTGTCAATCGGAGAAGCAAAGTGGAGTCGAGTTTGTCGGGGTTGCACAAACCGGGTGGCCTCAGTCTGATTTCTTTCAAGTCTCAATTGGGCGAGTTTGACCCGAACGGCCGGGTCCGAATTCGTTTCCGCGGTTACATGGACCAGCAACTTAGCGGATTCCTGCAGGTTACCTTCGGCCTGGTAGACGCTGGCTTTTGACGCCATTAAGTACAACTCATTAGGGAGAATATCGAGTGCGCGATCGTAAAGCTTTATGGCTGTCGGAAATTGTCGAAGCGCGGCGTAAGTAAATGCCACTTCGGTCAGCAACACAGTATTCCGCGGATCGAGGGCGAGGCCCCGTTCCCAATAGGCAACACTTTCAGCCCAATGTCCGTCGCGTCGCGCGATTGCCCCGAGGGCGTATGAGACCTCGCTGTTACCTGGCAACATTTTGCTGACGCGCGTGAACGTGGCTTTAGCCAACCCATAATCGTGCAGCACCCAATACTGATAATAACCTAGGAAGAGCAGGGTTTCGGGCGAGTTTGGCTGCAGTTTCTGCGCGTTTTCCAAAGCTTCTTTGGCCGCATCGCGGCGAGCGGCAGTTGTGTCGTTGCGATTAAAGTAAAGAAGCGCGTGCGCACCAGAAAGTCGCGCCCAGGCAAGCGCAAAATTCGGGTCAAGCCGCACCGCCAGGTCATAAAAATCGATGGCTTTGAACAGGGCATCGCTCGAGTAGTTGCTGCGCGCTTCAAAAGCCAGCCCGCGTAAGTAAGCGTCGTAAGCTTCCGGATTGTTTGTGGGGTTGGCAGCCAGTGCTTGCTCTTCACGACCGGTCAGCGTCGCTTGCAACGATTCCGCTATTCCTTTCGCGATCTCGGTTTCGACGGCAAAGATGTCACTCAACTTTCGATCATACGTCTCGGCCCAGAGCTGCGAGCCGGTTTGCACATTAACCAGGTGAACATTGACTCTCACCTGATTGCCTGCCTTCTGGACGCTACCCTCAAGGATGTTCGCTACACCAAGCTGCGTAGCGATCTCAGCCAGATTGCCTGGTTTACTCTGATACTGTTGCGTCGAAGCGCGGGAAATTACTTTCAAATCCGCGATTTTAGCCAGGCGCGTCAGGACTTCTTCCTGGATGCCGTCAGCGAAATAAGCGTTCTCTGGATCGCTGCTCAAATTTTGAAAGGGCAGGACCGCGACTGATTTGTCGACCTTATGCCAGGCGGCCCCTGGCAAAAGAAAAAATCCGGCGGAAGCGGACACGATTACAGCGGTGACGATGAGCAAAATGAGATTTCGTCGCCGATGGGCTCCTGGCGTTTTTGGCGTGCTCTTAATTCCTTGCGGCGTGATGTCGTATGCCCATGCGAGGAGAAGCGCGATCGGAAAACCGATTAACAAAAGCGCGATCACGAGCCGCAAACTCCAATTCGGCAATTCCCACGCTGGAAACACTGCGGAGGAGATTTGAATCAAGAATCCCGCAGCGACGATGTAAGCGGCGGCGACACGGTAAACCTTCCGTCGCTGCAACTCCTCGAAGAAGCCGCTCATAGTATCATAGTATATGGGGTTCCATTATGATCATAGCTTGGTGCTGCGGGTTCGCAGGCAAATATGTGTCCGGAACCGATGTGCTCGTTCATCGCTCTGTTGAAGAACGAAAGGCAAAATCTTTCAGACAAGGCGAAACGCTTTCCGCTTCCCAGGATCGCGCTAGAATCGTTTTTGATTGCCTGACGGCGAATCATCCGGCCACAATCAACAAGGAAAGCACAAATGAAAACAATACTGGTGTTGACCGTTGGGCTGATGCTCGCAGGCTGCGGATCAATGGAAAACCATGTTCGTAATCGTGATGAAGGTACGCGGCGATCTGGTGTCGTACATCAACCGGTCAGGAACGACGGCGAAGTTCACGCGGTGGACATGATATGCGCTTGCCCTTGACGATTCAACCATGGCGTTGCCTCAACCTACCGGCCCGCTTTGCAGGATCGCGCTAGAATCGTTTTTGATTTCCGTCGTTTGCAATCCCCGACCCGCTTCGCGAGTCCGTCCGGGCGAGCATGTCATCGACGATTCCTATTCATAATGAGTGCGCCCGCAGCCCAAATCCACTGCGAATTGGAATGTGGCGAACAGTGCGCCGTTTACGAATTTAAATTAACCCGCATCTGGCCACTCAATCAGAAGGATCGCGAGGCGAAGAACGCCCAGTTTGCGAAAGAACACGGACTCCGTCTCCGATTTTACCGCATGGGCTGGTGCGCCATGTCCGATAGGCAACCCGTTGAAAGCGCGGCTACATCTGCACGAAACGTTTACGAAGTCCGCCGCCTTCTCACGATCGCGCTAGAATGCTGTGGTACGCATACGCGCGCCGTCGATCCGATTTCCGAATGTACTTTTTGTTGATGCCCGTCAAAGTCTGCACGGGCGCACCCCCGCATGATCCCGCGCGCCATCCTCGCTCTCTCTCCGCTGGCGATTTGCATCTTGGTGGTTGTGCTCGCCTATCGAAAGACGCGGGATCGCTGATTCCAGTTCCACAAACGCAGTCAGCTTTTGCTGCTAACCCGCTGCCCGTTGCGATGACTTACTTTGATTTTAGAGTTGGCAGCGCGTACGGGAGTCGAACCCGTGTACCAGCCTTGAGAGGGCTGTGTCCTAACCACTAGACGAACGCGCCGCAAACAAGATGCGGTTAGGAATACTGCAATGACTATGGGCTGGCAAGGTCGCTAATCAAAACCGCTTGTGACTTTTCTGTTTCTTCTTGTGCTTCGGTGCGGGCTTCTTGGGCGCGGGTGTCCCCGATGGGGTTGGCGAGGGCGTAGCGGTATTTGGGGTAGGTCTCACGTTTGGCTGAGCTAGGACACTCTGATGAGACGTCTTTAATGCCTGTAGTGCCAGCTTGAGTTCCGGAGTCGTAGCGAGTGCCGACATGCGTTCGTAATAGACGTTGTAGTAATTGCGGAGTCGGTTTCGCTTTTCCAGATCGGTCCGTGCAGACTGCGCATACGCTTTGGCTGACTGTACCTCTGGGTCATTCACTGTCCGATTTTTCAGTTGCCGCCATTCTTTGTGCACGCGCAATTCGTCCGCTTGCGGCCCGAGGGATCTCGGTTTTGAAAAATTCTGGTCAAGCTGCGATATCTCGGGCAGTTCGGGGCCATTAGGAGGCTCAGGCGAGGGCGTTGGTTCCAGCTGGTTTTGCTCCTCATAAAGATCCACATTCGGCGGAGCGGCGTCCTGTCCGTGCAGCATCAACGCCACGCCAATTAGTGTCGCTGAAACGATTAAGCCGTATGTTTTCATTCCCAGTTTCGTCCGCAATGTAACTGAATTTCGGGATGCGGGAAGGCGCTATCCATGATAAAGAACCAGGCCGGAGCACGGGGCGTAGCTTAGCTTGGTAGAGCGCGTGGTTTGGGACCACGAG
>WNGE01010478.1_pt1 | contig 14480 bp, 14 predicted proteins | sample 5400651 | NCBI WGS metagenome assembly WNGE01 (sample SAMN13153370, study PRJNA577476) | soil metagenome | isolation source: 60 cm soil or saprolite under grassland replicate 2 | place: USA:California | collected 2016-06-15 | reverse complement strand
TCTTCGCCGTCTCGAACCCAAGCGGTTCCTTTTGCGCCCCGCTGGATTCTACTGGTCCGCCGCTCTCGCGCCACGCTTCAAGACCCCCTTGCAAAACTTTGACATCCCGAAAACCCATTTGGAGGTACCAATAAGCGGCCATGACCGCACGCGCCGACTGATTACTGACAAAGATGATCCGGCTGTTTTTCACGGCCACAAAGTCGTCTGCGCGTTGCACTGCCTGCCCGCCGGGAATATTGAGCGACCCGGCTATGTGGCCGTCCTCGTACTCACTTTCGGATCGCACATCGATAAGATAGGTGACACCAACCTCATTTCTTGCCGGGTGATCGAGAAGCTCGCGGGCTGAAATCCATGACAGCCTCTCCTCCTCAGCGATCCGCAGCGCGATCTCTCGGGCGTGCTCGCGGCTCTCGTCGGGTGCGCTGGGCGCAACCCTCGCGGGCGCCGATTCCAAAGAGCGCGGACATTGTTCAAGCCCAAGCGCAGCAGGGCCGCCGTGCCTATAATACTGCGTGTCCTGCCGGCGCAGTTAACCACGACGGTGGTCTCTGGTTTTCGTTTCAAAGCCTCCGCCCATAAAATCAAATCGCCGCCGGGAACATTGACACCGCCGGGAATACAGAAACGCCCGTACTCCTCCGGCGTTCTCACGTCGAAGATCATCAAATCGGCGACACGCTCCTGCAGGCTTTTAAGTTCTTCAGGGGAGATTTCGGGAATGGTTCTTTCATGATGAACCTTCTCGCCGAAGGCTTTGCTGGGAACATTGACGCCGCTGACCGTCGGAAGTTCCTCCTTTCGCCATTCCGGCAGCCCGCCGTCCAAGATCGAGACATTCGCATAACCGAACTCGGCGAGGCTATTGGCAGCGAGCGCTGCCCGACCTCCGCCTTCGTCGTACACGACGATGGGAATCCGCCGGTTCGGCACCAGTTCGGCGATGCGAAATTCGATCTGCCTCCGCGGCAAAGAGGTCGCGTTGCTAATTTGACCCATGTTGAACTCGCCGCGCTCACGAACATCGAATACGGCATGCAGACTTTCGGAAGCCATCAAAGCTGCCAACCCGCGACACGAAATCTGGTTAGGCATAGTGAAGATCCACCCTCTAGTTTGTTGACTTAGCTTGACCCATCCGTGGTTCTGTTCTACTAATGCTCCCAGAAAATGCAAGCAACTTTCCCGTACCGGATGAGTTGTTCTTGCGGAGGAGCCCATGCAAAACCCTCAAGTACGGTTTCACGGTTTATTCATCCCCTACGTAACGCCCTTCGACGAGTCCGGCGCCTTGGATATTGAAAGCCTCGAGCGTTTGACCAGCCACTTCGCGTCTCTGAATGGCGTCGCCGGATTGGTATCCTGCGCGCGCATCGGGGAGGGGCCGGTACTCACGGTGCAGGAGAAACGCCGCGTTTATGAGAGCGTCGGCAATATAGCGCGCAAGACCGGCCGGGTTCACATAGCAACCATCACGCCGCAATCCACAGCCGAGGCCGTCAATCTGGTGCGCGACCTCGAAACGCTGCCGGTGGACGCGGCCATGATCTTTCCCCCTTTGCTTTTCGCCTGGGGCAAAGTGGAAGGAGAGCTCAAATTCTGCTTTTTCGACGATCTCACTCGCAGCACAAATTTGCCGCTGGTGCTCTTTCAGATCCCGGTAAAGAGCTACTGGTATGATGTCGAGACCATCTGCCGGATCGCCAAGTTGGAAAAAGTCGTCGCCTTCAAAGAGGCCTCCTTCGACATGAAGCTTTTCACGGACACCATGCAGCAACTGGAGCGTCAAAACGCAAACATGGAAGTTCTTACCGGCAATGACCGTTTCGTGGCCGAGAGCTATCAGTTGGGCGCCTCCGGCGCACTGATCGGCGTGTCGAACGTAGCGACGGAAAAGTGGGCGGCGATGGATACCGCCGGCCGTGGGGGCGATTTTGAAAACGCTGCGGCGATTCAAAAAGAACTGGAATCCTTAAAGGATCTGATTTTCAGCGAACCCATTGTCGAAGCCGTAGCCCGGATCAAAATCATTCTAGAGCACGAAGGCTTGATCAATACCGCCACCGTCCGCCGCCCGCAACTCGGTGTGAGCGAATCCGAGAAAACCCAGTTGCTGGACAGCTATCGAACTCTTAAGGAAAGAGATTATCGATCATCAGAAGATTTCCCCGAGCGTAGAAAAAGCGGGGCGGAGCGCCAGAAACCGCCACAAGTTTAGCTCGTAGGAAGCGCCTCAACCGTATTCCTCGCTTCCTCGTCCGGGAATAACCAACGCAAATAAGGTTGCGGTTACCGCCAATAATATCATGGCGCTGATGGCCAGCGACCAATGAATTCCGATCAGCCCTCCGATCACACCGACCGTCACTCCACTAAAAGCCCTAAGACCGTTGTTAGACGTATTGAATAGACCGATCAATCGTCCACGGAGTTGAGCCGGCGCCCCGAGCTGCACGAGAGTTTGTGCCATGGAGAGAAAAGTCAAATTGAGAAAGCCAGCACAAAAAAGCAATGCCACCGCCAGCGGATAGCTCGTGGAAACGGCGAAACCGACGATGGCCACGCACCAGAGGATCGAGCAGATTGCCGCGTTGCGTGCATTTGGTCTCAGGAGCCCGGTGCCTTCTAACAAAAGACCACCGATGACGGCGCCTCCAGCATTGGCGCCGAGCAGGACGCTGTAAGCCCAATTTTGTTTGTCCTGACCGAAGTCGTGGGCAAATTCCGGCATTTGAGCTTGGAAGGCGTTGCCGACAAGTAACGATGTCGCCCCACCTAGAAGAATCATGGAAAGAATCGTCGGGTTTGCCGCCGTTTCTCGCATCAACTGAATCGCGCCGCTTAAACTAAAACGCGGCGCTTTACTACTTCCCGCATCATCGCGGCCATGGCCGGTGTAGGGTAAAATGAACATAAAGAAGAACATCGGCAGATACATTAGAGTATTAATGAAAAGTCCTACCGGCGGCCCGAAAAGCAGCATCGTTACTCCGCCCACCGCGGGTCCGAAAAGCACCGCGATGTTGCGTCCGGTGGAATTGAGCCTAACCGCGCTTTGCAGGTATTCACGCCCAACGATGTCGTGGATAATGAGCTGACTTCCTGGTCCTCCCACTACTCCGGCCATGCCATGTATCACCAACAGAACGCAGGCGTGCCATACTTGAATCGTATCGGTAAGAAAAAGAATCCCCCACGTTAGAGAGACCCCGGCGTACATCAGTTGGGCGGCTTGAAGAACCCGACGGCAGTCGTGACGGTCGGCGAGCGCCCCAAAGTAAACCGCAAAAAATAGAAAGGGCGTCCAATGACTGATGACGGCAAACCCGCCCAGAACCGGCGAGTGAAACTTTTGGAACAGTAGCCAGTAACTGATTACATGTTCGATGTTGTCCCCCATCTGCGTCAGCATGATCACGAAAAAGTATCTCCGGTAATCACGATGGTGCAACGCCGCAAAAGCGACCTTCCGGTTGGAAGTCGCCTCCGTCCCTGTGTTTGTTTTCTCGCTCCTACTTGCCAATGGGATATCCGAATTATCCGGAAGCTCAAGCTATGATAGACGCGAGTTGAAACGGCTTTGGATGCGGAGCGCGTCAGCTAAAAGAAGATGATATGAACGCGAAGGATGGAAGAGGAAGATTATGGTCTAACCAAATTCCCCATGCTGCTGGCCGGGAATCATAAGCGCAAAAAGTGCCACCGTAATGGCCAGCAGCACCATCGCACTCAATGCCAGCGACCAGTGCACGCCGATCAATCCCCCCAATACACCCACGGTCACGCCGCTAAATGCTTTCAGCCCCATGCTGGCCATGGCGAACAAACCAATGAGGCGACCACGAAGCTGCGGCGGCGATAGCAGTTGGACGATTGTCTGCCCCATGGAAGAAAAGGTCAGGTTCAACACTCCAGCCGTGAAGAGAAGCAGCAGAGACAAATAGTAGCTAGTGGAGAGCGCAAATCCAGTGATCGCGAGACACCACAGGATCGCGCTGATCATAGCGGTACTGACCCGCGGAGGAAGCCAGCCGCGTCCCTCGAGCATGAACCCGCCGATCACCGCCCCTGCGGCATTGGCACCGAGCAACGCGCTGTAGGCCAAGTCAGCTTTCTCCGAGCCCAGATCGTGCGCAAACTCGGGCATTGTCGCTTGGAACGCGCTGCCGACAAAAAATGACACGCAGCCGGCCAGTACAACCATGGTAATGATCGGACGGTTACCGGAAACTTCGCGGATGACATCGATAGCGTCGCGCCAACCGATGGCTCGTCTTGCCCGCGCGGCGCGTTCGCGACTATGGCCGGTATAAGGCACCGTCAGCAACCACAGGGTCAATGGCAAATAGATAAGCGTATTCACCACCAGCCCCATCGGCGGGCTCAAAAGAAGCATCAGGCCGCCACCCACTGCCGGACCGAACAGGACTCCCATTTGCCGGCTTGTGGAGTTAAGCCGTATCGCGCTTTGCAGTTGCTCCGAGCCAACGATGTCGTGAATCAGCAGTTGGCTGCCCGGCGACCAGAGGACGCCGGCCATGCCGTGAATAGTCAACAGCACGCAGGCGTGCCAGATTTCGATGGTATCCGTAAAAAACAAGAAGGCCCATGCTGCCGATACTCCCATATACATGATCTGCGCAATTTGGATGACTTTGCGGCAATCATAGCGGTCAGCCATAGCGCCGAAGTAAACGGAAAAAAACAAAAACGGCGTCCAATGGACCAATACTGCGAAACCGGCGAGCACCGGAGAATGGAATTTCTGGTACAAGAGCCAATAGCTAATGACGTGTTCGATGTTATCGGCCATCATCGCGAGCATCGTCGCGACGAAATAAATGCGAAAATCCCGGTGATGGAGCGCGGAGAGTAACGGATATTGGAAACGGGTGCAAACCAGCGGCGGGATTGCGCAGTGCTTTGATACGGGCGTGGCGTGGATTTGAGCGTTCGGTACTCAGTCGATTTCGCCGCCGCGCGTTGGTGCCGCAAACGCCAACAGGGCAAAGGTCACAGCCATCAAAGCCATCGCGCTGATGGCCAACGACCAGTGAATCCCAATCAACCCGCCGACAACCCCCACGGTGACTCCGCTAAAGGCACGCAACCCAAAGACCGACATGCTAAAAAGCCCGATCAGCCGCGCGCGTAGTTGGCCTGGCGCGAGTAACTACACGGTTTTTCGGTTTCCACTACCGCCGCACTTTCGTCAGGCGTGGGTCCAAGGCATCGCGCAGCGCGTCGCCGAGGAGATTGAAGCTCATCAAGGCAAAGAAAATGAAAAGCCCCGGCAAGAAAACTTGCAGCGGAGCGATAAAAATATTCGTCGCGGCATTGGTCAGCAGGTTGCCCCAGCTTGGCGTCGGCGGCTGGATTCCTAGGCCCAGAAAGCTCAGCGTGGTTTCCGCGCGGATGGCGGCGCCGGCATCCAGAGTCGCGGCGACGATGAGCGGCGCGAGGGAGTTCGGCAACAAATGACGCAACATGACACGACGCGCCTAGGCACTGAGCCGCCAATACGAACTCCTGCTCGCGGAAGGAAAGGACGGCGCTGCGGGCCAAGCGAGCCGCATTGGTCCATTCCAGCGCGACGAGAATGATAATGATGTTCAGCAAGCCGGGGCCGGCGAGTTTAGAAAGGACCAGCAAAAGCACGATGCGCGGGATAGTGTAAATCACGTCCACGATCCGCATGAGCGCATTGTCGACAACCCCGCCCACATAACCCGCCAGAATGCCGATCAACCCGCCGACAATGACAGTGCTAAAACCGACGATCAACCCGACCGCCAGCGAAACACGTCCTCCATACATGATCCGTACCCACGTGTCCCGTCCCAATTCATCGGTGCCAAACCAGTGGCCGGAAGACGGCATGTGCATGCGCTTTCCTAACGAAACCTGGTCGAGCTGGTACGGAACCACATGGGGTCCAAAAATCACCAGGAGCAGCAGAAAAACAAAAAAGAAAAAACCGACGTAGGCCACTCTGTGCTGCTTAAAGCGCCGCCAGACAATGCGCCAGTATCCTTCTTGATGCTCGTTTGTGCTCATAAGCTCAGTTCTGATAACGGATGCGCGGATCGAGGCAACCGTAAAGAATATCGGCCAGCAGGTTAAAGAAAATCACGGTCACCGCAATGATCATCACCACAGTCATCGCCACGACGTAGTCATTGCCCATGATCGACGTATAGAGCAGCCGGCCCATTCCCGGATAGGCGAAAACCGTTTCCACGACCGTCGAACCGCCGACCACTCTGGGCATGGTGACCGCGATAATGGTCACCACTGGAATAAGCGCATTCTTAAGGGCGTGCCGTCCGATGACCACCTGTTCACTGAGTCCCTTGGCCCGTGCCGTGGTCAAGTAATCCTGGCGCAGGACCTCCAACAGGCTCGAGCGCATAAAGCGCTGCACCTGGATGATTTCGGATATCGCCAGAACGGCCACCGGCAAGATCAGATGCTTGAGCCAATCGACCATGTACTCCCACGTTCCCGGGGTAAGGTCGGCATTGACGATCCCGGATGTGGGCAACCAGCCGAGCTTGACGGAAAAAGCGATGATCATCATTAAGCCAAGCCAGAACGCGGGAATTGAATACGCGATGAAGGTCAACCCGGTGAGGAGATAATCACCGATGGAGTATTGCCTGACGGCGGAATAAATACCCAACAGAATCGCCACAGACTTGCCGATGACCACCGCCGCAATGGTTAAAACGAGAGTGTTCTTCAGAGCCGGCCAGATGATATCCAGGGCAGGCTGGCCGTACTCCGTTGAATAACCCGGGTTGAGCTGGATCAGCTGCCAGAGCCATTTCCAATATTGGATGTAAACAGGATCGTCGAAACCGTAGAGCTTGCGCAGACGCTCGTAATCTTCGGCACGCAGACGCGGGATATCTTGAAGCATCCGATAAAGCGGATCCCCCGGCATTAAATAGAGCAACAAAAAAATCAGCGCGGATATGAAAAGCAGAAGCGGCACAATTTGCAGCAACCGCCGTACCACGTAAAGAAGCATGATGAATTATCTTTCCACAAGCTTGTCTGGCCACGCGCTGGTCAAAAAGATCCTACATGAAACGGAGTATTGGAGTATTGGAGTATTGGAGTATTGGATTTCAAATGCATCACTCCATTACTCCATCGCTCCAGTACTCCAGTCTCTACGCTGGAGCGAGACGATGGAGCGCAACGCCGCAGATGGGCCTTTTTCACTGGCCGGCTGCTTAGGTCTTGTCCCACTGGTACATGTTCCAGCTACTGGAGTTTTGCCCGCCGCTCTCTTGTCTGGGAGTCATTCCCGTCAAGCCCTTCTTGGCCACGAGAACCTCCGGCGAATAGTAAAGCGGCAAATGGGGCAGCCCGTCGCTGAACATCTTGATAAACTCGAGCTGGAGCTGCTCAGATCGGGCCGGCGTAACGATGGAGTTCAACTCGTCGAGAATCGCGTCTTTGCGCGGATCATTCCAACCCGAGACGTTTTCGAGAGCGAACTTGTTCTCCGCTGTTGGGATATTCTTGGTGTGAAACCGCTCCTGCCATTCCTCCACGGTAACATTGTGGGTTCCTATGAAAGCGCCGGGCCAACGGTTGCGGTTTTCCGCGGCATTAAGGAGCCGGTTCGGTAGATTCTTGACGTTGGTCCGCACACCAATTTTCTTCCAATAGTCGGCGATGATCGCTTGGGCCTGCTCGTGGTCGCGCCGCTCCGCCGTGACGCGAAACTCGAATTCCATGCGCTCGCCCTTAGAATTAACCAGCACGCCATCCGATCCCGGTTTCCAGCCGGCTTCAGCAAGGAGCTTTTTAGCCGTCTCCGGATCGTATTTGTATAGGGTGGCGGTCGCGAGAGCTTTTTTGTAGCTTTTGCGCACTCGCGAAAGCGGCACATGGGAGACGATCTTTTCTCCTTTGAACAAGTTTTGGACCATCGCCTCGCGATCGATCGCATGGAGCAAGGCGCGGCGCACTTTGACGTCGCTGAACCAGGGGTTGTCTCGGCTCAAATTGAGCCAACTCCAGGAAGCGGGGCTAATGTAAATCTTTCCCTTCCCCTGCTTCTCCCACTGCTCGCGCAAGATCATCGCGCCATCAAAAGAGATCGTGCTGCGCATGCAAAGGTCTACTTCGCCGGCGAGCACCGCGGCAAGATTGGTGTTGGTATCTTCGACGGTCTTGTAGGTCACGCGGTCGATCTTCGGCCGGCCCAGGGTAAAATCTTTGAACGCCTCGAGCTCCATCCGCGTCCCGGCATCCCACTCGACGACTCGATAGGGACCGGCGCCAACGAAGTTTTTGTTCCAGAAAGGCAGATTGGCGAACGCCTTCATATCGCCGGCAGTGAAGGCTTCCTGAAGCAGATGACGCGGAAACGCGCGCACGTGCGTGTACTGGATGGCGTAGGCTTCGTTGTAGAGATCGTTCCAGTGGATGACGATGGTCCGATCATCGGGGGTTTCGATCTTCGAGATCAACTCCGGCACTAGCCGGTCGGGCATGGGAAATTCCGGATGCTTGGCGATCTGCCAACCGAACTCGAAATCTTTCGAGGTGTAGGGCTTGCCGTCGTGCCACGTGAGACCCGGGCGCAGCTTATACACCGTAACCATGGTCTTCTTCTGAGTATCGATCTTCCAGGTGCCTTTCTTCACCGAGGGAAGCTCTTCGGCGAGCACGGGGACGCGTTCCAGAGTTACCGGATTCTGACTCACCAGACCCGCATCGACCATCGACACATGCTCGGTCTCACGGCGATTGTGATATCCAAGACTGGTCACCTGGCGCTCTCCATGGATGACGATCCTTTTTCGCGCCGGCTGGGCGGCAAAAAGCAAATGGTTCGGCCACGAGACAACGCCCGCCGCAGCCACCGATACGCCTGCCAACTTCACAAATTGCCGGCGCGTCACTGCGGAACCCATTAGTTTGCTGGATAATTGTCTTTTTCGGTCGGACATAAAGGCCTCCTTTTTTGGCTGGGGCTATTGCCGGCACCCATATAACTAAGGAGTAACTTAGCTGTCAATGAGAGTTTATCGACGCGGCCACTTTTCTCGCTTCCTTGACAACCCGCAAAACAGGGGGATACAAAGAAGTTCGTGACAAATACCCGCGGCCTTTATACGGCGCCGCGGTCAATCCTAAGGAGGCCTAAAATGGCAATCGGTTTTGAAGACCACTGTTGGAAAGATATCGTCACACCAGAAATTCTAGAGACCTACACACCCTATCACCGAGAGACTTACATCGGGCAAAGACCTGCCCTCTTGGCCATCGATCTCTACAATCTCGCTTACGAAGGTGGACCGAAGGAGCCCCACGAACTGGTCAAGACGCATAAAAGTTCTTGCGGCATTTACGCGCACAATGCCATCAAGCCGACAGAGGAACTCTTCGCCTTGGCGCGCTCGCTCAAGATTCCGGTTTTCTACACCACCACCGAAACTCGCAAAGAAGCGAAACCTGACACGATCTATGCCACCAACCGCCAGCGGGTGAAGATTGATCCCCAAGCGTTCGAGATCAAGGAAGAGTTCAAACCTGAACCGGGCGATGTGGTCATCTTCAAAGAACGTGCGAGTGGATTTTTCGGTACGCCGCTGGTGGCTCATCTGACCCAATTGGGTATCGATAGCTTGATCGTCTGCGGCGAAAGCACCAGCGGGTGCGTGCGTGCAAGTTGCGTCGATGCTTATTCATTGGGCTATCACGTATCGATCGTCGAAGAGTCCGTCTTTGACCGGAGTCCCCTCTCCCACAAGGTGAATCTATTCGACCTGCATCACAAGTATAGCGACGTGATGAAACTAGAAGAGGTTAAAGAACAACTTCGGCAAGAGCGGCCAAGAAAACCCTCCTAAGCGATCGCGAGCATGGCATCGGCGAGCGCTCCGCGATAGGCGCGGTCGATTTCCATACATTCGTGCGCGGCACTTAGAACCGCTCGCTGCGCCTCGTCTGTTTGAGCGTGCCTTTCAAACACCTCCCACATCATATCGGCATGCTCAACGTCGGCAACGGAATGCACCTTCAAAGAAGGCGCCTTGTCGATGGAAACTCCCAGGTCCTCAACCCAGCGCTTTGCAATTCGCGCCGACAAACCGCCGCCTCGGATAATTTCACCGTTGTTTCGCCGCTCGAGCATCGTTGAACTGGTAAAGGCCTCCAACCACGGCCGGTTCCGCGCGATGTGGAGCCAGGCGTACTGGGCTGCCCGAACGCAGGGGATCGGCTGCGCCTGCTCAATCTCCTCGGGTGTAACACCGATCATTGCGGCTTGTCGCACTACTAGCGAGTAATGATCTTCCCCTGCTCTCTTGTCCGTAATCAGCTCGTCTTCCTCATGTTTCCAGACCAGCTTTTTTACATCCAAGGGGGCGGCGCCAAGAACAAAACCCCAACAATCCCGGCGGTTCTTGTTATAAAATGCATTGTGAATAATGTAGAAGCGCGCGCGCGGTAGGGTGAATCGAACTGAGAGCAACCGCTGAAATTCAGGCGTATCAAACTGGGCGTTGGCCATGCGGTTGAGCTCGCCTCTGAGAGCATTTAGGTCTGCCATATCGTCCTTTCTATTAGAGAATCGCTTTTCGCCGAGCCTGATCAGGCAAATATCGGCATTTGTGCTTGTGCCCCGCGCCGGTTGCACTCTTCGACGAACATCCGGTGAATCTTCGGATCCTGATTGCCATATTCGATTTGAGTGCCACCCTCGTTTTAGTCCTTGTCGGACTTGGCCAGATCCTCCACAAGATATTTGAATCCCCAGGGCTTAAACGCGATAAACCGGGCGGGTTCGGGTCCCGGACAGAAATGCTGGTGGTACCAATCGAGGGGCGGCACCACGAGGCTCCCAGGACGCCAGTCAATCCGTTGAAGTTCGGTTCCTTCCGGCCACATGAGCGAATAGCCGTGCCCGCTCAGAATCACGATATGCTCCCGGCCCGTGTCGATGAGCTTTCTTGTATTTCCCCGGAGGAAAGGCCGAAAGATGCGCGCTCATGGTGTTGCCGACAAATTCAAACAGGCTGTTGCGGGTTCCGGCCCCCCGCGCTGAATGCTCCTTCGGCTGGAACTCCATAAGATTGGCCACAAAATTGGTTTCCCAGACCCGCCCCGGCTTGACACCTTTTTGAATATACTGACCGGGCTTGGTTAGCTCCCCCGCTTCTCCACGATACCGGTCAGAGAATATGAACGGATTGTTAAAGATAAAATCCAGGTTGCGATACTGATTGATCGCTTGCGGCGCGCTGGTCAAAGAGATGAAACGGGCGGGTCTCGAGGAATCGGCGTTGAAGTGCTGATGCCAGGTGTTGAGCGGCGGTGAAAAAAGGCTGCCCTCTTGCCATTCGAGAGTATGCTTCGCTCCGCCATCGTTCCAGATGACCGTTGCCCCTTGACCGCTCAATATGAAGACGATCTCCTCATAGAGATGCCGCTCGGCTTTCAGCTGTTGTTTTGGCGGAGTTTCATTGATGTGCGCATCGCAGTTCATCCCCGCACCGTTGAGGTTAACGAAGGCTCCCTTGCCTCCGGTTCTTGGCCAATCGCCAAGTTTCACTGTCCTCACGTCTTCAATCCAGTACCCGTCATACATCGGTATGCCTTCGGTCTCCCGCCAGAATGCGTATGGGGTTTTTAGTTCATAGGCAGATTTTGCGCTGAGATCATGCATCACGTTCTCCCTTCAGGTTGCCCGGTTTAGTTTGCTTCATCACTTAAGTTCAAAGAGCTGGGTGAATTCCCGCAGATACTTGTCGAGATTTAAAACGACCGCATCCGGCACGGCGAAAGCCTTCAAGTCCCTGATCGACTGAAGGTCCTTTCTCCCGGAAAAACGGCCGGAGTCCAACAGCAGCTTCTGGCCCTCTAACGACAGAGTAAAATCCATGAAAAGTTTACTGGAAGCCGGCGCGTCCGTCTTCGCTGATATCCCCACTCCGCTTGTCGTCGCGACGATGGGCTTGGCCGTGGTTACCCACCCCACCGGCGCGCCACTGTGCTGCAGTTGCACGATATTGAACGCGTAAACTAATGCCAAAGGGAACTCACCCGCCGTCATCAACTGAGCCAGCAATGAGTGCCCGCGGCGCCAATTGATCTTCTGCCGCGCCAACGTCTTGAAGAATCGCTCTCCCCGTTCCTGCCCCAGGTAATGCAACATGGCGCCGTACCAAATCCCCACTTCGGGATCCATGCCTAATTTGTCGTTCCAACGGGGATCGAGCAGATCCGGCCAATCCTTTGGCGCCGACGCTTGACTCAGCAGCCGCGTGTTGTATCCCAGGACAATGAGATTGGAATACATCGAGACCCAATGCCCGGTGGGATCGAAGAAGCCTTCCTGATAAGCGCGCGCTTGCGGACTTTGATAACGCGCCAACAAACCCTTCTCCGCAAGCAAAGGCAAATAGGCAAACGAAGTGACGTCGAACTGTGGGGTCCCCGACTTCGCCTCCGAGAAGATTCTTTGCATGATCCGTTCGTTGCTCAATCGGTTGATGGCGACTTTAAGGAAGGGATATTTTTTCTCAAACGCATCGGCGAGGGGTTTGCTGCCGTTCACAGCCAATGCCGTATACCAGCGCACGGTACCGCTTTCTTTGTGCGCCTCGGCAACCAGAGCATCGTCAGCCCGTGCCCTCGTCGCTGCCTGAGTGAGGGGAAGAATCGTGGCGAGCACGGCAAGTTTCCAGTAAGAAACCGGCCGCAGCTTTTTACCTAACCTGGCTGGCATTTTTGATTCCTCCCTTTGAACTCATCATCAGCGGCCCGACAGCTAGATCTCCTCATTTGATACCTAGCTCCTTTTGCGCCTCGCGCCGCAACGTGTAATCTCTCACTTCGTCGAGGGGCCGCTTTTTCTCGGTCAATCGTTCCATATCAGGATCCGGAATCTCCCCATTTTTGGACAAAGACATCAAGGCGAGCTCATAAGAACGGGCCGCGACATCAGGTGGTTGACTGAGCCAATGCATCATCACCCGGATGGTCTCTTGCTTGTTCTCAAAGATGAACCGGTGAGCTTTCAAGACTGACTGCAAGACCTCCTGAAAATATTTTACGTTAGCAGCTGTTTATGAGAGCATGAGATCGCTTTCCGTCTTTCCTGTTATCAAAGGGAAACGATGATTTGCAAGCAGTGAGTGTATCATCTCTAAGTTGGCCGTTCCTTGACAACCCAGCACAGCTACGGATAGTAGATGTAAAATATCCGCAGCCGGTCCAATGGCAATTCTCATCATTAGAGCGAGGGGAATTAACGATTAATCATGCCTTACAGCACCGCCAACGGCATCAAAATCTACTACGAAGTTTCCGGCGAAGGCCTGCCTTTTGTCATGATCCACGCTAACCCCTTTGATCACAACTTATGGATGTATCAGATTGCTCACTTCTCGACCTACTTCAAAGTCATTGCCGTCGATATTCGCGGCTATGGCCGGTCAGACAAGCCAACGACGCCGTTCAGCCTCAAAGAGATGGCCGACGACGTTTTAGGGGTTTGCCGGGACGAAGGAGTAAAAGAAGCGATTCTCGGCGGCGTCAGCGTCGGCTCAGGAATGGCGCTTTTGCTCGGGCTGGATCATCCGGAGATGTTCAAAGCCCTGATCCTCGTCGGTGGCAATAGCGGCGGCGCCGGAAGTATTGAGGAGCGGATTCGCGGCTACACGAAAATCGGTATCGAGACCTATCACGTCCAGCACCTCAGGGAACTTGTTGCTCCCGATTTTCCTGAAACAAAACTGGGCAAATATCTTCTCAACACTTTTGTCGAAAGAGATCCTTGGCTCAGCGGCGAATCCATCGGGCAGATTTTTCGCGCGCGTGGCGGAACCGACATGACCTCTCGGTTGGGATCGATGACCGTTCCCACATTGGTGATGAACGGTGAATACGACAACTCGCTTGCCGCCGGCAAGAAAACGGCGTCGTTGATCCCCGGCGCCGTCCACAAGATTCTTCCCAAAACCGGGCACGCCTGCTGCATCGAAGATCCCGCCGGTTTTGATGAGTTCGTTATCGAGTTTTTGCACGCCAACGGACTCATGCCGGCTTCACCTAGCAGGTAGTAAAGGATTCCATTCCATCGGGCCTGTTTTAGAAAAAGGAGGAACCGTCGTGGCTGTCAATATAGAGAAACTAAAAAGTATGGCGCCCCCGAAGGGAATGGACTTTCATATCGGCAAGCTGGGCCATATCGTCTTGCAGGTAAGCGACCTGGAAAGATCCACCGCCTTTTACACCCAGGTGCTGGGTTTCAAAGTTTCCGACGTGTACCCCGAAGAAATGATGCTGGGCGGTATGGTTTTTCTGCGCTGCAACACGGATCATCACTGTTTGGCGTTGGTCGGCGCCGGCGATGGGAAAAACGCGAACCGTGAACTGCACCATCTCGCTTTCGAGGTCCCGACCCTGGCCGAGGTCATCCATGCGCGCGACCGCTTGCGCGCGCATGG
>WNGE01015000.1_pt1 | contig 14481 bp, 20 predicted proteins | sample 5400651 | NCBI WGS metagenome assembly WNGE01 (sample SAMN13153370, study PRJNA577476) | soil metagenome | isolation source: 60 cm soil or saprolite under grassland replicate 2 | place: USA:California | collected 2016-06-15 | reverse complement strand
CAAAGCCGGCTACGGCGCGCTCGAGGTGCAGCACCTGCGCAAGGAGGACATCGGCCAGATCCTCATCTCACCCGTTGAGCTGGAGACCAGGCTGCGCGCGCTGGGCCGCAAGATCTCGCGCGACTACCGCGGCCAGTCGCTGGTGCTCGTCGGCGTCCTGAAGGGCATCACCTTCTTCATGGCCGACCTGGCGCGACAGATCAAGGCGCCTTTCGTGATCGACTACCTCGACCTTCGCCGCTTCGCCGGCGCCCAGCCCCAGCAGCGGGTGCGGATCGCGCGGGACATCGACTACCCGATCGAAGGGCGCCACGTCCTGCTGGTCGAGGACATCATCAACACCGGGTTCACGCTCGACTACGTGCTCTCCGAGCTGCGCCGCCGACAGCCGGCTTCGCTCGAGGTGGTGACGCTGCTCGACCGCCCCCTGCGCCGCCTGGTCAAGGTCCCGGTCCGCTACGTCGGGTTCCAGATCCCCAACGACTACGTCGTCGGCTACGGCCTTGACTACCGGGAGCTCTACCGCAACCTGCCCTTCATCTGCACCCTGCGGTCCAGCATCTTCGACATCCCGACCCGCATGCCGGCCGCGGCCGCGGCACCTGTCGCCGGAGCCTGAACCCGAGCCCGGCCGCCAGGCTCTCCCGCCTTCTGGCCTGGATGGCAGGCCAGGAGTTCGCCGTCCTGGTCACCGCCGGTGTCTTGACGGCGGTGGAAGAGATCGTGGTCACGGCCCACCGTGACCTCTACGCGATGGAGGGACGGCCCTGGTCCCGGCCGGCCGCCTATCACTGGCTTCGCTACGAGGACCCCGCACCTGTCGAGAGGCTGGCGGACGGGGTCAGGCGGCTGCGAGGGAGGGTGCAAGGTTCGACGCGGTGGCTGTGGACAAAGCCTGCGCCACCTTCCTGTTTACCCTGAAGTCCCCTATGCGTTTTTCGGTTTCCATCCCGGGTTGCCCCGGACCTTCCACCTACTCGACGTTCGGTATCCTCAGGTTTACCGTACTCAGCCGCTTGGGGCGACGCGAAAGTTAACAGGAGCCCATCGGCACGTCAACAATCAAATAAATCGATTCGCCAGGCAAAAGTTGGTGGCTTGACACAGAGATATGAGGCTCGTTAAAGGAGAACGCTGACCAATGCGCGAAGCCGTCATCGTCGAGGCAGTCCGGACACCGATCGGCCGTCGCAACGGGAAGCTCAAGGACACGCATCCGGTGGTCCTCGCCTCCCTGGTCCTCAAGGAGATCGTCAAACGCGCGGGCATCAAGCCGGAGCAGGTCGACGACGTCGTCTTCGGCTGCGTGACCCAGGTCGGCGAGCAGAGTCTCAACGTCGGCCGCAACGCGTGGCTCACCGCGGGCTTTCCCGTGACCACGCCGGCGACAACTGTCGATCGGCAGTGCGGATCTAGCCAGCAGGCGGTGCATTTCGCCGCCAACCTCATCCAGTCGGGCGTGTGCGACATCACGATCGCCGGCGGGGTCGAGTCGATGACGCGAGTGCCGATGGGCGCGAACGCGCTCTCTCCGGGCACACCGTTCCCGCCCGAGCTCATGGAGCTCTACGACCTGGTGCCGCAGGGCATCTCGGCCGAGCTCATGGCGCGCAAGTACGGCATCTCGCGCAAGGCGATGGACGAGTTCGGCGTCGAGAGCCACCACCGCGCCCACAACGCGACCGAGAAGGGCTACTTCACGTCGCAGATCCTGCCCGTCGACATCTCCAACGGGCAGACGGAGATCTTCAGCCGGGACGAGGGCATCCGGGCCAACGCGAGCTACGAGGCAACCTCCGCCTTGCAGCCGGCCTTCAACCCCGAGCACACCATCACCGCGGGCAACTCGAGCCAGATCTCGGACGGCGCCGCCGCTGTGATGCTGATGTCGCTCGAGAAGGCGAAGCAATTGGGGATCAAGCCGCGCGCTCGCATCCGTGCCCAGGCTGTAGTCGGCACGGACCCTGTGTTGATGCTCGAGGGTCCGATCCCGGGCACCGCGGCCGTGCTGAAGCGGGCGGGACTCGAGCTGGAGGACATCGACCTCTTCGAGGTCAACGAGGCGTTCGCCTCGGTCGTCCTGTCCTGGCAGAAGGAGACCGGCGCAGACCTGAACAAGACCAACGTCAACGGCGGGGCGATCGCCGTCGGGCATCCGCTCGGCGCCTCAGGCGCCATCCTGATGAACCGCCTCCTCTATGAGCTCGAGCGCCGTGGTGGGCGCTACGGCCTGGAGACGATGTGCTGCGGCGGCGGCATCGGCACTGCCACCATCATCGACCGAGTCGTTGAGTAACACGTTTCGGCCCCTGGCCGCCCTCAGGCCGTACAAGATCTGGAACGAGGTCCATGCACGCGTCGTCAACGGAGAGCGCATGACCCTGGCGGTCGTCGACCTTCCTCCGAACAGCGCTGTTCCGGAACACCACCACGAGAACGAGCAGCTTGGTTTGATTCTCCAGGGCTCTCTCGTCTTCACCATCGGCGGCGAGAGACGAGACCTCGAGGCCGGCGACACCTACGCGATCCCAAGCCATGTCCCGCACAACGTCGTGGTTGGCCCCGAGGGCTGCACGGTCGTGGACGTCTTCGCGCCTGTACGCGCCGACTGGGAAAAGCTAGAAAGGGTTGACCCGTTTCCTCCTCAGTGGCCCTAGCGCCCCTTGAGGCGGCGCGGGATTGGCCTCGACAGCGCCGGCGAGTCAACCACAAAGCGCAGGAGCCGCCTCTCCCAGAGGCCCGTGCCCTGCACCCCGATGCGCCGTGTGATGAGGACGCGCCGCCTCGGCGCGCCATCGTCGACGAGGTAGAGGTCGGGCGGCCGTAGGGCCGCCCCGTTGAGCGCCCCGTCGATGCCCAGCGCGCGGGTCACCAGCCCGGGCCCGCTGCAGCGGCCGACCCCGGGACCCGGCTCGAGCGCGCGCACGAGGACGGCCTGGGGGACGCCTGCCTCGCGGGTCACGAAGTTGAGGCACCAGTGCATGCCGTAGGTGAAGTAGACGTAGGCGTGACCGGCGGCGCCGAACATCACCTCGGTCCGGGCCGTGCGCCGCCCGCCCCGGGAGTGCGCGGCCAGATCGTCCGGCCCCAGGTACGCCTCGACCTCGACGAGCCGGCCCCAGCGCACCTCGCCGTCCCGCTCGCGGACCAGAACCTTGTCGAGCAGGTCGCGCGCGACCTCGCGCGTATCCCTCCGGAAGAATGAGGCGTCGATGACCCTGCCGGCAGGCGCGTGGTCTGGCTCAGGCGCCCTTTTCGCCAAGCCTCTTCTTGGCCGCGTGGCGGCGGCGCTTGTCGACGTACAGCGCCTTGTCCGCCGACTGGTACATCGCCTGCCAGTCGAGTCCCTGCCGCCAGGCGGTGATCCCGATGCTGAACTCCACCGGCACCGGCAGCTTCGCCGTTCGGTTCAGGTGCTCGAGGGCCTCGCGGACGCGGATGCCCACCTCGCGCGCGTCGCGCTCGTCGGCGTCGGGCATGGCGACTCCGAACTCGTCGCCGCCAAGCCGGCCGCACGTGTCGGTGGCGCGGACGGCGCGCTGCAGCTCCCCCGCGAGCACGCGGATCGCCTCATCCCCCACGTGATGCCCGTAGGTGTCGTTGATGTCTTTCAGGTTGTCGAGGTCGATCATCATCAGCGCCAGGCGACGCTTGTGGCGCTCGGCGGATGCCACGGCGCGGTCGATCGCCCTCTCGAACTCCGGCCGGTTGGCGAGCCCGGTGAGGTAGTCGGTGCGCGCTTCCCTGGTGTGCTGCCGCGCGCGGTCGAGCGCGACCGCGATCTGGTCGGCCACCGCGGCGACGAACTCGAGGTCGCTGGACTCGAACGTTCGCGGCAGTCGCGTGGCGACCGTCATCGCACCCAGCAGGACGCCCTTGGTCCTCAGCTCGGCCCGGATCGCGCTCCACTCGCCGGCGATGCGGTCGACGCGCGACTCGGCCGGCCCTGACGAGACCTCGACGACACGGCTCAGCCCCGACCGGCCGGATTCCGAGAACTCCTCCTCCTCGCCCTGCTGCATGCCGATGGTCTTGGCGAGCTTGAGCCGCGCGCCCTCCCGGACCCAGACGGCGCCGGCCTGGAGCCCGAGCACCTTGAGCGTCTCGCGGAGGCCCACCTCGGCGATCTCGTTGACGTCCAGGGAGCGGCCGAGCGCGCTCGCGATGTGGTACAGGCCGTGCAGCTCGCTCTGGCGGGCGCGGTGCTTGCTCTCGGTGAAGTCGAGATAGCCGCGGATGAAGCTCGAGTTCATGTGCTCGACGACGTCGCCGAGCCGGCTCTGGGCCAGGAGCAGGACCTCGTCGGCGTAGGGGCTCTCGTCGACCTCCTCTGTCACCCGGGTGGCCACGGTCCGGCGGAAAACCGCCAGCCCCTCGATCAGCGACTCGAGCGGGACGCCCTTCTCGGCGTAGCGCCGGGCGTACTCCCTGGCCTGGGTGTAGTACTCCGGCCAGGGCAGGTTGGAGTCCGGCCGGAGGGAGCGAAACAGGGCCCGGAGAAAGCTGGTCGACATGGCGACCAGCTCGCCCGGGGAGCCATCCTTGTAGCCTCGGAGCAGCTCCGGCTCGATCGCGGTGACCGCCTCGGCGGCCACCATCCCGCTCTCGGTCGCGTTCTCCGAGAGGCGGTCGGCGACCTCAGCCAGCAGATCGCTCGCTCGCTGCGTCATATCGGCGCACTATAAAGTGACGGATGGTCGTTCGAACCTGCTGGGCGGGCTAATCAAATGTGTAAGAGGCAATGATGGCAACAGTTACCAAAGGATCCGTAGAGAAGATCGCAGAAGTCCTGGGCGAGGACGCCCGGGACCTTCTCGAGCACCGCTGCCAGACCGTCCCCAAGGAGCAGCTCCACCTTCCCGGGGGCGACTTCGTCGACCGCGTCTGGAAAGACAGCGACCGCCCCACCCGGGTGCTGCGCAGCATCGAGTCCCTGCTCAACCACGGCCGGCTGGCGGGCACCGGCTACCTCTCCATCCTCCCCGTCGACCAGGGGATCGAGCACTCGGCGGGGGCGTCGTTCGCCCCGAACCCGATCTACTTCGACGGCGCCAAGATCATCGAGCTGGCGATCGAGGGCGGCTGCAACGCGGTCGCGTCAACCTTCGGGGTCCTCGGCTCGGTGGCGCGGCGATACGCCCACAAGATCCCGTTCATCTGCAAGCTGAACCACAACGAGCTCCTGACCTACCCCAACCACTACGACCAGGTCCTTTTCGGAACGGTCAGGGAGGCCTGGGAGATGGGAGCCGTCGCCGTGGGGGCGACCATCTACTTCGGCTCCGCCGAATCCGACCGTCAGCTCCAGGAGATCGCTGTCGCCTTCCACGAGGCGCACCAGCTCGGCATGGCGACGGTGCTCTGGTGCTACGTGCGCAACAACGCTTTCAAGAAGGACGGCCACAACTACGAGGCCGCGGCCGACCTGACCGGCCAGGCCAACCACCTCGGGGTCACGATCCAGGCCGACATCATCAAGCAGAAGCTGCCCGACACCAACCGCGGCTTCGAGGTCATCGCCTTCGGCAAGACCGCGCCCGGCGTCTACGAGAAACTGTCAAGTGACCATCCGATCGACCTGTGCCGTTACCAGGTGATCAACAACTACATGGGCCGAGCCGGCCTCATCAACTCCGGGGGTGAGAGCAAAGGCGCCACAGACCTGAGAGAGGCTGTTCGCACCGCGGTCATCAACAAGCGCGCTGGGGGCATGGGTTTGATCAGCGGCCGGAAATCGTTCCAGCGCCCGATGAAGGAGGGTGTCGAATTACTGAACGCAATCCAGGACGTGTACCTGAACCCGGCGGTAACCATCGCGTAAAGCTCGCGTTCCTCGGCAGCGGTGCCGCTTTCTCGCTGGACCGCTACAACGGCGCGGTTGTGGTCGACGGGCGCGTGCTGCTGGATGGTGGCGCGCCGCTCCTGCCTCACATGCATCGGCTGGGGGTCGACCCCGGCAACATCGAGGTCGTCTTCATCACCCACTTCCACGGCGACCACACCCTCGGGCTGCCGCCTTTCGTCCTCCACAGGGTGTTCGTCGATCGCCGTCCGCTGACGTTCGTGGGCCCGGCCGGCGTGAAGCAGCATCTTGAACAGCTCTGGAAGGTCTCCTGGGGTCCTGACTGGGCGCGCGTGATGCGGCCCCAGTTCAAGGTGAAGTACGTCACGGCGCGTCCGTCGGGCACGGTGGCGGGCGTCAGGTACGAGACGGTCAAGCTGGACCACGGGACGATGGGCAGCACCGGCTACCGGATCCACGTGAACGGCAAGGTCGTCGCCTATTCGGGCGATACCGAATCCACGGCGCCGCTCGACAAGCTCGTCACCGGAGCCGACGTGGCGATCGTCGAAGCGACCGGACCCGGCGACGTCTTCAGCCACATGAGCTGGGAGGCGGCCGGAAAGTTGAGGAAGCGGCACCCCGGTACGCGTTTCTTCTTCAACCACGTGTACTCGGGCACAGTCACCGGCGCCGTCAAAGACCTCCAGGTGATCGAAGTCTGAGATCGAGGAATCCAGCGGCGGCCCTCATCGGTGCGGTGGCCGGTGGCGTCTGCGGGGCCGTCGTCTTCGCCGCCATGGTGGCCCTGGGCAGCCTCCTCTCCAGCCGGGTCGGCAACCCGATCCCCATGATCGCGCTGGCCGTGGCCGGCGCGTATGGAGGCTGGCTTCTGGGCGTGATCGTTTTCGGAGCCGTCCGTGGCGGAGACGACCAGACCACTCCTTGACAAGCTCGGGGTCAGGCCAGGCGCCAGGGTCGCGCTGCTGGACATGGATGACGCCTGGTTCGTGAAGCTGCTGCGACAGCGCACGAGCGACATCGTCGTCGGCAAGCCGGAGGCGCCCTGCGACCTGGTCTTCATGGCCGCGGCCGGCAAGCGAGACCTGGAGCGGCTGCGGCAGGTCAAGTCCTGGATCGAGCCGAACGGCGCCGTCTGGGTGGTCCGTCTGAAAGGCGCCGGCAGCGCACTCAAGGACACGGACCTCATCGACGCCGGGCTCGCCGCGGGCCTGGTCGACAACAAGATCGCCGCCTTCTCCGAGACTCAGGGTGCGATGCGCTTTGTGTTCCGGCTGCGGGACCGGCCGCGATGACCCTGCGGATCAGGTCCGGCGAGCGCCCGGACGTGCCGCTGATCACCGAGCTCATCCGCGAGCTCGCGCGCTTCGAAAGGCTGGAGCACGAGGTCGCCGCGACCGAGAAGAAGATCGCCGAGGCCCTGTTCGGGGAGCGGCCCTACGCGGAGACCCTGATCGCCGAGTACGAGGGCGAGCCCGCGGGCTTCGCCCTTTTCTTTCACAACTTCTCGACGTTTCTCGCCCAACCCGGCATCTACCTGGAGGACCTCTTCGTCAAGCCGGAGCATCGAAGCCACGGCATCGGCCGCGCGCTGCTGGGGAGGCTGGCGCAGATCGCGGTGGAGCGCCGGTGCGGGCGCCTCGAGTGGGCGGTCCTCGACTGGAACCAGGACGCCATCCGCTTCTACGAGCGCCTCGGCGCGAAGCCGAACTCGGACTGGACCGTCTACCGAATCTCCGGCGAGCCGCTACGAGCGCTTGCCGGAGAATAGGGGCGGCATGGGCATGGAGATCCTTCGCCCCAAGGAGCTCGATACGCATCCAGGTGACCGGATCGTCGACTGGGCGCGAGAGCAGCTGGCGATCGCCCGCTCGATCGTCGACAACCCGGGCGGAGGACTGCTCTTCGCGACGCAGACGATGGGCCAGGTCCGGGCCGGCCTGCGCGAGCGCAACGCCGAGCGGTGGCAGGCCGTCTTCCAAACGCTGGAGCGGGCCGAAGACGCGGCCGTCCACCGCGAGTTCGGCACGTCCCGCCGGCTGATCGACGAGGCGCTCGCCGGGCTGGTTTAGCCGGCCGCGACCGCCTCCAGCGTCGCCTCGAAGCCCCTGGCGCCGTCGTGCCCGCCGAAGGGTCCCACCCCGGGGAGCGTGACCCCGGCGTCCCGGTACCGGACGATCACGTCGCGGACCCGCGCGGCGTCCCCGATCCCTGCCAGCTCGTCCAGGACGCGCTCGCCGATCGGCTGCGCCTCCAGCTCTGCGCCGAGCCCGCTCGCGTCCATCATCTTCCGGTAGTAAGGCAGCGCCGCATAGCGGGCGACCGTCTTCCGGAACACGTCGTGGCCCGCCGCTCGGTCCGTCGTGAGACTGACCGGCACCGCGGCGACGATCTCGAAGCCGTCGAGCGTCTTGCCTGCTTTCTCTCGTCCCGCACGGACCGCGGGCACCACGTGGTCGCGGACGAAAGCCGGCGTGCACATGTAGAGGACGACGCCGTCGGCGAGCTCGCCCGCGAGGTCGAGCATGCGCGGGTTCAGGGCCGAGATCATGATCGGCAGGTCCGGGCGCCGAGGCGCCGAGTAGACGGCGCGCGCGGTGAAGTAGCGACCGTTCTGCGCCATCGCGGTCGGGTGGCGCGTGTAGATCGGAAGCACGCCGGTTCCCAGACTCACACGCTCGGTGTTCTGCGCATACGCGGCCAGGACGAGCGCGGCGTCGCGGGCGTCGGGCATCTGGGTCGTCCACACCGACTCGAAGCCCAGCCGTTCCGCCGCCTTCGCGCGCGAGACCGATTCCTCGAGCGTCCTGACCGCGGCGTTGAAGACGGCGACCCGATCCATTCCCTGAGAATCTAGCGCGTGACTCTGGTGCAGGCATTGTTCATGGGCCTGCTCCAGGGAGCGAGCGAGCTTTTCCCGGTCTCATCCCTGGGCCACGCGGTCATCGTGCCGAGCCTCCTGCACTGGTCGTTCAAGCAGTCAGACCCGTCGTTCGTGCCGTTCCTCGTCCTCCTCCATCTCGGCACCGCGACGGCGCTGCTGATCCTCTACCGAGAGCAGTGGGTTGCCATCGTCCGCGGCTTCTTCACGGCCGCGCTCCGCGGCCAGATCAAGAACGACTCCGAGCGCCTCGCCATGCTGCTGCTCGTCGGTACCATCCCCGCGGCCGTGCTCGGTGTCTTCCTGGAGAGCCGCATCAAGTCATTCTTCGCCAGCCCCTACGTGGCGGCCGGCTTTCTCGTCGTCAACGGCCTCCTGATGCTCGGCTTCGAGATGCTCCGCCGCCGCGCCGAACGCGGCGCCTCACGTGCGGAGCGGGAGGCGCATTTCGCGCAGGCGGAGCGGATCAGCTTTCGCGCCGCCGCCATCGTCGGCGCCTGCCAGGCGCTCGCGTTCCTGCCCGGGATCTCGCGTTCCGGGGTGACGATCGGCGGCGGCCTCGTCGCGGGCCTCAGACATCAGGAAGCCGCACGCTTCTCGTTCCTGCTGGCGACCCCGGTGATCCTGGGCGCGGGCCTGATCGAGGTCCCCGAGCTGTTCCGGAGCGGCATCCCGCTCGCCGAGTATCTCACCGCCGCGGTCCTTTCCGGCATCGCCGCCTACGCGAGCGCACGCTTCCTGCTGCGCTACTTCCGTTCCGGGCGCCTCGACCCGTACGGCTGGTACTGCATCGGAGCCGGGTTGGTCAGCCTTGCTTTGTTAGAGTTCGGCCTGTGACGAAATCGAGCTCTTTGGCCGTGGGGTTGGCGGTGCTGGGGGTGGTGTTCCTCGTCATCGCGGCGCTGTACGCGCTGGGGGTCCTGCAGGTCCTGACCTCGAGCGATTCAGGACCGCACTACAAGCACGCGATCCTCTTCGCGGTGCTCGGGGTGGCCACCTTCGTGGGCGCCAACTTCGCCCGCCCGAAGACCGCTACCTGAAGGACCTCTAGACCTTCGCCGGAACTCGCTGCGGGACCTGCCGGCCGGTGAGGTCTTTCTCGCCGACACGGATGTCCTCGTGATAGACCGCGTCCGCGTTCACCTTCCATGGGTCAAGCAGCGACCCGGTGGCAATGTGGCGCGCCACCAGGAGCGCGGTCATCATCGAGTGGTCCTGGTTGTTGTATTTGTGCATGCCGTTGCGCCCGGCCAGGTGCAGGTTCGGCATCTCGCTCGCCAGGTACTCGCGCACCACGGCGACGTTGGCCTGGTATTCGTCGTCGTAGACGGGGTATGCCTTCTGCTGCCGCACGACGACACCCTCGAAGACCTCGGCGGGCGAGCAGATGCCAAGCTGCCCGAGCTCACGCGTGGCGAGCTCGATGAGCTCGCCGTCACGCATCGTCCACATGCCGTCGCCTTCGAAGCAGAAGTACTCGAGCCCGAGGCAAGTCTTCGACGGGTCGGGAACCATGTCGGGGCTCCAGTTCTTGAAGTTCTGGATGCGCCCCACCTTGACGCCCGGGTCGTGGATGTAGATCCAGTTGTCGGGGAACACCTCGGCGCGGTCGATCATCAGGGCGATGCTGATGAAGTCGCGATAGCCGAGGCTGTCCGCAGCCTTGCGCACCCTCTCCGGCGCCGGCGGGTCGAGGCGGTTGATCAGCTCCCGGACCGGGATGCTGGAGATGAAGTCGGTGCCGGTGTGCGTCTGCGAGTGCCCGTCGGCATCCGCAGTCACCACGGCAGTGACCGCGTCGCCGGCATGACATATGCGCTCCACCGCCTGTCCGAGCAGCACCGGTTGTCCTTTGGCCGCGCTGATCTCGGCCACCCGCTCCCACATCTGGCCGGGGCCGAGACGCGGATACCGGAACCTGTCGATCAGCGTGGTCACGATCTCGCCGCGCTTGCGGGCCTTTCGGCGTGGCAGGAGGGCGCTGCGGATGACCACCCACAGGTCGAGGCTCTTGATGCGCTGCGCCGCCCAGTCCGCTGAGAGCTCCCTGGTGCTGATGCCCCACACCTTTTCCGTGTAGGTCTTGAAGAAGATGCTGAAGAGCCGCCACCCGAACTGGTTGCGCACCCACTCCTCGAGCGTCCTCGGGTTCTTGATCGGGCGCAGGCGCGCCCGCGCGTAGCTCGCGAGGCAGCGCGTCGCCTCGAGCGGGCCGAGGTTCCAGAGCGCGTTGACGGCCTGGATCGGGTAGGCGAAGAAGCGGCCGCGGTAGTAGATCCGCGACAGCCGGCCGCGGTTGAGCATCTGGTCGCCGAGGATCTCGGTCCAGAGCTGCTCGACCTCCTCGTTCTTGGAGAAGAACCGGTGGCCGCCGATGTCGAAGCGGTAGCCCTCGTGCTCGACCGTGCGGGCCAGGCCGCCCACCTGCCGCGAATCCTTCTCGACCACGGTGACGGGCACGTCGTGCTTCATCAGCTCGTAGGCGGCGGTGAGGCCGGCGGGGCCCGCGCCCATGATCACGACGCGCTTCTTTTCGGCCCTGGCGATCAAAGTGGCCACAGTATCAACGGGACTAACTAGTTCAGAGGTCCCTTACTGCGGATTTCGTCCACCTTCACCAGCGCGTCGCGGAGGCCCTTGATCCAGTCGGCCTGGTGCATCCCGACCAGGCGCACGCACCAGGCCAGTGCCTCGCTCCGGCTGCGGGCGACCCCGCCCGCGACGAGGGTGTCCAGGATCGATCGCTCGTTCATGCGCAGGCGCGTCATGACAGGCACGCTGAGGGTCGTGAACACCTTCAGCTCGTCGCCGCACCTGGCGCCCCAGGCCACCTTGCGCTGGAACTGCCGCTCCGCCTCCCGGGCGACCCGGACGCGATCCTCTCTCGTCTCTTCCCGAAAGCGCTCGATGCGCGCGGAGCGAGCGGCCGCGCGACCCTCGCTCGAGGTGCCGCCCGCCAGCTCGACGTCCGGCAGGGTGCCCACGACGAGGATCTCCTCGCCGTCAGCCCTGACCTCAGGCGCCCCGACGAACCACCCCGCGGGAATTCGGCGGGCAAACCAGGCGCGTACGTCCTCCGGCATCGATTACAAGATTACGGGCCAGGCCCTGGGCTTGTCTCTGAATCAGGCCGCCGCCGCCGCCTGGGGCTTCTTGCCGACGAACTGCATCTCGTCGACGATCACCTCGGTGCGGTACCGCTTCTGACCGGGCGATTCCTCCCAGGTGCTCGTGTGCAGCCTGCCCTCGACGTAGATCGAGCGGCCTTTCTGCAGGTACTGCCCGGCAAACTCCGCCAGCTTGCCGAACGCGACCAGGTTGTGGAACTCGGACTGCTCTTTGCGGTTGCCGCTTTCGTCCTTGCCGGCGTACGAGTTGGTCGCGAGCCGAATCTTGGCGACGTAGGTCCCTTTGGGTGTCGCCTTCACCTCCGGGTCCGCGGTCAGGTTGCCGATCAGGATGACTTTGTTGACCATTGCATCACCTCCGTGAGATTGCGCTGAGAGTAGGTGCCGGGCGGCGGCAATCCAACCCAGCCTGTTAAGGGGACAGGTACCAGGCCGGGTCGACCGGGACGCGATCGATCTCCACCTGCAGGTGCACGTGCGGCCCGGTGGCCAATCCGGTCGCCCCGACCAGGCCGATCAGCTGTCCCGGTGCAACCGAGTCGCCCTGCGCGACCCGCCAGGCAGACAGGTGGGCATACAGGATCCGCACGTGGGCGTCGGCCACGACGCTGACAAAGTTGCCGGCGCCTGCGGGGTCGAAGCCGACGGAGGCGGTGCCGTCGGTCGCGGAGAAGACCTCCGACCCGAGGGCGGCCGCCAGGTCGATCCCCGTGTGCGTGTGGAGAGTGGGACAGCTCGGGTCGAACGGCTCCAGCGCGAGCGCCGTGCAGCCGAAAGGCTGGGTCACCACCGCCCCGGGGACGACGCCGGCCAGCGGCAGGCGCAGGTGGCTTGGGACCTGGGTCGCCGCGATGAGCATGACGGCCAGGCACGCCGCGCCCATCGCGAGGCTGCGCATCAAGCCTTGACCAGCACGTGCCCGAGGTGGCCGAGCGCCTTGAGCGCGGTCGACTCGAGCCGGTGCGCGGTCTTGCCTGCGCCACCGATGGCGCCCGGGACCTTGAAGACGATGAGCAGCGACGCCAGCGCGAACAGGTGATGGACCGGCGTGATCCCGTCGTGCTCCAGCGCCAGGCCGACCGACAGCACGAACAGCTGCGCCGGCTGCATGAAGAGGTTCGTGGTGAAGTGCGAGCTCCACATCTTCGCCAGGTGCTGCGTTTCCGGGAGCATGAAGAAGAGCGCGGCGAGCGGTGCTGTGATCGCGAGCCCGATCAGGATCGCGTAGCGAACGAGGTAAGCGATCGCGAGCACGCCATAGCCTCCGGCCAGCGCGCCCGTCGTGATGATCTCCCACGTGGCTGCATTCGGGTTGTGGTTGAAGCTGGCCGCGAATGTGCTCAGGTCATCGTGCGTGCCGAACGTTTGCAGCGTGCTGCAGATCGCATTGTTCGCCGTCACGGCCATCTGAAACAGCGGCATCGCGAAGTTGATGAGCACGGTGCCCATGAACAGGCGAGGGAGCAGCATGCGAGCGCTGTACTGGGACATGAGGCCCTGGCCGAGCATGATTCGATAGGACGCCCAGAGCGCGACCAGGACCATCGCCGCGTTGGCGACCAGCTGCACCTTCGGTTCGAAGCGCTGGATCGTCGAGCTGTAGATGAAGTCGCCGCCCGTCTCGAAGTCGGTCGTGGTGAGGATGAACTTGAACCAGACCTTCAGCAGCAGCCCGACGCTGTCCTCGAGAACGTGCGCGACGATCAGGTTCGGGTGGACCAGCGTGTAGAGGTAGCCCTCGATCCGGCCCAGCTCTTCGTAGAGGGCCTTGAGCCACGACAGGTCCATGCGTCAGTGGGTCGGGACGGAGCTGGTGAGGATGCCTACGAGCGAGCTGGCGACCTCGACGCCGATGGTGCCGACGACGATGCGCGAGATCCACTGCTTGGCCGCCAGCGCGGACTTGGATTCGACGGCGGTGATCTTCCAGATGAAAGCTCCGATGAAAGCCAACGCACCTATCGACCCGACGAGGGCCTGGCCGATGTGAATCCAGGTCGTGATCAAGCTGGTGATTGGTGTGATGTCGGGTGTCGCGGCGAGAAACTGCATGTCAACCTCCTGCGTTTTGATGGGAGGCTAGGCAGCCCTGGTCAGGATTGGAATCCTGGTTGTTAACGACAGAATTCGCGTTCAGAAAATGACCGACCAGGACGACGACTCCTCGGATCGGGCGACCATCTGGATCGGCCCTATCGGACCGATTCCGGTCAGGGAAGATGACGAGCCGGGCATGGCGGCGAGCCGGAAGGCATCGAAGATCGCTCAGGCCGCAACCACGTGCGACGAACTGGTCGAGCTCGTGCAGAGCCACCGCGATCCGCTGGTACGAATGGAGGCGGTACCTCGTCTCAAGGCGCGGTTTCCCAGCTCAGAAGCAGCTCGGGCTGCCCTTGTGCTTGCCCTGAGCGATCTTGACGAAGCGGTCCGTTGCGAAGCCATCAGTGCGGTCACGGACCTTGCTCTTCCAGGGGCAGGCGATCTCCTGACCGCGGCGCTCAGTGACCCCGAAACTGACGTGCGCTACTTCGCCGCCATCGGCCTGCAGCAGTTGGACGATGCTCGGGCGCCGGCTGACCCCGAGTCATTCGCCATAGGCGAATAAGCGACTATTCGTCTATTCGTGTACCGCGCTGTGCGCCTTGATGTGCGACTCCACTCCGTCGAGA
>WNGE01012066.1_pt1 | contig 14482 bp, 12 predicted proteins | sample 5400651 | NCBI WGS metagenome assembly WNGE01 (sample SAMN13153370, study PRJNA577476) | soil metagenome | isolation source: 60 cm soil or saprolite under grassland replicate 2 | place: USA:California | collected 2016-06-15 | reverse complement strand
GCTCGTGCGAGACGTTTTTCTGCTCGGTCCCGTCCAGGCCCAGCGGGAGCGGCTCGCAGCGTTTGCCGAGGCGGGGATCGACACGGCGGTGCTCGCCCTGTCGTGCTCCCCGTCCGAGTTGCCGAGACTGATCGACGCGTTCGCGTGAGCTCGCAAGCGCCACTGCTGATCCTGGACCGTGTCCGCGAGTTCCTCGACGACCACGGCCTGGGCTCGGGTGACGTTCGGGCACGTCGAATCGGGGAGGGCGGCGGCTCGAACTTCTCCTTTCTGCTCGAGCGGGACGACGGCACCGAACTCGTGCTCCGCCGCCCTCCCCGTCCCCCACTCCCACCGAGTGCCCATGACGTCGTTCGCGAGTCGCGGCTCCAGCTCGCGCTCGGACCGCTCGGAATCCGCGTGCCGAACATCCGCGCAGTGTGTGAGGACGAGTCCCTACTGGGCGTGCCCTTCTACGTCATGGACTACGTCGACGGCCACGTGATCACGACCGAGCTACCGCCGCCACTCGACGAGGACCCTGGTGCCCGGCGCCGGCTCGCGGACGACCTCGTCGACACGCTCGTCGAGATCCACGACGCCGACGTGACGGTGCGCGGGCTGGCGGCGTTCGCGCGGCCCGGCAGCTACAACGAGCGGCAGGTGCGGCGGTTCTCGCAGCTGTGGGAGGTGAACCAGACGCGCGACCTGCCGGCGGTGATCGAGGTGGGAAGCTGGCTCGCAGCACATCTGCCCGAACCGCTGTCTCCCACTGTCGTGCACGGCGACTACCGACTCGGAAACATGATCGTGATGCGGGACGAACCGACGAGGATCGCGGCCGTGCTCGACTGGGAGATGGGCGCGATCGGCGACCCGCGCGCGGACGTCGGCTACCTGTCCGCGACCTACAGCGAGCCCGGCGGGCCGCCGAACCCACTTGGGACGTCACCGGTCACGGCGCTGGAGGGTTTCCCGTCGCGAGCCGAGCTCGCCGCGCGCTACTCCGAGCGAAGCGGCCGCGAGATCGAGCCGCTCGCCTGGTTCGAGGTGCTGGCTCTGTGGAAGGCGGCCGTCTTCTGCGAGGCGATCTACGGGCGCTACGTCCGTGGCGAGCTCACCTCGGACGACGCCCGCGCGAGTCGCTTCGAGACTGGGGTTCCGCTTCTTGCGGAGACGGCGGCGTCGGTGATCGCAACCGCAGGGTGCTAGCGCGCGCCGCCACGCCGCCCAGCACGACGCAAGGCCTCGAGGCGGCGGCGGTCGAGCTTGGTGGGCCGCGCCCCGAGATCGGAGCCGAGCGGTTTGGCCAGCCGCCGCTCGAGCGCGGCTTGCTCGCGTGCGCTGATCGACTCCGGCGTTTCCAGATACAGAGACGCGGCGACGGAGGCCGAGCCGCGCTTGTCCCTGACGTCCAGGATCTCGACCGTGCGCTTTCCGGAGCGGAGCGTCAGCTCAACCATGTCTCCGGCCCGGACCTCCTTGGAAGCCTTCACGCGTAAACCGTTAACGTGGACGCGGCCGCCGAGCACCGCCTCGTTCGCGGCACTGCGCGTCTTGAAGAAGCGCGCCGCCCACAGCCACTTGTCGACTCGCGCCTGTTCCATGGTCTACGTCAAAGATAGGCGATTGCGCTGAAGGAGCTGCAGCCGGAGGGAGCGCTGCAAGGCCGGATCGTGCGCGTCGAGCCAATCGCGGAAAACCATCGCGAACAACTCCGGGAGGCAGCGGAGCGCGAGCCGCAGATCCACCGCTTCACCGGCATGTACCTCCTGGGCTTCGACCGCTGGTTCGACGAGGCGTTGACGAGCGAGACGGAGGTGCCGTTCGTCGTGTCCGTCGGCGGGCGTCCGGTCGGGTCGACGCGTTATCTGAACATCGAGCCGTTCCACCGCCGAACGGAGATCGGCTGGACGTGGCTCGAACGCGCCCAGTGGGGCACGGGTGCGAACATCGAGATGAAGTACCTCCTCCTGCGGAACGCGTTCGACGACTGGAAGGCTATGCGCGTCGAGTTCAAGACCGATGCCCGGAACCTGCGCGTGCGCGGCGCGCTGCTCGGCATCGGTGCGACGTTCGAGGGGATCTTCCGCAAGCACATGTTGCTGCCGGACTCGATTCGCGACTCGGCCTGGTACGCAATTGTCGACGACGACTGGCCGACCGTGAAAGCTCTGCTCGAGCAGAAGATCGAGCGGCATGCGGCTGAGAGCTGCGCCCGCACCTGATCGCCTGGAGTAACGTGGCGACATGGATCCTGAGCGGGCGCGAGAGCTGCTGGAGAACGAGCGCGAGCGGATCGAACGGGGTCTTGCGAAGCTCGGGCACGAGGACACCGGCGAGCCGGCGGACGAGGAGGATCCGGCCAATCAGGCGTCGGACCTCTACCAGGACGAGCTCGACGAGGGGCTGGCAGACGATCTGCGCGCAGAACTTGCGGCCCTCGAGCGTGCGGAGGCGCGTCTTGCCACCGGCACCTACGGCCGCTCGATTGAGAGCGGCGAGCCGATCCCGGACGAGCGGCTCGAGGCAGTCCCGACCGCCGAGCGGACCACGGAAGAGGAATCGCACTAGAACACACTGAGGGCCGCGTGCGCGGCCCTCAGTCCTTGTAGGGGTCCTGCACGTCGCGACCCGCCATGGCAACACCGAGCGGGCGCAGCGTGTGCTTCACGCGGATCGTGTCGCCGTGGGCGGCGAGGACATCGGGCAGGCGCTTGTACACCTCGGGCGCCTCGTCCGCACCGCCGCCGACGAGCACGATGCCCTGCTCGCGCAGGCGGGCCTGCACGGCCGGCCAGTCGACGACGCCCGGGCGAACGACCTGCTCGGTTCGCCGCTTCCGCATCTTCGCGGTCGGATGCTCCGGGCAGGTCTGGCCTGCGTACCCCTTGGCCGGGACGGAGAACTCGCAGTCCCGGACCGAGCAGGCGTACACGGTCTGGCGGCGAATGCGGCCCGCCGCCTGGGACCGGCTCATCACGCGGCCCGCCCCGTGCACGGTCGAGAAGAGCGCCTGCTCGTTGTCAGCGGACTCGAGACCCTCGAGGATGACGGACTCGTCCCCCATCGAGCCTCCGACGAAGCCCTCCTGGCCTGGTCGTGCGGGCGTGCAGCCCTTCCGGATCACCCAGTACGCGCGGCCGAAGTGCTCTTCCCGCCACGCGAAGTTGTGGTGGTTGTGCACCTCGTCGGTCGCCACCGCACCCAGGATCTCGAGCACCTTCCCGACGACGACGTCGCGGCCGGCGTAGGCGTACTCGCCCGCCAACTGCATCGCGCCGACGTAGGCCTCCCCGAGCTCCGAGCCGACCTCGAACAGCACTGGCGGCGAGTCCATCTCGCCCTCGGCTGCACGCTCGTCGAAACGCTTGCCCTCTGCCAGCGCGAGGAAGCCCGAGGCGGTCTTGTGGCCGAAACCGCGCGAGCCGAAGTGCACGCCGACCCAGACGTGGCCCCGCTCATCCTCCATCAGGTTGACGTAGTGGTTGCCCGAGCCCACGGTGCCGAGCTGAGACTCCGCGAGCTGGGCGAGCTTCCGCTGCGGGCCGAAGTCCGTGTTGCGGATCTTGTCCAGCACCGGGTGATCGACCCGCTCCCGCGCAGGAACGCCCATGCCGAAGGAGATCCGGCTGACGATCTCGCCCATGACCGACTCGACGCCGCCGAGCGCATCGACGTCGGCCCGCGTCAGCTCGGTGCGCGCCGCCTTGTTGCCGCAGCCGATGTCGTAGCCGACGCCCGAGGGCGAGACGTAGCCCTCGTAGGCGATGCCGCCGCCGATCGGCTGGCTGTAGCCGGGATGATGGTCGGCGCAGAGCACGCCGAACTCGGCGCCACCCGCCTCCATGCACCGCTCCAGCTGCTTCAGGCTCCGCTCGTCGACGGGGCCAAATGTCTTGATCGTGCTCATGCTCTCGCTCCTTTCATTCTGTCGGGCTCGCGACCTTCGAGGCCGCCTACACTGTGGCCCGTCAGATGGCGGTCCCGGGGGCCGTCCTCGCTGAGAAGGAGGGGAGAGGTGACGCGAAAGAGATTCAGCGCTGTCGCCATATTCGTGGTAGCAGCCTTGCTCGCAGTCGGAGTGAGCACGGGACTCGCCGGGGGCAGGGCTACCGACGGCTCGACAGCATCTGCGGGCATCGATACGAGCAGCGCGATCGTCCAGCTCAAGGGCGACCCGCTGTCCACGTACGTCAAGACCAAACCCGCGCCCGGTAAGAAGATCGACTTCAACGGCAGCGCCGTGAAGTCGTACCGCGCGCAGCTGAACGCGCTTCGCAACGACTTCAAGCAATGGCTCAAGCAGAACGCTCCCGCAGCCAAGGTGACCGGTGAGTTCGATATCGCTCTGAACGCCGTCGCCGTGCAGCTGAACGGAACGCCCTTGAGCACGATCGCGTCCGCACCCATGGTGAAGCAGGCGCAGTACGAAGGGCTGTATACGCCGCAGGCCATCGATCCGGATCTGACGCTCATCAACGCCTTCACGGCCTGGGGAGCAGGCGGTGGTGCCGGCGCAGGAGTCAGAGCGGACGGCTCGCGCGTGAGGGTCGGGGTCATCGACACGGGCATCGACATCGACAGCCCGTGCTTCAACGACTCCGGCTACTCGTACCCAGCCGGCTTCCCGAAGGGCGACACTGCATTCACGAACAAGAAAGTGATCGTCGCCAAGATCTTCTACAACAAGGCGAAGGTGCAAGGGCTAACGCCCGATGCCGTCCAAGCCCATGGCACGCACGTCTCTGGGACCGTCGCCTGCGACTACGGACTGACGAACGCGACCACAACCGTCGACGGCACGTTGGTTGGCTATGGCGTGCTCGGCGTCGCGCCGGGCGCCCAGCTCGGGAACTACAACGTCTTCCCCGACAGCGTCACAAATGCACGTAGCGAGGACATCCTGAATGCGCTCGAAGCCGCTTACGCGGATGGGATGGACATCGTCAACATGAGCCTCGGAGGCTCACACGGGAAGAGCGGTAACGTCGGCTTCGAGGATCTGCTGATGAACGCCATCGACGACCTCGACCAGGCGGGAATGATCTCGGCCGTGGCGGCTGGGAACAGCGGCCCCGGCTTCAACACCGTCGAGTCACCGGGCGCGGCCGCACGCGCTCTGACGGCGGGAGCTGTGACCGTCGGCCACTTCATCGGCGTCAACGTGGCCGTCGGCGGCACGAACTACGCGGCTGCGGTCGGGCAGTTCGGCCCCACGGCACCGGTCAGCGGGGCGCTCTCGGTCGTCGCGACCGACGGCTGCTCGCCGTTGAGTGGCTTGACCGCCAAGATCGCGCTCATCGCGCGCGGCACCTGTACGTTCTCGACGAAGATCCGGAACGCGCAGACCGGAGGAGCGGTCGGCGTCGTCATCCGCAACAACGTCGGTGGTCCGCCTATCTCGATGGCGCAGGACGGCACACCCAACCAGCCGACGATTCCCGGCGTGATGGTCTCGAACACGACCGGAGTCACTCTCACGGGCCTCGGCGGCAGCGCCACGACGATCGATGCCACGAGGACCTACGTGCAGGACCTTGCGACGAGCAACGTCCTCGCCAGCTTCTCGAGCCGCGGGCCGACGGACGTCGACTTCCGCGTCAAGCCGGACGTGACAGCCCCGGGCGTCAACGTCTTGAGCTCGATTCCGAGCAGCGGTCCGGAATCGTGCCTACCGACGTTCGCGGCGCCGTGCTGGGCGTTCTTCCAGGGCACGTCGATGGCGACCCCTCACCTCGCCGGGTCGGCGGCCGTCGTCCTCGGCCGGCATCCGAGCTGGCCTGCCTGGGCGGTTCGCTCGGCCGTGGTGAACACAGCCGACGAGAACGTCCTGAAGACGAGCAACGGCACGTGCTGTGACCTCGACGTGAATGACGTCGGCTCAGGCCGCGAGAATCTGAGCTCGGCGGTCGGTGCCTCGCTCGCGCTCGATCCCGTCAGCGTGAGCTTCGGGGCTGTGCCTTCAGGCTCGGGTCAGACGGCGTCGAAGCAAGTGACGGTCATGAACCTGACGGGCGGCACGCTCGCCGTCCCAGCGCCGTCGATCACGGGGACGACCGGAACGGGCGTCACCTACTCCGTGAGCGGTGCATCGTTCTCGCTCGCTGCGGGCGGGACCGCGACCGTCACCGTGGCGATGTCGGCGGCCAAGGGTGCGAGCGTCGGCGCGCACCAGGCAATGCTGCGCTTCGGTGGCCTTGCCCACGCTGCAGTGTTCACCTGGATCAAGTAGACGAGCACTAACAAAGGACGAAGGGAGGGCCGCCCAGTGCGGCCCTCCTACCCTTCGACCCTGGATCGGGCGGGCGGTCAGGGCCTCAATTCGGCAGAGATAAATTAACCGCGGAGAAATGCTCGCGCCGATTAAGAGATTCCGGTCCGGGCGTCCGGGCTGTGCCATTGCGGACCCGTGAAGGTCGGGCTGCTTCCGGCGTCAGGATCATCGCGCGGCGTCCCCTCGATATCCCGCATGCCGGGGAGGAAGAGGGCGGTGAGCGTCACGACTCCACCGACGACGGCTGCTGCGATCAGAGTCGCGCGAGCGCCGATGACACCGGCCACGGGCGCTGTGAGTGCGAACGAGATCGGCAAAAGACCGATCGAGATGAGCCAATCGAGGCTCGAGACTCGACCGAGCATCGCCGCCGGGACGTGGCGCTGCTTGATCGTCGCCCAGACGATCGTGCCTGCAGCCTCGAGTGCATTGAAGACGAGGCATGCGAGCATCAACTGCCAGGCCGCGGTTGCGATCCCGTAGCCGGCGATCGCGAGGGTCGCCAGCGTCCAGGTCAGGTACATGACCGTCACGTCCCGGCGCGGATGTCCCCTGCGGCCCACCACGACCGCGGCGCCGACGGCTCCGAGACCGCCCGCCGCGAGTACGAGCCCCAACGTGCCGGCCGAACCGTGCAGGTCGTTCTTCACCACGAACGGCAAGAGGACTTCCGCAGGACCGAGGAAGACGAGGTACGTGATCGCCGCAGAGAGGAAAGTCCCCCACAGCCAGACGCGACGCCGAACGAAGCGAAGCCCTTCCTTCAGCGCGATAACGCTGGAGACCTCGAGGTCGGGCCGCTCCTGCGGCAGCCGCCGTATCAGGAGGACGGCGACGAGCGCCGCAGCAAATGACGCCGCATCGACGGCGAAGGCGACACCGGCGTCGAGGGCAACCATCGCACCACCGAGAACCGGTCCGATCAGCCGAAGGGCGATCGGGCGGATGAACTGGTCGAGGGAGTTCGCCGCGGGCAAGTCCGCTCGAGGCACGAGATCGGGCACGATCGCCTCGAAGGCCGGCGTGAAGAACGCGGTTCCTGCGCCGTAGACGGCGACGAGCACGACGAGCTGCCAGAACCGCACTGCGTCTGTCAACACGAGAATCGCAAGCACCGCGACGGATGCCGCCCGCAGGCTGTCGGCCCAGACCATCACGATCCGCCGGTCGCAACGGTCGCTGACCACCCCGCCGACGAGTAGGAAGGCGACCGTTGGAACGGTCATGCCGATCCCGACGATCGACAACGCGACCGGCGCATTCCACAGTGAGTAGCTCTCCCAAGCCACGGCGACGAAGAAAATCCCATCGCCGATCAGCGACACGGCCATGCCGAGCCAGAGCACGCGAAAGTCGCGATGTCTCAGAGGTGCGAGGAGATTCCCCCTCGCGAAACCGCCCGAGCGGTCGAGCGCCTCGTGACTATGCTGCATTGGACGCAGGCGGAATGCCGACGTCCGCTGGTTCTGGATGCTCGGCGAGAAAACCGAACAGCGCGTCCACGCCCATCGGCCGAGCGAACAGGAAGCCCTGTCCGATCTCGCATCCGAGGTCTTGCAACGACCTCTCTTGCTCGACCAGCTCGATGCCCTCGGCGATGACGTCGAGTGAGAGGCTTGCGCCGAGCGCGATAATCGCCGACTGCAGGGCCACGTTCTCCCCGGAGCCGACGAACGAACGGTCCATCTTCAAGATGTCGACGGGGAAGCGGCTGAGATAGCTCAGGGAGGAGTAGCCCGTTCCGAAGTCGTCCATTGCAAGGCGCACGCCGAGCGACTTCAGATCTCGCAGCCGCTGCACTGCGAACTCGGTGTCGGCCATCATCACCGACTCCGTGATCTCGAGGACCAGCGACGTTGGGGGAAGGCCTGTCCTCTCGAGGGCGGCACGAACGTCCGCCACGATCGAGTCGGACTGGAGCTGCCTGACGGATAGGTTGACGCTCATCGTGAGCGGCTTACCGTCCCGCGAAAATTTGCTCTGAAGGCGCACACCCTCCTCGCACGCCGTCTCCAGCACCCACCGTCCCATCGGGATGATCAAGCCGGTGTCTTCGGCAAGCGGGATGAACTGAGCGGGCGTGATGTTGCCGCGGGTCGGATGGTGCCAACGCAGCAGCGCCTCGACACCGAGGATCTCGTGGCCGTCGAGCCGCACGACCGGCTGGTAGTGCAGCTCGAGCTGCTGAAGGTCGATGGCCTGTTGCAGATCGGATTGAAGTTCGAGCCGCTCGACGACGCGTTCGTGCATCGTGGGCTCGAAGACGCGATAGCTGCCCTTGCTGTCGCGCTTGGCCATGTACATGGCCACGTCGGCGTTGCGAAGAAGCTCATCGGCCTCCGGCGCCGCGACGCCCCGATCCACGAGGTAGATACCCAAATCTCGCCACGGTGTCCGTCGGACGAACGGCCAACTTCAGCCGTCGCGCAACTTCCTGAAGAACGAGATCGCCCGCCGGATGTCCGAGGCTGTCGTTCACCGTCTTGAAGTCGTCGAGGTCGACGAACAGCACGGCGATGTCCGCGAACCCGCGCTGGTGGCGCACCAATGCGTGCTCAACGCGATCCGAGAACAGCGCTCTGTTCGCGAGGTTCGTCACGGGATCGTGGAACGCCTGGTGCGCAAGCTGATCCTCGAACGCCTTGCGTTCACTCACATCGCGGCTGTTGAGGACGATTCCACGCACGTGCTCGTCACGCAGGAGGTCGGTGTACTGCACCTCGAACCGCAGCGACGTTCCGTCACGGTGTGTCAGCGCGCATTCGATCGTGTGCGCTTCCGAGTTTCCCGAGCCGTCAGGCGTCGTCAGTTGCGCGAGCCGTGGGCGGTCCGGTTCGCTGAGCAGCCGATCAAATCGCTTGCCCTCGACCTCGTCGGCGCGATAGCCGAGCACGCGCTCGATCGACGGGCTCTGGTACGTCACGACGCCGTCGGCGTCGAGAACGGAGATGAGGTCGCTCGAATGGGCGACGAGAGAACGGAAGCGAGCTTCGCTCTGCCGCCTGTGCAGGTCCGCGGCCAGAGACGCTCCTTCGAGCGCAAGCGAGACCTGCGTCCCTAGAGCGTCGAGCGAGTCGGCGACCTCCGGCGAGATTCCTGCCGTCGAAGAGACGATCAGCAGTCCTCGACTGCCTGACCGCACGGAGAGCGGGAGCAGAGCAACCGCCTCGCCCTGGGTCAGCCGAAGATCGGTACCGACCAGAGCCGGCAGGTCCGAATGTGCGATCCGAAGGACTTCCGAGGGCGCTCGGCCGAGCCAGGTGGCCGTCGCCGGGACGAGGTCCCAGCCGGATCCGTCCGAGGATGCAACGACTTCCCCCCGGTCGCCACGGACGAGCGCGAGCCGGACACACGACTCGCCGCCGATCAGACGGCCCACGCCCGAGATCGCCGCACCGTAAACCTGCTCGTGGCCTGCAGCGGCGACGAGGTCGATGCCGGCGCCTCTGAGAGCTCGCTCACGGGAGACGACCCGGCCTTCTTGGCGTACGAGCCCGGCCATGCGGACGACGACCAGAAGGAAGAGGACAGCGGACCCGATGATCAGCACGAGCACGTCGGGGTTGCCGAGTTCTTGCCAGAACCGAACCCCCGGTGCGATCAGGCACGCTGCGCCGAGCAGCGCTAGGCGCAATGGCGTGAGCCGCGTCCGTGAGTCGGTGGCCGGCTCCTCCAGGTCGCGCATCGAGGGATGCAGGGCAGCCGCTCCCCACAGCAGGTAGTAGAGGATCCAGCCGGCGTCATAGATCAGCTGGCTGTGGTTGTACGTTCCCTTCAGGAGAGCGAGGTTGTAGGCGGAGTCCGTGGTCAGCAGGCAGACGATGCTGCTCACGAAGAGCCAGAACGAGGCGGTGCGCTTCCCCGAATCGACCGCGAGCCGAATTGCAGCAGCGAGCAACAGGACGTCGCCCAGCGGGTAGGCGACGGAGATTCCCTTCTCCAGCCAGGTGATATTGGAGAGGTGGATGTTCGGCGCGATCAGGAAGACCCACGAGAGCAGCCCGACGCCGATCGTCAGGATCAGCGCGTCGATCAGGGCAGAGCGGTCGGGGCGCGGATTGCGCCGCTTGACGAGGAGCAGCAAACCGGCCATCAGGACTGGATAGACGGCCAGGTACAGACCGTCGCCCGCGGATGGGAAGCCGACGTCGGCCCCCGAGAGCAGGCGATAGCTGTACGTGTACAGGTCCCCGCTGAAGAACAGGAACTGCCCCGCCGCGAACAGCCACCAGGCCGCACGTGCACGTGGCTTGTTCAGCCGGATGCCGACGACGATCGCAACGACGCCGGAAAGGCCGAGCGCATTGATGAGCGGGCCGTTGCCCTTGAACGGCGGGAAGAAGAGATACGCCGCCATCAGCGTGGAGCCCGCGCCGAGATACGACGCCCAGAGGCGTCCGCGAAGTACCGAAGAGTTCACGCTGCCCGCTTCTTGTCCCGCAGCGGCTGAAGATCGAAGCTGCTCGTCAGGCGCGAGAGCACATCACGCAGGCTCTCGATCTCGGCGTCGGTGTTCGCAGCCGTGACCTGGATTCGGAACCCGACCTCATCCCTGGGCACCAGGGGGTACGCGGCAAGAGTGACGTAGATGCCGTTCTCGAACAGGAACCGTCCGACGGCGTCGATGTCCTCGTGCCGCGCGAGCGGCACCTCGATGATCGGAAAGCCTGACCGGTTCGGGGTGTGCACGCCGAGGTGGTCGAGATGGTCGAGGACGGCGCTCGTTTTGCGCCAGAGGTCCGCACGGATGGCATCGCCGCGCTTCGTGTTCACGTCCAGCCCTGTGAGGACTGTTGCGAGCGATGCGATGGGAGACGGGCCCGAGTACAGGTACGGCGGCGCTGCGGTCTTCAGCAGTCGCTTCAGCTCGGGCGTGCAGGTGAGGAACGCCGCGAGGGACGAGTACGCCTTCGACAACCCGGCGACGAGCATCACGTGGTCGTAGCTCTCGCCGGCATAACGAACGATGCTGTTGCCGCAATTCCCGTACGGGCTCAGCTCGTCGGCCGTCCGTTCGCCGATCACGCCGAAGCCGTGCGCGTCGTCGACGTACAGGAGCGCGTCATAATTCCGTGCCACGTCCGCGAAGGCGGGCAGGTCGACGGCGTTACCCGTCATGCTGTTCACGCCGTCGATGCAGATCAGTCGCGGCGATCCACCGCGCTGCCTGAGGAGCCGCTCCAGATCCTGGGCGTCTTCGAACTCGAACCGCTTGATCGTCGCGCCGCGCGAAGCTGCGAACTGACAACCTTCGTAGATCGTCTTGTGAGCGCGACTCTCCACGTAGATCGTCCCCGTGCCGGCGAGCACGGGAATCACCGACATGTGGATGAGCGTGATGGTGGGCAGGACGAGCGTGTCCTCCGCACCGAGCAGCTGAGCGAGGCGCTCCTCGATCTGCTCGTAGAGCACGGGGCTCCCGAGCAGGCGCGACCAGCTCGGATGCGTCCCCCACTTCTTCAGGAACGCGGGGATCGCCTCGATGATCTCGCTTTCGAGATCGAAGCCGAGGTAGTTGCAAGAGGCGAAGTCCGCGAGCCAGCGGTCGCCGACGCGGATCATCCGGCCGTCGAGCTCGTCGATCACCGCATCGGTCATCGGGTTAGACCGCTCGAGCTCGGCAAGGTCCTGACAGGCCGCAAGCCACTTGTCGATCCAGGTAGCGGTCGGCAACGCAGCCGGTCTGCCGGCAGAGATGCGCGCAGTCATGAGGCTCACATCGACCCGCTGCGGGCGGATCTTTAGGCCAGGCTGGACCGGGAGCCCTCACCCTCCTTGCCTGCGCCGCTGAATCCGCATGGTTGAGCCATTCTGGTTGGCAACGACCGGCGTCAGGAGGCTGGTCGCCTGTACTTCAGGCGTGAACTGCCGCGACCGTCTGGGGCTTCGGTGCCTGTGCCGTCTCCACTTCGAGCTGGAAGAGAGCGGCCACGGCGGCGGTACGCGTGTGAACGCCGAGCTGCCCATAGGTGTTCTCGAGATGCTTGCGAACGGTTCCGGGGGAGATCCGGAGCAGCCTCGCGATCTCCGCATTCGTCTTTCCGGCGGCGACCAGCCCCCTCAACCGGCCATCTCACCATCGTCGGCCACCTATCTGCGGGGACGGCGACGGGACTCTCTCGGACACTGTCAGCTTTACGCACGAGGGCACGCACTACTCATGCGGCTCGGGCGTGCAGACGTGGACGGCGCCGCGCATCGGCTAAGTCCTGGTCAGGCGCGAGCCTCTGGCACGATGGATACTGGTGCGGGTGTGTTGAGAGACAGACTGTGGTTCGCCGTAAGGCTCCAGCCAGTCACACGGGCACCCGCACCTATATGACTAGACCCGCGGCGCCTTCGGGACTTGCGCAACACTTGAGGCGAAGTTCTGGACAGCGGCTACAAATTCGTGACCGGCGGATCGCTGCTCAGATCTTCTTGCTGAAGCCGATCGGCCAGATCGCGTGTCCATGCCGCGTAATCGATTCCCATCGAGTGGCCGCCGAAGTCCACGTCCTGGCGTATCGCTTCAATCAGTGCGACATCGAGCAGTCGATGTTGCACGCCGTCCCGTTCACCGCAGACGACGTTCCAGCCGTCCCGTCGACGCGTCACCACGAGGCGACGTCCGTCAGGCAAGTAGGTCGTCCATAGCCGCACAGTCTCCCGTGCGTTTGATGATTGACGAGTCAGTCAGGATTCAAACCGTTGCCCTAGGAACTGCCTGGGTCACCGTAATTCACAACGGTCTCCGAGAGCGCGGCGACCGACTGCTTACGCGTGAACTACCTGAACCGGACCCGAACGTCGCGCGTGCCGTGGGAAGATCGTGAGCGTGATCGACGTCGCCGTCCTCGGGCGCGTGGGAATCGACCTCTACCCGAACCAGCTCCGGACGCCGCTCCGCGAAGTCCGCACCTATACCCGCTTCGTCGGGGGCTTTGCCGGCAATGTCGCGACAGGCCTCGCCCGGCTCGGTCTGACGCCCGCGATCGTCTCACGCGTCGGTAGTGATCCGCACGGGGACTTCGTCCGCGATTTCCTCTCGAGCGAAGGAGTCGACGTGCGCTTTCTTGGCGTCGACGAGCGTCTGCGCACGCCGCCGACCTTCTGTGAAGTCTGGCCGCCGGACCGCTTCCCGATCACTTTCTACCGCTATCCGACGGCGCCGGACTGGCAGTTGGTGCCGGACGACTTCGATGCCGGCGAGGTGTCGGGAGCCCCGTTTCTGCTCGCGACGGGAACGGGCCTCGCGCAATCGCCGAGTCGCGAGACGACGTTGGCTGCGCTCGAGGCACACCAACACGTCACGATCTTCGATCTCGACTGGCGCCCGACATTGTGGGAGCAACCAGACGCCTACAGCCAACTCGCCCAGACCGCTGCACGGCACGCCGATGTTGTGATCGGCAACGAGGAGGAGGTCGAAGCCGCTGCGGGTGACCCGCAGACGCTCCTCGATCTGGGCGTTTCCACGCTCGTGCTCAAACGCGGCGAGCGCGGCGCGCTCCTGTTTCACGAGGGAGCCCAAATCGACGTCCCTGGGCATCCTGTGGAGGTCGTCAACGGCCTCGGCGCGGGCGACGCGTTCGTCGCGGCTTTCGTGCAGAGCCTGCACGCGGGTCGTTCGCTCGAGGAGGCCGCGGGTCGCGGGTCCGTCGCGGGAGCGATCGTCGCTTCGCAACTGGCATGCTCGGAAGCGATGCCGCGGCTTGCAGAGCTGGAGGCGGAGCTGACGTGACCAACCTTCTGCTGCGCGACGGCCAATGGGACGTCGTCGACCCGGCGTCGGCCTCGTGGCACTACTTGTCGTTTCGGGTCGAGCGGCTGCGCGACGGGGACCGTGTGGCCCGCCGGACGGGGGACGAGGAGATCGCGCTCGTCTCGCTCGGAGGACGGTTTGCCGCCGAAAGCGACGGCGAGAGTTGGGAGCTTGGAGGGAGGGCGACGGTGTTCGACGGAATGCCGTCGGCGCTGTATCTACCACGCGACAGCGACTACACCCTTGCGGCGATCGGTAACGCCGAGGTTGCGGTCTGCGGGGCACGTGCCGACGAACGCCTCGAGCCTCGCGCCGTCAGGCCGGACGACGTCGAGATCGAGGTGCGCGGATCCGGCAACGCAACGCGGCAGATCAACCACATCATCAAGCCGGAGTTCCCCGCGGACCGGCTGCTCGTCGTCGAGGTCTTCACGCCGGCGGGCAACTGGTCGAGCTACCCGCCGCACAAGCACGACGAGGAC
>WNGE01011557.1_pt1 | contig 14482 bp, 19 predicted proteins | sample 5400651 | NCBI WGS metagenome assembly WNGE01 (sample SAMN13153370, study PRJNA577476) | soil metagenome | isolation source: 60 cm soil or saprolite under grassland replicate 2 | place: USA:California | collected 2016-06-15 | reverse complement strand
TTTCGACTTGGCGTCGGCTCTCCAAAGACTATGAGGTGCTCAAGAGCAGCGAGGAAGCCTGGATCTACCTTGCCATGATCCGCATCATGTTGAGACGCTTAGCTCAAACCCAGACCTGAGGCCTTTTCGCACAGCCTCTTACCAGCACCGCTTAATGTATCGGTAAAAATGTGTTCTTCCTTTACTACTCCGCCATCTTTCACAATGTGGGCTTTGGTAGCATCCAGTTGATCTGATAAAGAAGTGCCTTTACCCTGGCTATCTTCATCGCTTATTCTTCGATAGATAGCACACCGACGAATTTTTTGAGGCATGAGAAACTCCCATTCTTTTGAATGGGCATACTGAGAGGTAGTAAGCAAAGTCCAACTCCTTTTGCTTTTTCAAGAGTTGGACAAGATGGTGATTTCGAGGCTATTTTGTGGTAAAATAGTATTAATCGCATCCAAGCCAACTCTTGAGATACGGGAGGCGGTGATTGAGTACTGCTAATACCAATCACTGCCGTATTTCTTTTATTACATCTCAGTATACCCGATAAATTCAACTAAATCTATCCCTTCAGGAACGTTCGACGTTCCTTTTTGGCTCAACTACAAAAACTCACTATGATTATCTGCTCCGATTTCGTGCCGTTCGGCGGGCAGGCGCGAATTGTCTTTTCCAGTCTCGACGTAAGAGTGTGATTTGATACTCAGAAGCGTTGGAGTACCATTGAGAAGCGATTAAACTAGGTTCTGCTCGGTGTAGATCGTCAAGAACGAAAAGCACATCATCAAAAGAGATTGAACGGTCAATAGAAACCCCCATATGCCGTAACTGGCTTCTGACTGCTTCAAGAGCAATGGATCGTTCCTCCTGCATATTTATCCCTGTTTGTTTCTGCCTCTGCGCTCTGCTGTTTCCATAGTAGAGGGATTATTTCAAGTGAACGGTAAAAAATCAAACTGAAATGATAAGAATGACAAAGTGTATATATCTGCTATTCTTCGGCAGTCTAGTATCATCACCGAAACCAGTAAACTGGATTGACACTTGCTCTATTCCTTTCGATGACGCTAAAAGGGTTACTGCTTGCTGTGTGGTCTTGCCTTCAATCTCTTTCTTGATTAGCTCCTGAGCTTTAGATGATAGCCCGTAAACCCATGTACTAATTGCTTTGAATGATAAGAACACTAGGTTGTGTGTAACGCTTGCCTGAGTAACGATAACCTGCGGTGTGCCAAACAAGCTGTATCCTGCAAGTTTTTTGTTTGCCTGGGTTGTCAGTAGGGTTGTTGCCTTCACTTTTAATGATTGGCTGTTGTATGCTGCTGCGGTGCAAGTCTCGGACACTGTTACTTGTACCTGGATCGCTTCATCTCCAACGTGGTGATTAGGTGAAACAGTTTCAGAACACAGGGGGGGTATGAGTGCTTCCGATGGTGCTAGTTGTGCTGCGAATGCTCCGTTTAGACTTCTATTAAGTGGGGATTTGAGCGTTGCTGCAACTTTTGTGATATCTGCCTTTGCAACAGTCTGATAATTTCGCTCGTCCTGACCGCCATAAAATGAATTGGTATTGACTGCTTTTATGGCAGTAGCGCAACATCCTTGATTAATGTCAAAGACTGCTATATTGCCCTTTGTTCCTGTATTTACAGCATGTGCTTGAACTGTTGCTTGTCCAACTTGAGGTAAGTTAGAGGCTGGTATACTCGCATCCTGGTCGGTCACAATTTGCTCTCCATCATTGCCCGTTAATAGTAGTCCTGCTGGCACAAATATGCTATTGAGTTGCCCGTTATAAAAAGTTACTGTGCCTGTCGCTGCCCTCGCGTCCTGCTGTCCTCTGCCTGTAGTTGCAACAGTTTGAGATTGGCTTATGGTGATGGGCTGTAAGACTCTGCCTAGCTGCAAAGTGCCGTTAAGTGAAACCTGTTGGGATTTGGGAATAATGGTGATGGTCGCAATTGGAGGGTTTTGGAGTAAATATACTTGAAATAATATACTTGCAAGAAGGGGTATACAGCAAATAAGGACAATTCCAAGTGTCACATACTCAAATGGTTGTTTTGCTGATACTGGCGGTTTTACTGGTTCGCTCTCTACAATTTGCGATTGATCCTCTGTATCTGTTTCCCTTACAATAAGCACATAGATATCTTGTGTGTCTCCTGGTGGTGTTTGCTCGTTCTGCTGATCGTCCGTACCTGCAACTATAGCTCCGATTTCATTTTCAAGATTGTTCGTCATTCCTCGTATTCCTTAGCTAGAGCTTGGAGACAAATTGAGAACCATTGTTATAAAGCGTCAAGTAGATCACTGCGTTGTTATCGCCAATTTGAATAATCATGTCCGGTTTGCCGTCCGCGTTCATGTCTTGAAATGAGAGCTTGACAGGCGGGTTTCCTGCATTGCCTGGGACGGTCTCAATCTGATAAATCTTCGCTTTGCTCACATCCCCTGCTGGCAGTTCAATGACAATGATTTGCCCGTTATTATTCTCTGCGGTGAAGTGTGATGGGTGGGAGCTAGAGTCGTTGTTGTGACCAACTATAGCGTTGATCTCAAAATGCCGTTGTTGTCCATACGTCCAGTCTGCTTGCACTCCCTGATACCAGGATGTAAAGAAATTTAAGCCTATCCACCCTAAGATTAGAAGAACGCAAAATATCCCAAACCATGCTACAGGGTGTAAGTGCCGTTTAGCTTGCGGTATTGCTTCGTATTCCTCTGTCTGCCTCTCCCGCTCTGGTGGCAATTGTTTTTGTCGGCTGCTTCTTTTGGGTACATCAACATATCTCACATGTAACCGTGTGTTGCCGCTCTGATACACTTCTTCGGGTGAGACGTGATATCGTCTGCTACTTGTAGGAAGTCGAGTGTCATAATACGCATCGTCTTCCTCAAGCTCGTAGTCAGCGTCAACGTGAAACGCTGCTGGTTTGTGTGATCTGGATGTAACCCTGCTGAATGACCGCTATAACTTGGGTCTGCTTCATATTGAGCCTGTCTTCTGGCTGCGTATTCCAATTGTTCTTTCGTTGGAATTTGGCGTACTGGATGTCGTACTTGTGAGTAGTGATGTGTCACGCGCTCACCTGGCTTTCTTGATGCCGTTCGCAAAGAATTGCTATTGCCGTTTCATCCTGGGGATGTTTGTCAATGCATGAGGGACAAAATATCTTGACTCCGCAATCAGTACAGATGGTACATCCGGCTAAATCCCCCTCTCTTAAAGTGTGGCCTAAAATCTCGCAATCGTTACCAGTTATTGAAATAGGTGCTGTGGTTGGAAGAGGAATAATCTTCTTTTTACGTCGGGATCGGGGTATCTTCTCTCCCCATAGGTCAACTGTCACTATGTCTCTCCTGCTCTCTATGCCTTTGGCTCTTTCAACAAGGGATTATCTATACTTAGCGGTTATAGAAGATGTATATACTAAGCGGATATACATTATAAAGAATAATTGGTATATGGCTAAAAGTCAAGGCTTATAGTATACTGTTGGAAATTAAACATGAGGTATTGAAACATGCCGAGGGTGCGACTGAAGGTTAAAGAGATAGCTACCACAAAAGGGTATACACAAACACGATTAGCTAGGGCTGCTGACTTAAACGCGAAAACGGTATCAGATATATTTCATAATCCCTATAAAGACGTTGCCTATAGCACACTTCTAAAGATTGCAAAAGTGCTTGGCGTTGATATCTCAGACCTGACAGAAGAAGTGCCTGACGATGAATAATAACGGGTAGTTTATCGTTCTGGAGATCGCGCTCTTCGCACTGGTGATGTGGTTAGGTGGTAGTGTTCTTTCGGGGTCTACCTACTGGTTTACCTGTGTACGTTCCTTTTCGTATCTCTTGACCGCGTCTCTGATTAGATTTCTTAACGGCTTCTGCTCTATGTTGTCTGTGGTTCTCTGAAAATTCTACTTTCCCTGACTCTGGATTTCTATATTTATTAAGAGCATCTTTTATCTTTTCGCCCTTTGTTTGTGTTTGCTGCCTTGATCTGGTCTGTAAAGCAACCGCGGGGTTATTGTCATAAGCTGCACGTTCCGTCTCTGGTAACGCATTAAAAGCATCTTCCATACCTGAATGTAGTAAACCTGTTAATAGTGATCTGCTTTTTAGTTGCACTTCTGATAGTTTTCCTAAGTCGGGTATTGGGGTTTCTGTAGTGAGATAGGTTTGTAACATTGCTCTACGTCGTGCGTCTAATTTCTCATACGCTCCGGCTCTTTCAAGTCGCTGGTGCAACTTCATAGCAGGTGTTATCTCACCTGGTACTGGTGGTGCAATTACCGTTACTTCTGCCCTTGCTACTCTACCCATATGTTCTGTTATTGTAGAGCTTTTTAACAAGTAGTCAAGATTGAAAGTCTCAGGACTTTTGAGCAGTAGTTCAATTGCAAGAAAATGAGACTGTATTCGGGTTAAAAATTCATTAGAATTGTGCTTACCCAATAGATGAGTTGAACTTCTGTTTAGCGATCTACCGAGAAGGATAATGTTACCATCTATCTCTTCTTCTAGAAATTGCTGGTCAATTTGACCCCTCTTTTGGAGTAGATCATGAAAAATGCGCTGATATTGCCATATCGAAGCGACTTCTCTCGTTATTATGTGTGGTTCTCCTGGTAACGCTTCATCAATCGCGTTATAAATGGCTTGAAAGTGTTGATCTAGTTGATCAATTAGACTGAGTGACCTTACTTCATTCTGAGCGATAGTATCATGGAGTGCAATATATGCGTCATACTGCTTACTTATAATATTTGCTAAGTGACGTCTTCTATCATCAAGTTCGCCTATTTCTCCGCTTTGGTATATTTGTAGGATTGCACGTATTTCTTCATTTTTGTCTAAATGCTCCTGTGTTTTTTCAAGTGGGTTAGACTCCTGTGCTAACTTACCTTCCCAAAGCGCAAGAAACTGTATGGCATAGGTAAAAACGATTATTTTCCTCTGTAAATAGGAGAGTTTTTCAAGAGTAGAAGCTAGTTCAGCAAATGCGGCTGGTATTGGACTTGTTGTTAAACTCTCCTGGTTTGACTCAATTAGATTAGCTGCTGTGGGTCTTATCTCACCTGATGACTCGCTTCCAGGTCTCATCGAGCGTGGGAGTATGGTTTTATCAACCATTACAAGCGTTTCTTCTAAATCCGCTATATCTTTTAGCTCCAACTCTGCTGCCTTTTCACTTATTACTCCCTGTTGCTTTTGAGCAAGAACTATATTCCACAGAGCTATAGTCTCAAAAAGCAGAAAGTGTATGAGTTCTTGCATGTCAAAATCATGAGGCAATGCCAAAGGTAAATCGAGGCTTCCCCCCTTGTCATTTTTATCTTTTTCAAGGTCTATATTATTCTGTGAATTTTGACTCAATTTCTCGATCCTCTTGACTTTATCTCCAACTACAAGTTACAATCAGATTATCTATACTGTACGTTCTGTATAGATTAGTTTCGCTCTGAGGACAGATCGTACACACTATTTGGTTTTCTACTAACATTTTCGCACCTGTTGTCAAGCGTAAAGCGTCCTCATAGGCTTCATCTAGTTTTTAACACTGTCAAGTAGTTCAACTTAAAGGAGTAGACTTCATGGCCACTCAACATGAACAACAACGTCGCGTAGCCCTACTACTCATAACCTTAATTGTCCTTGTAGTGCTGGCTGCCTTTATTGCCGCTCCCCTGCTCGCTGCCTTCGCGCTTGGCTTTGCCTCTGGCGGCATTACTGCATTCCTGTCAGTCATCTATTTGCTGGCGAAAAGTTGATTGTGTCGTACGACACAAAATATAGGAAAGCAAGTGGTACGTTTTAATGAATAATCCTACGACGAAGACATACACCTCTCTTACAACCGCTTATGAGTTTTTCAATCAGGAACTCTTTAGCAGTAGCTTGCCGCCTTGCCTGATAACGATGCAACGGCATAAAGGCGCATACGGCTATTTCTCCGGTGATCGTTTTGCCAATACTTCAGACACGAAAGAAGTAACTGACGAGATTGCGCTGAACCCGAACTACTTTTCGACACGCAAACCATCTGAGGTATTGTCTACTCTTGCACATGAAATGTGTCATTTGTGGCAACATCACTTTGGGAGGCATTCGGGATGGGGTTACCATAATAAACAATGGGCTGCGAAAATGCACGAAATTGGCCTTATTCCAACTGACACTGGTGAGATAGGTGGCAAAGAGACCGGACAAAGGATGACGCATGTTATTGAAGAGAATGCTCGTTTTACTTGTGCTGTTGTAAAACTGCTTGCAGATCATCAGGCCATTCTCTATTCAGACCGGAGTGTGACCATTGCAACTCCTGTAAGTGTGAAAAGGGCTGCCGACAAAGTAGCCAGCAAAACGAAATATACCTGCCCTGGCTGCGGGTTGCATGCGTGGGCGCATCCAGATACGCCGTTACATCCTGTGAAGTTAATATGTGGCAACTGTCAAGAGCCGATGAGGGCTTAGACAATAGAAAGGAGCTAAATTCATGCCAATAAAACAGAAGCTCGTAAATTCATATTACTGGTCGCGTAACATCTTGCCCTACCTTATATTCCTGCTCTTGCTGCTCTGCTCCTGCTCAATTCCTGGCGTTGACAATCAGGCAACTTCTTCTGATCCATGTGCCGGAAATGCAAGTGCAAGCGGTGCTAATACTCAGGAAGTTCAGATTTCTAAAGCTGTTTTTGAGGCGATTAATCAGGAGAGAGCATCAAATGGGATCGCGTCGTTAGGTTGGTGTCCTGCACTGGCAAACAGCGCAAGACAGCATGATCTGGCAATGGATAATGCCGGTACACTTTCGCATCAGCTTGATGGTGAAGCAGGTCTCGGTGATCGGGAAACTCAACAAGGTGTTACCTGGACGTGGGCTGGTGAAAATATTGGTGAAGCTCCCGATTTGAATGTGAACGGAGCAATGGAGTTGCATCAGTTGATGATGCAGGAAAAACCGCCTGATGACGGTCATCGCCAGAATATTCTGAATGGAAATTTTACTGTTCTCGGTGTCGATATTCTGATAGATCAACAAAATGAAGTCCTGTGGCTCACAGAAGACTTTGCACAAGTATAAAAAGGGGGTTTGACTTCCTAAAGGAGATAACATCATGCCAACTTACAAGAAGTCGCGTAACATAATCCCGATTGCGTTCCTATATATATTACTCGTAGTTTCATCATGTACTGGTGATGCTGGTAAATCAAACTCTCAACCTACTCCAACAGTCACGCAAACATTTACCAATCCTGTACCGCGTGATCTGGTTGCTATAGATGTAGAGATAGACACGCCACCTTTATATCGCCTGGGGCATGAAGTAGCCTTGGCCGTTGCTTCAAAAATAGATGATCTGGCAACAAGGGTCAACTCTTCGGGAATGGTCATTTTTGGATGTAGAATTTCCTCTATGTCCTGGCAAGATTGCCCTATCAGCTTTAGAACACCTTCTATTGATGCCTGGGTACTGCCACCACTTGATCCAGCTACACATTGTCCACCTGATCCATTTCAATGCAGCAAATACAAACAGAAATATAAGAAGGCGTTAGCTGATTGGAAGATTGTACATGCTGGACAAGTACGTGCTTTAGAGCAAACCCGTTCATATATACACACTCAGACCGATAAGATTAGAGATATGCGTTTTCCCTGGGACAATCGCGGGTCTGACATCTACGGCGCATTAGCAACCTGCGCCGCTAACCTGCAAGGCATAAACGCTCAATTTAAGTACTGTCTGCTGGCAACTGACTACATATCTACTACTCAACAACAGGGATCATTTTCACTGGCTGGTATCCATGTAGTCTCAATCTTTCGCACAAGCTCTGACAATGCGTTTAATCAACAATCCAATTCCTTTTGGGGTAACGTCTGTCGTCGTGCCGGAGCTTTAAGTTTTGACTCGTATTCAGTACCACAGTCGCAAGCATTAGGCTTGCAATTGCCCGATTAGTTACGTTTCGAGGTGTAGAATGTTGGATATTTTTATTGTACATCTTCCTAGTGATAGCTCTGCGCTTTTAGATTACATTATTGAATTCCAATCCACCTACGGTGTACATAGTGAAAAGCTCCAATTTGTAGAGGGCATCTGCCTACTGCGGACAAACAATGGTGCATACACGCTTGATGTTTTGAAATTTTATCACATTCCAGTTCTTCGATTTTACAATTACAAGTTTACGAGGTGAAACAATGCCACAACTTACTCAAATTGGACAACCTGTTCTTCTAATCGCTGTTCCTGTAGTGCTATTTGCTGTTGTGTACTTTTTAAGCAAGATCAAACCTATTGGTGGGTTTTTCGCAACAGTGACACATGTTCCTGGTATCGTGTTTCGCTCTATTGCCGGATTTCTTCTGCCATTTGGAGTGCAAGAGAAACCAACTTCTAGCAAGTATCCTGGTCTTCGTACCATTGTATTAGTGATCGCTTCAATCTTTGCAATTGTCGCAACTGTAGCAGATGGCTTTCTAACAAATCAGGCTCTCGTTGCATTAACAGATGATACGAGCTTGACTTTTACGCTTCCTGATCGTCTTTCATGGCTCAATCTGAGCCAGGGCTGGTTACTTTTGAGTATTCCAGCTATCGCTGGCATGATTTTACTTGATACCTACTTTCAGGTTGTGCCGGAAGAAGCTCGGATATTCAGGGTACCTACAGATGCTACGGCTAAAAAGAGATTTGAGCGGTTCATACTCCTAACCTTCTTTCTATCCCTGGTGACAAGCATTGCATTTAATGCTCTCAAGCCCGCATATATGCAGGATACCGGAAGTTGGGAAACGCTAGTTCTAAGGATCGTTGTATTCGTGATATTAGGTAGTATGCTACCTCTTTGTATGGCACTCACTGTCTTTATTATCTCATTGGCAATTCACAGCCTCTTTTCTCTCGCTCTGCGTATTGTCTGGTTTATCGCGTTAATGTTTGCCCGTATCCTTGCGTTCCTGGCGCGTCGTTTCTCACCGGATGAAGATGTAGAAAAAGATGATGCTGGCATTGTGATAGACAGCACTACCTTTGTTCGTGTTAATCGAGTTGTTATTGATAATCTGAAAACGCAACTTTTGACCTCAAAACTCGCAACGAACATTCTTACAGGTAGCACAATAGTTACCTCTGTTGATGGGGATGACAAACAAACGGCATTTCCTGATCCATCTTTGAATGGACATACCGGACATAACGAACCCATTGATCTTTCAATGGGTGAAGATCAATCGCATGTTACTAGTAAAAATGGTGATACTGAGACTTCCAACGTCGAAAAAGAGACTTCCAATACCAGGGCATCGGATGATACACAAAAGAAGTCAAAGCTAGGGGTGCGTCGTTCGCTCAAACTGTTTGATTATCAAAAAGAATATCTCCCTGCCTCTGAACAATCAGATCACACAGTGAGTTCTGAAAAGACAGTCAAACAAACAACTTCTACTCGCAAGAGAAAAACTCCTGTAAAGGCTTCTACCAATCGTAGCCGTCAAAATAAGACAACAAAGACGCAATCGAGTACAAAAGCCACGTCAGACGATACAAAATAAGGAGGTGTGATATGACTTTCTCAATCTTTGGAATTGATACAACAACAAATCAACCTGTTTGCATCAATAAAACAGTACGTCCACAAGGCTTATACATCGTCGGTCGGCAAGGTACGGGTAAATCAGGGCTGCTTGAAAACCTTATTATTCAAGATATTAAGCAAGGGTTAGGCGTTTGTGTGATTGATCCGCATCATAAGGGGGGCATTACAGATAATATCATCGCTCGTCTACCTGCAAACCGTGAAAAAGATGTGATCCTGCTTGATATTAGAGACTATCAATACCCATTCGGGTTAAATCTGTTTACTTGCTCTGATCCAACTAATCCCCTGGCTTTGCAAGAAGTTGTTGATAGGGTGATGCACGTTTTTGAAAAGTTGTTTAGTGTGACGCATGATACTCCCCTCATATGGGAATATTTATATAACTGCACGTATACGATTGTGCTAAATCCTGGCTCTACTATGGCAGAAATACCTTTACTTTTAACAGATAAATATTGCCGCCAACAATTGGTTGGAAATGTTAAAAAGTCTGAGGTTCGGCTCTTTTGGCAACGGTACGACGCGCTAAAACCAGATGAGCAAGAAGAACGGTCTGCTCCGACTCTGAGAAGAGTAAACGCGCTTCTTCAAGATATTACCAAGTGTATTGTCGGAAAGAGTAAAACAACGATTGATTGTCGGGCTATTATGGATGAGGGGAAGATTTTGCTGCTTCGACTTGATAGCCTCACGCTAGGAGATACCACTAATCTGATTGGCTCTTTGATTATTGCAGCGTTCTTAAACGCTGCTCCAACTCGGTTAAAAAGGCAAAATCTCTTCAATATTTACGCTGATGAGTTTCAAAATTTCGCGACAGAAGATTTTGTCAAGCTCATCGAAGAGGCTCGTAAATATGGCATAGGAATAACCATAGCGCACCAAAACAGAAGTCAATTAGAATTAAGCAATAAGCAAGCAGAGATAGAACTCAAAAAGAGAGTGTTGAATGTTGGGAGTCTTGTTGTGTTTTGCGTTCCAACTGATGCTCCTGAATTAGCTGGACAATTTGATAGCACGCCTCCACAGTCTGAAATTATCGGTCAGCGTCCGATTTTCTCCCCGAAGCGTGATGTTGTTGACCATTTAGTAAGAAATGGGCATAAAGACCCTACAGTAAACAGCTTTGCATCAACGTACCTTGTATCCTTAACTGACTTACTGAGCCAGAACGCTAACAGAAAACAAATTGACTGGATGGATAAGACAAGTTTTTTTGAAGAGAGTTTTCTGGCTGTTGATGATCTAAGAGAGGGTATCAACGAACTGAAAAATACACTTTATGCCTGCATGGTTGACCATGACGCACAGAAACCGATCTCCCCCTATACGCTCCTTGCTGCGTCGTTCTGCTTTAAATTTACGCAAGGGATTGGACTTGGCATGGGGTTATTACTTGGAAAAGGCTATAATGTCGAGTTAAAACACCGATTTAAACCGAGACAAATAACCCTTGATCTTTGTCAACCGGATGTGTTTGCTCACTTAGAAAATCTAAGATCGCAAATAGCAAAGAAAGAAAAGTTTAATCAGGCTATCGCATTTCTCCGCTCTCTCCGGTCTGCAATGGAAGTCCTAGCTCTTGAACCTGTGCTTATCGATACCGGACAGCATGAACCCATATTTCAGCAACGAACATTTCTGGATCGCACAAACGAAATTGCTAACCAGCTTGTGGGACTCTCTGATTTCATAGCGTGGGTGAGAATAAAAGGTGATACTGAACATATCATACGAACGCTGAAACCAGATAAAGGCTTGTATGGAAAAGCTCTGCAAGATCAAATTGCGGATATACAAAATCGCAATAGAAAAGCTGGTTACACACGTCCTAGACAAGACGTAGAACTGGAGATAACTAAACGCCAATCGCAATGGAGTCAACAATCAGGATTTCAACCGTCACAACAGCCGCAAGGAACGTCAAACGTTCCGCAAGGAAGAAGAATGCCTGCGTGTTCAAAGTGCGGATCGCAAAATCAACCAGACGCGAAGTTTTGTAACCAATGCGGAGAGAAGTTTTAGCAATCCATACGTGCACAATTTGACACACCACTTCCTGACCGTCTCGCAAGTGACTCGTCTTCGCTACTCGTCTGGTTCTGAAACAACCTGCCAGGATCGGCTAAAGCGTCTCTTTCACGTTGGCGTTTTGGATCGGGTACAGCTCCCCCATGTTGGCACTGGCAATACTGAATATTTGTATACCCTCTCCACAAAAGGATATCGGGAATTACAGCCATTTGGAATATCCAACTTTACGCGCTACCGTCCTGCTGATACGCATACCTTAAAACTTCCCCATTTGCAGCATTTACTAACATTGAATGATGTTTTAATCGCCGCTCGGTTACTGTGCCGCGTAAATCGTGACATAAACCTTGTAGCAACGCTCCATGATTTAGACATGAAACGTACTCCTATGCGGGTAACTGTAGATCGGCAGGAGGTGAGCATTGTTCCTGATGGCTTTTTGGATTTCAGATTATCCATTGCTAACAGATTGTATGCCATGCCAATTTGGTATGAATGTGATCTTGGTACTACCTGGGGTAACACGTTGAAACTGAAACTGCAAAAGATCATTGCAGCAATTAATACCGTAGCGTTTCAAGAATTGTTTGGTGTGTCTAGCTGTACTGTGGCGATTAGCACAACTCACGATAAGCGGGTTGAATTAATGCGCTCCTTTATCCAGCAAGAGTTACAGCGTTTGGGAGTAACGCATCTTTCACATGTCTTTTTGGTAACTCGCCTTTCTGATGGGTTGCTTGATCCGCGAGAGGTATTTTTATCTCCCCTGTGGTACACACCTTCTCATGATAAGCCAATCCCGCTATTAGACATGAGTGAAGAATGAGATAAGTTTGGGTTTTCTACCGATACACACAGGACACCATGTGCCCTGTTTTATACTTCCTGGTACAGCTTTCCAAACGTGTCCTAATTTACATTGCCAAGTAAGCGGAGTTTCTTTATTAGTATATGAAGTAGACAAGCATTGTCCCCCTCGCTGGTTAGCAAGTGATCTCATTTCCTCTATAGTTAGTCTTTTCTGTAAGTTTTCACAGACTGGACACCACGAATTATTTATTTTTATATGATGGGATTTCGCTCTCCAAACATGCCCTTGTTTACAACGCCAAATAAGATGAGTATGATTATTTATGTATGTCGGATAAACACTCTCCACCTCTTTTTTTGGCTAGTTCCCTCATCTGCTCAATTGTTAATCTTTTTCTCATACTGGTTTCTTAATTTTTGAAAGCAAGCTCTGCTCTGCTTTCGATACTTGAAACACTAGAAAAAGGTGCTGAGTGTGTCAAGGGCGAATGAAATGAGTTCATTGAAGCGCAAGCGGAAACCCTTGACACAAACGAAGCCCTTTTTATCCGTTCTCTGAAGATCCCTCAAAAAAATACTCTCGGAGTGTGTGAAACACAAGAGAAATTGTTTATTAGAGGTTGTTTGAATTTTTGCTTTCTAAATTTACAGGCCTTTATCATGTAAGCAAAAAGTGTATTCTTCTTTTGAGGCTGCTTCATACCAGTCTTTTGCAGGAACTGCTTCTATGGCTGTTTTATATTCCGTAATTACTCTATCGCCGTCTTCACTGCATGATGTTGCGTTCCAAACTATTCTTTTTTGGTCAAATGAAAGATTTTTGTCAAATAGAACTGTAGGATTGTCAGTTGAATTTATATTATAATTTGGCACCATTTTGCTGACTAAGTCAAACTCATTTTTACAGGTTCTTATAATTCCTTTTGCCTCCAATTCTTCTTTTGTCATTGCAGGTCTTGAAGGAACTGCTTTACTGTACATTTTCACCCATGAGCAATCATGTTTTATTTGAGCTGGACGGATTTGATACCAGTAAAAAAGAAAAGACCCAATAAAGAACACAAATAGGAAGAGAAAAGTGATACTGAGGAATTTCTTCATGCTATTTTTCTCATTTTAACACACATAGGATTTTTAACTCTGTTGTTTGTCTCACAATTGACCTGTTTCAATGCGTTGAAAAATACAATCTGACCAGGCGCGAATATTTGTGCTTAATTTCGAGGATCAGCCGGTCAGGTTATTATGGTATACACCTGATACCACTACTCCCCTGCCGCTTCTTGATCTGAGTGAAGAATAAAAGGGATGAAAAAAATTTTGTGGTTAGATAGATAAGAGGTATCTACTAACCACGGAGCTTGTTTTTCTGTCTGGTTGTTGTTCGGATGGTGAGGATTAGTTTCTCTTTGTCATAAAGGCGACGCTTGCAAGGTTCTCATCTGTTGCTTGTCAAGACAGTCAAAAGGCTGACGAAAGAGAACTCACAGTCCCAACTCGGTAGCAAACAGTCTAGGCTGATCTTTTGAAGACTAGCGTACCACGACCGTACAAAACATCTTCTACAATGGCTATCACCCATTTTGTGGCTTCAATTTCCAAGTCATAGCTATAGTGCGCGTCTGTCCCATGTTTCACACCTTTATAAAAGTGTTCTAGTCCAGCTTTGTACTTTTGCAATGCTCGGTACATGATACCCACATCACCGTTTTGTAAGACAAATTGCCGCTTATGCAAGTTGTCTCCTGGGGCTAGCTCTTTTTTGAGGCGTTCGATTTCTTCAATTAAGTTGTCGTAACTCTCTTGAAAAATTCGTTTCATCTCATGAACGAGCCGCTTTTTCGTTTCCTCATCCACATGTCCTCACCTCACTTTCTCCAGTCAATTGATGAAAGAGAAAAAGCCCGTTTCAAAAGCAGAGTCAGTTTCCCATAGGAGATACCAAACCTTTTTGTTGTTGTATGAAATGAAGAATCTGAAAGTCGTTCTAAGGCTTCCTGTTCAACAAGGATGCTGGAACGGGAGA
>WNGE01006081.1_pt1 | contig 14482 bp, 15 predicted proteins | sample 5400651 | NCBI WGS metagenome assembly WNGE01 (sample SAMN13153370, study PRJNA577476) | soil metagenome | isolation source: 60 cm soil or saprolite under grassland replicate 2 | place: USA:California | collected 2016-06-15 | reverse complement strand
TAGGCGAAGGCGTGCTCCGACTCGGCCTTGGTCACCGCGAGCTGGCGCTCTTCTTCGGTGGGCCCGTCCTTCTCGAGTCGCGCGAGCTCCTCGAGGATGCGCTGCTTCGCCTTCTCCACGTCGGCCGCTTCGAGCTGCGCCTGCACGTAGAAGATCCCCGCGAGCTGCATCGAGGAGTTGCTGACGCTGATCCCGGAGACCAGCCGCTCGCCGTCCCGCAGGGTCTTGGGCAAACGCGAGCTCTCGCTGCCCCCGAGGATGGTCGCGACCAGGTCGAGGGCGAAGCTGTCGGTATTCGAGAGGCTGGGCGCCTGCCAGCCGAGGGCGAGCTGCGCCTGCTGCTCGGGCCGCTCCACCGTCTTGCAGATCACGCCCTTGATCGGGGTGAGGGGCGGGGTGGGCGGGGGCGCGTAGCCCGTCTTCGGGCGCTTGCCGAAAGTCGCGTCGACCATGGCCCGGATCGCCTTGGGTTCGACCGGCCCCACCACCACCAGCACCATGTTCTCCGGTGTGTAGTACTGCTGGTTGAAGCCCTTCAGCTTCTCCCGGTTGGCCGCGTTCATCGTCTCCGGCGTGCCGAGCACGGGCCGCCCGTAGGGATGATTGGGGAAGACGAGCCCGTAGAGCTGGCGGATGATGGCCGACTTCGGCGTGTCCGTCTCGATGCGCGCCTCTTCGAAGATGACCTGGCGCTCGGAGTCGATCTCCTTGGGCTCGAAGGTCGAGCGGAAGGCCATGGCCTCGAGCAGCTCGAGGGCTTTCCGGGTCCCGTCGCTCGGCACGAGGATCTGAAAGGTCGTGTAGTCGAACGAGGTGAAGGCATTGCTGCGCCCGCCCTGCCCCTCGACGGTCCGGTCGATGTAGCCCGGGCCGAACGTGTCGGTGCCCTTGAAGAGCATGTGCTCCTGGAAGTGGGCGTAGCCGAGCCCGTCGGTCTTCTCGTAGCGCACACCGGTGCCGACCCAGAGGTACACCGCGACCGGCGCTTTGGCCTCGCCGCTGCTCGCCCCCGGCATTTTCGGGGCGGTGGCGGTAGTAGTGGTGGCGGCGGCGCATCCGGCGAGGAGGAGCGCCGCTACGAGAGCGGGGGCGGCGCGGCGGGGCAAGATCATGCGGCGGAGTCTAGCACAGGAGGGTCAGACGGTGACGCAGGCGCCGGAGACGGCGGAGGCCGCATCGGACGCGAGGTACGCGATGACGTCGGCCACCGCGTCCGTGCTGACCCAGGTCGATCGGTCGGCGTCAGGCATGGCCTTCCGATTGCCCGGCGTATCCATGGTGCTGGGCAGCACCGCGTTGACCGTGATGCCGTGCGACCGCTCCTCCTGGGCGAGAGCCTGGGTCAGGGCGATGACCGCGCTCTTCGACACCGTGTAGGCGATGAAGCCGCCCATGGGAGGCATCACGGCGCGTGAGGCTACATTGACGATGTGGCCGTGTCGGGCCGTTCGCATGGCGGGGAGGACAGCCCGGCAGCCCACCACGGTCGACGTGAGGTTGAGATCGATCAGCCGTCGCCATTCGGCCAGCGACGTGGAGGCGAGATCTCCCCCCGCGAAGCCGCCCACCGCGTTCACCATCACGTCGACCCGCTTCGAGCGCCCGAGGAGGTTGTCCACGAAGGCGGTGACGGCTGCTTCGTCCGCCATGTCGAGCTTCTGTCCGGACAGGCGCGCGCGCGCGTCGCCCGCGGCCGCCTGGAGGGCCGCCCATTCCTCGGGGACGAACCACGGGACGGCCACGGCGCCCCCGTCGCGCAGGAAGCGGAGGACGATAGACTGACCGAGCGCGCCCGTGCCACCGGTGACGATGGCCACCCTGCCCGTCATGGGCGCGGGCCCGCCGCTGCTTCCATGCGGGTGGCCAGATCGAAGTCCAGGGTGGTGATCCCGCCCGCGTCATGCGTGGTGAGGTCGACGGTGACGCGGTTCCAGACATTGGACCACTCGGGGTGATGACCCATGGCCTCGGCGGCGAGGGCCACCGCGCTCATGAAGCTCCACGCCTCGACGAAGTCCTTGAAGGTGAAGGCCTTGTGGAGCTTGCCTGCTTCGAGGCCCCAGCCGGGCAGCGTCTCGAGACGCGCGGCGATATCGGCGTCGGCGAGCTTGGGCGGGCGCGCCATGCGCTATCCCGCCGCGGGGGCGGCCATGATGGCCGAGCGCTGGATCTCTTCGTAGCGGACCTTCGAGACGTCGAAGCTCTCGATATTGTCCACGAGCTTCTTGAAGGTCTGGTCGAAGGAGGGCAGGGTCTTGCGCTGACGGGTGAGCGGCGTGGTGCGCGCGAGGACGAAGTTCTTGACGTAGGGATGGTTGATCCCGCGCTTCTTGATCTTGGCCACCACGTCCACGAGGGCCTCGTCGGCGGCGCGCACCAGCTCGGCGCGCTCCTCCCGCTCCTCGAGGGTCTTGGGGAAGCGCCCCTTGAGGAACTTGTCTACGCGGCGCAGGATCGGGGCGAAGGCGCCGCCTGCGAAGCGCTTGTTCTTCTCGTAGAGGAGACCGAGGGTGATGAAGTGAGGCGCCTCGAACTGGAAAGCGTAGTCCTCTTCGCCACTCTCCGGCTCGTCGGCGGCGAGGCCGCGATACATGCGAATCACCTCGGTCGACTTCTCCTTGAGGTTGTGCGCCTTCTCGGTATTGAGGGCGAGGATCTGGAAGGCGACCTCGGGCTCCGGCACGAGGATGGCCGGCATCATCGTGGCCTTGAGCTTCTGGAGCACGGTGCGCCGGTGATTGCCGTTCGGTGTCCAGTACACGCCCGGCTTGGGCGACATGGCGACGATGGGGTCGACGAAGCGGTCGATTTTCTTCACGACCTCCTGGAGGCGCTTGGCGTGGGTCGGGGAGAGATCGCGCTGATACGGCGTGGGCTCGACCTTGGACAGGGGCAGCAGGCAGAAGATCTGCCAGTGATCCCCCACGGGCTCGCGGTAGAGGGCCAGGGCCTGCCCGCCGTCCCGCTCGACCTGCTCCGCCAGCGCCGTTACGGCCTTCGGCGGGTCACCATCCGGGGCCACCGACCATGTCGTCATGCCGGCGATTATCGGACGTGGGGTCAGGTCTTGCAATCCAGCATTTGACCGCATGGCCGAGTCTCGAAAATGTCGTAATTCAAGACCTGACCCGGCGGATCGAGCCGTAGATTCCCGACGGCAGGAAGATGATGAAGATGATGAGCAGCAGACCGTAGATGGTCTCGGCCATACCCAGGAACTTGAGTCCGAAGGCGATGCGCAGCCCCTCGGCCAGGGCCGTCGTCAACGCGGTGCCCACCAGCGGGCCCATCAGCGAGTACATGCCGCCCAGCACCACGGCGAACACGATCTTGAGGGAGACACCGATGCCCGAGAGGGTGTCCGGGTTGACGTAGGAGATGTACTGGGCGTAGAGGACGCCCCCCACCGCGGTGAGCGCGGCCGACACCACGGTGATGCCCAGCTTGAAGCGGGTGACGTGGATGCCCACCGAGGCCGCGGCCGTCTCGTCCTCGCCGATGGCCTCGAGCGCCGAGCGCGCCATGCTGCGGTCCACGCGGTCCCAGATCCAGAGGCCGGCCAGGAAAAAGGCCAGGGAGGCGTAGTAGAACACACGCTTGTCCGCGAACTGGATGGCGTAGACGCTCCAGTCCGACCCCGCCGTCTTCAGCGTGAGGCCCAGCGAGCCGCCGGTCCAGTCTCGCTCGGCAACGATGAGGAGGCGGATGACCTCTCCCACCGCCAGCGTGACGAGCGCGAAGTAGTGGCCGATGACGCGGAAACGGAAGCATGGGATGCCGAGCACGACGGCAATCGTCACCGCCGCCCCCACGGCGAGGAAGGCGCCGATCCAGGGCGTGAGCGAGTAGAAGTTCCAGAGGAGCGTCGTGGTGTAGGCGCCCACGCCGAGGAAGGCGCCGTGGCCGAGGGAGACGAGGCCGAATCTGCCCATCAGGGACCAGGCCTGGCCGATGAAGGACCAGATGAAGATCTGGATGGCCACGTGGAGCGCGTACTGCCGCATGCCGCCCATGGGGACAAAGGGCGCGGCAAGGAGGAGCGCGAGGAGGGCGCCGGCGAGAAGACGACCCCGGCTCATTCGCGCTTCGCGAGGATGCCGCCCGGCCGGACGAACATCATGACGATGAAGATGACGAAGGCGATGACGTATCCCATCTCGGTCGAGATGACCACGCCGCCGATGGCGATGATCTCGCTCATGATGAAGGAGGCGATGAAGGCCCCGACCATGTTCCCGAGACCCCCGAGCACGCAGACCATGAAGGTGAGCGGCCCGAACTGCCCGCCGAAGAACGGGTGCACGGAGTACTGGAAGATGAGGAGCGCCCCCGCCAGCCCCGCCATGAGCCCGCCCACGGCCGAGGTGACGATGTAGATGCGCTGGGGGCTGGCCCCCATGAGCGACATGGCGTCGCGGTCCTGGGACACCGCGCGGATGGCCGTGCCGATATACGTGCGCGTGAGGAAGAAGTAGAGCGCGATCACGGCCAGGATGGAGATGGCGAACGGGATGATCCGCGTGGCGGGCAGGAAGATTCCGGCGATTTCGTAGCTCGGCAGGCTCAAACGCACGGTCTTGTGGTCGGTGGTCCAGAGGAAGGTGGCGGCCGACTGGAGAAAGAAAAGAAGTCCGCCCGTCGCCAGTAGTTGATTGATGGGGGCGCTAGTCAAGATAGGCGAGATGATGAGGAGGTGCACGGCCACGCCGAGGAGCGTCCCGGCGGCGAGCGAGACCAGGCCCGCCGCCCAGATGGGCCAGCCGAACGCGACGTTGAAGAAGTAGATGGCGTACATGCACAGCATGACGAGGTCGACGTAGGCGATCCAGACGATGTCGAGCACCCCGAAGATCAGGTTGAGGCCCAGGGCGAGCAGCGCGAGGACGCCTCCGAGCAGGATGCCGTTGATTGCCGCCTCGACGAGGAAAATCGGATCCATGCGTGGCTAGACGCCCATGTACGCCTTGCGGACGAAGTCCTGCTCGGCGAGCTCCGCGGCCCGGCCCTCCATCTTGATCCGCCCCACTTCCAGCAGGTAGGCGCGGTCCACCAGCTTGAGCACCTGGCGCACGTTCTGCTCGACGACGAGGATCGTGTACCCCTCCTCGCGCACCCGGCGGATCAGATCGAAGACACGCAGCACCATCACCGGCGCCAGACCCAGCGAGGGCTCGTCCAGGAGGATGATCTTCGGCTGCGACATGAGGGCGCGGCCGATGGCGAGCATCTGCTGCTCTCCTCCCGACATGCTGCCCGCGCGCTGCTGCTGGCGCTCGGCGAGGACGGGGAAGAGCGTATAGACGCGCTCCAGGCTCTCGCGGTACCGGGCGCGGGCCGTGGGCAGGAAGGCGCCCATCTTGAGGTTGTCCGCCACGGTGAGGCCGGGGAAGAGGCGGCGGCCCTCGGGCACATGCGCGATGCCGTGGGCCACGATGTCGTGGGCGGGATGGCCCGCGAGATCGGCGCCCTCGAAGACGATGCGGCCCGACCGCGGGATGATCAGGCCTGAAACGACGCGCAGGAGCGTGGTCTTGCCCGCCCCGTTGGGGCCGACGACTGCCACCGCCTCGCCCTCGGCGACGCGCAGGCTCACGTCCCAGAGCGCCGTGAAATGGCCATAGCCCGCCGTGATGCCGCTCAGCTCAAGCATGCTCACGTGAGGACGACCTTTTCGCCGAGATACGCTTCGATGACCTGCGGGTGCTCGGCGATCTCGAGAGGCGGCCCCTCGGCGATCTTCTCGCCGTGGTCCAGCACCACGATGCGGTCCACCACGCGCATGAGGGTCGACATGATGTGCTCGACCCACACGATGGTGATCCCGAGGTCGCGGCGGATGCGCTTGAGCATCTCGGCGGCGTCGTGCATCTCCGACGGGTCGAGCCCGCCGAGGCTCTCGTCGGCCAGGAGCAGGGTGGGGCGCGTGGCGAGCGCGCGCGCCAGCTCCAGCTTCTTCAGCCCGCCGGCGCCGAGGAGGGTGGTGGCGGCGAGAGGGTCCGTGGGCAGGCCCACGAGCTCCAGCATCTCCCGCGCCCTCGCTCGCGCCTGCGCCTCGGTATTGGGCTGGTTGGTTCCGAAGTGGGCGGCCACGGCCACATTGTCGAGGATGGTGAGCTTGCGGAAGGGGCGCGGGATCTGGAAGGTGCGGGCGATTCCCCGATGGCAGATCCTGTCGGGGGTGAGCCCGCCGACCTCCTCGCCGCGGAGGCGGATAGAGCCCGCCGTCGGCGGCAGCGCGCCCGACACGCAGTTGAACAGCGTGGTCTTCCCGGAGCCGTTGGGGCCGATCAGCCCGAGGATCTCTCCTTCGCGGACCTCGAAGGACACCTGATTGAGCGCGGTGAACCCCCCGAAGCGCTTGGTCACCCCGGCAACTGTCAACATGTCACGAGCCCGGGAGCCAGGCTCTCCGGGCGCTGGCTTCGCCGGCGCAACCGGATGCGAAGGGAGAGGCTCGGAGGGGGCCGTGGAGGCCCCCGCCGACTATCTCAGCGCGCGGCAAGCGGCGAGGACGCCGGCAGCGGAAGGAGGGGCTGGGCGGTGGCCACGGTCTTGGGGAACACCAGCTCGAACTTGCTCTCGATGATCTCGAAGACCGCCGGGAAGGAGCGCTCGTTCTGGCCCGCGAAGCGGTGCCCCGGCGGGTTGAACTTCACGCCGTAGCCCTGCATGGTTCCGCCCTCCGGGATGTCGGTGTCGCGCGCGGCTTTGGCCAGCGCCTCCGGTCCGAAGCCGCCGTACTTGGTGATGGCGCGGGGCACCACGTCGTTGAGGAGGATCCACATGTTGTTGAAGCCCATGGAGACGTGAGGCGCGATGGCGCGGTCGGCCACGTCCTTGTCCACGCCCGGGAGTGTCTTGTACCGCCTGACCATCTCGGCGGTCAGCTCGCCTACGCCGGGCTTGAGCTTCTTGGGGTCGAGGAGCTGGGAGGCGATGGGGTCGAGGGTGTGAAAGCCTTCGATCTCCTTGGCGCCGAAGGCCTCCTTCAGCTTGTCGATCTGGCTGTGGCCCGCGCCGTGGCCGATATAGGCGCGCAGCCGCAGGCCCTGTTCCTTGGCCTGGCGCAGGAAGAGCGCGATGTCAGGGTTGTAGCCCGTGTGGAAGAGCACGTCGGGCCGCACCGACCGGAGCTTGGTCACCAGCGCCGAGAGATCGGGCGCACTGATCGAATAGCCTTCCTTTAAGACCACATTGAGCCCCAGCTCCTTCGCCCTAATCTCGTTGCCGAGGGCGACATCGGCGCCGTAGGCGCCGTCCTCGTGGATGATGGCAAGCCGCAACTCCTTGGCGGGCTTCTTGAACTTTTCCTGCGAGTACTCGTTGATGTACTGGACGGAGAGGGCGCCGAACTGGTCGCCGGTGGGCTGCGGGCGGAAGGTGTACTGAAGGTTGCGCCCGTCGAAGACCTTGGACGAGATGGCCGTGGTGATCCAGAGGAACTTCTTCTGCTTGTCAACGCGCTCCGCGATGGGGACGGCGTGCGCGCTCGAGTAGATGCCGGCCAGGATGTCCACCTTCTCGACGTTGAGCAGGCGCTCGGCCTCGTTGATGGCGACGTCGGCCTTGGACTGGCCGTCCCCGTCCACCTGCACGATCTTGTACTTGCCCGCCACGCCGCCCCGCTCGTTGATGAGATCGATCATCATCTTGGCGCCGCGCCAGCAATTGAGCGAGCCGGCGGCCGAGAACGGGCCCGTATGATCGTAGAGGAGACCGATCTTGATGGTCTGGGCCTGGGCGTCGGCCCAGTCGCGCGAAGCGAGCCCGCCGCCGGCGCCGGCGATCACGAGCAATACGAGGACGATGCGGAAGACCTTCATACTCGTGCCTCCTTTGGCGGTGGACATGCGAGCGGGCGCTCCGAGGCCGTCCCGAAAAAAGTGCCCAACCCTAGCACGCGTGGCAGGCGCGAATCAACTGGGGCGCCGGCGGGCCGTAACCATCCACTCGAGACCGCGCCGGCGCTCGGGCGAGACCCGGGGCGGTCCTGCTTCGACGATGTCGAAGAAGGGCGCCAGGGCTACCTCGATTCCTGCGCGTGAGACGGGGAAGGGCGGGCCGTCCACGCCTTCCTTCAGCGGATAGAAGCAGGCGAGCAGCGAGCCGCCCGGCTTGAGGATGTCGTGGAGCACCCGCGCGTACTCCGCCCGGCGGTCGGGGTCGATGGCGCAGAAGCACGTGTACTCCCACACCGCGTCGAAGAACTGAGCGAAGTCCGATCCGAGCGCGAAGACATCGCGCTGCTCGAAGGTTGCCGTCACGCTTTCGCGCTCGGCCAGCCGCCGTGCCTCGGCGATGGCGGCCTCGGCGAAATCGAAGCCCGTGACCACGTAGCCGCGACGGGCGAGGAGCCGCGCGTCGTGGCCGCGGCCCGCGCCGGGCACGGCCACCCGGGCCCCCGGAGCCACGGGCAAGCCGGCGTCGATCCGGGCCACGAGGGAAGGGGCGGGCTCGCCCAGTTCCCATCCGTCCTGGCTCGAGGCGTACAGTCCTTCCCAGAAGGCGGGCGTGCTTACGGGTGCGCGATCGCCGGCCACTCGACCTCCTCGAAGTCCGCCACCGCCCGCTCCACCCCCGCGTGAATGAGCTCCTCGATCGTATGCGCGGTGGTGATGCCGATGGCGCGCATACCCGCGCGGCGGGCCGCTTCCACCCCGACGAGCGAGTCCTCGAACACCACGCAGCGCTCCGGGGCCACGCGCAGGCGGGCCGCGGCCAGCATGTAGACTTCGGGGTCCGGCTTGCCGTAGGCGACGTCGTCGGCGGTCACGATGACATCGAAGTAGCGCCGGAGTCCCGCGTCCCCGAGGAGATGGTAGACGTCGAAGCCGGAGGCGGACGTGCCCACGGCCCGCGGGACCTTTTGGCGCGCGAGATCGGCGATGAAGCGGCTCACGCCCGCCACGGTGACGATGCCCTGTCGCGCGAAATCGACGTAGAGGTCCCGCTTGCGCCGCGCGAGCCGTCGGACCTCGTAGTCCGACAGGCGCCGGCCGAGGAGCAGGGGCACCGCCTCCTCGCTGGGACGCCCGATGGTGAGGCGCCAGTGCTCGGGATCCGGCTCCTCGCCGATTTCCGCGAGCAGGGCTCGCCATGCCGCGCGATGGTGAGCGCCCGAGTCGATGAGCACCCCGTCCATGTCGAAGATGACCGCGATCGCGTCTTCACCCCGCCCTCTCCCCCGCGCCGCGGAAGAGGGATCAGGGGTCATAGGACATGAGCTCGAGGAGATTTCCGTCGGGGTCGCGGAAGTACACGGAGGTGCCGTCGACGCCGCGGGCGCCGCGACGTTTCACCGGACCGATCTCGACGGGCACCCCGTGGGCGGACAGCCGATCTATGGCGTCCCGGACCGGGCCCTGCCAGACGAAGCAGAGGTCTTCGGAGCCCGCCCCCGGCGCGACGGCTTCGGGGGTAACGGGCTGGCCGGCCTGGTGAACATTGATCATGGTGCGGCCGGCCATGAGCGAGGGGAAGCGCCGCTTGCCCTCCCGCCACTCGTCCACGCCGAGGGGCTGGCAGCCCAGCACCTCGCGATAGAAGGCGAGGGCGGTCTCGAAGTCCTTGACGACGATGACGACGTGATCGAGCCCGCTGATCATGCCTTTTCCCCTCTCCCTCCCAGGGAGAGGGCCAGTGTGAGGGTAGCTCGAAGTCGGTACTCCCCCACTTGGAAAGTCCCCTCACCCTGACCCTCTCCCCAGAGGGGAGAGGGAAGTGCTGTCATTTGAGACGGTACAGGGGAGCGAGGAGCTGGAAGGTCTCGCGGGCGGCGCGGGCGTAGTCGCGCGGCTTCCAGCGCGCCGCTTCCTGCGCAGGCACCGCGCGTCCCAGCACGATCTGACCATCGCGCGTGCGCATCAGCTCGTCACCGAGCCGCGCCACCTCGTCGGAGGACATGTCGGCGAGGACGGCCGCGGGCGCTTCGTCGTGCTCGTTCTTGAACCAGGCGAGGCCCTTGGCGCGACGGAGGACGGGAGCGAGCTTGGGACCCTGGCGCTTCCACGACGAGGCCCAGCGCTTCTTGCCCGCGTGCTCCGGACCCGCCTCGAAGAGAAAACGCACGGCGCCGCGCGACACGGCCACCTTGAAGTGGCAGTGCTTCTTGTAGCCGCGCTTGTCGAGAGCGAAAGCGACCCAGGTGTCGTCGGGCGCGTTCATCGTGCGCCGGGCATGCTTCGCTACGTGGGCGAAGGCCTGGTCGCCGGCAATGCGCCCGACATCGGGCAGGAGATCGCGGCCCATGGCCTCGAGCTTGGGGCGAATGCGCGTCTTGATGGCTTCCATGCGGGGCTTGAAGCCGTCGATCTCGAAGACTTTGAAGTCGGCCGGGGTGAAGCCGGGGAACGCCATGCCGGGACCTCCTCAGGGGTACGTCGTGTCCGGGTCGAGGGGGAAGATCGGCCGACGGATGCGCTTGAAGTCGAAGCGCGCGAGGTTGGAGGAGGACAGGCCGGGGGCGTCCACCTCCACGATCTCACGGGCTATGGGCTCGAAGGCGGCGCGGTAGTGAATGGTCGACTTGACCACGAGGATCTTGTGATCGAGCGGATCGAGCCCGACGAAGCGTATCATCTCGGGATCCAGCGTTTGCCAGCGGTACGAGATCAGGATGACCTTGACGTCGTTGATGTCGAGGACCGCGGTGGTGCCGAGGCGCCCGGGCAGCCCGCGCGCCATCGGCCCCTTGTGAACGAAGCGGCCGTCGGAGAGCGTGCGCACCACACCCGTCACCCGCAGCGGGGCCCCGTGCCGGCCGTCGACCTTGCCGCCCACTTCGAGCGTTACCGAAGCCCCGACCCCCGCCTTGACGCATTCGGCGACGGCCCGCGGGTCCCAGATGCAGGCGACCACCGCCGAGCGCGCGCCGACGCGGATGAGCTCGCGCAGCACCTCGGTGCCGTCACCCGCCGCGCCGCCCCCCGTGTTGTCGGCCATGTCGGCGAGCACGATGGGCTGGCCTTCGGCGGCGAGGGCTTTGGCCACGGCGTCGCGCACGGGCAGCGCGGTGTGGATGAACTCGTGGCGATGCGTCCAGGCCGTGACCGCCAGCTCGTCGGCCAGACGGTCGGCGAGGGCCTGGTCGCCGTCCGTGACCACGTAGATGCCGAAGCCCGCGTCGGGAATATCGGCATGCGGAAAGCCCGCGAAGATGGAGATCGAGATCACGGTCGGATCCTTTTCCATCTCGTCCGCCATGTCGTAGAGCCGCCGCATGGGTCCGCGGCTGGTGCCCTGATTGCCGAGGGGGGGCAGGAGCGGCGGCTTGCGCAGGGCGGTGGTGGGCCTGATGCGCCTGCTGATGACATCAATGAGGCGTTCGGTCGCCTCCACACCCCGCTCGCCCATGTCCACGTGCGGGTAGGTCTTGTAGCCGTGGAGGAGATCCGCTTCGCGCACCATGGTCTCGGAGAGATTGCCGTGGAAATCGAGGGTCACCGCGATGGGCACCCCCGGCCCCACCACGCGGCGCACGGCCTGGATGAGATCGCCCTCGCCGTCGTCGAGCCCCTCGGGCACCATGGCGCCGTGCAGGTCGAGGAGCACGCCGTCCACCGCGCCCGCCGCCTTGAGATCACGGAGCATCCGCTCCTTCACGTGGCCGTAGATGTCCTTGGTGACGAAGCCGGCGGGCGAGGCGGCGGCGGCCACGGAGGGAATGAGGGTGGCCCCCCGTCGGGTGGCCTCGTCGATCATGCCGCCGAGGCAGGTGCCGGTGCCGCGGAAGGCCTCGATGATCTCGCCGCCGTAGTGCAGGCTGCGCGTCTCGAACTGCTTGCGGTCGGCGGGGACATTGCTGAAGGTGTTCGTCTCGTGCGCCATCATGGCCAGGAACAGTCTCACCCGCTCCTCCTCGACGGTCGTTCGCCGCCCCGCGAGAGTACAAGAAGGCCGGGGGCCCCGACAAGTAGCCTTTACAATTTCATGTGAGGGTCGAGCCAGTCGCGAAGCCCATTGCCCATTAAATTGATGACGAGCGTCGTGATGAAGATGGCGAGGCCGGGAAACGCGGCGATCCACCACGAGTTGAGCATGTAGACGCGGCCCTCTCCGAGCATGTTGCCCCACGCGGGAGTAGGCGGCTGGACGCCCAAGCCGAGGAAGGACAGGAACGACTCGAGAATGATGACCTGGGCGATTTGCAGCGTCGCCACCACCACGATGGGCGAGACGAGATTGGGGAGGATCTGGCCGAAGATGATGCGGACATGGCTCATGCCGAGCGCGCGCGCCGCGAGCACGAACTCGCGCTCGCGGAGGGCGAAGGTCTCCGCCCGGATCACCCGCGCGTAGACCGGCCATCCCGTCACGCCCAGCACCACGATCATGTTGGGCACGCTCGGCCCCAGCACGGCAATCACCGCCAGGGCCAGGAGCACGAACGGGAAAGTCAACATGACGTTGATGAGCGTCATGATGCTCCAGTCCACCTGGCCGGCAAAATAGCCCGCGGCCAGCCCGAAGAGCACGCCGATGGTCGCGGAGAGCAACACCGCCGTCACTCCCACGAGAAGCGAGACGCGCCCGCCCCAGATCACGCGTGAGAGGAGATCGCGCCCGATCTGGTCCGTGCCCAGGATGTGCTCCCGCGTGCCGCCGTCCATCCACGCCGGCGGCGCCATGCGGTGCCTGATGTCGACGGTGAGGGGATCGTGGGGCGAGATGACGGGGGCGAGGACGGCGCTCAATACGACGACGAGGAAGACGACCGCGCCGCCGACGCCCCATTTGAGGCGCCCCAGCCGTCGCCACGCGGCGCCCGCGGAGTCCGGGGCGGCCGGGGCCTGGAGCCCCGCCGTGGTGACGGTCGCGCCCGGGCCGACCGCCATCAGGCACCCGCCCTGATGCGCGGATCGATCAAGCCCACGAGCAGGTCGACGAAGGCGTTGACGATGACGATGATGAGGGCGAGGAGGACGACGGCGCACTGCACGACGGGAAAGTCCTGGTTTCGGATGGAGTCCACGGTGAGCGTCGCCACTCCGGGCCAGGCGAAGACGGTCTCAGTGATGAAGGCGCCGCCCAGGAGCTGGCCGAACTGCAGCCCCAGCACGGTGATAACGGGGATGCAGGCGTTGCGGAAGGCATGCTTGACCACGACCATGCGCTCCGCGACACCCTTGGCCCGCGCCGTCTTGATGAACTCCATGTTCATGACCTCGATGATTCCGGACCGCACGAGCCGCATGGTGATGGGGGCGAGGAAGGCGCCGAGGCAGAAGGCGGGCATGATGAAGTTCTGCCACGTGCCGTAGCCCGAGGCCGGCAGGAGTCTCAACCGCACGGCGAAGATGATGATGAGCATGATACCGAGCCAGAAGATCGGCATGGCCTGCCCCGCGACGGCGAGGAGGGTGCAGAGGGTGTCCACGAAGGAGTGCCGCTTGAGGGCGGCCAGAACGCCGAGGGGCAGGGCGATCAGGAGCGCCACCCCGAGCCCCGCCAGCGTGAGATAGATCGTCGGCGGCATGCGGTCCACGACGAGGCGGAAGGCGGGGGCATTGCCGTACCAGGAGCGGCCGAAGTCGCCCTGGACGGCACCCGTCGCGAACTTCCAATACTGGACCCAGATCGGCTGGTCGAGGCCCATGAGGTGCTTGTAGCGGACGTACTCCTCCTTGCCGGCGTTCTGGGGCAGGAGCAGGGTGACCGGATCCCCGATGATGTGAAGGATCGAGAAGGCGAGGATCGAGATGCCGAGGATGACGACGACGAGCTGGACGAGCTGGCGGACGAGATAGCGCCGCATCGGGGGCGACGGCGGGACGGGCGGGAGCGCCTGGACGCGCGGCCCGCCCGCCCCTCCGAGGTTCCGTCGCTACTTCTTCCGCGGAGTCACGAGGAACATCCGGTCGACCTCGTCGGGCGGCGCCGAGTAGTCGACGCGGTTCGAGATGCCCCAGACGCCGCGGAGACCCCACTTGTAGAGGTACGCGGCCTCGTCGAAGAGGAGCTTCTGGGCCTTGGCATAGACCTCGGTCCTCTTCTTCTGGTCGAGGGTCGAGCGTCCCGAGATAATCAGGTCGTCGAGCTCCTTGTTGCAATAGTACGCATAGAACTCCCCGCACTTGAAGATGTCGTAGAGGATGGCGTCGGCGTCGAAGACCGAGTAGTAGCCCCAGGACCAGGTGAACATCGGCCCCAGCTTGCCTTCCTTGGCGCGTGCGACCACCACCGTGTTGTCGCCGATGTAGTTCCGCTTCACGCGGAAGCCGGCCTTGGTCATGTCGGCGACGATGGCGTCGTCGGTCTGCTGGAGGGCGGGCTCGACCGTGGGCGGCCCCTCGTTGAAGACCACGTCCACGCCGTTCGGGAAGCCCGCCTCCGCCAAGAGCTTCTTGGCGCGGGCGAGGTCCTGCTTGTAGGGCTTGAGATTCGGGTCCCACCCGAAGGCCATGGGATTGACGGCGGTGGCGACCCGGTCGCCGAGGCCGTTGAGTACGTGCTTGATGATGGCGTCGTTGTCGACGGCGAGGTT
>WNGE01007111.1_pt1 | contig 14483 bp, 11 predicted proteins | sample 5400651 | NCBI WGS metagenome assembly WNGE01 (sample SAMN13153370, study PRJNA577476) | soil metagenome | isolation source: 60 cm soil or saprolite under grassland replicate 2 | place: USA:California | collected 2016-06-15 | reverse complement strand
CGAGCCGGTGGAGCTGTCCCGGACGCTGGTGCGCAACGGCAGATCCCAGGGACTGCACGGCCCAGGCCGGATCCAGCGCAACGACGAGGAGAAGCAGCGGCTCCACGCCGAGCAGCTGAAGGCGACCGCGCAACGCCGCACCGCGGCGGCGGCGCTGGCCTGTGACGGCGTCTACGGCCGGGTGCTGGACGAGCCGGAGACGCAGGCGCTGCTCAGCCTGCTGGATGTGGCGTTGTCCGCGCGGGTCCCTGTCAGCCGGACGGCCAGCGGATCCGCGCACGGGGTACGGCTGTCGCTGCGGCCCGCCCATGGGTCCACGACCGTGCACACGGTCCGGGGGCGCCTGCATCTGGACGGCCTGGCGGTGGAGGTCACCGGGCCGCCCCCCGCCCTGCTAGCTGGCGCGCCTCCGCCACGACGCACCGCGAGGGGGGCAGAAAGTTGAGGGTGGCCGCGGACGTCGATGCGCTTGAGCTGGCCGAATATCAGAAGGCGGCGCGGCTGGTGCTGCGCCACCCACTGATCACCGCGTCGTATCCGGACAAATCGACGCTTCCGCTCGTGCGCAAATGGGTCAGCCAGTTGCGGACCGACTTCGGCGAGGTCCTCGGCTACACGCTCCTGGTCAGCGGCGACACGATCCGGCTGCGCCGGATACAGACCGTGCTGGACGGCACACGCCCGGCGGTCACCCGCGCGCGGCGGCCGTTCGACCGCCGCCGCTATGCCTACCTGGTGCTGACGTTGTCCGCGCTGGGCCGCTCAGGCACCCAGATCGCACTCAGCGAGCTGGCCGGCGCGGTCGCCGCCGACGCCGGCCGCATCGACGGTCTCGGCATGGACACCGGCCGCAAACCCGACCGGGACGCGTTCGTGGACGCGGTCGCCTGGCTGGAGGTGCGTGGTGCCCTGAAGCTGGCTGATGGCTCGGCCGTCGAGTGGGTCAACGACCCAGAACGCGCCGAGGCGCTTTACGACATCGACCGCGAAGTTCTCGTTGCCATCTACGCGCCGAGCCGGGTGCTGCAGTATCTCAACTCGGTTACCGAGCTGCTGGACGGCTCTGGCGGCTCCGCACCGGCCCAGGGCCGGGAGGCACGGCGGCGCGCGAACGCGCGGAATGCCCGGCGGCTCGTCGTGGAGCAGCCGGTCGTCTACTACACCGACGTCGATGAGGGGCTGCGTGGCCAGCTCCGCTCGGCGAGCCTCGCCGAGGACGTCGAGCGGCTCACCGGCCTGTGCCTGGAGCGGCGCGCCGAAGGGGTGGCGCTGGTCAATGCCGGGCAGCGGTTCACGGACGTGGCGTTTCCTGCGACCGGCACCGTCGCGCAGGCCGCACTGCTGCTGTGCGCGCGGATCGCCGGCTACCTGCACCACCACAGTTCCAAGATCGAACCGCTGCCTGCGGCCACCGCCGCCGAACGGCTCGCCGACGCGGCCCGGCGGATCGACGCGGCCCTGCCGGATCGCGGCCGCCTCGCCGGCTTGCGTGCCGAACCGGCATGGCAGCCGGAGCCCGGGGACTACGGGCACGGGGACGGCACCGATTCCGGGTCCGATGGGCAGTACCGTGCCGCCGATACCGCCTACCCATTCCTCAGCGACGTGTGGCTGCGCACCGAGCTGCGGAAGCTGATCGCGGACTTCGGCGCTGGGATGGCGGAGAAACAGGCCGCCGACCCCGGTCATCTGCTGGCCGAGGCGCTTGCGCTGCTTTCGTCGCTGGACCTGGTGGCCAGGGTTGACGGGGGCATCCTGGTGCTGCCGCTGCTGGCCCGCTACCGCAGTGTCACCGCGCAGATCAAGATTCCGCTGCCCAGCGCGTCTTGACCCCCCCGCGACGCCACTACTTCCATCACCGCACCGACGACGGGAATGACGGAATGACCGCGAAGGATGACGGCAGGTGACCCGCTTCCAACCCGCGCGGGCCGGAATCATCAACATGTGGGACTACCGGGACGAGGAGTTCTGCTTCGCCAGCGGCTGGCTGATCCTGCGCGGCCCGAATGGCTCCGGGAAGACCAAGGCTCTTGAGGTTCTGTTCCCGTTCGTACTGGATGGCCGGATCGACCCGAAGCGGCTGAACCCGTTCGCCGCCGAGGACAGGACCATGAAGGCCAACCTCCTGTTCCGTGGCGGCGAGAACGCGGTCGGGTATGCATGGCTGGAACTGCGGCATCTCGACACCGGCGAGGCCGTCACCGTCGGCATCGGCCTGCATGCCCAGCGCCACCGTGACACCCCTGTCCGCTGGCACTTCGTCGCCGACGGCCGAGTCGGTGCGGACTTCTCCCTCCTCACCAGCGACGACCGGCCGATGACGCGCAAGCAGCTCGCCGAGGAGATCGGGGAGTCGAACCTGCACGCCTCCCCCACCGACTACCGGGCCGCCATCGACCAGCGGTTGTTCGGCCTCGGCCGGGAGCGCTACGAACAGCTGCTCACCCTGATCCTTACGCTGCGCCGGCCGCAGCTGGCGAAGAACCTCGACCCGGCGAAGCTGTCGGACACACTCACCGACGGGCTACGCCCCGTCGACGACGACTTGATCGTCGAGGCGGCCCGCTCGTTCGACGATATGGAGGCGGTCGCCACGACCCTGGAAGGGCTCACGACCGCCGACGAGGCTACCCGCGCCTTCCTAGGCTCCTACACCACCTATCTGCGCACCCACGCCCGGTCGGCTGCCGACGCGATCACCCGCCGCCGCGAATCCGGCGCGCAACGGCGCACCGAGCTCGCGGGCAACGTCACGGCCCTGGCAAGCGCCGAAACGGAACAGGCGCAGACGCGAGCCCGCCTGCAGGAGGCGGAGAACGCTCTCACCGGATCGCGCGCCCGGCTCGACCAGCTGAAGTCCTCCACCGCCTACAAGGCGGTCGAACAACTCGCCGACCTGCAGCGGCTCGTCCGTACCAACGAGCGGACCGCCGCCGAGGCCGCCGCCGAGCTCGCCCGGCGCGGCGAGGCGACCGTCCGTGCCCGCGCTTACCTGGAACAGGCCGCGGCGTTGCTCGCCGACCTGGAGTCGAAGGTCTCGCGCACCGCGGCTGAACTCGCCGATCACGCCACGGCAGCCGGGATCGGCTGGCGGCCCGCCGACGCTGAGGCCGACGGGTTCGCCGAACGGGCGGGTGCCCGGGTCACCGCCCGGCTGGAAGCCGTCCGCGCGGTACGGGCTGCCCTGGCGGCGCACCGCAAGGCCGAGCACGCCCGCGATCTGGCCAGGCTCGCGCTCGACCGGGCACTCGAGGCGGTTACCTCCGCCGAGCACGCCGAGCAGGCCGCCGCCGATGCGGTGGGGGAGGCCCGGTCCGAAGCCCAGGCGGCGCTGATGCGGTGGGCGGCGGGCTACGCCGATGTGCTGGACGAGACGGCGATGCGGAAACTCACCGAGGGCCTCAGCATGGCCATCGCGGTGTTCGGCGACCCGGACGCCGCCACCCTTGAGTCGGTGTTCACCAGGGCAACCACCGCGGCCGAGCAGGCCGCACGGGACGAGCAGGCGCGTCTGCGCGCCGAGCGCGCCGCCGCGCAGACCGAGCGCAAGCGCATCGCCGAAGAGCGAGACCGGATCGCCGCCCACCGCGACGACGCACCGCCGGCCCACCCAGGACGCACCGCCGACCGATCAGACGGGGACCGTGCGCCGCTGTGGCGGTTGGTCCGCTTCGCCGGCAACGTCGGTGAAACGCAGGCCGCCGCGGTCGAGGCGGCGCTGGAAGCCACCGGAATGCTCGACGCTCTGATCACACCGGACGGCCGCGAGTCCCACGACGTCACCGTTGGTGACAGCGACGGTTACCTGTTCCCCGGCTCACCGGTGGAGGGCGCCAGCCTCGCGGATGTACTGGTGCCCGAGGACGACACGCCGGTACCTGCCGCGCGAATCGGTGCCGTGCTCGCCTCCATCGCCCTGGACGGCGAGTTGTTCTCATCGGCCGCCGTGATCGGTGCCGACGGCCGCTACTCGCACGGTGTCACCGCCGGTGCGCACCATAAGGACCGCGCTGAGTACATAGGCGCGACCGCCCGTGCCCGCCGCCGGGCCGCGCGCATCGCAGAGTGCGAGGCCCGAATCGCGGGGCTGACGGAGCTGGTTGGCGGCCTCGACAGGAAGCTCGACGGGCTGGCCGACACGCTGTCCACCTTCGCGCAGGCGCACGCCGCGCTGCCCCGCACCACAGCGATCGCCGCGGCGCTTCGCGCGCACTCCCAGGCCATCGGAGAGCTACGCTCGGCCCGGGCGGGCGCCGACGGCGCCCAATCCGGCTACGACGAGTCGGTGGCCGCGTGCACTGTCACCGAGCGTGCACTGCGCCGTACCGCTGTCGACCACGCCATCGAATGGGAGCAGGCCGACCGGGTGGAGGCCGCTACCCGGCGGTTCGAGACCACCGCATCCGACCTGACCGGACGCCGCCGCGAGGCGACGCAGCAAAACGGCATCATCGCCGATTCCCGTGGCCGGCTGGAACAGGCCGTCGAGGAGGAGCGATCTTACGCCGGGACCGAACGGGAGGCCCGCCGCCGGCATACAGAGGAAGCCGCGAAACTGAATGCGCTGCAGGGTGCTGTCGGCAAAGAGGCTGAAGAGGTGATGGCACAGATCGAAGAAGCCGAGCGGAGCATCACCGCCGCCCAGTCGGCCGAGCATTCCGCCCGCTCCGCCGAGGTCGAGGCCATAAAGGCGGCCAGCGCCGCGGCCGAGCGCGTTTCCAGCGGGAGGCGTGCGCTCGACGTGGCATTGGAGGAAGAGCGGGCCACCGCACGCGGTCTCGCACCGTTCGCCGCCCGCGAGCTGCTGGACGTGCTGAAGTGCCCGCCGGGTCTGGCATGGCCCGCGCAGGAGGCGGACTGGGCCGGTGATGGGCTGCCCCAGGCGGTCATCGGCGTGCACGAGGCGATCCTCGAAGCCACCCGCGACCTCACGCCGACCGAGACGTCACTGAAGATCTCCACCACCCGGCTGACCCGTGCGCTGGAAGATCTGCAAGCCCAGCTGGCCGCATCCGGGCAGGACTACCACCCCGAATGGGACAGTGCCGACGGCGTCATCGTCGTCCGCATCGCCGACGAGCAGGGCCCGCTCCCGGTCGGCGCGTTCGCAGAGCGCATCGCGGTCGCCCGCCGCGACCAGCAACTGCTGCTGACCGAATCCGAGCAGCGCATCCTCGAAGACGCGCTGCTGGCCCGGCTCGCCCAGCAGATCCACGAGCGCACTGTGGACGCCAAGGACCTGATCAGCCGGATGAACACCGAGATGCGGTCACGGAAGATGTCGTCGGGCAAGACGGTCGGGGTTAGGTGGCTGCTGGCGGACGTCCTCGACGACGAACAGCGCGCGGTGTGCGGGCTGCTGGACGCCGACGCCTCCCGGCTCAACCCAGACTCCCTCGCGCGGATGCGCGGCCACTTCGCCGCGCAGATCAAGACCGCTCGGGCCCGGCATCGTGAACTGCCCTACCGGGAGTTGCTGGCCCAGGTGCTGGACTACCGTCGGTGGCGGCAGTTCGTATTCCAGATGGTCAGCCCCGAAGGCACCGAGGAGAAGCTCACCCGGGCGCGGCACAGCCGGCTGTCCGGCGGGGAGCAATCGGTCTCATTGCACCTGCCGTTGTTCGCCGCCGCGCACGCGATGCTGAACTCGGCCCATCCGCACGCGCCGCGCCTGCTAGCTCTCGATGAGGCGTTCACCGGGGTCGACGACACCGGCCGCGGCGAGCTGATGGGCCTTGCCGTGCAGTTCGATCTGGACCTGTTCATGACGGGCTACGACCTGTGGGCGACCCAGGGCGCCGTCCGCGCCGCCGCGCACTACGACCTGGCGCACTCTCCCATTGAGCACACCGTCAGCGCACTGTTGCTGGTGTGGGACGGAGCGCAGCTCCTCGCCGACGAGGCGGGCGAGCTTTCCGCCGCGCTCGGCTCGCCCTGCACCCGGCGGGCGATCACCGCTGCGGCGTGAGGACAACGGTGGCCGAGGATCTGGCGGAACTACGCGCAGGCGGCTGGAAACGCCTGCTCGCCGCGGCCCGGCGCAGCCTGGAACGGACCGGTGGCGCGCTGGACCGATCGATTGGACTGAGCTCACCCACCGAGGCCGAACGGCGGGTGGTCATCGGCATAACCGGCAGCTACCGGCCGCAGACGGTGAAACGGCTCACTATCGAGCTCACCACGCTGGACGCGACCCTGCGCCAGCGGTACGGCACCGGCCTGCATGACACGCTGGCCATGCTCGGCGGCCCGCTGCGCGACCGGCCTGCCGAACGGGAACGGGAACAACGTCGTCGCGCGGAGGCCATCGCGACGGCCGGTGAGTCCGCGCTCGCCGGCGAGGCATGGTTCGGCTCCTGGTGGGCGGCGCTGGAGGCCGATGGGACGATCACCAGGCTGCTGCGCCGCGGCGATGACCGGCTGCTCGAACATGCGGTGCGGATCCTGGAAAACCTTCGCGGCCGTGCGCCGGGCAACCCGGTCCCGCTGCCGGTGCTTGCCGAACAGGTCACCGGCGACACGAAGGCACTCCTTGCGGGCGGTTCGCTTGCCACCCTCGTGCTGCGGGCGCTGGCCATCCGCTCGGGCACCCCGCCCATGCCGCGCGACCGCGCTGCGCAGCGGGCGCTGTGGGAGATGCACGGCGCCATCCCCGACGACCTGGCGAGCCAGGTCCTGGTGCTCAATGTGGCCTGCCGCGGTTCCGGCCTGGTCTCGGGGTGGCTGAACGACGCCAGCCGGTGCGGCGTCCCGTTCCGGCTCACTCTTCATCAGCAGACTACCGACGACCTCCTGCCCGTCCCCGCTGACGTCTTCGTGTGTGAGAACCCCGCCGTGCTCCGCGTCGCGGCAGCCGAACTTGGCGCGAGCTGCCCGCCGCTGGTATGCACCGAGGGCATGCCGAGCGCCGCGTGCCACAAGCTGGTCAGCTCTGCGGTCGCGCAGGGCGCCCGGTTGCACTGGCGAGCCGATTTCGACTGGACCGGACTGCGCATCATCGGTGCCGCTATCACCTCCCATGGCGCTGAGCCCTGGCGGATGACCGCCACCGACTACCGGCATGCGCTCGAGGCGGGTGAATCCACGCCTCTGACGGGATCGCCGACGGCCAGCCCATGGGACCCAGAACTGGCCGCGCTGCTGACCGGACACGCCCGTGCGGTCATGGAGGAGCGCCTTATCGCCGTGTTGCTCGCCGATCTCGCTCAGTGAAGGCTCGGCCGGGTACCTTCACGGGCCGCAACAGCGCACGGGTGGCATAGCGCCGGTGCCCACGATGATGTGACGGCCTTCAGGGTTGCGTCAGGCGGCCCGCGGCCGCCGCCGCACGAAGCTGTGCCTTAGGCCGCACCTCACCGCCCGCGCCAAGGTGCGGCCTAAGGCACAGCTCACTCCCCCCGAAGAGATTCGCCAGGCACTGCACATCGGCGAAGGCGACGAGGTGGAGTTCGCCGTGCACGAGGATGGCACGGTCACAGTGCGTGGATTCATCTCCGTCCCCACCGACCAGGTATGGTTCTTCGTCCCCGAATGGCTCGCGGGCGAGCGAGAAGCCGACGAGCAGATCGCCTCTGGCCATCGGACGGTCTACCACTCGGCAGAGGAGATGTTCGCGCACCTGGACGCGCTCACTGGCGAAGACCATGACGAAGAAGCCTGATGCCCACGCTCGAGCTGACCCCAGGTTCGAGCGGCATTGGCGCAAGCTCACCGCCCGGCAGAAGGAGGAATTCCGCAAGATGATCCAGGAGGCATTCGTGCCGGACTTGGACAGCCCTGACCAACCGTTCCGGCCCGGCCTGCGTGTGAAGGGCGTCACCGCCCACCCGGGCGTATTCGAGATGACCTGGGCATCCGACGGCCGCGCTACTTTTAGCTACGGCGAGGAACAGATTCCTGGGAAAGCGCACGTCATCTGGCGGCGGATCGGCACCCATGCAATCTTCACCCTGCCCTCGGGACCCTGAAGCCGACGTCCTTCGAGCTTCAGCGACGCGGTCCGTCAAAGAGCTTGCGGGTTCAGCGCATGCTGCGACGCGCAAACGAGGCGCGCCACTGCGCGCCAGCTAAGGATAATGCGACCGATTCTCTCCATAACGGCTGACGCAGTTGTGGAGAACTGCTGCAGTCTCTCCCCTGGCGGGCGTGAGACAACTGCCGTCGACCAGGGCCATTTCACCCAGATGAACCTGCACGTGCCCATTTACAACTTCTCCAAGCCCCCGCGAATCCTTCATCGCCTGGTGAGCCCCCCGGGTCCAGCCGGTGAGCCCAGCCTCGATCACGAGAGCAGGTTCCAACCAGATGGCGCCGCGCACGCCGGACGGCACGAGGGCGCGCCGAACAGGGAGGTTTCACGGCGTCGGCGAGGGCGAGCTTCCGGTCCGGTCCGGCCCTCCGCGTGAGGCTTGCCTGGCGGCAAGTAGCAGCCGTGGTCGAGGGCCGCTGCTGGCCGAGGCGGTGCGCCGCGGACGCCGAGCATTATCGGTGCGCCCCGCGCTGCTACAGCGCCACCTGTCCGGAGCGTGGCAACGGCAGGTACATGGGCTGGACGTGCGACGATCTCGCGAGGGGGAATCAGGGCTCACCCGTACCGGCCAGGTGTCCATGCTATGTGCGGTCAGACGCCCATAGGACTGCCGGCTATCCGACCGCTAAATTGGCGGCCAGATGACCACTAAACCGGCCCCGGCAGGAAATACTGCTGTCGTGGATCACACCGTGGGCCTGGTGCCTCGACACGCTGAGAAGCTGGTAACGGAAGCGCTAAGCGACACCCGGGTCGTGACGCTGAACGGTGCCAGGCAGGCGGGCAAGAGCACGCTGGCCCGGCTCGCCGCCCAAGCCAGCCCGCACGCGCTGGTCCGCTTGCTCGACGACCCGGCCACCTTGCGCGCGGCCCGCGATGATCCCGCGGGCTTCGTCGACCACGACGGGCTCCTGGTGATCGACGAGGTTCAGCTCGCACCCGAACTCTTCCGCTCGATCAAGGTGGCCGTGGACACCGACCCACGCCCGGGACGGTTCTTGCTCACCGGATCGGCACAGGTGCTAGCGCTGCGCCAACTCCCCGACGCACTGCCAGGCCGGATGGAAATCGTCGAGCTGTGGCCGTTCTCCCAGGGCGAGATCGATCGCTGCCGTGACGCTTTCATCGACGCCGCATTCGCTCACGGCCCGGCCTTGTCGCGGACTTCCGCACTGCGCAAGCGCGACTACCTCGAACGGGTCGTTCGCGGCGGCTACCCCGAGGCGGTCCGCCGGTCCCCGCGCCGCCGCGCGGCCTTCTTCGACTCCTACCTGACCAGCCTCATCGAACGCGACGTCAAGGAACTAGCGGCGATCGAGCGGCGCGGTGATCTGCGCCGCCTGCTGGCCCTGCTGGCCGGGCACTCCGGCTGCCTTCTCGTGCCAGCGACGCTCGCGGCAGAATCCGGCATCCCCCGGACTACGCTGAACCGGTATCTCGAACTGCTCACGGCAGTCTTCCTCATCAAGCAAATCCCCGCATGGTCGGCGGGCCAGACCCGGCGAGCCATCGGTACACCCAAGCTGGCATTCGCCGACCCCGGCATCGCCTGCAACCTGCTCGGCCAGGACGCCACCCGCCTCGGCGAACCAGACGGGGCAGCAGGACCGATGATTGAGACCTTCGTCCTGATGGAGCTTGCCCGCCAGCTCACCTGGTCCTCCGAACGTGCCCGCCTCCATCACTACCGCACCAAGGACCGAGTCGAGGTGGACGCCGTCCTTCAGACCCCGGACGGCCGGGTAGTGGCGATCGAAGTAAAAGCCGGTGCCACCGTCCGCGCCGAGGACCTGGCCGGTCTGCGCCACCTCTCCCAAAGACTGGGCACCCGGCTCGTCGCCGGATACGTGCTCTACACCGGGCAGCAGACCCTCCCCTTCGGAGACCGTCTCCGCGCCCTCCCAATCGACTCCCTCTGGCACGCCGCCCCGTGATGCGCCCCCTGCTGGGGCTGGCAGCGAATCCCTACATCACCGCCAGCCGTGCCCGCTTCGCCAGAAGATGTGCGTACTGGCCAAGTTCGGCCTCGGACACTACCCATTCCCCCACGTTCGCGTGGGTCTAGGTTTGCCTGGGCGTGCACGAGGTTTTTGCCGGGCTGGTAGGTCAGCCGCAATTCGAGCCGGTTGTAGATCCGGGCCTTGCTGGCGGCGTCGGCGCCCTGGATGACGTCCCGGATGTCGCCGAGTGCGCGGACGATCTGCTGGATGGCGTCTTCGCTGAGTCGCGTGCCGTTGGCGGCTGGCCGGGCGGCGGCGCGGGCCAGGGCGGCGGCGCGCTGGGCGGTGACGGTTCTTGTCCAGGCGGCGACGGTGACGGGGTCGGCCCCGGCGTCGAGGGCCGCCTGGTAGCGGGCGAGCTTGGCGTCGCATCCGGCGACGACCGTGGCGCTGTCATCCGCGGGGACCGGTGCGGCGGGCTGGGGGGTGGCTGGTGGCGGCCAGCTCGCGGATCGTCTGCGTGAGGCGGTGTGGGGCGAAGATTTTCAGGAGCCAGCCGTCGACGGCGGGCAGGAGCTGTTCTTCGCGCAGGTAGACGTTGACGGGGTGGGCGACGTGGCTGGCGAGGGCGTATTCCTTGGCGTAGCGGCAGCGGTAGTAGGTGCGCTGGTTGTTGTGCTGGGCTTGCATCTTGCGCCCGCAGATGCCGCAGTACAGCAGGCCGCGCAGGACGTAGGGGCGGACGACGCGCAGCCGGGCTTCCCGCTGGCCTTTCCTGCCCCGGCCGCCGTCGGCGCGGATGAGCTGGGCGGCTTCGAAATCTTCGACGCTGACCAGCGGCTGGTGGGCGATGGTGTCGGACCAGACCCAGGCGCCGGGGTCGTTCCAGCGCATCTTGGTCTCGTATCCGAGGGCGACCTCGTGGACGTCGAGCAGGACTTCTTCCTTGCGCTGCTTGTTCCACACCTGGCGGCCGGTGTAGCGGGGGTTGGCCAGGATGGCGCGGACCGCGGCCTTGGACCACCCTTCCCCGCTGCGGTGCCGGTTGCGGCCGGGGTCGTACTGGGACGGCGAGGGGATGTGGTCGCGGGTGAGCCCCTCGGCGATCGCGAACAGGCCCCGCCCGGCGAGGTACTCGGCGAAGATCCGGATGATCACCGGCGCGGTGACCGGGTCGGGTTCGAGCCGGTGCAGCCGCTTGCCGTCGGCGGCCTTGGCCGGGTTGGGGTGCGGCCCGGCGTCGGCGAGCCGGTACCCGTACGGGGGCCGGCCGCCGAGATAGCGTCCCTCGATCTTGGCCTGGGAGGCCATCGCGGCGCGCACCCGGATCTTGGGATCCGGGTCCGCTCGCCCTTGGACATGCCGCCGAACACCGACATGATCAGGTCGTGTGCCTCGGAGTCCGGGTCGATCGGCCCGCCCACCTCCGGAACCCACAGCTGCACGCCGTAGTGGGTGAAGACCGGCATGGTCAGCCCGTACTGGTTGCCGTAGAAGGCCCGCTGCGGCTCCCCGATGACCACCGCCCCGAAGCCCCGGCGCGGGTCGGCGAGCGCTTCGAGCAGTTCAGCGGCCCGGGGACGGCGGCTCCACGGCAGGGACCGGGACTGACCGATGTCGAAGTACTCGGCAACGATTACCCCGCCGGCTGGCTCGATCAGGGCGCGAGCGCGGGAGAGCTGCCAGTTCCGTGATGCTTCGGGGTCCTGGTTGTCCTCGGTCGAGACACGGCCAGCGAACGCGAAAGGGATCGGCTGCCTGTCTTTCTTCGTCTCTTCTGTCACTGCGGCCTCCCTGTCGTGCCCGTCCCCCGCAGGTCAGCCGAAGGGCTGTCCAGTGGCGGAGGGCTGCGCCGGCGTGCGGCACGGCGGCCCTGCGGGGGTGGTTCAGCGTGGGGGGCCGCCATTGCGCGGCGGGTGATCTGCGCTGGTGCCGCCTCCCCCCGCCCCGGCGGCCTGTCAGCGTCAAGGAGGACCCCCGCCATCAGGTCGTAGTCCTCCGGTGAGCTGATCGTGATGCCGGTATCGGCGAGCAGGAGAGGCGCGTGCCAGGCGGCGAGCCAGCCGGGGATGCCGGTGCCCGCGCCAGCCTGGCGGCGCGGAAGAACGCGGTACGCATCCTTGGTGGTACCTGGACTCGGTCACAGGTTTCAAGCTGCTATCCCTCGGGGCGGGCCGGGGCCTGCGCCTTCTCGTAGGCGCGCAGTAGCAGGTCCAGGACAGCCCTGGCCGCGCCCGGGTTCAGGATCGGCTCGGCCGGGCTGAAGACCACCTCGACCGCGGCTGCCTGGTCAGGCTCAGCGCCGCGTGAGGCTGACCTGGCCTGCCGGGGCCGGGCACCCCGCACCGGTTCAGCACTCATGCCTGGTCACCGATCCCGGTGCGGCGGCAACCGGGACACACCAGCCGGCAGTGCCGACCGACTGCCCTAGCATGGCGGGCCCGGCCGCCAGGACGCAGGCGGCTGGGCTGGACTTGACGTGACCTGCGGAGTCGAGCCTGGATCGGCGACGGCGCGCAGCCGGCCAAGCCGGGGCCCGGGATGGCCCCGGCCGACCAGGCGGGCTGCAGCCGGCCCATCAGCAACCCTGGAGGTGACTGACCATGACCACTGCTCCGGAAAGCCCGGAAAGCGGCCCGGCGGGGCTTGCACCGGGTGCGCCGCGCGACCTCGCCAGCCCCGTATCGCTGCCTGATGACGTGGACCGGGCCGGGGAGGTGGATGTGCTGTACCTGGCCGGGCAGCGCCCGGCGGGGCCGGGTGAATGGCTGCTGATCACCGCTGTCGACGGGCGGCCGGGCGCGGAGTTCCTTGCCCGCGTCCTGCCTGCCGACGGGCGGCACGCCCATGGCGGTGATGTCCTGGTCCGCCTGACCGATCAGACCGGGCACCTGGAGCCGGCCGTGATCGGTGTCTCGGCGTGGGCGGCGATCGGCGGGCTCCTGATCCCGGTCGCGGACTGGGACCGGCAGAACCCAGATGTCTGGCCGGAGCGGATCCGCGCCACCGTCGCGTTCGCGATGGGCATGCTGACCGAACTGGAGGAGCACGGCGCTGACCTCGGAGCCGGCCAGCGGGTCGATCTGGACGACGCAGCCGTCCCGGCCACGGCGGGCATCCCGGCGGGCGTGACCTTCGGCGCGGCCGGACCCGGCAGGCAGCCGGGACGCTGATCCCGGCACTGCCCTCAGGGCGGGGGCAGGCGGCACCGGCCGCCTGCCCCGCTGGCGTGTTCGCGCAAGTCCGTGCCGGCCGCCCGCCGCTGCTGGTGCCTCTTCATGGGTGTTTGCTCCGCCGGAGCGCGCCGCGCGGTGGTATGACGGGTTACCCGGCGGACAGCACGCGGATCTTGCCCGGGGTGGGCGGCTTGGGCCTGGAGCCGCTGGAGTTCGTCGTGCTGGGCAGCGAGGCGGGAGAGCGCGCCGGTCTTGAACTCGGTGAGTTCGGCGATGGCGGGGTCGCGGTCGGCCAGCCACCTGCTCGGATCGGCACATCAGGCAGCCGCCCCGAGTTCACCAGCAACCCCACGGTCAACATGGGAGAATCGCCCGGCTGCAGCTCTGGGTTCACCCTGAGGACCCTTGAGTTCGCGCGAACCGCCGGGAAAGTTGGGGGCCTGAAAGATCAGGACGTCTTCGTGGACGATCAGGTGCCAGGGTTCGCCGCGGGCGCGGGCTTTGCGGGTGTTGCCGAGCTGGAAGAACGACGGCCGGGCGACCAGTTCCTCGCCGTGGAGCCCGGCGAGCAGCGCGACGCAGTGCTCGACCGGGGTCAGGCCCGCGGCATGGCCGACGGCGATGACGGCGCTGGGCAGGTCGACGAGTTCGCCGCGGTGGCGCCATGGCCGGGCGGTGACGACGGCGATGCCGCCGGGCCGCAGGAGGGCGGCGCAGCCGGACAGGATGCGGGTGATGCCGTCGGTGAGCTGGTCGAGGCCGTGGTGGGCGAGGTTGGCGGGGTCGCGACTGTAGCGGTGGTTGAACTTGACCACCCCGCCGGTTTGGGCGCGGACGTGGCCGTGCACGCTGGCCCCATACGGCGGGGAGGACACCACCAGCGCCACCCGGCCGCGCACGCGGGCTGGCATGAGGTGAGTGAGCTGGCGGGCGTCGCCGCAGATCACCTCGGCGGTGCCGGTGGCGCCGTGCCGCAGGGCGTGGGTGATCCCGGCGGCGGCCAGCTCGGCCCAGCGGGGTTCGTATTCGGCGCCGATGGCGTCGCGGCCGAGGTGGACGGCTTCGATGAGGGTGGTGCCGATGCCGCACATCGGGTCGGCGACCAGGTCCCCGGGCCTGGTAAAGCGGGTGATGGCGGTCGCCGCGATCGCGGGCAGCATCTTGGCGGGGTGGGCGATGGCGGCGGGCAGGTACCGGCCGCGCCGCTGGGCGCGGGCGTCGCGCTGGGCGGTGGGCCACACTGACAGCGGCAGGTCGCCACAGTCTTCAGCGGTGGCCGGTGACGGTGCCGGCGCATGCTGGGCCGGTAGCGGGGCAGGGTCTGGCGTGATACGG
>WNGE01006736.1_pt1 | contig 14484 bp, 15 predicted proteins | sample 5400651 | NCBI WGS metagenome assembly WNGE01 (sample SAMN13153370, study PRJNA577476) | soil metagenome | isolation source: 60 cm soil or saprolite under grassland replicate 2 | place: USA:California | collected 2016-06-15 | reverse complement strand
GAGTTGGGCGCAGAGAGGAAGCGCGAGTAAAAGAGCCAGACTAAGGGCAATAAGACACCGGCGCGTCATTTCTTGTCCTTGGAGAACATCTCCTTGAGCAGCGAAGTGCGAATGTCTTCCAGGCGTTTGATGGCTTGGTCGACGGGGGGCTGGTCCTCAAAGGCGAGGGTGCGCTTGATATCGCGGAGCTTTTCCGAGATTTTGCGAAGGACAATTTCGACAGTCTTCAGATGCTTCTTGGTCTGAGCGGCGGAGTCGCGGGCCTTTTCAGAGTAAGTGACGATGTCATCCACCGCGGCGCGGGCTTGCTCGGTCTGGCCATCGCTGTATAGTTTGTCGGCGTTACGAAGTTGCTCACGCGCGATCTGGATGCAGAGTCCGGGGCGGTCTTCAGGACGCGCGCTTTCAACGCGCGACTTGAGTTCGCCGACCGGTTCGTCCTTGGCAGCCGCGAACAAGATGAGGGTAAGGGTCATGAGAAATGTCGAAATGGTCAGCCGGCGCATAGCTGTCAACGCTTCTTCGGCTCGATCGCGATCAGGCGATGTCGAGCCTGCCACTCCTGATCGGGATACTTTCCTTTAGCGGAATCAAGGAAGAGATGATAGTCGACCGCAGCCTGTTTGTAGTCACCCAAATGATCATAGGCCGAGGCACGGAGAAAAAAGCACACCGCCGGCATTTCAGTGTTTAACGCGGCGCGCCCGTTGAGGGCTCTGACCGTGAGTTCGTAGTTCTTGTTCTCACTGGCGGCAAAGGCCAAATCCACGTAGACGTCGGGCCAGTCCCGTTTCAGCCGAACAGCGGCCAGCAACTCCTGTTGAGCTTCCGGGAATTTCTTCTGACGGAGCAAAGCCTGTCCTAACCCGCGATGCAATTCGGCGTCGTTCGGGTAGGCGGTGACGAGAGTGCGATAAGCGGCCTCAGCCAAATCGTTCTTTCCAGTGCTGGCATAGAGGTCCGCCAGATCGCGCTGGGCTTCTGTGTCATTCGGGGAATGTCTCAGGGCAGTCTGAATTTCGGAGATGGCGTCGTCTTTCTTGCCTTGCGCGGCGAGCACGCGGCCCAGTTGCAGATGAATGCCAGCATCGTCGGGGCGCTCGGTGGCAAGTTGGCGCAGGAGGGGTTCGGCCGCGCCCATGCGGCCGGATTTCATGTACAAGTTGGTGAGCCCGATGACGGCTTCCGTGGAGCGCGGAGCGAGCGCGAGCACCTGCTTGTATTCGGTTTCGGCTCCGGGGAAATCTTTCTGGCGCTCGCGCAACAGGCCTGCGGAAAGGTGAGGCTCGGGATCTTTCGGCGTGAGTGTGGCCGCCTTCTGGTAAGCGGCAAGCGCATCTTCGGGCTTGCGGTTCTCAAGCAGGCGGCCGAGCGCAACCCATGCGCGCGCCTGACCCTCTTCAACGTGGTCGGTGGGCGTGAGGGTGGTGGCGGCTCGCAGAAAGCGCTCGGACTCCGGACTGCTGGAGCGCGCGAGCATCAGACCCAGGTTCAGGTTCGACTCGAAGATATCGGGCTTGGCGGCGACGGATTGCCGGTAGGCGTGAATCGAATCTTCCGTGCGACCCAGTCGATTGAGAACAAATCCCAGATCGAACCATGCCTGATAGTTCTTGGGATCGCGATTGAGGGCCTTCTTGAGCAGAGTTTCAGCCGACGCGAAATCGTTCTTCTGGATGGCATCTTCGGCTTGAGCGATTTCGGCGGGCTGGTCCTCAATGATTTCGCGGCGATGGCGGATGGTGGTGTGGGTTTGAGTTTGCGCAAAGGCAGAGACAGTTACCGAGATGAGCAGGGTCGCGTTGGCGAGCGAGTGGTTCATCGCGTTTGACTGCCGCCTCCGTTCAACATCGGCGCCAGATATTTTCCAGTGTAAGAGTTCGTGAGTTTTGCAATGGCTTCCGGCGGGCCAAAGCCAACTACATTCCCTCCCCGATCGCCGCCTTCGGGGCCAAGGTCAATGACCCAGTCGGCGGTCTTGATGACTTCGAGATTATGTTCGATGACCACGATCGAGCCCCCTGCTTCGATAAGACGGCGAAACGCGGACAGGAGTTTGCTGACATCGTCGAAATGCAGGCCGGTGGTGGGCTCATCGAAGATGTAGAGCATGCGGCGTTTGCGCTTTTTCGCCTCGCCGCCTTCGGAGGAGCGCGTGGTTTCGCGGGTGGCCGAGGGCTGTAGGTGGGCGGCTAGTTTCATGCGCTGGGCCTCGCCTCCGGAGAGCGTGGTGGCCGACTGGCCGAGACGCAGGTAGCCGAGTCCGACTTCGTCGAGCACGCGCAATTTTTCCGTGAGCCGGTGGACATCGGCGAAGAATTTCAGGGCCTCGCGAATGGTGAGATTCAGGACTTCGTGAATATTCTTGCCTTTGTAACGGACCTCAAGCACCTGTGGCTTGTAGCGCGTGCCTTTACACTCGTCACAGATCAGCTCGACGTCGGCCAGGAACTGCATTTCGACCGTAACGGTGCCGTCGCCTTGGCAGTTCTCACAGCGCCCGCCTGGGACGTTGAAGGAGAAGTATCCCGCCGGGAAGCTGCGTTTCTTCGATTCGGGAAGCGAAGCAAACAGGTCGCGGATAAGGTCGAACGCCTTGATGTAGGTGACGGGATTGGAGCGCGGTGTGCGCCCGATGGGCGATTGATCGACGAGAATAACTTCGTCGAGGAACTGATCGCCTTCGATGCCATCCCACGCAATAGCCGCGGCAGCATTGCCGTTGCTTTGCCGCTTGGCCGTAGTGATTGCCTGATAGATGACGTCGTGCAGCAGCGTCGATTTGCCCGAACCGGAAACGCCGGTGATGGCCACCAGCATCCCGAGCGGAATCTCCAGATCGATGCGTTTCAGGTTGTGTGCGCGCGCGCCTGTGATGCGAATGTTGTGCGTCCCGGGCCGGCGCCGCTGAGACGGGACCTGGATGTGTAACTCGTTGGCAAGGTAGCGCCCGGTGAGCGAGTGCGGCAGTTTCTTGATCTCTTCGTAAGTGCCGGCGCCCACCACTGTGCCGCCATTTTCGCCTGCGCCGGGGCCGAGATCGAGGATATGGTCGGCGGCGCGCATGATGTCGGGATCGTGCTCGACCACCAGGATCGTGTTCCCAAGGTCGCGCAGGTCGTGCAGGATTTTGATCAGCCGGTGCGTGTCGCGGCTGTGCAGGCCGATCGAGGGTTCATCGAGCACGTAGAGGGTCCCCACCAGACGCGAACCGAGCGAGGTTGCGAGTTGGATACGTTGCGCCTCGCCGCCCGAGAGGGTGGAAGCAAGCCGGTTGAGAGTCAGGTATTCGAGGCCGACTTCATTGAGAAAGCGCAGGCGCTCCTGGAGCTCGATCAGAAGCTTTTCGGCGATGGCGGCCTGCTGCGGTGTGAGCTTGAGGTGATCGAAGAAGCACGCCGCGTCTTCTACGGTCATGCTGCAGACCTGGCAGATGTTCTTGCCGTCGATCTTGACTTGACGTGCTTCTTGGCGGAGGCGCGTGCCGCCACAAGTCGAGCAGAGGGAATATCCGCGATAGCGGCTGAGGAAGACGCGGACGTGCAGCTTGTATTTCTTGCGCTCCAGGTGTTGGAAGAAGCCGCGGACGCCGCCGAAGTGTCCTTCCCCGTCGATGATGACCTGCTGGTGCTCGGGGCTGAGTTCAAACCACGGCACGTCCAGGGGGATCTCGGCTTGGCGTGCGAAGCGCTTGAGTTCTGTGAAGAGCGGCTTGTACTTCGGCTTTGTCCAGGGCTCGATGGCGCCTTCGTTCAGTGTTTTTCCCTTGTCGGGTATGACGAGGTCGAGATCGAAGTCGATCGTGTTGCCGAATCCCTGGCAGCGCGGGCAGGCGCCGTAGGGATTGTTGAACGAGAACAGGCGTGGCTCGGGCTCTTCGTAGCGGCTGCCGTCGTTCTTGCATTCGAAGCGCTGGGAGAAGCGAAGGCGCTGCGGTACTTCTTCGTCGCGCGGCGCAATTTCGAAAATCACTTCTCCGGATTCGCGATATCCGATCTCGACCGCATCGACGATGCGGGAGCGGGAATCGGTGGAGACCGCAAGACGATCCACGAGCGCAAAGACCGGCTCTGAGAAATTGAGGTCAAGCAGCGATTCCGGGGTCGCGAACTCGAAAACCTGGCCACGCTGAAACAGGCGGTTGAAGCCGCGTTTGCGCAGATCAAAGAGGCGCACCTTGATGGCGTCGGAGGGCAGATTGGATTCAGCCTCTGGCGACTTCTTCTTGCCGCGGGGTTTCTTGTGGCTGGCCTCTTCCGCCGTGGGCGTGTGCGACTGGACCGGGAAAAGCACGTTCAGGCGAGTGCCTTCCCCAAGCGCAAGGATGCGATCGGCGACCTCGTCCACTGTGTCTTTCTTGATTTCCTGACCGCATTGCAGGCAGTAGGTGCGGCCGATTCGGGCAAACAGCAGGCGCAGGTAGTCGTAGATTTCGGTGGCGGTGGCGACGGTGGAGCGGGGATTGCGCGTGGAATTCTTCTGTTTGATGGCCACCGCCGGGGCTATACCGTCGATCAGGTCAGCGTCGGGCTTCTCGATGCGTTCCAGGAATTGCCGAGCATAAGCGGACAAGGACTCGACATAGCGGCGCTGCCCCTCGGCGTAAATCGTGTCGAAGGCAAGCGACGACTTGCCGGAACCGGAGACGCCGGTAACCACCGTCATAGTGTTGTGCGGGATCTCAAAATCGATGTTCTTGAGGTTGTGGACCCGGGCCCCGCGGACCACGATGCTCTCTGTGGACATCTTCCCCTGGCGCTACAGATGGATCGGAACTCGTTACCGAATCTTTCTATTATAAGGCGTCGTCGAGCGGGAGGCGGGCACTTCTTTCTGTCCGCCGTCCCGTGCTGACCCGTACTGACCCGTACAGATGCGGCTCGCTGCGCTTCCGGCCAGCACTCGCCGCAACGGTTCCAGGCAAGTTGTCAAACGCATTAGTTGTTCCGGATGCCTGACGGCTGACACTACTCCGGGCTTCGCTGCGAGATGTAAGATTCCAGCGCCCTCTTCCATTTCCCCTGGGCCTTCAGGATGTACTCGACAGCGTCGCGAGCTGCGCCGTCGCCTCCGGCGTGGGACGTGACCCAGTGGGCTGCGGCTTTGACTTCCGGGCGCGCATTCTTCACGGCAATGGCGAAGCCGCACTTGCGCATCACGGGCAGGTCAATTACGTCGTCGCCGACAAAGGCCGCTTCGGCTGCGGTGATTGCCTCGTTCTCGAGGATCTGCCGGAAGACGGTCAGTTTGTCCTGTTTTCCCTGGTACACGTGGTGCATCTTCAGGTCGCGCGCGCGCAGAGCCACGGTTTCAGAAACGCGTTTCGTGATGAGGCCGGTTTTGAGGCCGGCCACTCGCGCCAGAGAAATGGCGGTGCCATCGTGGGCATGAAAGCCCTTGGCTTCAATGAGGCTGGCGCCGAGGAGGCCGAATCCGTCCTGGCCCGCGTGCTGGGCAGATGGTTCGAGCACAGTCTGCTGAGCCGCGGAGGGAGAGGGAAAAATCCAGATTTTGCCGTCGGTGAGAACGCCATCGACATCGAAGAGGATGAGCTTGATTTTGCGGGCGCGAGCAGTGGCAGATGGTTTGGGCATTGCCGCGATTTTAGCATTCACCGTCGCGGCGGCCGCCTCAGCGGCGCGAGAGCCATAAGACGGGAAAGTGGCGGCCGAGTTTTTCGAAGTCGCGGTCGGAGGTGACGAGGGTGGCACGGTGCTGTAGGACGAGAGCGGCGGCAATGCAGTCCACATAAGGAATCTTGTGGAGCGCCTTCAGTTCGCCAGCTTTGAGGGCCTGGGCAAGATCAACGGGCACGATCTGAACCGGCAGACGGGACAAACCGTCGAGGGTCTGTCGCGCTTGCGCTTCACTGCGTTTCTGCCAGAGCCAGTAGAAAACCTCGCCAAGGTTCATCACCGAGACACGGTCGGGTCGCGCGCAACTTCTTGGCAGCGGCTGTTATGGCGTCTCTGGTCAGGGCAGAAACTTTCGCACTTGGCATTTTGAGTCTCTCCTTGGAATTATTCATATTCATTATATTCACATTCACATTGACAGTAGTAAGCGCTGGCCTTGGGCGGGATTCGCCTTGAGATACACATTAAGGTGTGTAATAATTCACACATGGCAACGAATCTAGCTCTGGACGATCACCTCATCGAAGAAGCCCGCCGCGCGGGAGGGCACAAGACCAAGAAAGAAGCGGTCACCGCCGCTTTGGATGAGTACGTGCGCAGGCACAAGCAGATGAGGATCCTGGATGCGTTTGGGACCATCGACTTCGATGCCACCTACGATTACAAGGCAGAGCGTCGCCGCGGGTCCCACCGCGCCCACGCCCATTCGCGCTCATGATGGTGCTCGTGGATACTTCGGTCTGGTCGCTGGCACTGCGGCGGCAGCTCCACCATCTCAGTCCTACACAACAGAATCTGACCCAGGTCCTCGCCGAGTTGATTCGCGAGGGGCGCGCACAGATCGTCGGACCGATCCGCCAGGAGGTGCTGTCCGGCATCCGAGAGCAAGCCCAATTCACGAACATCCGCGACGATCTGCGGGCCTTTCGCGAGCCATCGCTCGAAGCAGCGGATTACGAGGAAGGGGCCAGCATGAATAATCGGTGCAGGGCTCGCGGGGTCGCGGGGTCGGCGATTGATTTTCTGATCTGCGCCGTCGCCCATCGTCGCGGATGGCTTATCTTCACGACCGACCAGGACTTTCAGCGTTACGCAACCGTACTGCCGCTGCGGCTGCTTTCGGCGTAAGGGGACGCGGCCCGTCCTTCTGCCCACGGAAGTTTTACCGCAGCGGCCGAAGCCGGCAAGCGCTTGCCCGTTTCCGCAGACCTGAAGGTGCTCCACCCGGATCGTACTCACCTGGATCGCGATCATGCAAGCCGGAACGGCGTGGCCGGTTCGCACCCACAATCCTTCACACAAAGAAATGCCGCACGCCGGCAGGCGGCCTGCGCAGGGTGTTTGGCCGGAACTTCCGGAAATCTTGTCAGCTTTCCAGTTTGTCGAGAATGCCGGTGGCGGCGTCGAGAATTTCTTTGTCCACCTTGCGATTCGAGGAGATGGCCTCGGTCAGCGGGATGGAGATGATTTTATTTCCCCGCAGCGCCGCCATGTGGCCGAATTCTCCGCGATGGACCATGTCGATGGCGCCCAACCCGTAGCGCGTGGCCAACACACGGTCAAAGGCGCTCGGCGAACCGCCGCGCTGGATGTGTCCGAGGACGACCGAGCGCGACTCGAAGCCCGTGCGTTTTTCGATCTCGCGCGCCAACACCAAGCCGATGCCGCCCAGGCGCAGGTGTCCGAATTCGTCGCGGCCCACGTCCTGCAAAACCGGCGCTCCGTCGAGCATCTCAAGGCCTCCGGCGAACTTCGCGCCTTCCGCGGCCACCACGATGCTGAAGTAGCGTCCGCGGGCATGGCGCTGGCGGATCAACTCCGCAACCTGGTCGATGTCGAACGGAACTTCCGGTACGAGGATGACATCGGCGCCCCCGCCAATGCCGCTGTAGCAAGCGATCCAGCCGGAGTCGCGTCCCATGACTTCGACCACGATGACGCGATTGTGCGCTTCGGCCGTGGTGTGAACCCGGTCAATGGCGTTGGTCGCCACGTTGACCGCGGTGTCAAAACCGAACGTGAAGTCGGTGCCGGCCAGATCGTTGTCAATCGTCTTCGGCACGCCCACGACTTTCACGCCCTTGGCAAACAGTTTCTGCGCGACCGAGAGCGTGTCGTCGCCGCCGATGGCGATCAGCGCGTCACAGTTGTGCTTCTGAAGATTCTCGGTGCAGTTCTGCAGGCCATCGGGATGCTTGGCGGGATTGGTGCGCGAAGTGCGCAGGATGGTGCCGCCTCGCGGCAGAATGCCCCCCACGCTCGCAAGATCCAGCGGCATGGTCTTGTCTTCCACCAGTCCCCGCCAGCCCTCCATGAATCCCACGAACTGGTCGCCATAGTGAAACGAGCCTTTGCGCACGATCGCTCGGATCACCGCGTTCAGACCGGGGCAATCTCCTCCCCCAGTCAACATTCCAATTTTCATCGCCAATTTCCTTCATCCGATAGAGATTTTGTTCACGCGCGAACCGGATCGGGACCGCCCTCGTTTCAGGGATAGCAGGGGGACTCCACAGCTTAACATCTACGAACCCGGTTTGGGCATTGGGCGCGCAGACTGGCCTTTGCCACCAGATCCCGGCTTGCGCCCGCATCCCCTTTTCGCCACAATACTCGGCACTGGATTACGAGCCCATGCCGAAAATCTTACGTGCTCTTTTCTGGATTGCTGTCAGCCTGCTGGGTGCGCTGGCACTGGCCACCATCGCTTGGCATCGCGGCGAGCAGATCAATGCGCTGTGGCTGGTGATGGCTGCGGTCGCGACTTACGCGGTCGGATACCGTTTCTACAGTAAATTCATCTCAGCCAAGTTGCTGGCGCTCGATCCGCTGCGCGCCACGCCCGCCGAACGCCTGGACAACGGCCGCGACTTCGTTCCCACCAACAAGTGGGTCGTCTTCGGACATCACTTCGCCGCCATCGCCGGCCCCGGTCCGCTCGTCGGCCCCGTGCTTGCCGCCCAGTTTGGCTATCTGCCCGGCACTCTCTGGATCATCGCCGGCGCCGTGCTCGGGGGCTGCGTGCAGGATTTCGTGATCCTGCTTTTTTCCGTGCGCCGCGACGGCAAGTCGCTGACCGAAATGGCGAAATCGGAAATCGGACGCTTGGGCGGATTCGTCGCCTACCTGGCCGTCGTCAGCATCATCGTCATTTTGCTCGGAGCGGTCGCGCTGATCGTCGTCAACGCGCTGAAGTCCAGCCCATGGGGGGCGTTCACCATCGCCATGACCATGCCCATCGCCGTGCTCATGGGCTTGTATCTGCGGCGCATTCGGCCCGGCAAAGTGCTCGAAACTTCGCTCGTCGGTTTCGTCCTGGTCCTTGCCGCCATCTTCGGCGGACAGTGGGTTTCGCAAACGCCCTCTTGGGCCGCAGTATTCACGCTGACCGCGCCCACGCTCGCCGTTCTGATCATCCTCTATGGATTCGCCGCCTCGGCGCTGCCCGTATGGCTGCTGCTGGCGCCGCGCGACTACCTGAGCACCTTCGTCAAGCTCGGCACGATTTCGCTGCTGGCGATCGGAATCGTGGCCCTTCGTCCGTCTCTCCACATGCCTCCGCTGACGCGCTTTGCCGACGGCAGCGGCCCGGTGTTTGCGGGGAAAATCTTTCCCTTCGCATTCATCACCATTGCCTGTGGTGCGGTCAGCGGATTTCACTCGCTGATTGCGAGCGGCACTACTCCCAAGCTGATCCGCCGCGAGACCGAAACTCGCATGGTGGGATACGGCGCCATGATAGCCGAGTCCATGGTGGCCGTGATGGCGATGATTGCCGCATCCGTCCTGCAACCGGGCGTGTATTTCGCGGTGAACAGTCCCGCGGGCATCGTCGGGCAAGCTCCGGAAGCCGCCGTCTCGACCATCAGCGCGTGGGGATTCCCCGTTACCGCCGCTCAGATGGCCTCGCTGGCGCACGCCGTGGGCGAGCAGACCCTGTTCAACCGCACTGGTGGCGCACCCGCCTTCGCCGTCGGTATGGCGAGCATCTTCTCGAACAGCCTCGGCGGCGATGCTGTAATGGCGATCTGGTATCACTTCGCCATCATGTTTGAAGCGCTGTTTATTTTGACGGTTCTCGACGCCGGCACGCGCGTTGGCCGCTTCATGCTGCAGGACGCGCTCAGCCACATCTGGAAGCCGTTGGGGCGCACCAGTTGGTATCCGTCGATTCTGTTCACCAGCGGAGTGATGGTGGCCATGTGGGGATACTTCCTCTGGCAGGGCGTCAAGGACCCGCTTGGCGGAATCAATTCCCTGTGGCCGCTATTCGGGATTTGTAACCAGTTGCTGGGAGCGGTCGCGCTCTGCGTGGCCACGACCATCATCGTAAAGATGGGACGAGTGCGCTATGTGCTGGTGACGCTGATCCCCCTCGGCTGGCTGGTGGCCGTGACCTTCACGGCCTCCTATCACAAGGTTTTCGATCCCAACCCGCGCATCGGATTTCTCGCCCACGCCCATCAACTGGCCGGCGCCGGAGGGAACGCCCGCCTTATCTTTAACGACCGTCTCGACGCCGTCGCGGCCGGAGTCCTGATCGTGATGGTGGCGATGATCCTGATCGAGTCCAGTGTGGAGTGGCTGCGCGTGATCTCAGGAAGCAAAACCGCAGAAGTAAAAGAAGTGCCCTTCGTGAGGACGCAACTGGCGCTGGAGGAGGGATGAAGATGAGCCAATCACGAATCGGACGATGGAGGGACGGGCGCCCCCGCCTGTCCAGCGCACTTTTTGCCAGGATCCAACAATCTCTAGCCCTGCTCCTCGCGCTTCTCCGCGAGATCTTCGACGAATCCGCCTACGAGCGTTTTCTGGCCCAGCATCACCTTACTTCGAGCGCCGCGGCCTATTCCAGCTTCTGCCACGAGCGCGATCGGAGCCGGGCGCGGCGTCTGCGATGCTGCTGATTCTAGACTTGGGCTATAATCCGTCTAAGTCACCAAGAGGAGGGCCGAGTATGAAGACTCTAGGCCTCTGCTCACTGTTGCTCTTCGCGTTGGCGTCGATCGGTCCCGCTCAGGTTCTGCTGAGCGCTCCGGCTCAAGACGCGTCGCGCGCTCCCATACTCAATCCCGATAAAGATGAATTTCAAAAATGGCTGGCTCATGCCAGGACGCAGGAGTGGAAAACCGACGACGTTCCTCCGAGCACGTGGTTCGCAGGCGGCGAGTCATCTTGCGCTTTCATGCGCACTTATCGCGTGGAACGGGAGCGCCGGGGCTCAGACGCAGTCCGCCTGGCCGGTTACACCAAGTGTGTCCCCACCAAGCGGTTCGAATTGAAGAGCGCGGTGCAGGTGCAACCGGAGCCGTCTCCTGAGTAGAGGCCACTGCTTGCTCAGGGTTCTATGCCAGTTTCGCGCGCCCGGTATCGGCCGAGCTCGCGGGCAGTGCGCACACGCTGCCCTCCGAGAAATTCTCCGACTCGGCCCCGAAAGCATGGTTGAAGCGAGCTCGGTAATTTTCCCACGCGATGGTTGCCGTTAACTCGACAAGTTGCGCGGCGCTGAATTGTGCGCGCAGTTTTTCAAAGAGAGCTTCCGGCACCTCGACCGGAGTCTGAGTCATGTGATCGGCGTACGCCAGAACCAGGTTTTCCGCCTCCGAAAACAGCCCGCTTGCGCGGTAGTTCTGCAGGGCTCCGATTTTTCCCGCCGAGATTCCGATTTCTCTGCTGACCGCAGAGCCGATGTCAATTCAAAATGGACACCCCACCAGCGTTGCTACCCTCACTTCCGCAAGGTGCTTGAGCCCGGCGTCCACCAGCGAACTTCCCGCCAGCGACTGCTCCATCTGGCCGTAGCCCCACAAGATTCTCGTGTGATGGGCAGTGACCTGCACGGGCGCAACGACGTGTCCCACCTTGCGCTTTGTCAGTCCGTAAACCATTCGAGTCAGTAACCCACTCAGCCAACCCTGACATTTTGGGTCTGCTCCTGCAATGCGTGCCATCTGGTGCACCTCCCAATATTTAGATCAAAATATTTAGATCAAATCGAATCTACAAAGATGCACGACCCGCGTTACACTGCAAACAAGCATGCGCGTCCTCGGCATCGACTGCGGCACAGAATACACCGGCTACGGCGTGGTCGATCTGCTCGCCGATGATCGCCTGATCTGCATCACTTGCGGGGCAATCAAGGTCTCGGCCCGCGAAGCGATGCCCATCCGGCTATCGCGCATCTCGAGCCGCCTGCAGGAACTCATCGCCGAGCACCGCCCTGACCGGGTCGCGATTGAGGACGTGTTCTATGCGGTGAATGTGAAGTCCGCCTTGAAGCTCGGGCAGGTGCGCGGAGTCGCCATGCTGGCCGCCGCGGCCGCGGGTCTCGAAGTCGCCGAATACTCGCCCCTCTCGATCAAATCAGCCGTCGTCGGATACGGGAAGGCCGAGAAGCACCAGGTGCAGCAGATGGTGACGCGCCTTCTGAACCTCGAGCAGGTCCCCGAGTCCGTCGACGCCGCCGATGCCCTCGCCCTCGCCATCTGCCACCTACACACCGCCGCGACCAAGGAACGCCAGGGAGTCACTCTTTAGAAGGTTGAAAATGGAGCGACGGGCGTCCTCGCCCGTCCCGCGTTCCTGAGCTGCGCGATTACCAAAGTACTCGTTGGGGCGAGATCAATGAAATTTGTCGGCAACCGTGCGATATCCTCTTTGCGTGATGACCCTCCCCCGCACACTCGCCGCCGCTCTTTTGCTTTCGCTTCTTCCGCCGTCGTCCTTCGCCGCCACGCAGGCCGCCTGCGCATTTACCACGTTCTCCGCGCCCTCGGGCTACACGCTCAGCGAAGTGGACGGTGTCAGTGACGATGGAACCGATGGACGCAACGCTAACGGCGTCAATGTCGGCTTCTACCTCGATACTGCCAGCATTCCGCACGTTCACGGATTCCGGCTGCAGGGGACACAATTCTCCGCCGTCAACTACCCCTTGGCGGTCAGCACGTGGGCTCTGGGGATCAATCAACTGGGAGCGGTGGTCGGCGCCTTCAGCAAGTCCTCGGGGAGGAAGGGATTTCGGCTGGCCAACAGCACGTACACGGTCATCGCGTATCCCGGCGCCCTAAGCACTTTTGCCCAGGCGATCAATGACAGTGGTGACATTGTCGGCTCCTATTCCAGCAGTCCCGTGAATCACGGCTTTCTTTGGCAGAACGGGAAGTTCACGACCATTGACTACCCGCTTTCCAAGTACGGAACGGTTCTCACCGGCGTGAACAAGGCCGGAGAAATCGTGGGCAACAAAATCGGAGCCGATCACAATTTTGGATTCATCTACCAGAACGGCGTCTTCAAGAACATCGTCTATTCCGGTGCCATCTCCGCCATGGCTGGCGGAATCAACAATAACGGCCTCATCGCCGGTCAGATCGATTTCACCGGTGGCAGCAGGCGGGGCTACACGGCCATGTGCAAGTGAGTCACGTCGAAGCGTAGCCACGGCATGGACTGCCTTGAATTCTGACCGCTGATGGCTGAATGCTGACACCTGCTCCTTGACACTTCTCGCCGCCATCCCCAATCATTACAGCGGCCCATGGTGCGGACACTGCAGCTTGCCTGTCTCCTTCTTCTGTCTTCAGTCTGCGCGTTCTCCCAAGCTCCAGATCAGCCGGTCTCCCGGGATCGCAACCCGAACACTACTCCCTGCGCGTTCAAGGCGATGGCGCAGCGCACTACAAGTCAACCGGCAGGCTCTCTCCCGATTCTGACGAAACCGACAGCTTCGATCTGGACTTCACCGCCTCGCCCGCGACGCGGCAGAAAATCTTCGACCTGACGGCCAAGGTGGGTTATTTTCAGAAGGACCTGGATTCCCATCACAAGAACATCGCCTTCACCGGCAAAAAGATCCTCAGCTACAAAGACGCAAAGCGCAGCGGCGAGTCCACCTATAACTACTCATCGCTAGCGGCGGTGCAGGAACTGACCGGCCTTTTTCAAAACCTGTCGTCCACCCTCGAGTTTGGACGCCGTCTGCACTATGATCATCGCTACCAGAAACTGGCGCTCGACGAAGAATTGAAACGCATGGAAGCGGTTGCGCGCACCAGTCCCCCGGTCGAGTTGATGGCGATCGCGCCCATCCTCCAACAGATCGTCGTTGATTCCACAGTCATGAATGTCAGCCGAGCCCGTGCGCAACGACTTCTGGAGCACGCCGGCCTTCGCTAGGTTCAGGCCCGCCATTTCACAGCTCCCACGTTTGCCTAAGGCCCTGGGTTGGGGCTCTGCACTGCGGGAAGAATTACCTTGACTTGGCGGCCCTGGACTCGCACACTCGGGTTAGATTCCAACGAAGAAGCATGAGATTGTAAGTGTACTGTTTTGAATATTTTGCGATTACGTGCCATATTTCTCAAAGATTTGCACCAGGGTCCCCTTCCGGACCGAGGATTTCACAGGCTGAAAATTTGGGCCACAACGGCCAGCAAGCTTTGCTGCAACTTACGACTCTTGGTCGTGTTCTAACCGTTAGGGGAGGGTTCCCGGGAGGCTCCTATGTCAACCGACAGATTGAGCAAGGCGCTGGCAATTTGCGCCGTGCTGGTGGCCGCGTGTCTGGTGGTTCCGGCTTCGGCCGAGTCCAAGGCACGCATTGTCCGCTTGAGCGAAGTTCAGGGCAGCGTGCAGATCGATCGCGCCGCCGGCGAAGGCCTTGAGAAGGCATTCCTCAATCTGCCGGTGATCGAAGGCTCCAGGCTGAAGACCGGCAATGATGGCCGCGCCGAAGTGGAATTCGAAGACGGCAGCGCGCTCCGCATCGTCCCCAACAGCGAAATCGAATTCACTCGCCTCGCTCTGAGTGATGATGGGGCGAAGCTGAACACAGTGCAATTGA
>WNGE01005625.1_pt1 | contig 14488 bp, 16 predicted proteins | sample 5400651 | NCBI WGS metagenome assembly WNGE01 (sample SAMN13153370, study PRJNA577476) | soil metagenome | isolation source: 60 cm soil or saprolite under grassland replicate 2 | place: USA:California | collected 2016-06-15 | reverse complement strand
CGTGATCGGGCATGCCGGATCGGCACCAGGCGCCGCTGTCGCCCGCCCTTGCGCTGGGCCGCCGACCGGCGATATTGCTTGCGTAGGGCGGTTAGCTCAGCTGGTAGAGCATCTCGTTTACACCGAGAGCAATGTCGAAAATTGTGACGTGCTATCAGTGACTTAGATTTGAGACCGCAGCGGGGGTAGCATCCGGGGTAGCAATCCAAAGGGCGGTTAGCTCAGCTGGTAGAGCACGTGCCTTACACGCACGGGGTCGGCGGTTCGAGCCCGTCACCGCCCACCATCAGCACAAGGCGGGAGGAGCTGCATTCCATGCCCTTTGACGATCCCGCCACGTGGGCTCAGGGAGTAGGCGCGCTAAAAACAGCAATCGACACCCTCCGCTCGGTTGCGTCGATGTTTAAGGACCTTCGTGCCGGCGGTTCAAAAAAGGAAGAAGAAGCGATTGATGCCGCGCTAACGCTGGCGGCGTCCAACACAGCAATTGCCGAAGCGAAGCTTGCACAGGCTTTTGGTTACGAACTGTGCAAATGCGAATTTCCGCCAGTCCCGATGAGAACGGTTGGGTATCATACCCGTCAAATGAACCAGTGGAATCCCGGCGATCCCGTGTATGAATGCCCGAAATGCGGCTACATCAGCGCCGGACCATATGGTTACGCCAGAACCGCCCCGCCTCGTGAGCCATCTGGTTCTGGGGGCTGACGGGCTTAGTAGCCCCAAGGGTCCGATCGGCCCCTCCGCAATGCGGCACAGGTGCTGCCCACTGCGGCTCACTCCCCGCTGTGCGGATCAAAATCCGTACCGTCGGCAATCCCCGTCATTTTTGATGCGCGCGAGCTCGCGGCGGCGCTTTGGGCTCTGAATGGGCGCATCCCAGGGCCGCGGTACGTTCTTCGTCGCGTACTTGTCCGGCGGCTTTGGCGGCGGCGGCTCGGGCTTATCCTGTTCGCTCATCTCATTGCCCCGTGAAAACGTCGAAATCGCTGCGTGCGCGGCAGGCTTCGATCGAATTGTCAACCCGGCGCGCGTCCTGGAACGAGCCCGACGCCCCGAGCGCCTTAGCGTACCGGAGATCCATCAGGGCAATTCGCGTTGCCGACATCAAGTCGTCGTCCTCCTTGACGACGCGACCGTTCTCCCAATGGTAACCTACATATTCATCGAACCAGTCGATCAAGTGTGACGCGACCCTCAAGCGGCCGGATGCGAGCCGCTGCTCCATCTCGGTAATGCCGGCCTCGAGACTGATCGAGCCGTCACGAAATTTCGCGTGTTCGCCGCGCATGTTCAGTCCGAGCCGCTTGTACATTTCCTTGATCGTGGTTCCGCTGGCGAGGTCGGAGGTTCGACTGCCATCGTGCGGCCAGCTAAACGGCGCGTCCCACATGGGATGCTCCCGGATGGTTTGCACGTGCAATGCCGGAAGCGATCGATGCAGCTTGATGGCGTGAACGACATAAACAACGTCCGTATGAATGTCATGCGCGATCAGCACGCAGGCGAACGGATGCGCCCCGGCGCTCATACCGCCATGTGCCAAATCGCTTCCCCAAAGCCATCGCGTTGAAAAATCCGGGAACGTCGCCGGATCGCGGGTGTATTGGATTGCGGCAACCGGGGTAACAAACACCGCCCCCTCGCCCTGCGCATCGGCACCGAAGGCTCGTGTCGCCCGGTCGCGTTCCGAGTAGCTGGCAATAATGCCCGGAATATCTTCGTCCGGTATATGTCCGCCCTGTGAGATTGCGGCGTCGTGAATCGTCATCAGGATTTCGCCGCACTCGCCGCCAAGGTGCTCGATGAAATACTTTCGGATCGGCGATTTGCCCAACAGCGGCGTCAGCGTGAAATAGATACGGCCGCGCGTTGCGACGATGCGGGCCTGACACTCGCCGAAAATGGTCGGATCGTCACGGCTCACGTCCTCGTCGAGCCAGATTCGGTCTAGACTTTCGCCTTGGTAAGCACTTCTGGCCTGCTCGTAGCTCTTGAACCGGATCAATCCGCGCCCGCCGGTTTCCCGCCGCAACGTGATAGTGTCCACAAGATCAGAGATACCGCGGCTCATGGTCGGGCGACCAACAATGTTGTCGAGCGGAACGAGCGCGGTACCGAGCCCGCCTTCCTGTCTAATATCGCCGAGCAGCTTTGTTTGTACGCCGTCGCGGGTAGTTTGCGACGTGGGACTTGCGGCCCAGCCCAGGAACTCGAATGGCCGCTCGATCCGCGGAATGTGATGCCGCGGCCCAGTATGCCATTCGGGATACCAGTCGAGCGCGTCGAAAGTCATCTGCGCGGCGCCGCAAGTTGTTTTCCCGACCTGATTTGCCGCACGGGTCGCGGTCAACCTTTGCGGCAGATTGTGAAAATCGCGCTGTTTTGCGTTTGGCCGATAGAACCCGATGCGCCGGTACTTTTTCAGATACTCGGCGTTCGTGAGCATCTTTTTAGCGTGCCGCCGCACGCTGTTCGGGTCGGGACCGTGCTCCGGTTCGTCGGTCATTCGACGACCTCATATTCGCCCTCGATCGTCGGCGCGCCGGACTTGGCGGCATCCTCGAGCATGAGCAGCCGCTCATAGCGTGGCAGGTCGGAATAGCCGAGCTCCTCCTCGAGCTTCTCGCGCGACACGCCAAGCGCCTTGAGCTTGCGCAAATAGTTGACCATCTCCTTGTCGCGGTCCACGACTTCGTGCTTCACGTTCACGTCGAGCCGTTGAACCGTTGGGTCGAGCCGTTCGAGCACGACGTTCGCGGCCTTGAGCCGATCCCGGTGCTCAGGATCGGCCATGATCTCATGGACGACCGCAACCGCCTGCGGCGCGGATGTGCGGACCATCTTGCGCGTGATCTCGGTAATCAGATCGACAACGCGCTGTTTCTTGAGCAGGTCGCCGACGATCTCGGTCAACGTGTTCGGTGTGCTGTTCTTGCCATACCCGGCCAGCCGCGCGGCCTGCACCTTGAAACCATACTTCGGCGGCAACTGGAAAAGCCAATGCACGAACCGCCGCTCCCGCGCAGTGCAGGCGGCCTCGATCGCGGTCAAATCGCCCTCGATCTCCTCCGATTCCTTCCGCACCAGCATTCGGCTGCTGTTCCTGCGCGCGGTCATTCCGCAGCTTCCGCTTTTGCGCCGTTGAGCATCATGGTGTGCAACATCAGAAGCTCCCGCGCCGCTGCGGGATCTCCATCCATGTATCGGGCGACCCAAGCCTTATCACGCTGTAACTGATCCAACTTCACCTCGGCAAGGTGATATTCGAGTGCGGAAATCTGCCGACCCTCATAAATGTGCTGCATCATTTGCTCGCCGATCGGATCGCCGCCGATCGGAAGTCCGAGACGCTCGAGCTCGGCGATGCCCGCCGCCTCTTGCGCTATGGGCAGGGCGTGTGGGTCGGAAATGCTATCGATCGTCTCAATTTCCAGGCTTGGCAATCTGTTTGGATCGGCCGCCACTTCGGCCCGGAGTCTTTCTATTTGTTTCGCATTCTGGTCGAGCTCTGCCGTGACGGCGGCGAGTTCTTCCGGCGTCTGGGGTTCTTGCATAACTATCTCCTGTTAGGTGCGCTTGCCGCGCAGTAGTTGACTGGCATAACTGCTCGCTTCTTTTAAAGCATTGACGAGCGGCTTGGTGCGTTCGGGCATACCCAGCATTCCGTGATTGGGCGCTTGACCGCCGGGAAACGACACCCTGACCTGTTCGCCCGCGCGCCCGCCCAGAAAAGGATGATGGCCAAGCCGGAAAATTTCATTTGCAACGAGCCGCTGGATCGCACCGCCGCCCACCGCCGCGCCGGACATTCGCCCGGCGTCGAATGGACACGCAGCCCCCGCCTTAGCGCGGAGCTCCACGATCTCATCGAACGCGGCGATCGCCTGCTGCAGCCCCGGCACGAGCTTCTCGGCGGCGATCGCGTCCGCCTCCGCAAAGACGGCCTCGGTGCGTGCAGTCCGTGCCTCGTTCTCTTTGACTTGGCGCTCCTGCTCCGCTTGCGTAGCCTGCACCTCGAGCGCCTGAATTCTACCGGCCCACCCGTCCGCCCGCGTCTGCAAGGCTGCGCGCTCGGCATCGATCCCGGGGAGTTCCTGCTCCCAGTCGGGCCCCGCCAGCACAGCCAGCCGGCGAATGCGCAATTGCTCGAGTTCCGCCTCGACACCGGCGAGCGCCGCTCGGGCTTCTTCAAGCAGGCTGACGGGCTTCTTCTTCAACAGAGTAAGGGCCACGGGGGGCCTCCATGGGTTCGGCTTCGGGAAGGGTGAGAAGGCTGCCAGGCTTGCCCTCGGCGGCGAGCTCGAGCTGCTCGATCGGCAGCTTGCAGCCCATGCGGGCCTCGACGCTTGAGAGCTCAACGTACAACACGCCCCGGATCTCGTGGACCGGGCCGTAATGCCCCCATCGGATGTGCTCGTGCGCCGCTTGCGGGTGCGCGGGTCAAGGCGGGCGATGACGGGACCGGAAATCAGAATCATCCGGTGACATTGCCGTCACCAGCCAAAAAGGGAAACGCACCACCCCCTAGGAAGCCCCGCCGGCAACGATCCCGGCTCGGCAGGCGTCCGGCGGCACGCGGCCGGCCGAGACTAATGCGCAAGCCCGAACAACTCGAGTAGCGGGCGCAAACCACTCGCCGTGACGAACAGGGCGCCAGCGAGCACAATGAGGGTGACGGTTATCTCGAGCCGGACGAGCCGGGCGCGAACATCGCGCATATCATTCTCGGTCACGGCCTATCGTCTCCCATTCCCAGCGCTCCCGCCAGCGGCAATCCTGGCTCGGCGGGGTGTCGGAGTGCCCCGGCAGCGCGCGGGCGCGGGCAGACCGCGCAATCACAAGTCTCGAAATGAGAAAGGCGCCCCAGCCCCCCGGGGCGCCTTCACCATGCGTTTCGCACACCCATTGCAATGGGCACGGGCATCATACCTGTCCGGTGCCCGGATAGCCCGCCGAGATGCGGCAGCTTGCGCATTTTTGCGCGCCTCGTTGCGCGGCTGCCACAAAAAGGTCCCCTGGGACGCCTCCGAGACGCAATGTCCTGCGCTGCAATTGGGTAGCTCGCCTGCGCTGGATCATGCCTGTGCATCCTAGGCGACACGCGGCGATCCTGGCGGCTTGGCGGGTGATGGTGCCGGCGGCCGCGTACGAGCTTTCCCTTTGTCTGGCGCGGTTCGGCTGGGTCGCCGACGTGTTGCGCTAGGCGGCCGCGCGCCGCCCGGGCACCCGGCTATCCACACGGTCGCGCCGGACAGTTAAAACGCTTTCCGGCCGATGATCGTGAGGTGCCAAGCCATCACGCCAGGAAAGTTGTCGAGAGATCTCCACTCGACCCAGCCACGAACTTGGCAAGCGCGCTTTGTGCCCTTACGGACCGTCGCACTCTGTGCGTTGTCTCGCGGCCCGAGATCTCGCACCATTTCCAGAAATTCGCGCTGATCCTTCGACGGACGTTGCCGCGGCATTCGCCGCTTTGCGTATCCGACCATTCCCCCCACTCCCGTTCCCCAAGGTGCGGAGGATCGCTCAAAATCGTCCCGAAATAAGGCCCAGCCTTCATGCCGAGCTCGATCAGGTAACGCATGGCCTCGCATCCGGTCGGGGAAATGCCCGGGCTTTCCCCAGCCCGCGCGGGCAAGCCGGCCGTGCTCGACGATGCGGACCAGGCGGCGGCCTAACGATCCGTTAACCATTTCGCCGGCACGTTGTGCGCTCCATTCAATGGAGCAGCACGCAATGCCCGCAGCAACGCTATCCCTGAGAGAAGCCGCCGACCTGGCGACCGTCAGCAAGTCCACGATCCTCCGCGCCGTCCGCCGCGGCGCGCTGTCCGCCGAGCGAACCAAGGATCACGGATACAAGATTCAAGCCGCCGAGGTGCTTCGCGTGTACCCGGCCAAAAAGAATGCAAGCGACTTGCATTCTTTTTCGAACGGCGCCGTGCTCGAGGCCGAGCTCTCAGTGCCATCATCTTTTTGACCGTCGTTGGCCGAATCTGCGACCGGACCGTTCGCTCGTCGCGCTTCTCCCACCGCGGCTCAGCGTACGCCATCGCCTTCGGGTCCTCGACCAGGACAAGGGCGCAACCGTCCTTTCCAGCTAGGCGCTTTTCCGCGCCCGCACGCCAGCAGCCCACTCGTCCGCTACCTCGAGCAGCCCCTCGCGCGCCAACTCCGCGCGCACAAAACTCGCCGGGGAACCTGCGACAATAACTTCGACGACTGCGCGTCCGGCAGCAACCCGGCCTCGTCAATGCTCGAAAGCTTGATCCCGAGCTCGGCTACCCGCGCGCGTAAGGCCGCGTGCAGCGACGGATAGTCGGTCGCGACCCCAAGCGGCTTGAGCTCACGATCCTCAATAACCAATGGGCGCCTCTCCCGTGAATGGCGCCGGCAGGGTCTCGGCTTGCGCTCCGCACCGCCATCCCGTCAGCCGCGCGACGAACCGGCCCGGGCCCCGCCGAACCGCCCGCACCGTAACGCTCCCGAAATGATTTGCCAAGCCTGGCCGTTCCACCCCCACAGCCACACTACCCATAGGATGCCCCGCCACCCTCGAGCGGAGCCCCAGGACGGCAGACAAGCAAAAACGGCCCACCATGGGCCGCCAAGCCGTTGTCGCCGCCCGCGGACTCGCGCCGAGGAGTTCAAGCCACCACCCGCCCGCCAAAGTCAGAAGCAAGTGTTACATTTGTAACACCTAACACAGTTGCAGGTACCCTGGCACCACATTAACTCCGGAATGGCCGTCGCGATAGAGCCCAAACAGGTCGATAATTGGCAGCGGCTGCAACTCGGGGCCTACCCCCGTACCCGCCCCGGTCTATTTGACAAGCAATATCAATGGCTTGCTCACGTTGCGCCCGGCGAGCGGCGGCAAGAGCGGCCTCGAGCAGGCGTAATAAGTGCAGCCTCAAGCAGCCGGCCGAGGCGCTAGGCAAATACTAAGCCGCCTCTCGTTCGTCCCGAGATGCTCTCGACCGGGGAAAGCCCATTCCATGCGGCTGTCTCGCAGGCAACAACCACAAACAGGCGATCGGGGTAGCAACCGGGTAGCACATGGCAGGCGAGATCGATCCCAACCGGGCAAGGCAGGCGTGCTTCGAGGCCAGCGACAGCGACGGCGGTTTTCTGCGGCATGCCCACCGCGAAGGCCGCCATGAAGCTCTCTGCCCTGGGCTGTGAACACTGTGAATGGTTGTGAGCAGTTTCCTGGTTCCACCATACGCGCGCGTGTAGGGCGATAAGTAGACCTAACCCTTCACAACCATTCACAACGGTTTTTTTTTGCTTTTTATTAGAATAATATCAATTAGATAGCCGCTGTGAACGGTTTGGCGCAGACGGTTCACGGACTGGACTGCTGTGGTGTGGCGCTGGGCGGCTGACCGGGGCGTTCGACCCCGGATTTTGGCATCGAACGTCCATTTTCGCTGGGACGAGGCCGCTTTAATTGGGTCGGCACCTTGGCAACTGAAGGTGTTCGACATGACCCGACGCATTATTCGCCGCAGCCAAATTCAGGCGCGGACTGGCCTCAGCATCAGCACGATTCGGTTATGGGAAAGGGCCGGGCGCTTCCCGAAGCGCATTTGGTTGGGGGAGAATGCGGTTGGTTGGGACGAGGGGGAAATTGAAGCGTGGCTCACCGCGCGCCCCCGTGGTCCACTGCCGGCGACAAACCCGGCGCTGAAGGCTGCGCAAGTCGTGTTGCGCGAGCGTCAAGGTGCCGGTGAAGGCAAGGATCTGTCCGCCGCCTGAAACACTCCGACCCGCGCGAGGCTTGCGCGGGCCGGGGTCAATGAAGGTCGGTGGCTCGGCTCTCATTAGCTTCTGCCTGAGGTATTAGCAAGTCCCTCCGCGCGGTCCTTCCTGAAGGACACGCGAATGGTTCCTGTTCTCCGACCGTATCAGACCGCAGCGCTCGACGCGCTGCGGAGCTACCTGAAGTCAAGCACAGGCTTCCCGCTGCTCGACATGGCAACCGCGTCCGGCAAGTCGCTCGTGATTGCCGCCGCTGCTCAGGAACTCTCGCGCGAGCATCCCGGCATCCTGATTCTGGCGGTGCGCCTAGAGTTGATTGAACAGGACGTCGACGCGGTCCGGGCAGTGTGGCCGGGCGCGCCGGTTGGCGTCGTGTGTGAGGGCCTGGGGCGCCACGATTGGGACGCGCCGATCGTGGTTGCGACCGTGAACAGCGTCTACCGCTGCCCCGGCAAGCTCGGCCGCCGCGACGTGGTCTTCGTTGATGAGGCGCACCTGATTCCGCACGGCGATGAAGGCATGTTTCAGACAGCGTTTGCCGCGTTGCTCAACGCGCAGCCCTCGCTTCGAATCGTCGGACTGACCGCCACGCCGTACCGCTTGGACAGTGGCCGGCTCGATGAGGGCGAGGGTCGGTTGTTTGATCAAGTCGTCTTCACCTACACGATCGCGGACGGCATTAAAGACGGCTGGTTGTCGCCGCTGATTGCCAAGGCGCCGTCGGAGCGCGCGCAGATCAGCACTGCCGGCATTCGCAAGGTCGCGGGCGAGTTCAATGCCGCCGATCTTGAGCGCGCAGCCGATCAGCAAAAGCTGGTCGAGGCCGCGGTCGATGAGATTGTCGAGCACGGTGCGGACCGGCGGCACTCTTGGTTGATCTTCTGTTGTGGCATTGAACACGCTTTGCACGTTCGCGCCGCGCTGTGCGAGCGCGGCGTTAACTGCAAAACCGTGACCGGCGAGACACCGGATCGCGAGCGCCGATCAATCATTGGCGCATTCCGTCGCGGCGAAATCGACTGCCTGACCGGCGCCGACATCTTTGTAACTGGCTTCGACATCCCGCAGGTCGACCTGATTGCATTGTTGAGGCCGACGCTTTCCACGTCGCGCTATATCCAAATGTTAAGTCGTGGCACGCGCAGGGCGGACAGCAAGAAAAATTGTTTGGTACTGGATTTTGGCGGCAACGTCATGCGCCGTGGGCCGGTCGACAATCCGGTGATCCACGTCAGCAAGAATGGCCAGGGTGACGGCAAGCAGGTGAAGACCTGCCCAGTTTGCAAAACGTTCAACCCGCTCAACGCCACGAATTGCATCGAATGCGATGCCGAGTTTCCGCGAAAGGAAAGGGTCCCGAGCCACGCCGCGGTTGCTGCCGCGCTGCCGCTGCTCACCACCGAGACCGACTGGATACGCGTCGATATCCGAGCCTGCTATCCTCACGCCAAGCCCGGCCGCCCGCCGTCGCTCGCGGTGATCTATTCGGACGGCGAGCAGACATTCCGCGACTGGCTGACATTTCAGCATTCGCCTGGTGCCCGCTGGCACGCGGTTCGCAAATGGCAAGAACTCGGCGGCCGGATGCCCGCGCCCGCCACCGCTGGCGAAGCCCTCAAGCGCAAGCAGGAGCTCGCGCGCGCCGTCGACATCCTCGCCACGCATGACGGCAAGTACTGGCAGGTCGCGCGTCGGCGGTTGAGGGACGTTCAATCCGAGAATCCACCCGCGAACGTCCATCGTAATCCGGCCCAACTCACTTTAACCGGAGCGGAGCCATGACCGACATGCTCCGTGCCGCCCTGTACTACGCTAAGCACAACCTGCCGGTGTTTCCGATCTGGCCGGTGATTCGGTCCCCCGGCGATCCGGCAAAATTTGTCTGCGCCTGCAACAAAGAACTGCGCTGCGACCGTCCCGGCAAGCATCCAATGGCCGCGCTGGTCCCTCATGGGCTCACCGACGCAACAACTGATCCAGATGGCGTTAAACATTTCTGGTCAATGCGACCTGACGCCAACATTGCCATCTCGTGCACCAGCAAGCTCGTGGTGCTCGACACCGACGATGTTGAGTCCCTCGATGAACTCGAACGGCAGCACGGTTTGCTACCGCAAACCTGGAAGGCGCGCACCGGGCGCGGCGGATTTCATCACTACTTCGCCGGCGATCCGACTCAGGAAATCCGCAACAGCACCTCGAAGGTTGCGCGCGGTATCGACGTTCGCGCCAACGGCGGCTATGTGGTCGCGCCGCCGAGCAAGCACGCAAGCGGCGGCGCGTACACCTGGGAGTTCGCGCACCGGGCCTCGCTCGCACCACTGCCGGCATGGCTGCTCGCGGCGGCACGATCGGGACCAAAAGCAGCAGCGGCGCGGAAAGCATCACCGCCGGAAGTATGGCGCGGCCTCGTTCGCGAAGGCATCGACGAGGGCGAGCGCAACGAACGGATCACGCGCCTTGTCGGACATCTGCTGCGGCGCCGGGTCGACGCGCTCGTGGTGCTCGAACTGATTCACTGCTGGAACGCAACGCGCTGCCGGCCCCCGTTATCGGAAACCGAGGTCACCGCGATCATCGGCAACATTTCCTGCCGCGAGGAACGGCGACAAAGAGGACTGCGCGCATGAGCGAAGATCCCGACATGGAAAAAATCGTCCGCCTCGCCGAGTTTCAGCGCAAGAACACCGCCGCGCTGGTGAGCGAGCACACCGCGGCACTCGAGTTCACCGATCAGCACCGCGGCAGGCTGCTCTATGATCATCACCGTGGGGGCTGGTACCAGTGGGTCGGGACACACTGGCGCCGCGAGGAAACCGCGCTTGCGTTCGACTGGGCGCGGGAGATCGCGGCGCGGCTCGCCGCAACCGAGGACGAAAAGGTGCGGCGCTCCGCGGGGCGGCATAGTTTTTGCGCTGGAGTCGAAAAGTTCGCGCGTGCTGATCGGGCTTTTGCGGTCACTTCGGAAATTTGGGACCGCGATCCGTTCCTGCTGGCAACGCCGGCCGGCACCGTCGACCTGCGGTCCGGATTGCTTCGCCCCGCCGATCAGGCTGACCGAATCACAAAACTCACCGTGGTTGGGCCGGCCGCAACCGCCGACTGCCCGCGCTGGATCAAGTTCCTCGAGGAAGCCACCGGCCAGGATCCGCACCTGATGCGCTTCTTGCAGCAGTGGTTCGGCTACTGCTTGACTGGCGACATCCGCGAGCACGCGCTGGTGTTCACCTGCGGGCCGGGCAAGAACGGCAAGACCACGATGCTCAACGCCGTCGCCGGCATCCTGGGCGACTATGCGGCAACCGCGGCTATGGACGCCTTCACCGCCAGCCCCTACGACCGGCACACCACCGATCTCGCCATGCTGCGCGGCGCCCGCCTGGTCACGGCGGCAGAAACCGAGGAGGGCCGCACCTGGGCCGAGGCCCGCATCAAACAGCTCACCGGCGGCGATCCGATCACCGCGCGTTTCATGCGGCAGGACAACTTCACCTATATGCCGCAGTTCAAGCTCACGATTATCGGCAACCACACTCCCAATCTGCGCAACGTCGACGAGGCAACCTACCGGCGCTTTAACATCGTGCCGTTCACTCGCACCCCGGCCGCACCCGACAAAACGCTCGGTGACAAGCTGCGCAAGGAGTGGTCCGGCATCCTGCGATGGATGATCAACGGCGGCCTCGATTGGCAGGCGAACGAGCTCACCCCAGCCCCGGCCGTGGCCGCTGCAACCGCGGAGTACTTCGCCGAGCAGGACATGATCGGGCAGTGGCTCGAGGAACAATGCGACACCGAACCTGGCAACGTCGACAAATCCGAAAGGGCAACCCTGCTGTTCAAGTCCTACAGCAAGTTCATGACCGCCGCCGGCGAAAAACCACGGACTCAAACCTCATTCGGCCGAGAACTGTGCAAGCGCGGCTTCATCAAGGGCCGGGAGGGCGGAACCGGCAAGGTCGTCTGGAAAGGACTGCGCCTGCGCTATGCGGGAACCAACTTCGACGAGGACTGAGGAAAGGATTATTTCTTCCGCCCGTGCCGCTTCACTCGCCGCCCCGCATCGCGCACCACCGGTGGGTCGATAGTGCCGCCAAAAACGATCTCAGTCAGTATTCCGACGATTGGCTCAAGCGGTTGCCCGCAGATTTCCTGGAACCGCCTGCGCCAAGTCTCGATGAAATACTGTCGCGGCGCCTTCTGCTTTTTACGGCTCAACAGCTTTGGTTTTTGGCGCAGGCGGCGAACATGGTTGCGTAGGGCTTTCGCGTAGGCTAACTCTGCGTAGAGCTTGTGTTTGCGGCCAAACTTTTCGTAGGAACGATAATCCTTTTCCAACGCCGGAGTTTCCGCGTCCTGGCCGCGCAGCTTTTCAGCAACGAGCGCATCACGGATCACCAAAAAAATGAACGCCTCTGTTGTGCTATCGTCCGACAAATGATCTGCAATGGCGAGCCAGGGCTTTTCGGCATCAAGATGCTTTTCCCAATTGTCGAGGACACGCGCGGCGATCTCCACGGCGTTCTCAAGCACGTCAGGGTCGTCTGAGGAGAGCACGAATGGCAGTTTTGCCCGATACGCCGCTATCTCACTTTTGAAGGTGGAAGGTGCGCGCATGGTTCATGCCCGCAGCGTGACGACGTTGTCGAGAGGCGGCTCGATGATCCTCTTGAGCCGTTCAACCCATTGTTCAAATCCCTCCCGCTGCTCGGTCAAATAAGCGGCCTGGTCATAAATCTGGTGCAGCTGCGGCTTGGCATGGCCGATCATGAGCTCGCGCGTGAGGTCGCCGCCAGGGACGGGGAGGGCGGACAATCCTGTCCTCATGCTCCTTCTCAAATCGTGCAATCTAAATTCCGGAATCCTCTCGCCGCCGTTGAGCTCGGCGATTCGGCGATCCAGTGCTCTCTTGATGCTGGAGAAGCCGGATATAGGTCGCCGCCCGGCCGTGGTTGTGAACAGATATGGCTCGTCGAACTGCGGCATTGCCGCCAGGATCTCGATGGCGAGCCGTGGCAGCGGCACGAGGCGGGGCCGGCCGCTCTTGGTACGGCTGCCCTCGAGCCGCCACTCGCCCTTGGCGAGATCAAGCTCTTGCCGAGTCATTTCCGCAAGCTCGCCGCGCCGGCAGCCCAAAATGAGCAACAGGCGCACGAATTGTCCGACCGGATACATCCGCTCCGACGTGCCTTCGGTCGCCTGCCAGATCAGGCGAATTTCGGAGTCGGGCAGGGTGCGCTCTCTCGGCTTCAGTTTGCCGATCAGTTTTGCCGAGCTGAGCCGGTCGCACGGCGATCGGTCGATGCTGAAGGTCTCTTGTTCGACCGCCCAGCCGAACAGCGCGCGGGCGTAGATCGCGGCCTGGTGCGCGGCGGATTTGCTGTGCCTGGCGATCTCGCGAATCATTTTTTTGACATCGCCACGGCTGATGTCGGCAATCGGCCTTTCCCCCCAGCGCGGGATCAACTCCCGGCGGACGATCTGCTCGATCGCTCTTGCCGTGCGCTTGCCGGAGACGTGATCGGCAATGAAAGCCTCGGCCGCTGCCGCGAACGTGCGAGTGTTGGCCGTCTGCGCCTCGGCGACGAAGATGGCCCTCTTGCTCTCGTGCTCGACCGCAGGGTCGCGGCCGGCGCGTACAGCGGCTCGCAGGCGATAGGCCTCCTCGCGGGCCTGTTCGAGATTGAACGACACCCGGCCGTCCGGAGCGGTGAAGTTCACATCGCCGATAGAGTGACGCACCCGCTTGCGGCGGACGGGCGATGTAAAAACGAAGATCCAGGTCTTGCTCGTTTCGGAATTGGCGCGAACGCCGAAGCCAGGCACGAGCGCGTCAAATCGCTCCGGTCTGTCTGTTTTCGATTTCGGCTTGAGCTTGCGGACCGCCATTGCGGTGAGTGCCGTGCGTGCCATTGGCCTCTCCCTTCGGGTAGCGCCGGGTAGCATTCGGTCGCGAACTAGGACTAACCGGCTTTAACCGGCACGGAGGGAGAAGGCAAGGAAAATCAGGCACTTTTCACAGGTAGATGCTCTTGGACTGACCGGCTCTAACCGGGTTCGCAGGTCGTTTACACCGAGAGGGTCGGCGGTTCGAGTCCGTCACCGCAGTGCTTGCCCTGCTTCAAACCGCAACGTGCCGGAGACCGAGGGCTTCGCCGCGTTCGATTCTCGGCGTGAGCCGGGCGGCCCCTCATGCGTCCGGATGGAAATCCACGACCTTGTAGAGGGCATCGATCACATCCTTGCCGATGCGCTTCTCCATCTCCTTCCTTGCCGATGCGCTTCTCCATCTCCTTGTGCACGGGCAGCACCGCCTGCAGCCAGGATCTCCGCTCCTCGGGCGTGAGCGGGTAGACCTGCACCTTCCCGGTCTTCCGGATCGCCTCGAGCGACTCGTCGTTTTCCTGCTTGGCGATGGCGTTGAAATACTCCGACGCCTCGGCCATCGCCTTTTCGAGCGGCGGCCGTACGTCGGCGGGCAATCCTTCCCAGAACTTCTTGTTGGTGACCACGGCGTAGGAGAGATGGCCGTGGTGCGAGACCGCGATGTATTTGACCACTTCGTAGAACTTCTGCGTCCAGATGTTCGACGGCACGTTCTCCAGGCCGTCGACGACGCCGGTCTGCAGTGCCTGATAGACCTCGGAAAACGCCATCACCTGCGGGATGGCGCCCCAGGCCTTGGTCGTGGCGTTGAGGACCTTCGAGCCTTGGATGCGAAG
>WNGE01006731.1_pt1 | contig 14489 bp, 17 predicted proteins | sample 5400651 | NCBI WGS metagenome assembly WNGE01 (sample SAMN13153370, study PRJNA577476) | soil metagenome | isolation source: 60 cm soil or saprolite under grassland replicate 2 | place: USA:California | collected 2016-06-15 | reverse complement strand
CCCCGGGGCCCGTGGAACCCCGGCCACCCGGCCCGCCAGCCGGGCCACTGTCATACCCCGGCCCTAAAATCAAGATCCACTAACCGGCACGGCAGCCATCCCAGGGCAGCGACCGCTCACCGTGAATCATCGAGGCTAGCGATCCTAATGAGCGTCATGGGACCGCTGTAGCGATCTCGAAGCCATGACCCCTCATCCAAGATCGCGGCCAGTCACCGCAATTCAGGGCGATCGTTTCTGGAGCTGCGCCGACAGGACTGGAGCACCGCGTACAGGTGGCAGTTGTTGTAGATCAGCATCCCGCCGGCGCATAATCCTGGCACTGAAACCACCATGGCCAGCGCTGGAGAATTTTGATGAATGCCAATGCGCCCCCGTCCAAGCCACTCCGCCCGCGAGCAGTACGTGCCGCAACAGCTCGTAACTATGCATTACGAGTGTCACCTCAATACGTGTCGGATAGCTCGGCGGCAAGCTGGGACCCAGAAGTGGATAATATATGCGCAGCCATCGGCATCATCGGCATAACTCCTAACCGCTCGTACTCGGCGTTACGCGCAATTCGCTAAGCTCTTGGATAGAGTGCGCCGTCACCTTTGTAATTGGCATCGTGCTGGTTGACGATTGTGATGGCTACGCTCTGGGTGCCGGTTGACGAATCGGCTGCTGCGCGCATTCGCCGGACTGCTGGGAGGCCCGGCTCGGCGGGTTCGGCGAGCGGCCTGGGGAAACGGGCCGGGAGCGATCCCGGCACTGCGCCCCAGGCCGACTCGGCCCGAGTGCCTTTTCAGGCATCGCTTGGTCAGGGATGAATGTTTGTGAATTGTTCGGCGGTCACGCTTGTCCAGCTGATTAGCACGCCAGCCTCGCTGGTGCTGGCTTGGAGGGTAACGGTGCCGCCGCCGCCGAGTGCTACACCGACGTGGACAGCACGGTGACGCCGCCCCGGCAGGTGTGGCCGAAATCAGAGCTGAAGAAGCAGTTCGATTCCGTTTGCTCTCCGGTTCCCGTGGCGGCGGCGATGGGCCCCCCGTTGACGACCAGCTGGAGGCCGGCCGCGAAATCCCGGTCCTCGTCGGTGAAGGTGGCTTCGCCCGAAATCACGTAGTTGCCCGGTGGGAGAGTGAGGCTTTCGAAGACTTGCCCGCTGGTGTCGTTGAAGACGGTCCGGTCGCCGATGTTGGAAACCGCCCACATGTCGCTCGCCCCGGCTGGTCCTGCTGGACCGGTGTCGCCTTGCGGCCCCTGCGGGCCTGCCGGTCCTTGCGGGCCGGCCGGACCTTGTGGCTGACGCGGGAGGCCGAGGCAGGCGACGTCGGCGCGATGACGGAACTGGCGGGCTGTTGGCTGCGGACTCGCGGCTGACTGACGCGGAACGGTGGTATCGCGCCGCGGCCGAGGCCGGTGACACTGACGCGATTGGTCGGTTTGAGCCTGGTGATGGACGAGACAGGCAGGCGGGAGGATGCCGAGCCATGGATCCGCCGGGCGGCCGAGGCAGGCAATGCCGACGCGATGACGCTCCTCGCAGCGCTGCTCCTGGAGTGTGATCGCCGGGAGGAGGCGGAACAACTGCTGAGGCGGGCGGCCGAGGCCGGAAATCCCGGAGCGATGGTGACGCTCGGAGATCTTTCTGAGTTCAAGGAGCAGGCGGGGTGGCGCGCGCCACCCTGTATCGCTCGCGCGGGACTCGCCGCGACTGTGGTGGCGCCGGATCCGGTGCCGGGGGGTCACCACCCCGCCCAGCTTGGCCAGGTTTGGCGGTTAGGCACGTGCGCCCTCACCGAAAGACGCGAGCTGCTGAAGATAAAGATCGTGGCGCTGTTCGAGGCGAATGACGAAGAATACGGGTACCGGCGCATGCGCCAGGCCCTCATCCGGGGCGGCGAGCAGTGCTGCCCTGAGCTGGTCCGGCACCTCAGCTTCATCGTGTCCCCGCCCCGAGGCAGCCCGAGGCCATCGCGTCAGGCTCCGGGGAACATGCAGTCGGTCTTGATGCGGCCGTCCTCGTCCAGGATGAGGACTTCCAGACCGCCGCTGACCGCCTCGCCGCTGTCGGTGGACACTGTCTCCCAGGTGAACTTGACGACGTTGCGGAGGCGGACGGCGTCGTCCCGCGGCCGGAAAGTGTACTGCCCGGGGGCGATGAACCGCTCGTAACTTCGGGTCACCCGGGCCTCGAGGGCGCCATACCCGCGGGCTTCCAAAGTGGTGGAGTCAAAGCCCAGCGCCGCGGCGGCCTCCCGGATCTCCACGGGCGGCTGAAGGATATGGGCGCCGTCCTCCGCCCACAGGTGCTGGATGGCTTTGCGGCGTAGCGCGGCATCTGGCTCAGTCCACAAGGCGATGTAGCGGTCGGCTAGGTCCTGCGGGTTGATATTGGTCATGGCTTCTCCACAAGGCTGGTACCTTCGCGCCATTCCGGAGCTTGCAGGCGGGAACTGCGGCGCGGCAAACGCTGAAATAGAAGACACCATGTCAGGCACTGGATGAGGCGCTGCGATGACCTCTGAGACCAAGCGCTGAGGCATGTTCTTCTGCCGCATCAGGGCAGAAATTACCGTCGCCGCAGACCGCCAGCCAGGCAGAAGGACCGGCAGAAGACCGGCAGTTTCACCCAGCTCCCCTCGCCCGGCCATCAAGCCAGCGGATTGCCGCGCCCGGGATCACCCCGGGCTTCGGTGGCCGGGCGGGCAGGCGAGCATGAGCGTTTCGGCCAGCGAGCCGACCGCGTTTGCCTGCCCTCCCCGGCTCGGTGAACGGGAAGACATCCGCCTTGTGGCCGTGGCGAAGATGGCCGCGGCCCGTGTCACGATCTCCACATCTTCGCGGAGCTTGCGGTTCACCCCGGCGCAGCCCTGCCAGCTCCCGTCGGTCAGCGCTGGCCAGGCCGCCGCCATCGCCGGTCCCGGCGTCCCGCGCGGCCACGTCGAGCCATGCCTGGACTGCCGTCGCCGCCGGGTCGCAATCCTTCGTCACCTGGCCGGCCGGCCCGTCTGCGCGCTGGGTGCTCAATGATCTCGGCCTTGTCCTCCCGCTGCGCAGACGCGCACCTAGGTGCGTCCCACCGCTCCGTTACGACAACGAGTACGGGTCTTTTCCCTCGATGAGCCTGGCGGCAAGCGAGGTGAGCCATGATCTGGCGGCCAGGTGCAGGCCGGGGCCAAAAGTCACCCGTGCCACGCCCAGCGAGGCCAGTTGACCAAACGATGGCCCCTGGGGGCGAAACGCGATGTTCACCGGCGCGTCAACTGCACTGACGAACCGGTCGATGTCCGCAGGATCGGCAAGCCCCAGCGGATACACACAATCCGCCCCCGCCTGGCGGTACTGCCGCGCCCGCCGCACCGCCTCGGCCAGCCGCTCGCCGGGCTCACCCAATGCTCGAAAATGCACATCGACGCGGGCGTTCAGGACGATCGAGACGCCAGCCGCATCCGCTGCTGCTCGCACCGCAACTAGCCACACCGCCTGCTCGCCGCAGTCAGCCAACTGCCCAGTCTGCGGATCGGAGTCTTCCAGGTTGCAGCCGACCGCGCCCGCGTCCAGGAGTCTGGCGATGAGCTCGTCGGCAGGCAGCCGGTAGCCACGCTCCACGTCGGCGGTGGCCGGAATCTGGACTGCCCGCGTGACCCGTTCGATGGCGGCGAACATGTCGTCACGTGGGAGGTACTCTCCATCCTCGTACCCGAGTGAGTTGGCGATCGCGCCGCTGGAGGTGGCGATCGCAGCGAAGCCGGCCTCGGCGAACACCTGCGCACTGGTCGCGTCCCAGGCGTTGGGCAAGACGACCGGTCGGCCCGGCACGTGTAGCGACCGAAGCAGCGCTGCTTTCTCAACAAGCTCCCGCGAGTCTCGCATCATCAGTCCTTGCTGCCGCAACGATCAGGCGGCCCGGGCGTAGATGAAGCCTAACAGCGTGGCGTGTGCTCTGCCCGGGCGCCGGCCCGTCGTGGCCTGCAGCACCGGAGCGCCCTCCATTCCTTGATCCATTCCATTGGGTGACGGCGCGGCACCTTATCGCAGCAGCGCCAGCACCTCCAGTTCGCGGCCGCTCTTGGGCACCATCAGCCCGGGCGGGACGGCCACACCAGCCCGGTCGACCGCGTCCAACAGCCGTCCCAGGTAGCCAGGCGGCACCGGGGCGACGGCCCTGGCCCGCCCCCCGGCCGGTGCCGTGGCGAGCCTGCCAAGCAGGGACGGCCATCGGCGCGCCTTCGTCGACGAACACCCGCAGGTAACCCTCGGGCGCGGCAAGGGCGAGCGCCTCGGCCAGGGCGGCCCGCGTGCCAGCTTGGTCGCCCACCTCGTCCAAGACCAGCGCCTGCAGCGCCCGCACTACGATCACGCTGCCCGTCCGTCCCTGGGCCACGGCCAGGTCGTGCAGCCGCGCCAGCAGCCCCCAGCGCGCCGTCGGTGGCGTGTTCGGCCAGCAGCACGCGGGCCAGCACCAGATACTCGGCCTCCCGCGGTAGCTGGGCCGGTCGCCGGGCCGCGCCGCCTGGCCCAGTGCGCGGCTTCGGCGACCGCGCCGCGGGCCAGGGCCAGCCTGGCCCGCAGCGCCGGCACCGGGTTGAACAGGGCGGCCACGGCGGGGCTCACCTGGACCCGCTCGGCCTCCGCGATCGCCTCCGGGCGCCGGCCCGGTCGCCCCGGGCCTGCCGGATCCAGGCCAGCATGGCCAGACCGGCCACCAGTGGTTGGGGGTGCCATGAACCGGCCCAGGAACTCCATGCCTTTCGCCCGGTTCTTGTCGGTGTGCGCGCAGAAGATGTAGAGCCTCCCCTCGTCTCCGGGTCCGAGCGCGCTCGGCGATGTCCTCCCGCAGGCCGTGCATCTCCGGCGCACCTTGGGGGTGGTCGCGGCGAGGGCCAGGCGCCGCGCGAGTGCCGGCCGGATCAGGGGAATTCCTGCGCCACGAAGCCGCCGATCGTGAAGCCGGGCAGGTAGATTTCGGAGAGGTCGGGCGCGGTGAGGAAGGCGATCATCGGTGGAAATCTGGCAGCTCGACCGGATCGAAGCGATCCGCGGTCCGGTCGACGAGCCCTTGCCTCGCACATTGCACGAGGGCCTGCTGATCGGGCTGCTGGAGGCCGGTGCCGTCGAGGCGCGGTATCGGCATTCGACACACAAGCTGCGGAAGGGGACGCTCATCCTCGGCCAGCCGGGCGAGGTGGTGTCGTTCGAGCCGATCAGAGGCAGCCAACCGGTGCGGATTTGCGTCCAGTGTCCGCCGGACGCGCTGCAGGACCTCGCCGACGATGTGCACGGCCGGCGCACCGGTACCCCATCGATCGGCGAGCTCATCACCCCCGATCCGCGGCTCGTCGGACTGTTCCGCGCGTTCCACCGAACGCTGATAGCGCCGAGCTCCCCGCTGGAGAGCACCTCCCGGGCACACGACATGCTGGAACGAATCGTCCGCGTCCACACCAAGCCGAGCAGCATCGAGCGGTCGCACCGGTCGCAGCGCGCGCTGGTCCGGCGGGTCCGCGCGTACCTGGACGAGAACGCCGCCACCAACATCAGCCTGACCGACCTTGCTCAGATGGCGAACGCCAGCGCCTACTACCTCAATCGCGTCTTTCGCGCCGAGGTCGGTATCCCGCCGCACGCCTACCAGACGCAGGTACGCATCGAGCGCGCCAGGGAGCTGCTCGCCCGGGGGATGCCGGTCCATCGGGTCGCGGCCGCGCTCGGGTTCTACGACCAGAGTCATTTCACCAACCAGTTCAAGCGGCTGTTGGGTTACACGCCGAGCACGTACCGAGAGCGCAAGATTCTCCAAGCGTAAGCCACCTCACTGCGCCTAGCGTGGAACCGTGCTGCTGGAGAACAAGAACGCTGTCATCTATGGAGCGGCCGGATCGGTCGGCTCCACCGTCGCTCGCGCCTTTGCCCGCGAAGGCGCCAAGGTCTACCTCACCGCCCGCGACGTCGGCGCGCTCGAAGACCTCGCCAAGGAGCTCGGCAACGCCGACACGGCTCAGGTCGACGCGAGTGCTGAAGAAGACGTCGAGCGTCACCTCGCGTCGATCCAGGGAACGGTCGACGTGTCGTTCAACGCGATCGGGATTCCGCAACGGGGCATCCAGGGCATCCCGCTCACCGAGCTCTCGGTCGAGGCCTTCATGAAGCCGAGTGAGACGTACCTACGGGCCCACTTCGTGACCGTCCGCGCGGCCGCGCGGCGCATGATTACGCAGCGGTCCGGCGTGATCCTCGCGCACACGCCCGAGCCCGCCCGGATGGGTGCGACCCTGGTCGGCGGTATGGGGCCGATGTGGGCGGCGCTCGAGGGCCTGAACCGTGGCCTGTCGGCCGAGGTCGCGCCGCACGGCGTCCGTGCTGTCGTACTGCGGACGACCGGGATGCCCGAGACACCGACGATCGACGTGGTGTTCAGCGTGCATGCAGAAGGCGAGGGGGTCACTCGTGAGCAGTTCGAGGCGATGGCCGCGAGCTTCACGCATCGGCGGCGCGCAACCTCGTTGGCGGAACTCGCAGATGTTGCCGCCTTCGTGGCCTCGGATCGCGCGGCCGCAATGACCGGAACCGTCGCCAACCTGACCGGCGGGATCATCGTCGACTGATTCGACGCCTGCGGCGCAGGCTGCACGTGACGGTAAAGGAGCAATGAATGGATCCTTTCCGCATTGAAATCCCGCAGGCCGATCTGGACGACCTGCACCGTCGGCTCGACCGCACCCGCTGGCCCGATGAGCTGCCCGGCGCCGGCTGGAGCCGGGGCGTGCCGCTCGGCTACCTCAAGGAGCTGGCCGAGTACTGGCGGGCGAGCTATGACTGGCGCGCGGCCGAGGCGCGGTTGAACCAGTTTCCCCAGTTCACCACCGTGATCGACGGCGTGAGGGTGCACCTGCTGCACGTGCGCTCGGCCGAGCCGCGGGCGCTGCCGCTGCTGCTCACCCACGGCTGGCCCGGGTCGGTGGCGGAATTCTGGGACGTGATCGGGCCGCTGACCGACCCTGGCGCGCACGGCGGCGACCCTGCCGACGCGTTTCACCTGGTCATCCCGTCCATTCCCGGGTACGGGTTCTCCCGCCCCACCGGGCAGCCCGGCTGGGACTTCGCCCGGATCGCCGGCGCCTGGGCGGAGCTGATGCGCCGCCTGGGCTACGACCGCTACGCCGCCCAGGGCGGGGACTTTGGCGCCTTGATCTCCCTCACCCTCGCCGGGATGCATCCCGAGCGCGTCGCCGGGGTGCACGTGAACTTCCTCCTCACCCCTCCCCCCGGCGACCCCGCGCAGCTGGCCGGGCTGAGCGAGTCCGAGCAGGCGCGGCTGGGCCGGATGTCCCAGTTCGCCGCTGACCTGTCCGGCTACATGAAGGTGCAGTCGACCCGGCCGCAGACGCTGGCCTACGGCCTGACCGACTCCCCGGCCGGCCAGCTCGCCTGGGTCGTCGAAAAATTCCGGGAGTGGACCGACTCAGCGGGGGTCCCCGAGGACGCGGTCGACCGCGACCAGCTGCTCACCAACGTCATGCTCTACTGGCTGACCGCCACCGCCGGATCCTCGGCGCAGCTGTACGTGGAGACCGCCGCGCTGCTCCCGACCGCCGCAGTGCCGCCGCCTGCGCCGCCGCCGCTGCCCGTGCCGCTGGGGGTGGCCGTCTTCCCGCACGACATTGCCCTGCCCATCCGGCGCTTCGCCGACCGAAGCTACCCAAACATCGTGCAGTGGACCGAGTTCGACCGGGGCGGGCACTTCGCCGCCATGGAGGAGCCCGATTTGCTCGTGGGCGACCTGCGAGCCTTCGCCCGCGCCTTGAAGGGATTGGGACGAGGCGGAAGCTGAGTGCGAAATTCGCGGTCTTTGCCCACTGGTTTGGCGGCACGGCCGCGTGCAGCCCACCGGGCCCGCCAGGAAGGACGGCAGCCCAACTATGGCCCCCTGCTGGCCGGCGCTGGCCGGGCCGCCACGGCCTTGGATCGCTGGGTCGTGGACGAGACGTCTGCGAAAGACGCCAGCCGGCGGCGCGCCGCATGGTCGGCCAGGGCTCGGGCGTGATCTTGACGCTCACCTCGGCGCCTGGCTCGAATGGCGATCCCGCTCATGGGCGGGATGGCGCCGGCCTGGGGGCCGGTCGAGGCTATGTCCCGGAGCCTGGCGGCGGAGCTGGGACCACGGGGCATCCGGGTGGTCTGCCTGCGGCCGAACGCCATGCCGGAGACGGCCACGATCACCGAGGTCTTCGGGCTTCACGGCAAGGGCGCCGGCGCGACCCGCGAGCAGTTCCAGGCGCTCATGGAGGGCCAGACGCTGCTGCGACGGCTCCAGACGCTGACCGAAGTGGCCGACGTAGCGGCCTTCATCGCCTCAGAGCACGCCAGCGCGATGACTGGGACCGTCGCCAACCCCAAGCGGCGGCCTGGTTGTCGACTAGCCGAGTGATTCCGAAGAAGAGCACACCAGACCAGACAAGGAGAGCACAGCATGCCGATTGCATACCTCGACGTCCCTCCCGGGATTTCGGCCGACGCGAAAAAGACGCTGGTGGGGGAAATCTTCACCGCGCTCGATCAGGCCTACCGCGTCCCCGACACACGCATCTTCATCCGCGAATGGCCGCCCGAGAACGTGAGCCAGGACGGGCGCCTGGACGCTGCGCCGCCCCGGCCGGTGCTGTTTCTGGAGGTCCCGCCGGGCATCACCGTCGGTGAGAAACGCGCCATGGGCAAGCGGATCAGCGCCGCGGTGACCGCCGCCTACCACCTGGCCGACGTGCTGATCTTCCTGCGCGAGTACCCGCTGGACATGGTGATCCAAGACGGTGGGCTGCAGTCGGAGAACCCAGTGATCCTCCAGGCCATGGAACAGGCAACGGCAAGCCGCAGAACGGACGCAACCGCAGGCCCGGCGACCTGATTTCACGGCCACGAGTATCAACCCTGGTTCCATGCCCGTGGGGCGGGAACTCAGACACGGCCGTCAGCGTAGGTTGGCCACCGCGCGGCCCTGCACCACCTGACGCGCGTTCCTGCAACGGCCAGCCGCCGGGATCGTCGTCTGCGACTCCTAGCTAGGCGAGATCCGTTGGAGGGCCAGGCGACCGGCTGGCCGGGTGGCGCAGATCGTCTAAGCCCGGATCGGGACACCTCCAGACGAGTTCAGATCCCATGGAGTGCCAAGCGGTCGCACGGTAAGCACAAGGACGGAGCACTCGGGCGCATCCTGGTCCTGATTCCCTATCAAATGATGGGAAAGGCCGCACGGCGATCGTCAGCCAGGCCGGGAGGACGTGAGTGAGTATTCCAGTTCGTGCATACGTACGTACGGATGAAGTACTCATTTCGGCGGAGTCGGACGTTGGCGGCAGGCCCTGCGGGGCGCAGATCATCCCGTTCGGCGCGGCGCGACGGCGTCCCCGCCGGACAGGGGCAGGCGTGCATATCGGCGGCACTGCGCGCTATTTCCGACGATGAACGCCGATCACGGAGAGTGATACCTGACTTGTGACACATTCGGCGGTCCGGAGCGATGGCGGCTCGCTGACCTGGGCTTTCGCGGTTGGTCGTGAGTGAGTTTGCGCACTAAGCCCGGACCGTAGTGTGGCCGGGCGTCCCCGTACGCGGGTCAACTTTGCCGCGGTCCTGGGTCCGCGTCCACCGTGGCCGCAAGGGCGAGCGCCGCTCCATGTCCGAGGCCGACTACGCCCGGCGGCCTGCGCTGTCGATCGGGCTCGTGGCCGTCCGTGTAGGGGTAGACGGCCGGTGTGAGACCGGCGCGGCCGGGGAGGAGAGGAGCGTTATGTCTGAACCGAAGATTCTGCTGAGTGGCCTGGGGATTCCTGAGTCGCCGCGGTGGCATGAGGGGAGGCTGTGGTTTTGCAACTGGATCGACCGGCAGGTCATGGCGGTTGACATGGACGGCAGGGCGGAGGTCATGCTCACCCGCGACCCGGCCAGCCAGTCGATGGGGTATTCCATCGACTGGCTGCCCGACGGCAGGCTGCTGACGACCGGCGACAAGGTCCGGCGCCAGGAGCCCGACGGGTCGATGGCCGTCCACGCCGAGCAGCGGGCGAACGAGATCGTCGTGGACGCGCGCGGCAACGCCTACGTCAACGGCGCGGACTTCGACTTCGTCGCCGGTGCGCCGCCCAAGCCGGGCTACATCAAGCTCGTCACGCCGGACGGGCAACTGCGCCAGGTCGCCGACGACATCCAGTTCCCCAACGGCATGGTCATCACCCCGGACGGCCGGACGCTGATCATCTCCGAGTCGTTCGCGGGCCGGCTTACCGCGTTCGACATCGACGGCGACGGCGGGCTGTCGGGGCGGCGGGTGTTCGCCGAGGATCTTGGGCCGGACGGCATCTGCATGGATGCCGAAGGCGCGGTGTGGGTGTCCACGGGCGGGTTCTCGGTCGCCCGCGTCGCCGAGGGCGGCACGGTCCTGCAACGCGTCGAACTCGATGGGTACCGCGCGCCGTTCGCGCTGATGCTCGCGGCCCGGACCGGCGGACCCTGTTCATCTGCACCGCCGAGTGGCACAAGGCCGACGGCGCCCCCGCCAACCTCGAACGGCTAGCCACGGGGCCGCGCACCGGCGAGATCCTCGCCCTCCCGGTCGAGGTGCCCGGCACCGGCCGGCCGTGACAGCAAACCGGGCAGCTACATGTAATCCCCTGCTGACCACCTGCGCCAGGCCCTTGACCGCATCCGTCCGCGTTCAGGTGCGCACTAACACTAACTTGTCATAAGTCAGGGCAACGCCGTCAACCTCGCCCGCTACCGCCAAGACCACCCGGCCTGCTACCCGCTGGCCACGCAGGCGCCATCCCAGCGATGCGAGTAGACCCGCCAGAACATGGCAGGCGTGATCCTCTCGAAGATGTCAGGGGTGATCGCCTCGAGTCTTGGCGCGGGCCGCACGGCCCCCTGCCGACTCCTGGTTCCGTAGCATGGCCAGGGCCCTCTCGATCAGCCGTATGCGCGTCTCGGCCTTCTTCGCGCTCGCGATAGCGCGCACGTGCTCCCGCTTGCGGCTGTAGGACAGGCGGTCGTAGGCGGTGCGGGCGACCGGATCGGCGTCCAGGGCGCGGGCGAAGTCCGCGGGCTCGACCACAACACGGGGCTCGGCATCAAATTCCACCTCGACCTCGACCTCGTCGCCGGTCACGACACCGGCGGCTTGCCGGTTGGCGTTGCTCAGGCCGAGCAGGTAGCGGCCCCGCATGATGGCCACCCTGCTCTTCCATGAATGCCCGTTGATCGCGATGGTCACCGCCGGCCGCTGGCCTCCACCGAGCGCCTCCACAACCTCTGGAGGAACTTCCAAGCCCCTCATGGGCTCCGGAGGCTCGACGTAGGATCCAAACTTCATAATCTGCTCCTGCCAACTTGTGTCAGCTCGCCGTGCAGTTGCGCTGCGCCGCCCGGCACAGAGCGGTGCGGCGTCCCACGCGAAACCGTCCGGGTCGGTGAAGGGCCCGGCATCGCTGCCAAGCATGAGCCGGTGCGATCCGGTGCCGTCGGGAGAGACGCCGGCGTCCATGGCGAGGGCACGGCGCCCGTAGAGCGCCAACTTGACGGGACTCGACGGAGTGGCGGACTCGACGCACTTGCAGCCAAAGCTCGTCGCCACGGCGAGGCGGCGGTCAACGTAGCACCGCTTGCTCGCTACTCCGCGTAGGGCTGGTCCTTTCCCTGGGCGCTGTAGCCGATGTTCCAGATGTAGCCGTCCGGGTCCGCGAACGAACCGCCGTACCCGCCCCACTGCTGGGTGGCGGCGGGCTTGAGGATCGTGGCGCCGGCCTTCTCGGCGTCCGCGATGATCTCGTCGACCCGCGCCTCGCTGCGGACTACGTAGGTCAGGACCATCCCGCTGAAGCCGCTACCCTCCGGGCTCGTGCCCACCTCGGCGGCCAGGCCGTCCCGGCCGTAGAAGCCGACGAGCGAGCCGCCGTGCGGCTCGAAGAACACCGAGACGCCGTAGTCCCGCTGGACCTGCCAGCCGAGACCCTCCGTGTAGAACCGCTTGGACCGGTCCATGTCCTGGACGCCGAGGAGAATCGAGCTCACGTGCGCTTTCATGCCTTGTCTCCTTTGGTGCTTGGTAGTGATGCACATGACCGTCACGCTACGTGCGGCTCGGTGACCCGTGCTTCTCGATTCCTGATCGGTTGGTGACTCGTTTCGCTGCTTCCCGCCCGCCGCGCGGTCCAGGCGCTGCGGAGCTTGCAGACCCGGTTCCTTCCATCACGCACGACGGACGGGGTCGTCCGGCTGCCCGACCGGCGAGGCGGCGATCGTAGCTGGCCTATCGACGAAGCGGTCGCTCTTTACCTGCAGCTCCTGCGCAACGCGAACCACGGTTTCACGCAAACGAACGCCGGGACCAGATCCTGCTTATGGCACACGACGGGAACATCCCTGGCGAGATCGCCTTCCTGCCGTACCTCTACTGGCTGGACACACTCGCGCACCCCGAGCACTTCCGGAACCGATTGCGCCCTCGCCCGCGCAGGTACGCGTGAGCTGAAAGCCATTCAGGCACGCATCCGCCAGCACTTCGGGGATCACCGCTCGCGTTCGTCCAGTGGATCGACGCGACGCTCCAGAGCGCCCGCGGGTGCGCGTGCGACCCGCCAGCCCGCCGAGACCGCTCACAGCGGCGGCGCCAGATCATGTGTTCTCTCCTCCGCCCGGTCCGGCGGTCATGGGCGGAGGAGGCCAGTGAAGCTGTCTGCGCTGGCCACGGCCAAATCAAAGCATGCGGTGGTACCCCCGACACGGGTACGTAGGGCACGTGACCAGGTCTGGCGGGGTGGGAAAGGAGCGGTCGGAGCGGAGACAATGTGGGTGTTTGTTTTGGGTGAGTAAATGGTTTGGGTAAAAGCGAGAGAGGAAATGCGACCCGCGGCGAATGACGCCGGAGGCCTGGCCATTGTGGCGTGTGGACAGGTCGGCTTGTCGCTTAGCGAGTTGGCCTCGATGAATAGCGGCATGCGCGTGATAGGGCAGGTGGGCTAGCATTCTGGAATGCCGTCTAAATGGGGGGCGGCGCCCATTTGCATATCAGTGCGAAATGGGCGACAATGGAATTACCGAGGCGCAGCGCAGGAGGGCGCGCGTCGCGAGCGATCGGAGAGCGATCGTGTCTGATTGCACTACCCGCCGGGCCATTCGAGACGGCAGCATCTACGATTCCGTGACGCGAGAGGACATGTCGCGCGTCACTGCCGGCGACTGGCGGGAAATCCGCACCAAGGCGCGTAAATACTGCCGCACGGCCGATGCTGCCCGTAGCCGCAAGCGGATGGACGGCAGCGCCACCGTGGTCCGCAACGGCGCCGCTCCGTATGGCACCGACGATGTGTCGGATGACGTGACCCAGGATGCGGTGCTGATCTTCGCGCGCCGCCTGTCGGAGATCATGGCGGAGTGCGAGCCGGCGGCGGTGTGGGTCGCCACGCGTGAGCCGACGTCGTGGCTGTATGTCCGCAGGGACGGCGAGACGATCACCGTTGACCGGGACAAGCTGTATTACTGGGCGGTCCGTGATGCGGCCAGCCGCAATGGGTGCCGCGTGGACGTCAAGCCGGACGAGACCGAAGCGACGCCGGGCGCCCAGCTCATGCGCGGCCTGCCGCATGCCGACCACGTCCCGCCCGCGACCGCTGCCGCCTACGTGGCAGGCCGCAGCGGGGAGATCTTCCGCTCCGCGTGGGCGGACGGCAGCGAATACCCCACCCTTGGCCGGATCCTGCGCTACGCCAGCCAAGCCGATGATCTCGGCCGGGCGGGTGTGCTGGCCAAGGCCGCGCAAGCCACCTACGGCGGGCCGCGCTGCTCGTCGTCGAAGGTGCAACGCACGCGCGACGCCGCCCGGCGCGAATGGCGGGAGCTGTCGGCCCGCCTCGACGAGGTCCGCGACGAACTGATTCACCACGCCGCCCGGGCACGCGCAACCGCGTAGCCCGCGAACCGCTTCGCCCGAACCGTTTTGGCCGGTACTGCCGCCGGTCAGAACGGTTTTTCAATGCCCGGAGAAATCTTGAAAAAGAAGCGCCTCATGATCGGTATTTGAAGGGTTCCCGGGCCCGTATCTATATGAAGGGCAATTAAGCGAGACCAGGCGGGCGCGGGCACAAGCACGAAATTCGGCAGTATCCGGGAGTGAGGCGAATGGCAAAGGTATCGATACGGCATGACGTCGGTGGTCCGGCGGGCACGCTCGCCAAACGTGAGCCGTTCAATTCCCACGGTGCCATGACGGCAATTCCCCGCGCTCCGTCATTCACCGGGAGGCTGCCCGCTGAATGGGCCAGCCAGTACCGGGACGACAACCAGTCACCAGGGATCGTCTACACCGTGCGCTCCTACGCCACGCCGATCGCGTGGGCGTTGGCCAGCGGCGAGATCACCATCCCTGAGGTGAGCTACTCCATCACCACCACGCGCCACCAGAACCTCTGCCGCGCGTGGCTCACATAAATGCCCCGCCGCCAGGCCGCCGGCCC
>WNGE01005380.1_pt1 | contig 14490 bp, 12 predicted proteins | sample 5400651 | NCBI WGS metagenome assembly WNGE01 (sample SAMN13153370, study PRJNA577476) | soil metagenome | isolation source: 60 cm soil or saprolite under grassland replicate 2 | place: USA:California | collected 2016-06-15 | reverse complement strand
CCCAATCTGTCTGATATCATGTGTGTACCTTCTGGGAAAAATGGTAATTGCAGTTGCATGCTTAAAATTGTTGCATTTTTATTTTGCGAACATAATTAAGATTTCTTTGTTTTGACTGCATAAGGTCAGGAGTTCTGAAGTATGAATCAGTCAGGTCGCGATCAGATAATAAAACCACCTGTAATACACAAAAAAAATTAGCTCTCGAAAAGTATAAAAGCAGATTGTAATGATGATAATTTTATGAAAAATAACACCAACACACTCGCAAGAAATTAATCAGAAAAAAAATCGATGAATGCATGCTGTATTTCATCAGTCGCTTCTTCCATTAAAAAATGACTTGACTTAACTTCATGGCCTTTTACATGTTCAGCCCAGTTTTTCCAAATAGTTAATGTTGCGTCGCACTCTTATACTGTTGAAACTCTAGTGAACATTTTAAACAATATAAAACTTCTATCATGCTCAAAAATTATTTCAAAATCGCGTGGAGAAATTTATTCCGCAATAAAGGTTTTTCTCTAACCAATATTTTAGGTCTTATTATTGGTATTACCTGCACCATACTTATTTTTTTATGGGTGCAGGATGAATTAACGTATGACAAGTTTCACGCTAACTACAAAAATATTTACCAGGTAATAGCCAATCGTGATTTTAATAACCAGGTTTTTACCGATAGAAACATGGTTTTGCCGCTTGCCAAATCACTTGAAAGCGGGTATCCGCAAATAAAGAATGCTGCTGTTATAACGTATAATGAACCGCATGTACTTGCATATGAGGATACCAAACTTAAGAGAAGTGGTTATACAGTTAGTGAACATTATTTTAACATATTTACCTGGAAGTTCATTAAAGGCAATGCAGCAACACCTATCAGTGATCCATCTTCTATTGTGTTAACACAATCTGCGGCAAAAGCCCTGTTTGGAGATGCCGATCCAATAAATAAAGTAGTAAAAATAGATAATGATTATAGCCTTAAAGTTACCGCCATACTCGCCGATGTGCCGGGTAATTCAACTTTTCAGTTTGATTTTATTAAGCCATTTGATTATTCTCTTCCTTATATAAAACAGGCCATGAATGAATGGACAAATTCTTCATGGAATGTATTTGTGCAAACGGTTCCGGGTGCAGATATTAAATTGTTGGATAAAAACATCAATGCTGTAAAAAAGCAGCATGATCCGAATGATAAAGTAAGTACATACTTTGCTTTCCCGATGAGCAAATGGAGACTCTACAGTGATTTTAAAGACGGAAAGAATATAGGTGGTATGATAGAATATGTAAGGCTCTTCACCATCATAGCGCTGATCATATTGCTGATTGCCTGCGTTAATTTCATGAACCTTTCTACGGCACGTTCAGAAAAAAGAGCAAAAGAAGTTGGTGTAAGAAAAACTTTGGGCTCTGATAAAAAGCAACTGATACTGCAGTTCTTTTTTGAATCAACGATACTTGCATTCATTGCTTTTGCTTTCTCCGTCATCGCCGTTTATTTGTTATTATCTGCTTTCAATACTTTAGTGGATAAACATTTGTCTTTAGATCTCAGTCAACCACTTTTCTGGCTGGGAGCACTTGCAATTATTGCATTTACAGGTGTTGTAGCCGGCAGTTATCCGGCATTATATCTTTCCTCATTTAATCCTGTAAGAGTGTTGAAAGGAACATTTCTTCCTGGAAAAAAAGCGGTGTTGCCGAGACGCATTTTGGTAGTAGCACAATTTGTTATTTCTATTTTACTTATTTCAGCAACGATTATTGTTTATCAACAAATACAATATGTTAAGAACCGGGATATGGGCTATAATCCCGATAACCTTATCATGTTACCATCTTCGCCGGATACAGAAAAAAACTTTGCCGTAATAAAGCAAGAATTATTGAACACAGGAATGATTAATGCTGTTACAAAAACTGGATCTCCTATTACTCAAATCCAGTGGAGGTCTTTCGCTCCCGAGTGGGTAGGAAAGCCGGCAGATGCCAATATTATTGTTTCGGCCCTTACTACCGATGTCGGCTTTACAAAAACAATGGGTATTAAAATACTGGAAGGAAAAGATTTTTCAGGCACGCCTTCAGATTCTTCTGCTATGTTGTTAAACAAAGCCGCAGTTGAAACAATGGGTTTAAAAAATCCGGTTGGCATGCAGATGAAATTTGGCGCCAGGAATTACATTGTCATAGGCATAACGGATAATGTAGTAATAGAATCGCCCTATAAACCTGTAGAGCCGCTGTTGATGCTTTATAATCCAAATTTTTCAGCACGTATACATGTGCGATTAAATAAAAGTGTACAGCCACAAAAAGCGTTGCAAGCGATGGAAATGATATTTAAAAAATATAATCCTGCTTTTCCGTTTGAATACCAGTTTGTAGACCAGGAATTTGGCAAGAAATTTTTAACCGAAGAACTCATCAGCAAGATCACAAATATTTTTGCAGGGCTCGCCATTTTTATTTGCTGTATTGGTCTTGCCGGTCTTGCATCTTTTACTATTGAAAAACGCATTCGTGAAATAGGTATAAGAAAAGTTTTAGGTGCTACTGTGCAACAATTGCTAATGCTTATCTCAAAAGAATTTTTAAAACTCGTATTAATAGCATTCATCATTGCAGTTCCGCTAACATGGTGGCTGATGAATAACTGGCTCGAAAAATATACTTTCCGCATCAACATAAGTATATGGCTGTTTGGCGCAGTGGGTGTTGTTGTGTTGTTGCTGACACTGGTAGTGGTAAGTTTAAATACAATGAGAGCAGCGATAGCAAATCCGGTGAAGAGTTTGAGAACGGAATAGCGAGTAGCGAATGGTTAATCGGGAATCGGAAATAAAAAATCATTAAATCATTTAATCAAATAAATCAAAGTTCAGACCATGATAAAAAATTATTTCAAAATCGCCTGGAGGAACCTTTTAAAAAACAAGTCATACACCATTATTTTTTTTATTGCCATTAATTCAATACTTCTAATTCATTGTTCGAATCCGAATAAGCCCATTAAACTTGAAAACAATATTTCCACAAAAAATATAATTCTCAAAAAGGTTGATTCAAAAAAAGTAGATGATTTTGTACATGAGAAAATGAAAAAAGCTAACATACCCGGTATCTCGATAGCTGTCGTGCATAGAGGAAATATTATCTATAAAAAATGCTATGGTTTGGCTAATTTAGAACATTCGATACCCGTTATATCTCAAAGTCCTTTCAAAATAGCTTCACTTACCAAACCAATCACTGCAATAGCCATTATGCAGTTGGTTGAAAAAGGTGAAGTTTCACTCGATGAAAATGTAAGTTATTATCTTGATTACTTACCAAAAGAATGAAATACAATCACGGTTAGACAATTATTAAGCCACACTTCAGGTTTAGCGGATTATTTTCAAGCACCCGATTGGTCATGGAAAAATTCATGGCGCTTAGATTTAAGCCATGATGAGTTTATCAAAATGTGTGGAAAATCACCAATGATATTTAAGCCTGGTGAAAAAATGCAATATTGTAATACCGGTTATTATTTATTAGGGATGTTGATTGAAAAACAAAGCGGTAAAAGCTATGAAAATTATTTAAACGAATATATATTTAGTCCAATAGGAATGTCAAATTCAAGACTTGATCATGCATACACAGTTATTCCTAATCGAGTAAGTGGATATACTTTGGAAAAAGGAGAAATGAGAAACGCCGAATTTACCAGCGATACATGGGCTTATTCTGAAGGTGGAGTAATCACCACTGCAGAAGATTTAGCGAAACTAGATAGTTCTCTTTATACTGAAAAGCTATTAAAGAAATCTAGTATAGAACAAATGTGGACACCCTCCAAACTTAGTAACGGTAGCTATGGAATAATAGGAGACAATGGAGCTGGGAAACCCAACTATTATGGATTAGGTTGGTTTATCAGTGATTATAAAAATCATAAACTCGTTCTCGCGGGGGGTGATAAGCCGGGATATACTTGTACTTTTTTTCGATTTATAGATGATGACCTTACAGTAATAATTTTATCAAATCTTTCTTCAAGTCCTCTTTATAGTATTGCTGGCGAAATTGCTGAAATGTATTTAACCAAATAGTATTTATATTAAAATGAAATTCGAAAAATCAAATCCGATACTCTATTCCACCGCATTGATGAACCCTGGTAGAGCACATGCCTCTTTATCATAAAGCCTTCACGACTTAAGCGCCTAATTCTATAATTTCTTTTTCATTTTATAAGTTTTAATGTATAAAATTGTTTTCGGTTTTGTAGAGAACAAAGCTATAATGATTAAGCACCATGAATTTTACAAATGATGTGAACAGAAGAAGGATTGCTGTGAACCGAATAAAAAGTGATTCAGACTTTTTAGGTCGGTTGGCGGAAACCAATTTCCATCTATTGAGCAATTCATCCGCTATATTACCTATGTTAATACAACCAACTCCACTGTGATAAAAATATAGAACCGAATCGTTTACAAACCTTTTTTATTAGATTAATGTTGAGGGAAGGATACCGAAAATATTACGCATACTCACTATTTATAATGGGCTCAAATACTTTTAATAAGGCAATTAAGTGTTCAAACGAATTACCATCCTCGCTATAATATAGAATCATTTCTTCAATAGTATTAAATAAAAGCAGAAACCTATCGATTTCTGCTTCTTTTTGTGGAGGATACCGGGATCGAACCGGTCACCTTTAGCGTGCCACGCTAACGCTCTAGCCAGATGAGCTAATCCCCCTTTGTGAAAGAGTAAATATCAAAATCCATTAAAGAGAAACAAAGCTCAGTTTTAAACGAGTTTTAAAAAAATATTTTTCAACATTTTTATTCTTCTAACTATTTCATTTGCATGCCATGCAAACGCTCCAGCGAGCTGAGCTAGTTCCCCATTCATTTATTCCATTTAGAGGCGCAAAAACAATGTTCGCAGGCATTATTGCAATACAAGGTTTGAAGTTGTTTCCCTTTCGGATTTTTGATTCAAACGTCTTGTTTTTTATTTTAACGAAGAGCAGTTACAGGATACTTTAGATTTTCATAATGCATCAAATCTATCTTAACCGTGCCTACAGCAATTGGGCTTTCAACACGAACAGGAATATGGTTTGGATCATCCGTTACCCATATAGTCATTTTTTCGCCCCCATCAAAAATGTTTCCTTTCAGTAATAATGGCTTTAATTTGATAACGTTGAATTTGCCATATTTTGTTTTAATAGTTTCCTTGCCCATGTAATGGATGTACATGTTGTAAACCTGGTTATCAAGAAACATGCTGAAAGAAATTTTATCTCCGGCACTATATTGATTGTAATTGATGTTGCGTGCATAATACAACACGCTTATCACATCCTGAACATTTTCGGGAACTTTATAAATGCCCTTATTTGTTATTGCCGTGTTCGTTTGCTGATTGAATGTTATTTCTTCATGTTTCTTGTATTTACCTTCGTTTATTTGACGGATAAATTTTAAGGGTTGCAAGTCAGTTGTGTTGAAATAACTTTCATAACGATCCCTTACTTTAAAAATCCAGTCATATTTAGGATTGGTTGACCCTTCACCAACCACATGATAGACATCATTATTCTGCATTTTTTCGGTTGATGTACTGAATGTTGCTGTACCTGCATTTATATAAATGCCAATCACGTTATAAAAAACTGTATAAGTAATTTTTTCATCAGGCTGAAAAGCATGATTTGGTATAACAGATGTTTGTGCAAACAAAGGAAGGTATGCGCTTAATAACATAACACTCAACAACCAGCTAATCTTTTTCATAAACAAATTTTTAAATAACAGCATTAATATTTTCCCGCAATATTTTACGTAAAGCCTGAACTATTGGATTTCTATTGACAGATATACAATTCTCATTGTTCAACTTTATCTCTTTACGGATTCTTTATTGACAAGACAAAATTAAACAAATGTTTGAATTAAACAAACGTTTAATTAATTTTTTTTAAAAGAAATATTGCTTAAATAAATAGAATGGAAAAAGAATTGTTGACAACAAATTTTACGAAGAAAAAAAACTATCGGATTGCAATTTTGTTTGCCAGGGGCCATCAATAATAATATTTTATTTGAGCCACATAAAAACATAGGCTCATAGAAAAGGCGCACATAGAATCCTATGTGAAACCCTATGTTTCTATGATCCTGCGTGGTAAAAGATCCAGAACATCACGTTAAAATAAATAGAATAGAAAAGAATTGTTGACGACAAATTTTACAGAGAAAAAATTATCGGATCGCAATTTTGTTTGCCAGGGAGCCTATTCCATCAATAGTAATATTTACCTCGTCTTGTTGCTCTAAAGTAAAATGATCAGGCGGCACAATACCGGTTCCTGTCATAAGAAAGCAGCCAACAGGGAAAGAGCATTCCAAAAATAAATACTGGGCGAGTTCGGGAAGTGAACGTTTCATTTTATTTAATTGAACAGAACCTTCAAAAACATTTTTTTTATTGCGGGTTATTACAAGTTGTATGTTTGTTTCTTTTGAAATAAGTTGATCCGTTATATACAAACACGGGCCCAAAGCAGCGCTTTTATCATACACTTTTGCCTGTGGCAAATACAAAGGATTTTCACCCTCAATACTTCTTGAACTCATGTCGTTACCAATAGTATACGCTTGTATTTCACCACTTGAGTTAATATATAAAGTAAGCTCCGGCTCCGGTACATTCCATGACGAATCTTTGCGTATATAAACCTCCTGGTTATGACCAACAACGCGATGTGGTAATGCTTTAAAAAATAATTCGGGTCGCTCTGCCTCATAAACCTTTTGATAGAAATCACCGCCACCTGCATCTTTAGCTTCCTCTATTCTTGCGTCACGACTGCGCAAATAGGTAACACCTGCAGCCCATACTTCCTGGTTTCCAATAGGTGATAACAAATTGTTATCAAGCAATTCTTTAAATGAATCGTCGCTGATATTTTTTTTATTCCTGCTCAACTGTAAAAGATATTGAAACAAATTATTGCGATTGATAAGAGCATCCCATTCTTCTTCAAGAAGAAAAGCTTGCTGCTGATGTGATAAAATAATTCCTTTGGTTGTTTTGTATAAGTGCATAGCAACGAGTTGATTTAGAAACATAAAATAAAGAAATTTCTGGAGTTACCTAAATAGTTTACAAGAAGCTCCTGCAGAGCTCTACTCTTTGTAAATTATTTATTTCTATAAATGAGTAGCTCCTATTAAGCTTGCCGGCATAGACATTGGTTAAGACTGAGCGTTTTATATTTTATTTTTTCAAATCATTCAATTCAACGCCCAACAATTGTTTAGCTAATTGCTGTAACGATTCATAATCTCCCTGCAGATGGCAGGTTGTTTCCTTGTATTCCCGTGTTTCTCCTTTCTTTAATTCTGATGCCGGTGATGATGATTCAATTTCATAGAATGGTCCGAGCTGTGTTCCATCCTGCAATGGACCATCATTGTAAGAATTTACAACATCACCTTTGTATGGTTCTTTCTGCAACTCCCATTTTGAATTAACATACAAACCATTTTTATCAACCGGAAAAAGGATCAGCGTAAGAACATTCTTTTTAAAATCATAACTCGCAGCTATTGATTTTGCAATTAAAGGAGATAACCCAATCTTGCTTCTGTATTTGCCATCGCAGGTAAAATACAACACACTATCTTTTACCTGTAATCTTTCAGGAGGAATGGTGCCGAAATAATTATCCGTAATAAAAGAACGCGCATTGGGTAATGGTTTAAAGGGAATGATCACTTTTGTTTCTTCGGTGGGTGTCATCATGCCAAGCAACCAGATAGACAATAAACCTTTTTCTTTTTTCCAATCCGATGTGCCGATATTTTTTATTTGATTGTCTGTTTCATAACCCACACAATGAATATTCCCAGGAATAGTTGTATTGAGTTTTTGAGCGATAGCATTTTTATCCAGTAAACTAATGCTGCGTTGTATAGCAATATTAAAAGTGGTTCCGCTATAATTGGTAAGCGTTGTTGTTTTAGAAAAAATAGCTTTTGCATTATCTGCCTGCACCACATCATACATCACCGTATCAATAATAGCAGGAACCTGCCAGTGCACAATGTTAAACGAATCACCTCCTTTAAAATAAATTGAATATTGACCACCTTCGGGTCCCATCCAAAATCTTTCTTCGCCACCAACAGGATTAAATTGCGATTTCTTTTCTCCTGATGCAATCAAATTATAGTTCAACCAGCCATAACTTGTTCCGGTATCGCCTGTTGCTGTGCTTGTCATTACTCTTCCCTGGTAGTCTGCTGATAATAAGACTCTCGCCTGGTTATCTTTATCGTGCAACTCTAAAACTTTCTTTGTGTGTTGTTGTAAAAAGATAGAATCAAAAGCATAAGTTCCCTTTGCGGCAAAAAATTTTGGATGAAGTTGCTCTGTTCCACTTCCTGGTCCGCAACCACAAATAAGTAGGAGAGAAGCTACGGCAATTTTAGATTTTAAAACATTCATATTATATTATTACAGTAGATTTTTATTGTAATCAAGAAGTTTAATCGTGGACAAAACGTACAAGAGTCCGCCTGAGGAGGAACGAATGTTTAATACTTATTCTTCACCTTGGCTCAAAAAAAAAATACACACATTAATATTGTCAAAGTAATACTTATTATTCAGCTTATTGATTCACGCGTAAACTCGCCATTTACTTTTCGCAATATCTTTAATGGATTCTCATTTTGTAAAGCCCCGGGCAACAAATTCTGCGGATAGCTTTGATAGCAAACAGCACGTGTGAACCTGTAAATGGCATTCGTTCCTACCGATGTTGTCCTGCTATCCGTTGTTGCAGGATAGGGGCCGCCATGCACCATCGCATGTGTAACCTCAACACCTGTGGGCACACCATTACAAATAATTCTGCCTGCTTTTAATTCAAGAATTTTTAGTAAATCATGATAGTTTGTAAGGTCGTTATCAGTTCCCCAAACTGATACTGTTAATTGCCCCTGAAGTTTTTCTGCTATCGCAAACAAATCATTTTTATTTCCTGCAATTACGTGTACGGAGCTTGGACCAAATACCTCTTCTAACAACTCATCATTTTGCAAAAAAACAGAAGCAGGAGTTTTAAACATATACGGCACAGCAACATTTTCTTTTTCTTCTTTCAGGTTACTGGTCATTATTTCAACATCAGCCATTGCCGATAATTTTTCTATGCCGGTATAATATCCTTTCCAGATCTTATCTGTGAGCATGCACTCAGCAGAAGCATTGGTTATATCAGATGCGAAATGGGACAGAAACTCATCTGTCTTTTTTGACTCAAGAGAAATGATTACACCGGGGTTTGTACAAAATTGTCCTGCGCTTAAAGTATTCGACGCAGCTAATTTATCTGCAAGAGCGGAGCTATTTTGTGCAATTATTTCGGGCAAAATAAAAACAGGATTAATACTCCCCATTTCTGCATACACTGGAATTGGCTCATCTCTTTTTGACGCTGCATTGTACAATGCTTTGCCGCCTGCAAAAGAACCCGTAAATGCTATAGCCTTTATTAATGGATGCTCAACAAGGTTAATGCCTGACTCATGAGAAGCGCTTTGCAATAAAGAAAAAATACCTTCAGGCATTTCTGTTTCTTTCGCTGCATCAATAATTATGTTGCCCACCAATTCTGATGTTGCCGGATGACCGGGATGCGCTTTATATACAACAGTACAGCTAGCAGCCAGAGCGGATACAGTATCACCGCCTGCTACCGAAAATGCAAAGGGGAAATTACTCGCACCAAATACACCAACCACGCCAATTGCAATTTGCATTTGTCTTATATCTGGTTTTGGCAATGGTAATCTGTCGGGATTAGCAGTATCGATAATTGCATTTACCCAGGAACCCTCTTTTAATAAATTTGCAAATAATTTTACCTGGTTAATTGTTCGCTGCATCTCTCCTTCAAGCCTGTTTAAAGATAGCAGCGTTTCCTGTGCAGTTATTTTTATAATTGAATCTTTTGATGCAGCAAGTTTTAACGCAATGTTTTCCAAGAATGCAATTTTTCTTTCACTGGAAAAATGTCTGTAGATATTAAAGGCAGCATTCGCTTTTGTAACGGCCTGGTGAATTTCCTCAGCATCAGCTTCATGAAAAACCACATTGATTTCTTTTACACTTCCTCCCTGACCCGTAAATATTTTATTGCTTTTGCCCGATAAGGAATAACCAATTAAATTTTTTCCAGTAATCATTGCGCGTAGTTTTTCATTAGTTGCAAAGCCCAAATATAATCTGGTTTTAAAATAAAATCTAAAATCATAGCGGAGCTAACGGGCATTAGTTTTGTATAGATAAGTTAGTGATAAAAGTTTTTAAATCCCTGCTTCATTTGTTTTATAGTAAAGTGACCGTTATGAAAATAGTTTTTCCAATTTCAGTATCCAGCATGCAAACTGATTTATAGTGATATTATTCATAATCAATCAATATTATGGAAACAGCAATCCGATATTCAACTGAAAAAGTTCATGATGAGATAATTTCAGAAAACGGTAATTTCCCCAACAATGAATATTTCCCGGTTTTGTTATATAAAGGGATTCTTGAATTGCCGGATAAAAATCCCGAAAAAGTTATTGAGCATATTTTTGAAGGGAACAGGTGGGGAAATGCATGGACAAATGGTATTTTCAATTATCATCATTACCATAGTATAACGCATGAAGTGCTGGGTATATGCAGCGGAACATGCATTGTTGCGCTGGGCGGTTCGGACGAAAAACAATATCGCCTGGAAAAGGGTGATGTATTGATTTTACCTGCAGGAGTGGCGCATAAAAATATCAGCAGCAGTAAGGATTTTAAATGCGTGGGGGCTTATCCCGGTGGTGTTTCTTATGACATAAAACATGGTCATCCGGGTGAGAAGGCTGAAGCAGTTAAGAATATCAGAAAAGTGCCGCGACCAGAAAAAGATCCGGTTTATGGTAAGGGTCCCTTACAAAAATTCTGGAAATAATTTTTGATGAATGATGGTGTGCTTCCTTCAGAATTAGCATTTAATTTCAGTGGCTTGCCCGATTGTCAAATTATTTTCAATTGTGGTCAGGCAGGTGTCGCACAATGAATCATCAAATCTTTAATTATCAACAAGCATCGCCTGTTAAGAATATTTAATTACAATTTTAATTTTTAAGGTTAAAATTTTGCAGAAGATTCGGCATTCCTGCAGATGGTCAAGTAAGGAATATTGAACATTTTTTAAGAATGCATAAACTAATATATTTCATAAACCATCCGCTTTCATATTCAGCAAAAACAGAGATTGTACAACTTATTGGTGAATTTATTTCCGGACAAAGACTCCTTGAATTAAAAAAAGGAGAGCTTATTCATGCTCAACCCAAAGACAGCAGGATGTTTCAGCAAAGAAAAAAAATATTTTAATGCAAATGAACACTGATAAAGAACAAAAACAAAAACAGATCTTGATGAGATTTGGGAAAATTAATTTGATTAAAAAGTTAATTGGTGTATCAATATAGAAGGGGTGAAGAATGTAGTCGTTTAGGATAGAATATTTTATTTACACAAGGGAAATGTAATCTTTTTTTGAGGAAAAAGGCTGGCATGATTTTTTTCTCTGTAAACAGAGATAAGCACTATTAATATCGTTACAGAACTTAAATAAATTCTTCTTACTTAAATTTTGTGTTATGAAAGACATTCAAGCATCAAATCCCGGGGAACATGTTCAAAACATACAATCTGAATTTGAAAAATTAGTTGATCATCTCCGTCAGGATGTAACTAAAGTGGATGACCCAAAAGCGCAAGCGCTTTTTGAAACTTCGGCAGAAGTTTTAAAGGGATTATCCAAAGCATTTTCTGATTATGCTCAAAAGAATGAAGCGGCGTGGAAATAGAAGATGCCATTCGCGGTAATAAAACCCTGCTTTGTCTGTACACGCTATTTTTTTATTTAGCAACTATTTCCACCTTAATTTCCATTCTTAGCATTTTTGAAATTTTTTCAATGAGCTTTTTTTTGGCGTCTGTACTATTATTACTGTTAATATAAAAAGTGGTGTTGGGTATTCGTCTAAATTCTTTCTTCAACCCGTTATCAGCTTTGTCGGAAATTATTGACATGCCTCCACTCACTGACATTTGTTTTACTTTGTCAAAACCGAATTCTTGCATAGCCTTAATAAATGTATCTATTGCTTCATTTTCATTAATAATCTGTCCATCTGGAAATGTGACTTTTAATTTTGTGTGTTCCGCTTTCTTACGATGTACTTCACTTTGCAATTCTCCCAATATCGAATTTCCTTGATTAGTTTTAGAATTAACAGATTTTAAAACAGTAGTTTCGCGAATACCGTTTGAATTATTTGATTTCAAATAAGGTTCAACAAAACGGTTTAAGAAAATGTCTTTATCACCATCCACAAAAATGTCATTACTATCAATCAATTCCTGACATTTCTCAATGATTAGCTCAATTACTTGTTCAAATCTTTTAGGTTGTAATTTTTCTTGCAAATCAAATAATTCCTTTTGCAACGCTTTTATTTTTTCACCAATAATCTCCTGAATGTCTTCGTCTGTTTCGTCGGTTCTACGTTGTTCTAATTTTTGAATTTGCTTTATCAGGTATTCTATTCTTTCTCTCATTGTAAGAATTTTTTTATCAATTAAGTTCTTTTCAATATTATTAAAGTTAATCGTGTTGGTTGAAATTATATTGTCCAATTCGCCAACTTCAACAAGCCTTATTCCTTTACTTTCTTGCGGTTCATTATTTTCCCTTGTCGAACTTTCTTTTATACCAATGATTGCTTTTTGAGAAGGACAAATATTTTTGTCTGTACCATTTAAAGTCCAATTCCTATCCATTTTTGGCAACCCATGTTCTTTCCAAAGCCCAGCGTTGTCAAGCACAATTCCATATTGTTTATTTTGATGTGGTCGCATACATCTGCCAACTTGTTGCAGAAATAACGTCAATGATTTAGTCGGTCTTGCAAGCTGAACAGTGTCAACATCAGGGCAATCAAAGCCTTCGGTGAAAATATTTACGTTACATAAAATTTTGAATTTGTTGTTTCTAAAATCATCTACAATTTTTCTACGTTCATCTGTTGATGTGTATGTGTCAATAGCTTTTGCAGGAAATCCGCTGCTATTAAATTTTTCTACAATTTTCGTACAGTGAGCCCTGTTTACTGCGAACACAATCATCTTTTTGTCAAGGGCAAAATCAATATAGCTTTGAACTAAATCCGCCATTACTGCATTGTCTTGCATTACTTCACTCAATTCCGTTTCGTCATAGTCACCAGCTCTTATTTTAATATTACTTACATCAGGTGTGTGGTTTGCAAAATACTTATGTCAGATAAGTGGTTGTTTTTGATAAACCATTTAATTGAAGCGGTCGTAATTAATTTATCAAATAAATCTTGGAAGCCTTCACCGTTTGTTCTTATTGGTGTGGCAGTTACACCTAAAAATTTGCTGCTTGGATAAAAGTCCCAAAGTTGTCTATAAGTATTTGCTAAGGCATGATGTGCCTCGTCAATAATTACCAAAGAAAATATATCTTTTTGATGCTCATTTCTTCTTACCAAAGTCTGAATTGATGCTACCTGTATAGGTGAAGATTGAATGCCTATAAAATTTGATGATATTATACCAGTCGTTAAATGAAAATCGCTTACTAATCTATTAAATGCTTGTTCTACTAATTCTTTTCTGTGGGTTATAATTAAAATTTTTTTGTCAGGGTAAAGTTCAGTTGTAAACTTTCTTACTATTTCACAAAAAAGTGTGGTCTTCCCTGTTCCGGTCGGCATTTGAAATAATACACTCTTACAGTCTGTCCAGGCATTTATAATGTCATCAATTCCACTTATTTGATAGTCTCTTAGCCTTACCTTCATTTTAAGTCTTTATTTAGTTTTCTTTCGGTCATTGAGTTGTCAAGCTAAAAGAATGTTGTCATGTCGTCTGTTTGAAGTTGTGAAGTGTCCGCATTGGTTGCACATAACAGTTTATCTGCGTACGTTATGGAAAGAGTTACGCGAACCTACCCGATATAGATGCATTTACGCAACTGTTACGCTTAATCTCCTGCATATTCCACCTACAACTATGCGTTTAAAAATGCAAGATTCTTTTTTTGCATTACATAACCATTCTCTTAATATACATTTAATAAAATTTAAAGCGGGACAAGGCTTTCATGTTGGATTAATAATGAGTGAGAATTTCGTTTGAATCCGCTTCGCTTTGTTGCCATAAAAACAGAATGCACAAGAGTGCGACGCAACAGGTGTTTAATTTAAATACTAAAGCCGGGGGTCAAAAAATCTAATCCAATTTCAACACGGCTAAAAATGCTTCCTGGGGAATTTCTACATTACCAATCTGGCGCATACGTTTTTTACCTTCTTT
>WNGE01005379.1_pt1 | contig 14491 bp, 14 predicted proteins | sample 5400651 | NCBI WGS metagenome assembly WNGE01 (sample SAMN13153370, study PRJNA577476) | soil metagenome | isolation source: 60 cm soil or saprolite under grassland replicate 2 | place: USA:California | collected 2016-06-15 | reverse complement strand
CCGACGGTCGGCCAGCCGATGCATGTCATCTAAATTAATGTGTGCCTTCCCTCAATCACGATCGAGTGGGACGCTGGGGACAAACGGTGAGCATTCGGACGTGATCGCGGTGCAGGAAGGCGACGGCACACGCGCATCGTGATCCGCGCGACCGGCCAGTCGCCGACCGGCCGCCCGTAACTCCCCAGCCATCCGTGAGGGGAGAGATCGGTGGTAGGCGCAAAGATCCACTTCGTGGCCGAGCAGGCGCCCTGCGGCAAGATCGTGGCTGGCGATCACTACCAGGACGAGGACCACGAGGGCCTGGTCATCCGCGACGAGTACTACGACTGCGGCTGCCGCCGGATCCGCCACGAGTACCACGACGGCAGCACCGAGGTACGGACGATCCGGCACGACGGCAAGCCTGTCAAGGGAGAGCTTGGCCCCGACCATGGCTGGTGAGGCAGGTTCCGCTCATGACGTGCTGGTGATAGGCGGCGGTGGGGCCGGACTGCGCGCCGCCATCGCCGTCGCGGAGGCCGACGCGCGGCTGAGCGTGGCGGTTGTCTCTAAGGTCTACCCGATGCGCAGCCACACCGTCTCGGCCGAGGGCGGGGCGGCCGGGGTCGTCCGGCCGGGCGACAGTCTCGAGGAGCACGCCCACGACACCGTCTCCGGCGGGGATTGGCTGTGCGACCAGGCGGCCGTTGAGGCCTTCGTCGCCGAAGCCCCCAGGGAGCTGCTCAGGCTCGAGCGCTGGGGCTGCCCGTGGAGCCGCGAGCCCGACGGGCACGTCGCGGTGCGGCCGTTCGGCGGCATGAGGCAGGTCCGCACCTGGTTCGCCGCGGACAAAACCGGCTTCCACATGCTGCACACCCTCTTCCAGACGTCGCTCAGGTACGAGCGCATCACCCGCTACGACGAGTGGTTCGTCACCAGGCTGCTGGTCGACGACGGCCGGGTGCACGGCGTGGTGGCGATCGAGCTGATGTCGGGCCGGATCGAGATGATCACCGCCACGGCGGTCATCTTGTGCACCGGAGGTTGCGGCCGGGTCTACCCGTTCACGACCAACGCCAACATCAAGACCGGCGACGGGATGGCCCTGGCCTACCAGGCGGGGGCGCCGCTCAAGGACATGGAGTTCGTCCAGTACCACCCGACCGGCCTGCCGTTCACCGGCATCCTCATCACCGAGGCGGCCAGGGCGGAGGGCGGCTGGCTCCTCAACAAGGACGGCTACCGCTATCTGCAGGACTATGATCTCGGCAGACCCGAGCCCACGCCCGTGCTGCGCAGCATGGAGCTGGGACCTCGCGACCGGCTGTCCCAGGTGTTCGTCAAGGAGGTCGAGAAGGGCAGGGCGATCGACGGCCCGCACGGTCCTGTCGTCCACCTGGACCTGCGCCATCTCGGCGAGGAGGTCATAACGGCCAAGCTCCCCTTCGTCCGGGAGCTCTGCCTGGAGTATGAGGGGATCGATCCGGTGCGGCGGCTGATCCCGGTACGGCCTGTCGTGCACTACATGATGGGCGGGGTCCACACCGACATCCACGGCGCGACCCCGCTTCCCGGCCTGTACGCCGCCGGCGAGACCGCCTGCGTCAGCATCAACGGCGCCAACCGGCTCGGCTCCAACTCGCTCCCCGAGTGCCTGGTCTTCGGGGCCCGGGCCGGCCGGGCCGCCGCCGAGTACGCCGCCTCGGCGCCCTCGGCCGAGCCCCCCGCCCCGGTCCGGGCACAGGCGGCGGACGAGCGGAGGCGGCTGGACGGCCGGCTGCACCGCGATGGCGGGCGGGAGCGCATCGCAGCGATCCGTACCGAGATGCAGCGGGCCGTGGAGGAGGGCGCCGGGATCTACCGCTCGGCGGATACGCTGACCAAGGCCGCCGACAAGCTGGGCGAGCTGCGGGAACGATACGCGGCGGCCCGGATCGAGGACCACAGCCGCACGTTCAACACCGAGCTCATCGCCGCGCTCGAGCTGTCCTGCATGCTCGACGTGGCGGAGACCATCGTGCGCTGCGCGCAGCTGCGCGAGGAGTCCCGCGGCGCCCACCAGCGCATCGACTTCCCGGCCCGGGACGACGAACGCTTCCTGGCCAATTCGCTGATCTACCGCAGCGCCGACGGGGCATCACGGGTCGAGTACCTGCCTGTGACGATCACCCGCTGGCCGCCCGCGGAACGGGTGTATGGGAGGTAGCAGTCGTGGCGGACCACATCATCTTGCAGGTCACCCGCTACCGGCCGGAGCGCGAGCTGGAGCCGACGACGCAGGAGTACAAGATCCCGCTGCACGAGGAGTGGGCGGTCCTGGACGGCCTGAACCACATCAAGGACCAGCTCGACGGCACGTTGTCGTACCGCTGGTCCTGCCGGATGGGCATCTGCGGGAGCTGCGGAATGACCGTCAACGGTGAGCCGCGGCTGACCTGTGCCACGTTCCTCACCGATTACGGTCCCGGCCCCATCCGTATCGAGCCGCTGCGCAACTTCCCCGTGATCCGCGACCTCGTCGTCGAGATCGGTGACTTCATGCGGAAGCTGCCGCAGGTCAAGCCGTGGCTGATCCGCGACGAGGACGCCGCGGCCCCGGAGGGCGAGCTACTGCAGACACCGTCCGACCTGGACAATTACAAGCAGTACAGCATGTGCATCAACTGCATGCTCTGCTACTCCGCCTGCCCCATCGTCGGCCTTGAGGAGGACTTCCTCGGCCCAGCGGCCATCGCCCTGGCGCAGCGCTACAACCTGGACTCGCGCGATCAGGGGGCGCACGAGCGGATGGAGGTGCTGTCCACCGCCGAGGGGGTGTGGGGCTGCACCTTCGTCGGAGAGTGCACGACGGCATGCCCGAAGGGCGTGGACCCCGCCGGCGCCATCCAGCGCTACAAGCTCACCGCGGCGACCGAATCACTCAGGTCGTTCCTGATGCCGTGGAGGTCGGCATGAGCGCCAACTACACCGAGTTCCATCCCCGCTGGCACCGCCCCCACATGTCGGTGTTCTGGTGGGTGGGCCGCCGCTCCTATCTCGTCTTCGTCCTCCGCGAGCTGAGCAGCGTCTTCGTCGCATGGTCCGCGGTGTTCCTTCTGCTGCTGGTCCGCGCGATCAGCCAGGGCGGCGCCGAGTATCAGCGGTTCCTCAACGTGAGCAGCAACCCCTGGATGCTGGCACTGAACGTCGTCGCGCTGGCCTTCGTCGTGTTCCACGCCATCACCTGGTTCAACCTGGCCCCGCAGGCGATGGTCGTCCGGCTGCGCGGCAAACGGGTGCCGCGATCTAGGATCGCCGGCGCGCACTACGCCGGCTGGGCACTGCTGTCGGCGCTCACAGCCTGGCTGATCCTGGGGTGAGGTCGTGGCCAAACGGCGAGTCGAACCCCTGCTGTGGGTGCTGTTCAGCTCCGGCGGCCTGGCCGCGGCCTTGCTGCTCCCGGTCCTGTTGCTGCTCTTCGGCCTGGTGTTTCCCGCCGGCTGGGTGTCGGCGCCCAGCCAGGCGCACCTGCTGTCGGTGGCGCGCTTCCCGCTCACCCGCATCGTCCTGCTCGGCCTGTGCGTTCTGGCCCTCTTCCACTGGGCGCACAGGTTCCGCTACACGCTCTACGACGGACTCCAGCTCAAGCACCTCAGCACACCGATCATTCTTGGCTGCTACGGCGGCGCGCTGGTGGGATCGGTCATCGCGGGCTACCTCTTGCTGCTCGGCCTGTGAGACACAGCAAACTCCTGACCATTACCTGCGTCGCCGCCGAGGACCAATACGGCCGTCTGCCCTACCAGCGATCCCGGGCGCAGCGAACTCAAGCCTCCGCGGCGGCTATCTGCCCCGCGCTCGGCGGCTGACCGCCACCTGACCGGAGGCGTGCCCGGCCGGGGTGACTCCGAGATACGGGCAGCGTGCAGACGAGTCCCAGCCGCTCGTCCGCATCCACGCACGGGTGCGCGATCCGTTCGCAGACTGGACTCGCGCGGCGAGTCGACGCCTGCGCTGCCGGCGGGCCGCCGGACTCCCCAACCGGTTACCGCAAGGCAGCCCGCTGCCCGGCGCGGCCCTGCTGTTGCCCGGGGCCGGAGGTCTTCCACCGCGCCCGGGCCTGCAGGCACGCCCGCGGTCGCCGCGGATAAGGCTGGCCGGGGTTCAGGCCGTGGTGTAGACCTTCTCGACGAACTCGGCGAGCCCCCGCTCGGGCGGCACAGCTGTCAAGCGCGCGGAATCGGCGATCCGGCGCGGCAGTTGGGCGGGGGCATCGGCGGCTGGCTGGTAGGGCGGTGACCTGGCGTGATGATCGTGGCGGTCTTACCGTGAGGTTCTCGTCAGTTGCTGGGGCCACGGCCGGCCCAGCCTCCGGGTCTCAGCCAAGCCCCGGAGGTGCCCGATGACCACCACGTCCCCGTCCACTGCTCTCGTCCCGGCCACGCCAGTGTTTACCAATACTGAGCGGCTGGCCTTAGCTGGGTTCCTCGCCGGGTACAGCGGCCTGACCCGCGCCGCGTACGAGCTGGACCTGCGCCAGTACGCGGGCCGGTGCCAGCAGCATCATCTTCGACTGTTCCAGGCACGCCGCGCCGATATTGAGCGCTTCGCCCGCGACCTGGAAGCCCGTGGCCGTGCCCGGGCCACCATCACCCGCCGGCTGTGCACCGTCGCGGGGTTCTACCGCTACGCCGTCGAGGAAGAACTCCTCGATCATTCTCCCGCCGCGCACGTCCGCCGGCCGCGGCTGGACCGCAACGAGCTCGGCGCCCTGCTGGTCGCTGCCGGGCTCGGGCCGCCCGCGGAGCATGCACTACTCTCGCTGCTGGCCCTCAACGGGCTGCGGGTCTCCGAGGCTACTGGTGCAGACATTCAGGCCCTGGGCGTGGAGGAAGTGCAAGGGCGGCAAGGTCGTCACCATCCCGCTCGCCCCGCGCACCGCCCGGGCGATCGACCTGGCCATCGGCGAGCGCAGTGAAGGGCCCGTCTTGCTGGCTCCCGATGGCCGTCGGCTGGACCGGCACGGCGCCGCCCGGATCGTCCACCGGATAGCCCGCCGCGCCGGGATCGCCAAGCCCATCGGGCCACACACGCTCACGCACGGGTTCATCACCGCGGCGCTCGACGCAGGCGTGCCGCTCCGGGACGTGCAGGAAGCCGCCTCCCACGCCGACCCCAGAACCACCATGCGCTACGACCGGGCCAGGATCTCGCTGGACCGGCACGCCACCTACATCGTCGCCGCCTTCATCGCCGGAGCCGCCCGGTAACAACCGGCTACCCGGCATTGTCTTGCGCCTGGCCGATCGACAGCGGCCAGGCGGAAGGCAAAGCCGGCGACGTATCCCAACGGCAGTGGCCGCGACCGCGGCGAATAGCCGCGGGGCCGTTATGTGCCGCTACCGGCCACGGGATTCAGCGGTCGCGGACGCGATCGACCCGTTCGATCGTGATCAGATTACCCTCAACCACATACATGATCCGGTACGCGCCGACCCTGAGGCGGAGCATATCTCCCCAGCGGAAAGACTGCGCAGGGTAGGGATCTGCGGCCAAGGCGTCGACAGCTGCTACCACTGCCGTCATCCCGCTGGTGTCCTCCAGGAAGCGGGAAGCCGTCGTGATCGCCCTCGGCGACCACTCGATCCTCACGCGTCTTCGCCGAGCAACAGCCTGCGCGCTTGGGCGTGCGGAATGGCCCCGGGCCGTCCGGCCGCCGACCACTCCTGGTACTCCTCCAAAGCCGCCGCGGCCTCGGCGCCCTCCAGCTCCTGCGGGGATGCCATCTGCTCCAGCGCCCGCAGCCTCCGGTACTCAGCGACGGGAACCACCACGGCGGCTTCCCCGCCCAGATGGATCACCTCATGCTGGCCGGCCCCAGCAGACTGTGCGGTCATGTCCCTAACCGTAGCGGGCCCTGCCGACTATCCCAGGGCGATACCCGGCCTCCTGGACCAATCAAGAACCACAAGCGGCGGCTGCTCGGCGAGGTCGTGCTTCGCGGACGCGGTCGGCCGCCAGGCGGTGAATAAGCCCGTGCCGCTCCCCGCGCGAGCCTGACCGGGCCGCTCATGCCCGTTTGGCGTTCCCGGCCGCGCCGCACGGGCTAAAAGATCTCGTCGCGTTCCGTTACGAGTTCACCCTGTGATCGACGCTCGTGAGCGGCCGTTATGCTCGCCAGGATGCGCCGCCCCGGTGGCCACGGATGATGAGCGGAACGGGTTGCTCTGTGCTCAGCTGGCTGGCTGGCCGTGTTCGTGCTCGGTGGCGTAGGCGAGGAAGTCGTCGACCATGCGGTGGAACAGGGTGGTGAGCTGGTGCAGGTCAGACCTCACAGCGCCGCAGCCCGCCGAGCACTATCGCCGCGACCATGGCCCCACCGGATTAGCCGCCACATCACCGGGGGCTTGCAAGAACGCGAAGAAACCCGACACCACCGACAGGCGCTGGCGCACCGTAGCGCCCGACACCCCGCACGGCTCGTGCCCGGGATCTACCGGCTGCAGCGCACCATGCTCGCTGGCGCGGCCGGTGCGCTGGGCGGTGATGAACGCCAGCACATCGGCAGGCCGGACCTGATCCGGCGGCTTGGCCACCACCGTGAAGAACACCTTCAGGTCATACGCGGCCGCCAGCACGGTGTTCGGCCCGCACCGCCCACCCAGGAACTCCAGATACACATCGGCCAGCGGCACCCCGGCCCGGACAACCAGGCCATCGGAACGGTCACGCGAACAGACCGGACGCCAATCCCCAGCATGCACAGCAAGCCCCCATCGTCACAGATGATCCAATCCTGTCAAGATTGGCCGAAATGACACGGAAGATCACAGGCATAACATGCATGAGTGCGCGGACAGTGAGCGGGTCAGGCGGGGGTGAAGCAACCCAGATCACACCGATCGGTGCGGTCGGCGCTCTCGCCGAGCTCGATCCCGCGAGCGTCCGGAACGGCGGATACGCGTTCGTTGAAGCGGATCTCGCGTCGATTATGGCGGGTGACGGTGGAGGTCAGCTACGCATCGAGTTGGGCTGGGGCGACACGAACACCGGCTGCTCGTGCGCCCGCGTGCAGTCGCCGGTCCCAGGCGACGACGATGAGGCTGGGGTCGCCGATGGCCAGGGCGCTGGCGAGGTGGACGGCGTCCGCGCCTCTGAGGGCGTGCAAACGGGCCAGCTGGCCGGCATGCTGTTCTACGGCTGCGGTGAGCTCGACCGGCCGGGTGGCCGCCCAGTAACCATCCCAGGCGCGCTCGGCCGCGTCGAGTTCGTGTTCATCGAGGTCGTGGCTGCGGGTGGCGGCGGCAAGCGCGGCACGCACCTCGGGATAGGCCAGCCGGCTCGCGACGGCGGCGTCACATCCGTCCCACAGTTCGGCGGCAAGCTCGCTGCCTGCCTCTTGGGCGAGGAGTTTCACGAAGGCGCTGGAGTCGAAGTAGACGAGTGGCACTTGTCAGCGCCGCTGTTCGCTGACGATGTCGGCCACGGGCCGGCGAGGACGAGGACGGGTACGCCCGGCTGCTTTCGGGCGCTGGACCGCTGCGGGTCGGCCAATCACCCCTTCGGCCGCCAGGCGCTCAAGTGTGGCCGTGGTCGTCAGGCCGAGCAACCTGGCGACCGGGACGCCGCGGTCGGTGATGACGATTTCGTCACCTTCGCGTGCTCGTTCGAGCCATTCGCTGAGGTGTGCGCGGAGATCAGTGACGGCCACATCCATAGCCATATTGTACACTCTGCCTATCGCCAATTTGTACAAGTCCGGGCGCCGGGGAGCGCCTCGTCAGCGCTCGTCGGTCCGCTCGGACGGCCACCAAGGCGTTCGTTGCCCTTGGGGTCGTGGGCCAGCCGCCGCTAGTAGACGCTCAACCAACGGCACGGGAGAGCAGATTCGTTGTCGGCGACCGCGTCCCAAGCCAATCCGAGCGAGGTGCCCTCCCGGGGCGGTTGCGAGGCACCCATCTGGGCGGTTGCGAAGCGGCCAGGCGGTGCCGTGGGCCGGCGACATGCTGCCGAACGACATGCCGGGAAAGGCAAAAGACCAAGCGGATCCCGAACGGCTGCGCTGTCTGTCACCTGGCATTCCCGCTCGCTCATGTCCTGCCGATGCCGCCGATCAGCCACCCTTTGCCGGGGTCGTGCCGGTCAGCTTGGTCGGGGCCGCCAGCGCGCGACGGGGACCAGGCCGGGCTCGATCATGTCCAGGCCGTCGAAGAAGGCGTCGAAGAAGGCCTGGATGCTGGCGCGAGGGCGCGAGGGCGCGGGGTGGCGGGGTTGGTTGTGGTGGCGTAGACGGCGGTCACCTCGGCGGCGTGCCATGGTCAATGTTGTGTGCGCGGGCCGCTGCCACCTTGCGGGAGGAGCCATGCCCAAGGTTGCCCGCGCTGCCGTGGTTCCTGTGCTGGGCCTGTGATGAGCTCGCTAGGGCGACGCGGTCGGGGGTGGGGAAGAACTGGGCGAGAACGTCGGCGTCGGCGTCGGCGTGGGCGTGGCGGCCGGTGTCGGCGTGGCGGTCGGTGTGGGCGTGGCGGTGCTCGGCGAGACAGACGGGGTGGCGGGCACGGTGGTGGTCCGCGATGGCGTCGGCGTTTTCGAGTTCTGAGCCGGGATGACCAGCTGCGGGGGATGCACTGGGTGCGGGCTCGGCGTCAGCATCAGCGCGACGGCAGCGGCAGCGACACCCAGCACGGTGACCAACCCGCCGACCGCCGCCCCGCGTACGAACGCCCGGCGCTCCCGGGTCCGCTTCCATTCCGTGGTACGCCGCTCCCGCAGGTCGGGCGGCAGCGCCGCTCGCTGCGCGGCCCAGCTGTTGAACGGCGCCGCTGCCATGCCGAGCGTTGGGAACAGCAGCAGGGCCGCGAGCAGCGGTCCGCTGAGCTCGGTGGCCCTCGTCAGCGCGGAGGCGATGCCCAGCATTCCGAGCAGTGCCAGCGACGACTCGGCCCAGTTCGCCCGCAGCGCCTCCCACCATTTTGCCTTCTCGCTGGTCTTCGGCGTGCGCAGGAACGCGGCCTTGCGGGCGAACAGGCCGAGCGCCGACGCCCGCGCCACCACCAGTGAGGTGGACTGCCAGATGAAGAACGCGCCGATCGCGTCCCGCCACGATGCGCCGGTGCCGCGGCGCAGCAGTGCGACCGCCCGCACCAGGCCAAGACCCACCAGCACCGGGACGGTGGCCACCAGGAACGCGGTGAGCTTGCGGAACAGCTCGCCACCACCAGTAGCGAGGTTGGCCGCGCCGACCAGCAGGAAGACCAGGAACACCAGGCCGAGGACGTCGCCGTACCACTGGACCGCGCCGGACAGGTACGCCCACCGCTGGCCGGTGCTGAGCCGGTTCTGCTTCGAGGGGCGGCCGGGCAGCAGCGAGCGCCAGTGCATCCGCAGGATCTGGATGCCGCCGAAACACCACCGGTAGCGCTGGCCCTTGAGCGCCTCGAAGGTCAGCGGCATGATGCCCTTGCCCCAGGACTCGCCCACGTGCCACCCAGTCCAGCCGGCCCGCAGCAGCCGCAGGGACAGCTCGGCATCCTCGGTGATGCACCACTCGTCCCAGCCGCCGAGCTGCTCGAGGGCAACCCGCCGGATCAGTCCCATCGTGCCGGCGAAGATCGCCCCGTCCCGCTCATTGCGCGACGGCTGGGAGACCGCGAAGAAGTACTGGTAGGAGTAGTACAGCCGACGGTAGTACGGCGCGTGTGACCAGCCGCGGTAATCCTGCGGGGCTTGGGTGAAGCCGACCCAGCTGTCGGCGAACAACGGCACGCAGCGGCGCAGGAACCCCGGCGCGAGCTGATAGTCGGAGTCGACGACCCCGATCACCTCGGCCCGCTGGTCGGTGAGCTCGCGCAGCGCGTAATTCAGTGCTCCCGACTTGTAACCCGGCCAGTCCTGCAGGTGTGCGAACTTGACCGTGTGCTGCTCGCACCACCGTTCGACCGGTCGCCACAGGCTCTCGTCGTCGGTGTTGTCGTCGATCAGGATGACCTCGTAGCGCGGGTAGTCGAGGCGCAGCAGCGAGCGGAGCGTGTCGATGACCATGTCCGGTGGCTCATTGTGCGCCGGGACATGCAGGCTGACGAACGGGACCTCGCCGCCGGCGGGCAGGGCCAGCACAGCGGGTGTGGCCCGCCTGCGCCAGGTCTCCGAGCCGATGGCGTCGCAAATCTCCCACAGGTATGCGCAGGCGAGGATCGCGGCGAAAACCTCGAAGAGCCACAGCAGGAGCCCGCCGGCCGTGCCCGCCGCCCCGAGATGGCTAGCGAAGGTCCAGTCGAGAACGTAGGCGAGATAGACCACGAACAGGAAGATGCTCGACGCCCAGCACAGGTGGCCGCGGGCGTTCCAGCGCCTGGTCACCGGGAGCCAGATCAGACTCGCGGTGACCAGGCCCGCCACGCCGGCGATTGTGTTGTGCTCGGTCACCCCGAGCAGCCGCATCGCCACCGCCACGATCGCGGCCAACACCGCCGTGCCCGCCAGCGCGAACACGAACCGCCGGGCAGCGGGCCACGCACCGGTCGTCCGGGCGCGCGGCTTGGAACGGACCAGCAGCGCGGCCGTGCCCAGTGGTGCCGCCATCATCCCGGCCAGCACGAGCGCAGCGAGCACGGCTCGCCTCCCCACGTCTTCTTCGCTACCGCTACCCGCAATCTAGGGGACTCACCCAGTCAAACGGGCGCACTTCGGGCGCGCGGCACGCCGCACCGCCTCACGCCCGCCTGCGCAGCACCGTCTCGCCGCGAGCACGAAGCCTGGCCACCCCGCGCCTGCCTGCCGCGTGAGTGTCTGCGGCAGCATATGGCCATGATCAACCAGGCGGTGGCCGCCCAGTAGCCATCCCAGGCACGTTCGGCCGCGTCGAGTTCGTGCTCATCAAGGTCGTGGTTGGGGGCGGCGGCAAGCGCGGCACGCACCTCGGGATATGCCAGCCGACTCGCGACGGCGGCGTCACATCCGTCCCACAGCTCGGCGTCTACGCGGGGGCGACACGGCGCGCCACCTCTGCGAGGGAAGGCCATTCGGGTGACTCCTGCACGCAGCGAGCGAACAGCCACAGGAGCACGCGATCTCGGTCGAGATCCAGAAGGTCAGCCATGCGCCAGGCAAGGCCGTGCGGGTCGGACCGCAGCCGCTCACCGCAGTTCAGCATGTGCTGGAGCGGATCATAGGCGGGGTCACCGACGTAGGGCTTGGGATCGATGACGAGCCACGGCTCTCGCGCCGCGCCCAGGACGTTGCCGGCGTGCAGGTCGGTGCAGAGCAGGACCTGGTCTGCGGCGGTTGCCGGGAGCTCGCGAAACAGCGCGATGCCCGCACGGGCCAGGCCACGATCAAGATGCGCCGCGCCGCTGCCGGCCATGTGCTCGAACCTGTCCGCCCACTGCTGGCACATGAGCTGCAGGGGCCGGAAGCGGTGATCGTGGGCGGGTTCGATCCAGAGCCGGTGGAATAGTCCGGCGATGATGGTGTCCTGGTCGGGCTCGGGACGGCGGGACAAGGGTGCGCCAGGCACGCACCGCTCAAGCAGCAGTGCGACGGCGGCATCGAAGTCGCTGGCGGCATGTAGATGAACGGCACCGTTTCCGGCCCAGGCACGTAATCCGTCGGCCTCATGGGCCGCCTCCGCGTGCCACCAAGTGATCTTGAGCACCAACCCGGCGCCTGACGCGTCGTGCACAGGTGCGACCCAAGCTGTCTGGCCACCGGGCTGGAACGGCTCACTAATCGTGAGCGACCACAGCTCCTGCGCCTCTCGGATGATCGCTGGCAGCGTCGTCGCCAGCCAGTCTTGCCGTCCCTCGCGCTCTGCCGCGTCAACGAGATTCCGGGGCAACGCCAGTCGTCCCACGGTTTCATCCTGCCGCGCGCAGAAAACCAGGCGCCGTTCAGGCGCTACAGAACATAGGGCTCAGGCTGCTGCGCCGCAGAGGTGTCGTCGTCCCTTCAGTCGCCGTCGTCCTTTACTGCACCGCCGAGTGCGGCCAGGTGGGCGCGGACGTCGCCTGCTTCGGGGACGCCGAGGTCGGTGTAGAGACCAAGGGCGTGCTGCCAATGCTGGCGGGCCCGGCCGTGCTTGCCGGTTGCGTGGTGAGCGTGGCCGAGTCCGGCGTGGGCGCGGGCCTGCTGGTAGCGGTCTCCAGTCTCGACGGTCAGGGTGAGCGCGGCGGCATGCTGGGTGCAAGCATGGCCGGGTTGTCCCGCGTCGCACAGAGTTTCACCGATGCCGTTGAGCGCCTCAGCTTCGCCGTCGCGGTTTCCTGTCTGGCGGAAGAGCGCGAGGGCCTGGTTCAGGTCGTCCGCCGCCTGCTCGTAGCGGCCCTGCCGCAGGTGAACGACGCCGAGATTGGCGACCGCGTAGGCTTCGCCGACGCGGTTTCCTGTCGCGCGGAAGAGCGCGAGGGCCTGGTTCAGGTCGTCCGCCGCCTGCTCGTAGCAGCCCTGCCGCAGGTGAACGACGCCGAGATTGGCGAAGGCGTTAGCTTGGCCGTAGCGGTGACCGGTCTCGTTGTAGAAGGCAAGGGCCTGCAGATGGTTTTCGGCGGCCTGCTCGTAGCGGCCCCACCGCCAGTAGACGAGGCCGAGATTGCTCAGCGCGTTGGCTTCGCCGACGCGGTTGCCTGTCTCGATGTAACGGGTGAGGCCCTGCCGATGGCGTTCGGCGGCCTGCTCGTAGCGGCCCTGCTGCCAGTTGACAAGGCCGAGATTGGTCAGCGTGCGGGCTTCGCCGTCACGGTCACCGGTCTCGCAGAAGAGGGACATGGCCTGCCGGTAGTGTTCGGCGGCCTGCTCGTAGCGGCCCTGTCGCCAGTGGGCGAGGCCGAGGTTGGTCAGGGCGTGGGCTTCGGCGGCCCGGTCACCGGTCTGGCGGGCGGCGTTCCCGGCCTCGGTGTGGATGCTCAGGGCGTCGGGGAAATGACCGCTGATGTCGAGGTAGCGGAACAAAGTGGTGGCCAGCCGGGTGGTGTGGCGAGGCCAGCCGTGGGCGGCGGTGTGCGCGCAGGCGGCGACAAGGTTCGCTCGCTCAGCATCTAGCCAGGCCATAGCGGCGGCCGGGTCGGCCGCCGACGGAGTGGGCGAGCGGGGTGGAAAGATGCGGGAACGTTGACGCCGTTCGGCAGGTCTCAGAGCCTCCGTGGCGACCGCCGCGGCGGCCAGATAGTAGTCAAATAGGCTGGTCAGTGCCGTCCGTCGATCAGACTCGGAGTCCAAGGTTGTGGTGAGGTCGGTGGCGTAGGCGCGAAGTAGGTCGTGCATGCCGAACCGGCCGGGGCCTGTGAGGTGTACGAGGTGCGCACGGGCGAGGGTGTCGAATAAGCGCCTGGCCTGGTCCAGGCTGGTGTTGGTGAGGGCAGCGCCGGCGTAGGGGTCCAGGTCGGCACCTGGGTGCAGGCCAGCTAGCCGGAAGGCTCGGGCCGCGTCGGCAGGCAGGTATTTGTAGGACCAGGAGAATACGGCCCGGACATCGGCGCGGGGGTCGCCGCCGGCGCCGAGCCGTTCCAGCCGCCGGCGCTGGTCGGCCAGCTCGCGAACCAGATCGGCAAGCGGCGTGGTGGGGCGTGCGGTGGCCAGCTCGGCGGCCACCCGGAGCGCGAGCGGGAGGCGCGCGCATTGCATGGCGAGGGCGGCGGCGGCTCCCGGTTCGGCTTCGGCGCGCATGCCGATTAGCTTGTGCAACAAGGTGACAGCGTCGCCGAGAGGCAGCAGGCCGAGGTCCAGGCGGCGGCCGCCGTGCACGGCGATCAGACTTGCCAGACTGTCCCGGCTGGTCACCAGCACCACGCAGGATGGCGTTCCGGGCAGCAGCGGGCGGACTTGCTCGACGGAGGCGGCGTTGTCAAGCACCACGAGCATCCGCCGCCCGTTGATCTCGGTCCGGTACCTTGCGGCCCGGTCGTCGACGTCGAGCGGGATGTCTTGCCCGGCCACGCCGAGGGCGGCCAGGAACCGGGCCAGCGCATTGTTGGCAGGCATCGGCTGGTTGGGGTCGTAGCCGCGCAGGTCGACATACAACTGCCCGTCGGGGAACGCGTCGCGTGCCCGGTGTGCCCAGCGGAGCGCAAGGGCGGTCTTGCCTACCCCGGCGGTGCCGGCGATGGCAGAGATCACTACCGCGGTGGGCTGGTCTCCCGCCCCGTTGAGCAGGCGGTCGAGTTCGTCCAGTTGGTTGTCGCGACCGGTGAAGCCGCGTACGTCGGGCGGCAGCTGCGCAGGCACGGGTGCGGAGATGGGCGCCGCGCCCGCCGCAGGTAGTTCGCCCCGAAGGATCGCTAGGTGCAGCATTTGTAGTTGTGGCCCGGGTTCGGCGCCGAGTTCCTCGTTCACCCGAGACCGGGCGGTGGCGTAGCACTCCAAGGCTTCGTTGTTCCGGCCGGCCGCCGCCAGTGCCCGCATCAGGATTCCGATCAGCCGCTCGTCCAGCGGGTCGTCGGCCACAAGCTCACGGACCGGGCTGATCACTTCATCGGGTCGGCCCAGCCGTAGTGCGGCCTGCGCCCAGGCCACCGTGGCATCCAGCCGCTGCGGGTTC
>WNGE01005378.1_pt1 | contig 14491 bp, 12 predicted proteins | sample 5400651 | NCBI WGS metagenome assembly WNGE01 (sample SAMN13153370, study PRJNA577476) | soil metagenome | isolation source: 60 cm soil or saprolite under grassland replicate 2 | place: USA:California | collected 2016-06-15 | reverse complement strand
ATGTCGGCAGCGAGCAACTCCTGCGACAGATGGATTGCGCAGATAACCCAGAGAGCACGGGTCTTGTTCGCACCCAAACAAACGTCCCAATCAAAAGTCTCGGGTAGGGATTCAATCGCTGCGCCGATATCGCAGAGCCAGAGCGGGCGCCACGCACCGTGTTTAAAGAGATGAATAGCCAGCAAAGCAAGATGGTCCTCTGGCCCCATGATCCGAATCTGCTCCGCGCCCAAATCTACAAGTCGGGACCGGGCGAAAAGTTCGTCAAAGGTGCGAGATTCAAGTTCAGAGAATCGTGAGTGCGAATCAACCCAGCAGTCTGTCGCTTCAGGGCTTCTTAAGACTTCTTTCGCGGTGGGGAGATGTTCACGGCGAAAGCAAAGATCAATGTCGCCGTAGGGACGAAGAGCGCGCTCGGGATAGAGTCCGGCCGCTAGCCAACCCTTTACCAAAATGGCGTCCACGGAGGACTGGCGCAGCAGCCGAAAAACTGTTTCGATCTTTTTCTCGTGGATTAGTGACTGGAGGGCTTGGATCCGGTATGCCTGCTGGAGCACTTTAGCGGACGGCGTGGCACTCAAATCTGTCTGCCGAACACGCCACCAGCCAAGCGCCGCAGAGCCTGACGCGTAGAGCAGTGACGTCACTTGATCTAACTCGCTCTCAGTAACGTACAGAGGTGACGAGATTCCACGCCAGGAACCGGCAAGCGTGGCAGCCACGAGACCCCCGGTACTAGAATGTCGCAAGCGAAAACTCACGTTGAGTTGAGCTTAAGCAAGATGCAAACAAGCCAAAACAAAAAGGTGCTGATTGCAAACAATCAGCACCTGCTCGAGCACTATTGGCGATACTTCAAGCACAAAAACCAGACGAGCACAGACCTGAGCAGCATTGATTGCTGAACGTACATGGTTGACCTGGAGGAAGACATGTCGCCGCCTGCGCCGGCGTCGGGGCGACAATTGAGGTGACGACAGGGACTGCCACTACTGCGGCAACACCCAGCGCGCGGATCAACTGTCGTCTATTGATGATTCCCGCCATCAGCTTGGGAGGCACAATCTCTTCTTCGAGCAGATGATTCTTGCTCAACTGGTTCAGAGCCAACCACACCACGCATTCATCAACAGGGACGTTCAATTCTCGCGTTAAACGTCCGGCCATTGTCGCGGCGTTGGTCCGGCCGTCGGAATAATTCCAGACCAGGGCAGCCGTACGATTCAAACAGTGCGCTTGGTCGCGCACCAAGTCATACACCAGCACCTCGTCAGGCATCTCCTTAATAATCAAGTCGTCTTTCCGCGCGAGGGGTTCTCCCTTCGTTGTAGCTTTCGTAACCTTGGGGGTAGGTTTCATACGGCCTCCGGTTTTCTAAAGCCCGATGTTAAATAGATCTAGAGAGGGGCGTGTGATTGAAACGCGAGGAGTTATCATGATTCAAATCCATGGGTCACCTGTTTAGCACCCGCCAATGCAGACACCATCGCAAATGGCCGAGCAGCATTGGGCACTAGCTGTGCAAGGTGTACCGGCGCAGAAACACGTCGCCGCCTGCGCCGGCGTCGGGGCGACAATTGAGGTGACGACAGGGACTGCCACTACTGCGGCAACACCCAGCACACGGATCATCTGCCGTCTATTGATTCCCGCCATCATGGTGGGAGGCACGATCTCTTCTTCGAGCAGATGATTCTTGCTCAACTGGTTCAGAGCCAACCACACCACGCGTTCATCAACCGGGACGTTCAATTCTCGCTCCAAACGTCCGGTCATGGCCGCAGCGCTGGTGTGGCCATCGCAGTATGTAAAGACCAGGGCCGCCGTACGATTCAAACAGTGCGCTTGGTTGCGCACCAGGTCATACACCAGCACCTCATCAGGCATCTCCTTAATAATCAAGTCGTCTTTCCGCGCGCGGGGCTCTCCCTTCGTTGTAGCTTTCGTACCCTGGGGGGTAGGTTTCATACGGCCTCCGGTCTTCTAAAGCCGATGTTAATAGATCAAGAGAGGCATTAGGCGTTAAAACGCGCCGAGTCTATCACGATTCAAATCCATGGGTCACCTGTTTTTGCCAAGCCTTTCCAGGATAAATGGCACAATCTCATGCGCCTCACCACGAGCTCCCTTCACTATCTGAGCACCTGCTACCACATTGTCAAATGCATCAAGCGCGTTGGCGGGACTGCGTCGGGCGGAGACCGTATTGGAGAGCAACTCAAGGGCTCCTGCGCCTGATGACAAATTTCGAGGCCTCCATCTTGCACCCTTCTTAAACTTCGTCACCAAAACCAACCCAACCGGGAGAGGCTTCGAGCCAGCAAGACCACCCAATTGTCTAACATCAATTTTGGTTTGTTTGGAGCCGCCTTCCTCCCGAATCTGAAGTGGCCCGGCGAACGGGTGTACGCGGCCGCGGGAATCGAATACTGCATACTCGTCTGAATAGTAGGTGGCTCCCGCTCGCACTAACTCGGCCACCAGTGTCGATTTGCCGCTGAAGCTGCGACCTGGCACTACAATGGCTCGTCCCTCCCAGCCCACGACACCTGCATGTACAAAAACACGGCCCCGCGCCAGTTCAGCAACAAAAAGACGGAGATCCGATTCCAGGGTATTAAACACTTCAGCCACGTCGAATGAGCGCGCCAGGCGCACGTGGTCTGCGTAAAGGAGGTTGAAACGCCGGATGTTCTGGCGCGGTCCCTCGCCACCGATGACAATCGAGTACAGGCGATCAACGATCGGTGATGACACCTTTTCCCAGTTGTGCGGCAGATGCTCGCGAACCTGCACCAGACAGGCACGGTTATTTGACCGGATGCCAATCCGGACACCATAGCTCTTGAGCGAGAAACCGGCCGCCCAATCCAGGCGGTCAACTCTCTGCATTCAAGTAGATGAAAACTTCAACCGTGGTAAAGCAGTTGATGCCACGCGGGAATCATCCTCGCACTAAAGAGTCTGTTCAAATCTGAGTTCAAGTTTTTACTTCACAGCCGCAAGGGAGAAGCTATCAAGCCACAGAGAGCCAAAGATCGGACACGGTGACGTAGTACAGCTTTCTCGCTGCAAGCTGAGAGTAACCGCGTGGGTTGAGGGGCCTGTAGAGAAATCGTAACTGAACACCCGCCAGTCGCTAACATCCTGCTGCACTGGAGTTGCGTGCCCGAGACGTTTCCCTTCCCCCGTTGCATCAGTCACGATCACAATGGGCAATCCGCCCGTGACGATGTCCTTCGTTTTGGCTGCAAAGCTGACGCGATAACGGGTTGATGGCTCAACGATAGCAAGTTGGGAGATTAAAGAAGCGACGGGATTTGAATCGCCCAGGAATTCGATTAAGAGGCTGCGCGACCCACTATGCGGTTGGCTGGAATCTACGGAGAGCTTGACTCCTGTTAATGAGTGAAACACGCGCCAGCCAAAACCAGATTCGTCAAAACTCAGCGGGCCCTCGAATCCACCATCGTACACGAAAGGTGGCAGGCCATCCGCCGATCCGCCCTTATCGCTTCTCCAAATCTCATATGCTTCTTTGAAAGCATTCCGCGAAATGAGTTGTTTCACGATCTCGCGTTTGTTTTCATCCGGAGGCAGGGCGGAAGCGCGGAATTGGGCAAGTGCCTCCTTAGAATAGCCCTTCCCAACAAGAAATTTAGCAAAGGTGGCGCGCTCCTTGTCTGTCCTGGGTTGGATTAATTGTTCCGCGAGTCTCGCGTCACCTTTTGACAGACCCCAGGCTAGATCGATCAAGTTTGGTAGCAGAGCCGGATTGCTTTCTGCCGCCTGACGCAGATCCGCAAGCGCTTCATCGTAGCGACCGTTTCTCAGAAAAAAGTTGCCTCGCTGCCAGCGCGGTTGAGCGTAGTGAGAGGCAAGTCTGACGGCTTCGTTAAAACTTGAGAGCGCGCCCTGTGTGTCTCCTACCTCGTCACGAGCAAGACCTAGCTCCAACCAGAGATAGTAGTCACGTGGTCTAAGGGCCACAGCGCGCTCGAACTCAGCCAGGGACTGATCTGTCTGCCCGGACAGTTTTAACAGACTGGCACGTGCGAAAGCGCCCTCCGCGTCGGATGGCTCGAGCTTGATAGCTGCATCGGCAGCAGCGAGAGTACCTACTGTCATTCCATAATCAACCAGCAATCTGGAAAAACCCAGCCGCAAGGAGGCCCACATTACCCAGCAACAAACGCTGAGAGCCACAATGGCAATTAGGAGTTGTGTCCAGTTAAGCGAATTCGTATCGGAATGATTACTTTGCACTGCTATGATGACTAATGAGGATTGGCTGGCGATCTTTCGAGATTGCGACAAGCGGTGTCTGACAAAAAGAAAGCGTGCCCATTCGTTTTCTGCAAGGCACGCTTTCCCGTTAACTCTTTTTCAATACCTCACGGGGAACTGTTGCTGGAATTGTTGCCTCTGGCAATAGCTACCGGAATCGCAACCGCAGCTATCCCTCCACCAACCATGGCAGCGATGGCTACCCCACTCAGACCGCCGCCACCACCACCCGCAGCAGCCGCTGCTGCTCCTGCCGCTCCAGCGCCCGCAGCTGCGGCCGCACCCTGACCCACGGTTGGAGAGGCTGCGCCCGGTGGGAAGCAAATATCTATAACGCCACCCTTCTTCTTGTCTGTCTTACCGGCAGAGCCCTGTTCAGTACTGACTTCGGCGTCGGTATTCTTCTTGGCAACAAGTACCGCGCAGCCTGAAATCAGCTTCACCTTCAAATTCCCGTTCTCGTCATACTGCAACTCCACTTTAGTGTTGGGAGCCAGGTCGAGATATCCGAGCGGCCCTAGATTAATTGTCGCACCAACCTCTGCCGGCGTCTCAATCGTGGCCCCGGTCAAAATCGTCGCTCCAGTCGCAGCACTGAGGCCATTGACTGTGATCGGCTGATTACCTCTGGTTGTCAGCCGCGCGATAAATTGCTGAGGCAAAGGAACAGGGACTGTCGGCGAGTTGGGCTCAGCAAAGCTGATTTGTACGTACACCTGGGCGATGGCGAACACGAGAAATAATGCAACGGCTTTGAGAGCCTTCTGTTGTCTTGATCTCATCTTACGTTACCCCTCTTTTGATGACGCGCGTTACAAGCGTAGGTGAAACCGCCCAATCGTGGCCCGAAGTCTACTGCCCTTCTTAGCTCACGTCAATGCTTTTTCTGACCTAAATCCCTGTTCTGTTGGCATTTGGCCTTCAGCTCAAGGCACGCTGCCTGAAGCTGAATGAAGGGCCAAATCTATCTCTTCAAATACTGCTTAAAGAAGTCATCCGCCAGCTTCGGATCGAGCTTCTTCAGAATGTCGTACTCCGCCAGGGCGCCCTTTCGATCCTTCAATGCCACGTACGCAACAGCCAGATTAAAGTGAGATTGGCCGGCATCGGGCTTGAGTTTAATTGCTCCCTTAAATGAAGCGGCAGCATCCTGGTAACGTTTCGTCCTAAAGTAGATCGTGCCAAGATTATTATAAGTCTCGGGGTTGTCGGGCTTCAGTGCGAGGGTTTTCTTGTATGCTTCAATTGCCTGATCGAACTGTTCGGCTTTGTAGAGCGCCGAACCCAAACTGTTGTACGCGTCCGCAAAATCTGCCCGCAAGCGCACTGCCTCCTGCAAGACGGTGACAGCGTCGTTATATTGGCCGCGATTGTAATAGGCGATTCCCAGGTTGTAGTGGGCTTCCGGAAAGTCTGGTTTGAGTTGGATCGCATGCTTGAGAATATCGGTCGCTTCCTGGTATTCGCCTAATTTGTTATATACCGAGGCCAGGTTGTTGAGAGCTTTCGCGTAGTCGGGTTTCAGCCGAATCGCTTCCTTATAAGCCGCAATTGCTTTGAGGTAATAATCCCTGCTCTTAGTTTTATCACTGCCCTCGCCGATTTTCACATAGGCATAACCGAGGTTGTTGTGTGAAACGGGATTGTCAGGTTTCAGACGAATGGCTTGCAGAAGTTCGGTGACAGCCTCCGGGTATTGACCCAATGTTATCAGCAAACTCCCCAGGTTGGTTCGCGCTTCCGCGTAGTCTGGTCTCAGGGTTGTTGCACGTCGATAGGAATTAGCTGCCTCGGGATACTTACCTAGCATGTAATAAGCATTGCCGAGATTGTAATAACCATCGGCAAAGCCTGGGTTAATGTTCGTCGCCTTGAGAAAGTTGTCCAGAGCGTTCTGATACTGTTCAGTTATGTAGTAGACGGCTCCCAGATTGTTAAGCGCTTCCGCATCACCCGGATTCAGTCTGACCGCATTCTTAAATGATTCTATGGCCTCTGGGTACCGGCCGGCTTTATAAAGGCTCGCGCCAAGGTTGTTATGAGCCACTGCATCGTCGGACTTCAACCCCACTGCCTTTTGCAGAGCATTAATCGCCTGCGGCAGCTTGCCCAACTTGTCGTAGGCAAAACCAAGATTGCTGTAAGCTGTCGCATTGTCTGCCTGCAGCCGGACTGTTTGTTCGTAAGCGGCCGCCGCCTGCTCGTAACGCCCAAGAGCCAGATAGGCTTCTCCGAGAGCGTTTTGTGCGTCTGCAGAATCAGGCTTGAATACGACCGCCTGCTTGAAGGCTGCCAACGCTTCCGCATATTTATCGACGGATGTGTAGGCAATTCCCAGGTTGAAGTACGCGTCCGCATCGTCCGGTTTGAAGGTAAGAGCTTTTTTGAAAGTCTCCGCAGCTTCGTTGTATTTGCCGGTGCTGAAGTATGCTGCACCGAGATTGTTGTAAATCACGGAGTCGTTGGGGGTGAATTTCAGAGCATTCTCGTAAGCCGCGATTGCCTCAGCAAACTTGCCGACGTCGTAGTATGTGTTCCCCTGGTTCTTGAATGCCTCTCCCTGGTCAGCTTCGGAGACCTTCGTAATTGTTGCTACAGTTTCAGTCTCAGTGGGACGTTGCGTGCGGCGCCGATTGGCGGGGGTATTCTTCGCAATTTCTACCGGCCTCCTACGTTCGGTCGGAGGGTTCTTCGCAATCTCAACGGGTCTTACGAAGGGCTTTACCTGGCGTTTGACTATCAGCATTGCAGCGCCGCCAATCAGATCGCGGACGCGCGGCGGACGCTTAAAAATAATGGCAGCGCCGCCCATGATGTCCTGGCCGCGAAATAAACTCGCACCGCCGGCAATATCCTGCGGCAAAAGTGCTCCTATTCCGATTGGAATAACCCACTGTGAGGCAATTGCGGTTGCCAGCATAAGCGCAAGTGCACGATTGAATGCTGCCCCCTGGGATATTCCTGATTGCAGCGCCAGTTGACAGTTCGCCCTATATCGTCCGGGATTTATTTTCATTGTCCTCACGGTTAGTGGCGATCATCACCAACGCGGCAAACACTAAAGCATTAACGATCATGTGCAAACCGAAATCAAAGAGACTATGGACCGCTACACCAACAATCCCGAGCAATGCGCCAAAACAGGCGGCGCGTCTAAAAGGGCTGGCTGATTGTAAGTTATCTCGGATCCTTCTAAAGACGACGATCAGAAACCAACCGCCAATTGCAAGGCCAATCAGTCCGCCGCTGGCGAGCAGTTCCAGATAATCGTTGTGAGCCTCTTGCGGAGTTTGCAAGCCCGAAGCCTCGTGATATGTAGGAATGGCAGCCCAATAGCCCCCCAATCCAACTCCAGCAATTGGATGGGCAGTAAACATCTTCCAGGTTGCCCGCCAAATCTCATTTCTACTTGCTCCCTGGCGCGACTCCGCCATCGCCGGATCAAGCTCAGCTCGAGTTTGCTCCACCCTGGTGGCCAGTCGATCGCCACCCATCCAGATTGTCCCTAAAAAGGTCAGCAGCAGAAAAACCAACAGCAGCAAACCGCGCACGGGCCACAACCTGGCAATTCTGAATATCCGCAACTTCGAGCCTTCGGAATTTGATCGCGGTATCACCACCGCAAAGAGCAGCGCACCGGCAATCAACTGAGCCATCATGGCAACAAGACCGCCTCTTGAGTTAGACAACACGAGCGCGGTCCAAACAGGCAGAAGCGAGGCGAACAAAATGAGTGCCCGCTCACGTTTCACGCCCGCCCCGGCAATCATTCCCAAAGGTAGTCCAAAGCCCATTTCCATCAGGAAAGCAAAATGGTTCCTGTTTATGAACTGACCGTAACCCTGGTCAGGCTTAATAAGCGGTAATCCGAAACCGAGGCTGTGTTGAGTTGTCTGGCGTAGCATGCCAAAGATCGCGCTGGCTACCGCAACTGCAATAATCACGTGAATCAGCGTGCTCATGCGGCGCTCGTTAGACACGTAGCAATATAGCAGCGCCGCCGCCAACGTTAACGCGAGAAGCTGGAGTACAAAGAAACGCGTCGCAAAGGGGTCAGCACTGATGGCATTCCAAACTGAATAGGAAATACCCGGAGCCGCTTGTGTTCCCAACGGAACAGTTTGCAGCAGGGAGAACGCAGCAAGCGCAAATAGTGGGGTTAGCACGGGCAGGCCGCGTATCCGCCATGAGCCGCTTAAAGTACCTTCAATAATCCAGAGAACACAGAGGGCAAAAACCAGGCAGATGAAAACTGCCTTCCACCACGCCTCAACGGTGCCGTAAGGAATTGCGGTCAGCGCAATCAGGGCGAGCAGTGATACGTAAATTGCCCCTCCCAGAATGTGGGCGACACGCAACCTGGACGACTGCGTCTCTGTGTCCAGCAGAAAGGGTGCTGTGCTTACTTGAGACATTAGCCGGCGATTTTTCCCGCCCCCATTGCCACACGCAATTCAGGCCCGCTCTCGGCCTCTCTGGACCTCGTCTCAACAATTCTCTCCACGGCTTCCGAGAGTTCATGCCGAAAAAGATTGCTCAAGTAGTTCATGTCAACCAACAGAGGAGTAGTGTCAAGTGTGCGATAGAGATTGATCCAGCCCCACTCTGCTTTGGCAGTGGCCAACGGTAGCCGCAGACACCAAAAACAATCTGTTCCGATAATGTCCTCGGCCGCAACATCACCTCGCTCCCAGGACCAAAGGACGCGGCCGTTGCGCAATTCGAGGGAACGCAGTGGACCGCGAAGCTCGCTCTTCCCAAATGCACGTTCATTGGCCTGTCCTCCTTCGGGCTCAGTTCCGGGTCTGGCAATTTGAGCGTTGGCATAAACAAACTCGCCACAGTCCAGCATCTGAGTGACTGCCTCGAACAACTCCGACATAGTTCTCGCCTTTCCCAATGCCCGGATGGCTCGCCGTACGCGAATATTGTTTGCAACTCTTATCCGCCTGTCAGCCACAGTTCGTTTCATGCCTGCCTTAAGCTCATCCATTTCGTGATAACGCAGATGGCCCATGCCAATAATCACTACTACCGCGACAACAAAAAGCACAAAACCTGTAGAGCGCGATCCCGTGTTAGCAAAGAGCATCGCCACCAGCCCGAATATCGCGCAAACGCCATACAAGATAAGGGCAACCTGTCGCTGCGACCAACCGCGGGCCAAAAGCATATGATGAATGTGCTCGTGATCTCCCTGAAATAGGGGCTTACGACTGATCAGGCGGCGGGCCATTGTCACCCCCGTATCAATCACCGGAAGGCCAAACGCGAGCAGGGGAATTACAACTGCCACGGCGGTCGTCGCTTTTTGCGATCCGAGCACCGAAAGGGCGGCGAGCATGAAACCCACAAAGAGGGCCCCGGAGTCACCCAGAAAGATCGATGCGGGATTGAAGTTGTAGCGGAGAAAGCCCGCCAGTGCGCCGCAAAGAACGAGGGCAACCACAATCATCAGAGGGGCGGATTGACTGAATGACACCACCAGGATGACGAGCGTTGAAAATAACGCCGCCCCTGAGGCCAGGCCATCCAGCCCGTCTATCAAATTGAAGGCATTGGCAATCCCCACCAGCCAGAGGACCGTGAGCGCGAATGAGAGCGTTGATGGAAGGTGAACCGCTCCGACAAACGGTATTGACAGTATCTCGATCCGACCACCCATCACATAGAACAAGGTCGCTATGAGGCCAAGTGCGGCAAACTTCACGCTGGCATTTGTGCTGTGCAGATCGTCATAGATGCCGAGGAGCAGCACCAACGTAGCAGGAATCAGCGCTATGAATATCTCGGAGGTGTGGTGGCGCAAAGACTGCGTTAGTAAGTTGTCGACAAAAGGCAGGGTTGACAGTGCAATCACGCACGCCGCATAGATTGCTACGCCTCCCAGGCGCGGTACCGCTTTGTTGTGCATTTTCCGGCCATCAATTGGAATATCAAGCAACTGGAACCGTTCGCACAGGCGGCGAACGAGCGGCGTAATTATTAGCGATGAGAAAGTTGCGATAAGAAAAATCGCGAAGTAGGTATTCATCCTGGCGATACCTCCAAGTCGGGAATTCAGGAGTCAGACGTCAGAGGTCACTCCGTTTTCAGTGGCCCGTTTTCAGTGGTCCGTTGTCATGGCATGGTTTTCCAACCTACGGTTAACGGTTTCCGGTTCACGGGTTTCCGGCTTATCGTTTAATGCTTCCAGCAATTCAATCATGCGCGGCAGCAGGACGCTTTTTGCGAATTCTCCAGCCAACTCGGAACTGCTCCCAACCGGACGAGGGCTTCTTACCTTGAGCGCTTCCAGTATGTGTCTCACAACTCTATCCGCCTCGCCGTGGCGCGCCGCATAAACCAGGCAATTGTTGGCATCCTGCGTCGCGATCTCAGTCACATGACTCTGCTCTGGGCCAATATATAAAAAGGGGCTGCCAATAGACAGAATGTTGTAGACCTTGCAGGGGTGAACAATTCCCGCAAACTCGTTACCCATGACAACGGTGTGGAGATCGGCAGCAGACAACGAGCCGGATAACTCTCCGAGAGGCTGATAAGGAAGGCAGGTGACATTGCTTAGACCGTGGCTCGTCTTAAAGGCCTCCACTTTCGCCTGTTCACTGCCGCCGCCTACAAAACAGAAGCCGATCTCGTTTCGACTCTCCAACCGGCGAGCGGCTTCCAGCAAGGTGTCAAGCGGATGACACGGACTGTGATTTCCTGAATACATCACCACAAAGCGGTCGCTCAAATTGTGTCGCTCGCGAAACGCTCGCCTTCCCTTTTCGTCATAGTGAATTGAGTCGTCGTGCGCCCAGGGCGGTAAGACTGTGACCTTCTCTTCTGGTATTCGTTTGGCCAGTATGCGCTGCTTCATGAAGCGGTCTAACACGATTACACGGTGCGCGTGGTGCAAGCTGTATCTCAGCAACCAGCTTAGCATTTTGGCGGCGAAGGACCGTTCCTTTAGCCAACCGGCTGCGATTGCCTCATCGGGGTTTAAATCCATAACCCAGAAGCAAAATCTACCGCCTTTGAGTTGTACAAAGAGTGACCCGAGTAGAGAAATCAGCGGAGGCGATGTCAGCCCGACGACTACGTCAAAGCGCGGCATAAACGACAGTCGCAAAGCGCAGTTGACTAGAAAGCTGCCAAAATTCAGCGCCCGCCGCCACTTTGCATTTTTTCCGAGCCCTAACGAGGGAATGCGGATAATTGCTACGTCCTGCCAAATCTCGCGCCGCGAAAAGCGTTTGCTGGGATTGTCGTAACCGCGGTCGGCAGCGATGACGGTAACCTGATGGCCTCTTTTGGCAAGCTCCTGGGCCAGATCGGTTAATACCTGACCTGTGGCCATCACGTCAGGATAAAAACACTGGTTCAATAAAAGAACTTTCAAGCGATTCTTTCACGAAAATACGCGACCGTTTTTTCCAGGCCTTCACGCAACTGAATCTTTGGAGTCCACCCCAGCAGTGTCTGTGCGCGCGTAATATCCGGTTTGCGCTGCCGTGGATCGTCCCGTGGCAATGGCAGGTACGTCACACCCGAATTGGAGTCACAGATGCGAATGACTTCTTCCGCGAGCTCTTTGATGGTGAACTCGCCCGGGTTTCCCAGATTCACCGGATCGTGCAGGTCGTCGGTATTCATTAACCTGATTAATGCTTCAACAAGGTCGTCGGCGTAGCAGAAGGAACGCGTTTGGTCACCTGCGCCGTAGAGCGTCAGAGACTCGCCGCGCAACGCCTGCACAATAAAATTTGAAACAACGCGGCCATCGTTTTCGAGCATACGTGGTCCATAGGTATTGAAGATTCGCGCAATGCGCGTATCCACGCGATTTTGCCGGTGATAGTCCATCATTAATGTTTCGGCAATTCGTTTACCCTCGTCATAGCAGGACCGTAAGCCGATGGGATTAACATTGCCCCAGTACTCTTCCTGTTGCGGATGGACCAGTGGGTCGCCATATACCTCGGAAGTCGATGCTTGCAGAATTCGCGCGCGGACACGCTTGGCCAGGCCGAGCATGTTGATCATGCCCATCACACTCGTCTTTACCGTCTTAACCGGATTGTACTGATAGTGGATCGGCGACGCGGGACATGCCAGGTTATAAATCTGGTCCACCTCGAGCAGCACGGGCTCGATCACATCGTGCCGCAACAACTCGAAGCTACGGTGATCCAGCAGGTGAAAGATATTTTCGCGGCGGCCGGTAAAAAAGTTGTCGAGGCAAATAACTTCCTGGCCTGCCGCAATTAATTTCTCGCACAGATGCGAGCCAATAAAACCCGCGCCGCCGGTTACCAGTATTCGCATTTTCCTCCTGGTCGATGATAAGTACCGAGTGCTGAGTAATGAGTACTGAGTGCTGCGTGCAGAGTGCTGCGTGCAGAGTGCTCAGCACCAACCACGTAGTGGTTGTATGTTTATAGCCAGCGGCCCTCCACAGATACTCACTCCTGTAGGAGTGAAATGTGTCTCGCGGCTACACGACATATTGAACTCCTAACGCAGTTCTTGCCTCTGATCTGTCGCATGCTATAAACCTGGAACTTCCTAACGGAGTTCCTGACGCAGAATTCGGAATGTCCAAACTCGAGACTACGTGGGTGCTCAGTACTCAGTACTCAGGACTCAGTACTTATTGTTCAGTATTCATTCCCTTTCCCCGCTAATGCTTCCAAGTCCGATTGGACCATTTCCTTAATCAATGCAGTGAACGAATATTGCGGCTGCCACCCCAGTACCCTGCGAGCCTTTGCGGAATCACCAACCAGTTGATCGACTTCAGCGGGACGGCGAAAACGCTCATCGGTAACTACATACTTGCGGTAGTCAAGGTCGACTTCAGCAAAAGCGCGTTCGCAAAACTCGGCCACGCTGTGCGATTCTCCCGTAGCCACCACGTAATCATCGGCGGCGGGCTGTTGCAGCATCAGGTACATCGCGTGAACGTAGTCTTTGGCATGGCCCCAGTCGCGCCGCGCTTCCAAATTACCAAGGCGAAGCTCGGATGTCAGGCCCAGCTTGATCCGTGCCACGGTGCTGCTGATCTTGCGTGTCACGAATTCGTAACCACGACGTGGGCCTTCATGATTGAAGAGGATCCCATTGACACAAAACATATCGTAGGTTTCCCGGTAGTTGCGGGTGAGTTCGAAGCCGGCCACTTTGCTGATGCCATAGGGACTGCGTGGATGGAACGGTGTCGTCTCGCGCTGCGGCACCTCGCGCACTTTGCCAAACATTTCACTCGATCCGGCAAAGTAGAAACGGCACTTCGGCCTTAGCTCGCGCAATGCTGCCAGCACATAGTGCGTGCCGTTAATATTCGTGTTCATCGTCGAGAAGCCATCGGCAAAGCTTTCGGCGACAAAACTCTGCGCAGCGAGGTGGTAACACTCATCAAAATCGTGGCGGCTGACGATGTGAAATATGCTGGGATAACTTTCAAGGCTCGCGGGATGGAGTGTGATTCTATCGATCAGATGGGCAAGACGCTGCGTTCGTCTCTCTGGCACTTCAAGAGCAACGCGACGGACCAGTCCGTGAACTTCATACCCGCGTTCCAGCAATTCTTCGGCCAGGTAGCTGCCGTCCTGCCCGGTGATACCGGTGATCAAGGCTTTTTTTGACATAATTCTGAGTGCTGAGTACTGAGTGGATAATGAACGTAGCGGGCTATCTGCCGTAGTAGCCATCTCTTTTCTACGTCGACGGTCTACCGCCGCTCGCAGGCCACCAATGATCTGTCCGACTTCGATTGCTTGAGCCATCAGTAGCTCGAAGGTTTTCCTGTCCAAATATCCAACATCAAGAGCTATGTACAGTTGCGTTCGCAATTCTGCGCATGAACCCTTCGAGATTGAAAGAAACCGATGAAACTCTGCCAGGCCTCCGCGTTCGAATCCTTCAGCCACATTAGACATGCTTGAGACGGCCGCGCGTCGCACCTGATCCCTATAGACCGTAGTCCTTGGCAAATTTGCCTTCATCGGTGGCTTTGTAAATCTGAGACGTAAGCCTCCTTGCCTTTTGCCATGCAATCAACTGTTCAAACTTTTCAATTTTCTTCTTCATGAAGTTTCTCCTTTTTGTGAGGTTAAGGGTTTACTCAGCACTCAGCACTCAGTACTCAGCACTCAGGAACTTGATCACGACGAATCACATGATTTCCAAGATAGAGGACGTCCATCCGCGTCTTCAG
>WNGE01012719.1_pt1 | contig 14499 bp, 9 predicted proteins | sample 5400651 | NCBI WGS metagenome assembly WNGE01 (sample SAMN13153370, study PRJNA577476) | soil metagenome | isolation source: 60 cm soil or saprolite under grassland replicate 2 | place: USA:California | collected 2016-06-15 | reverse complement strand
CTTGTCTCGCATCATTACGGATTTTCAGGAGAGATCGGGGCCGGTGGTTACGACCGCGCCGAATTCCTGACGAACCCCATCACGCACACCATCAAAGATGGCGGCGCAATTCAGACTACTTTGCCGGCGGGCGCGAACTTCCTGGCACCCGGCGGACCGCCGCCACCACCAATAGTTCATCACGTGGTTGAAGTGCTCGATTCGGCAACCTATACACCGATCGACAACCGCGCCCAGATCACGCAGCTCGAGTCTCGCGCGGCCAATCGCCGGCGGCCCTACTTGCGGTTGACTCATAACTGGTTGCTGGACACGTCGGCCAATACGGAATCTGAGCTGACACTCGATGGTCTATGGATCGGCGCCACCGGTCAACGTCAGATACGCCTGCTGGGTGACTATGAGCGCGTCATACTGCGTCACATGACTCTTGATCCCGGTGGAGTTGATGTGAACGGAAGTCCGATCCGGGGCGTGCCTTTGAGTATTCGTGGAAATGTCGAGAACCTCATCATCGAGAATTCAATCGTCGGTCCAATTCTGGTCGAAGGCGGCGAGCTAACCAATTTCGAAATTCGCGATTCAATAATCGACGGCCAGCATTTCCCGGCGCCGGCGATTTCCGTGCCTGCTGGAAGCGTGATCATGAGAAGCGTAACGGTGTTCGGTGAAGTTGAAGTCGAGATCCTCGACGCTTCGGAGACTTTGATTACCGGCTTTGCCAACGTCACGAACACTCAAGCGGGCTGTTTCCGGTTCAGTGCCGTGCTGGAACGTCAAGACCCTTCGAGTCCCGCTTCGCCGCACAGTCGCGTGCCGCATCCTTACGAATCGTATTTTGTGAAGAGCTTCAACGCGGCTTTTACCTCGACGGTGTTTGCGCAGCCCGGCTATGCACAACTGGCCGAAAGCGCGCCGGAGTTCCTGCGGCGAGGCGCGGAAAACAAATCTGAAATGGGAGCTTTTAGCGGTCTGTTGAATCCGATCAAATTCGACAGTTTGCGAGCCAAGGTTGAGGAGTTCGCTCCGTTCGGGCTCCTCCCGTTTATGTATTTGAAACCTGAGTAGAGGACTTATGCCTAATATCGATATCTCACGCGACGCTACCGATCAACGAAAGCATTATGACCGCGTGCTCATGCAACAGGGCCGCGTGCTCACCGATGACGACTTCAACGAGGCCGAGCGGCTCGACGCCGAAGACGCGCGTCGGGTTCGCGTTGACGTGATTGGCCCGGCCGGAAGCCCTGACGACGGGTTCCGTCTCAAAGCGGCCGGCGGTGAACTGGTGCTGAGTGCCGGGACCTTCTATGTCGGTGGTCTTCGTCTCGAAATGGAAGATGAGGAACCGTTCAACCTCCAGAAGGATTGGTTGCAGCAGGGCGCACTCCCAGGCGAGACCCTCACGGCGCCGGCATCCGAGCAGTTTGACTTTGTCTGGCTCGATGTCTGGCAGCAGCCGGTATCGGCGGTTGAAGACAAAGAATTGTTGGAAGCAGCATTGGGCGGCGCCGATACGGCCGCCCGGAACCGCACTCTGCGGCGAGCGCGAGTCCTGAGAAACGTCGGCGATGTCGATTGCGCCGGGGCCTTCAACAAGTTGCTGACCGAGCTCAATACCGAGGGTACGCTCAACGGCGATTTCGAATTGGTGTCGGATGCGAAGCTGATGGTTGGACCCGATGGGACCTCAGGCACGGATGATCTGTGCTCGCCACCGGTAAACGGCGGCTACCTGGGCGCGGAGAACCAGGCGTTCCGAGTGCAAATTGTCGGTACCAATCAATTCACCTGGGGATTCGATAACGGGGCGCCGCTCTATCGCGTGAAACTTCAGACCGATGACACGGGAGCATTCAAGAAAATACATATGCTAACGGTCCCCAAGGATCAGGCGCACTATCCCCTCGAGGGTCAGATTGTTGAGCTGCTGCCGTGGGCCGCGCTTCTGTCAAATGGACAGAAGAACGCCGAACTATCTGGCTTTATGGCCCAGGTGAGCGGGAGTTACAACCCTGATACTCAGGATTTGTTCATTGACGCCGCGCCACCCAATGACAGCGGTACGCCGGTGATGGCCTTCGGCCAACGGTGGAGCGCGCGTTCCGACAAACCCAAGATTAGCAACGAGGACCCTCCGGAAGATCAGTACTTCTACATGCGCGTGTGGAATCGTGGCGGCGACACTGCTTCGCCGCCGGCGATCAATTTTGTTCCGAACACGCCGGTAGCTCTGACGAAGACTGGAATTCAGGTAACGTTTGCCGGTGCCAATTTGCGAAAAAACGATTTCTGGATTATCGCCGCGCGCCCGGAAACACCAAATGTATTCGTTCCGTGGGAACTGGAGAGCGGCCGGGCGCCGCACGGAGTCCGGCGCTGGATCGCGCCGCTGGGGATCATTCACTGGCCAGGGGGCGGCGGATCCCTCACGGTGGAAGATGATTGCCGACCTACTTTTCTACCGCTGACGCGGCTCAAAGGCTGTTGCACCTTTACGGTGGGTGATGGCTCGCACAGCTTCGGAAACTTCAGCAAGATTCAGAAAGCTGTCGATGCGTTGCCGGCGTCGGGCGGCAAGATCTGCGTATTGCCCGGCAACTTCAACGAAAACGTCGTGATTGATCGGCGAGTGAACATCGTCATCCACGGTTGTGGACCGAGATCACGAGTACAAGCCCTTGCGAATGCCGACGCCGCGCCTGAGCCGGCATTTATGGTTTCGAATTCAACTGAAATCACGATTGAGGATCTGGCCATCGAGTCGGGACCACGAAGCGCCGTACAGGTCAACAACGCGCGCCATGTCACGGTTCGCGGTTGTCTGATTCAGATGCGCGACCAGGCAACGATCTGGCAGGCGATCTATTCTCGCGGTGACGACATTCTCATCGACTCAAACATAATCGAAATCTTACCGCGTCAAGGCGGACCGCCCGCACCAACCGTCCCGCCGGCGATCGGCACCGCGGGCGCGGCCGCTGGAGTCAACACACCGCCAGATCAGGTTAACGTCGGCATTGCGACGCGCGGCGGTATTCAACTCGCCGGCGGCTCGGATCGCGTGCGCATCAACAACAACATAATCCGTGGCGGTATCTGGAACGGCATCACTCTGGGTAGTCTCCATCAAGTCGGTTCAAACGATCCGAACGACGACACGCCCGACACGCCGGGGTCGAAAGACGAATGCAACCCGTGCCGGCCGCCGGACCTGACGGACGGTGAGGATCCGAACAACCCCGGCGTGCGCTTTGTTTCTACTGGAGATCTTTACGACATCCGGATCACCGGTAATCGCATCACCGACATGGGCATCAACGGGATCGGTGTCGTCCGCTTTTTTGATCTCGCTAAGACCGGCGACATGGTGGGCGTTCATGGCCTCTACATCGCCGATAATCTAATTACCCGTTGTATGCGGCGCAAACTGGAGCAGGTCAAACAGGCTTTCCTGTTATTCATCGCTTATGGGGGCATCGCGCTGGCCAAGGTCAGCGACCTCCGCATTTTGCGCAACGAATTTACTTTGAACGGCACGTCTCATCTGGACCCGATCTGTGGCGTGTTTGCGATCATCGTTCAGGGCCTGCAACTGGATGACAATCGCATTATCGACAATGGACCAAAGACGCAGGAGCCGGTCAGCAATGCGCTGAATGGAATCCGTGGAGGCGTCCACATCTGGCTGGTCATGCCGATAATCGAACCGGTCTCAACGGCGACAAATCAGATATTTATCAGCCGGAAGGAAGGTCGCAACGGCGTTACGACCTGCGCCATGCGCGACAACATCATTATCGCGCCGCTGGGACGCGCCGTTACCTTCCTGGCTCTCGGTCAGGTGGTCGTGGCCCGCAATCGCCTGGTGACTCAGGGCTACACGGGGAATAGTTTTGATTTGATCGCCGCCACCGTGTTGGTTGGAAACCTTGGTTTCAGCAACGAGTGGACACTGGGTCTGCTCCTGGTTTTCATTCTGGCGCTGATTGGCGGAAGGCCAGTCGCGGGAGGTCAAAGCCTTTGCGCGTTGGCCAAGGTTTTCGGAGTGATCAATCCGGGACCGCCGGTTTCGGTATGGCCGCCGTTGGTGCGGAACTGGGCGACCGGTAGAGTCCTGTTTACCGAAAATCAGGTGACGCTGGACATAACCCAACAACCATTCGGATTTGGCTTGAGCTCGATACTGATCTTCACGCTCGACGACCTGGGCTTGACTGACAATCAGTGCGAAATCACCAGCACCGCAGTCTTTTTTCTCCTCGATGCCTTTTTCTTTGCCGGTAGCGTGCGCGAGGCCGATAATCGGTTTTCAGAGACCTGGGGGCGCGTCGCGTTGTCTGCCTGGTCGTTAGGCATCATGAATACCACCACTGACAATCAGTCGACCCATTGCCTCAAGGCAAACGCGCTGCTGCCGCAACTGCTCGTTTTCCGGGACAACGTCGCTTTCATCGAAGCGCTGTGTCGCAACGAATGCGAAGGTCAGAACGTGCTTTTCGTCTGAGTAACTATTCAATGATTCACAGGAGCAACCATCATGGCTACTGATTCAACCAAAGAAGGCTTCCCCCCAATTTTTGCGGACACCTCGTCGCCGGAAAGCGTGCGTCGTCAGTTCATAGACGGGCCCCTGAGGGGCGCGCAGCAAGCTGCTTTCGGCTCAGCCCTGGATCTGGCGAAGGTGCTGAGCGCGCTTCCCGAAGCCTTCGCTGCTTCCCAGCGGCGCGAGCTCGAGCGGCTGCAGCGTACGGCCGAAAAGGACGACCCGCGCATTGCCGTGCTCGAGGCGTCAATTGAAGAGGCGGATACCCTGCGCACGATGGCGCGTCGCGGAGAAACGCGCGCGCGGCGTGCCGTGGTCGCCCTCACCGGCAGTAACGAAGTCTTTCACGGCTTTGTCTCTGATGCCGAGTTCAATCCGCTTCCTGATCTGACCGTGCGATTGACCAGCAGCAAAGTGGGAGCTAAAGAACTCTCAGCCACTACCGAAGCAGATGGTTACTTCAGCATCACGCTGGGCCGGAAAATCCGGGCGAAGGGAACATCGGAACAAGGCCCCGCCAATCTCACGCCGGAAAAAATCGCGGAGTTGTTCGCGCGCCAGGAACAACAGAAGGAGGTCAAAGGCGAAGCCGAAAGTGTTTTGCGGACGGAAGGTCGAATCGAGATCCTGAGGAAGAACAAAGTCATACATGAGGATCCGGTGGCGGTCGAGCTGGACGAAGGCAGCATCTATCGCGAGTATGCCATTAGCGTCGAAGGACATTCTCCGCCAGCCGCATTTCAGCCGTACGAAAAGACCAAAAAGAAATAAATTTGCGGATCTCAGAGAAGGTCACCAGACGACGGATTGATAGTCTTTTAGCCGTGTGTCTATGACGATCCAGTTTACTTCTCAGTTCCTGCCTCCATCGCATGTTTGTCATCTCCGGGACATCGAGCAGGAAGGTTACCGCGAACGAATTAAGAGAATACTCAACGAGACTGATCCGGTACTGGCTGACATCGACGGGGCGAGGCTGGCTCTTGAACGCAACTACAACCAGCAGAATTTCGCCGAGGCATTGGCGACCTTTGCGGACACCCGGCGGGGAAATGTGGCACAGCTTGGAAAAGCAACACCCGATGACTCTCACCTGGTTCGACGTGGACTTGCCACGAGGGGTGATTCACATTCGAGTTTCCAAGAACGGCAAGGATCGTTTCGTTCCGATCAATCAGACGGTCCGTGCAATGTTGGAAGGACTACCGCACACCAGCGAGTATGTCTTTCCGAGTCCAAAGACGAAAGGACGTTTGATCGACGTGAAGAGTCGATTTGACTTTGGCGAAGAGCGATGCAGGAATCAAAGATTTCCGTTTTCATGACCTGCGTCACTATTCCGTGTTCCTAACTATGCCGAGTCATTAAGACAGCATTCGTGCTTCGCCCGAGAATTGCAGGCGACATGGTAGATGAAGTGCAGAATGACTCGACATAGTTTTGGTCACTACAGACTGTTAAGGAAGCCCAAAAGCGAGTCTCCAGGTCGATAGCGGCCGCGTCGGCCGTCGTACGGTTTGGTCTTGGCGAGTGCCTGTTCTTTCATCGCGAGTGTTGCTTCGAGATAGATCTGCGTCGTTTCCACAGATTCGTGCCCCAGCCACAAGGCAATCACGGAGCGGTCCACTCCCTCCTGTAACAGATCGAGAGCCATGGTGTGTCTCAATACATGAACGGTGACGCGTTTGTGCTTCAGCGAGGGGCAGCGTTTGCTTGCCGCCGCGCTTGAATTACCGACCAGTGCGATTACTAAGATCGAGCCTGACAAAGCTTATTATGTTCGCCTGCGCTTCAACCGCGCAGACGATTCGGAGATCACGCAGCGTTCGGTACGGCTGGTAACTGAAGAAGTCGCGAACACTTCAAAAGCGACGGGCCGGAAAAATCTTTCACCGCCGCAAGTCTCGAAAGGTGGTTCCAAAATACAGGTGAGCATCAGCGCAATGCGTTACGAATTTGACTCGCAGACCGCGCAGCTCACCTCTATCACATCGGGCAATCGCGTACTTGTCAAAGGCGCACACACCAGCCTCTGGCGGCCGCTCAGCCTCAGCGAAATCTTCCTTTATCGGCGCGTCCCGCCACAGAGGCCCATGCCTCCTGACCTTGATCAGTATAAGACTGACGTTAAGCGCTGGAATGTATCGGAAAGCAAAGGTGGCGTACGCATTGAAGCCGAGGCCGATCATCGGGTAGATGAGAAGAATTGGTTCACCGCGCGCTATGTTTACTTGATTGATCCTGACCGCTCGCTGCACGTCGAATATTCGATAACTGCACAGGCGGAGCTGGGCTGGGTGCCGGAGGTCGGAATGGAGTTTGAAGTGCCGGCGGAACTCAATAGGCTTCGCTGGCTTGGGCTCGGGCCACTTGATGCTTATCCGAACGAGAAGACAGCGACAGTCTTTGGCCTCTGGTCAGAACTCGCCGGCAGTGACGGAGCGCAGGGGGCTAAAGCTGAAGTGAGGTGGGCAGAACTATTCGATGCGAAAGGCACCGGCCTTCATGTGACGGGCAGCCCCTTCATCCGCCTCGACGGAGGCGGAAGAAAGCCCGCACGACTGCGTTTGCTCTCAGCAGTTGCCGGACGGGCAGCCAAATTCAATCCGCCAGAGCGTCCTGAATATCGCCTCGACGTATTTCCCGGCCGGACTTTCACCGGCCGTTTCGAAATCGTTGCCTTGAAATAAGACGAGGCTCGAGAACAGAAACAACTATTAGAGGCGTCCAACCAGTTGCTGCCGGGAAGGCTTTCCTAATCTCTTCGTTCATCGTTAAGGTGTCGGGGAGGGTGCAGCCGCCGGCCGCCGCGGCGCACTTGAGTGCCAATGAATAATACGCCATTGTCCGCTTCGCTCCTCGAGCACGGCCGTACCCAGTCCACCGCGATCCACGTGACGCGGCTGTCCGTTGTCAACGACATCGGCTGAGATCGAGTATTTGAAAGTGGCCCAGGCCGTCTTACCCGCCAGGTGAATCTTCATATCAGCAAAGCTGTACTTCGTGTTCTTCATCCCGCTCATTTCCGGGGCGAGGTGATGGTCGCGAAAATCGGTCCAGCCAAGATTGGCACGGCCGTTCTCAAAGACAGTCAGCGATTCGTCATTGACCCACACCTGCGAAGCCATTGCCACGTCGTTCTTCTCAAAGCTGAGCGCATTCTTCATCAACGCATCGCGGACAGCAGCCTCGTCATCAGCGCGAGCTGTCGCGATCGATTTGTAGCTCGTACTAACGGCTAAGACTCCTATCAGAATCGCCACGCCCGTTGTGATGAAGCTCAATATGAGTCTGCTTCTCAAATTTTTCATCAGAGTCTCTCCTCTCGATTCGATCGACTTCGACTCGCGAACCTAATGCTCATTTTACTCTTGCAGCCATAAAATCAACGACAAGGTGGCGACCGCGCACCCTCAAATATCTCGATAGCGAATCGTCACGCAGAGGCAGACGCTTCGGACCACCTTCTTGCCCAAAGGAAGACCGGCAAGGCGAGGTCATATCGGCGAAGAGATTGACTATGCCGATGATAAGGACGAATCCAAACGCCGTTTTCGCGATGTTCCCCTTGTTCTTGGTCATTGTTCGTCAGCGCGGTTTCTCATCGCGTTGCAGCCTGTTTGCGGCAAGCCGCGCGTCCAATGACCAGGCGCCGGCTCCTACGATCAAGAGGAAGATCGATCCGAGCAGCATCGCGAGGTCGGCGCGTGCTTCATGCGCCATGCTCCAGAAACCATACGAAGGCAATTTGCTAAGACTAAACCGCCAGAAACCGTGACCAAGAAGGATCGGAATCTTAGTAGAGATAAGCGCTACAAACATGTCGATGATCAGGAGAAAAGCCGCTAATCTCGTTAATAGACCCAAGATAATTAATGAACCACCAACAATCTCAACCACGCCGACGAATGGAGCCATACGGCCTACCCCGAGATCGTTCGGAAAGAGAAATTTCTGAATACCCTCCGAGAGAAAGATGCCTCCTGTAACGATGCGGATCAGGATCACCGATGCAGGAGCAGGTGGTAGACATAAGTCTTCTGAGTGATTTCATGGTTATTTAACCTGGCGCGCAGCTCTACGCATTTGGTGGCGGTGCTGTAAACTGGGAGACATCAGCAAGCCCAAATACTTTGGCGGCCTGAACAATGAAGAGATTGCCGGCGTGTTGAAGATTTCGGAAAATACCGTGACGCGCGACTGGAACATGGCGAGAGCGTGGCTCTATCAGGAATTGAGCGGGAGTGTGACCTGATGCAGCCTGAGCGATGGCAGCAGATTAGCGGCATATTCAAATCGGCACTCGCGCTGAAACCTGAAGAGCGCCCGGCTTATGTAGCAGACAAATGCGGCGCTGACGAGTCGCTCCGCCGCGAAGTTGAGCGCTTGATTGAATCCCATCACCAGGCGGACAAAGAGAACTTTATCGAGTCGCCAGCCGTAGCGGAAGTCGCACCTTTGCTGGTCCTGGACGATGGCGAAGCGGAAGTTAGCAAGGACAGATTAGAAAAAGGGCAGCAGGTAAGTCATTACCGCATTACTCGGAAGCTCGGGGTGGGCGGAATGGGCGAGGTTTACCTGGCGGAGGACACGCGGCTCGATCGCACCATAGCTCTAAAGATCCTGCCTGCGGATGTCGCCTCTGACAAACGGCGGATGCAGCGCTTCAAACAAGAGGCAAAGCTCGTTTCGTCGCTCAACCAACCGAATATCCTGACCATCTTTGAGTTTGGCGACACTGACTCGTTGCACTTTATCGCCAGCGAGTATGTCGATGGCGTTACCCTGCGTGACTATCTCAAAGAGAGTCAAGTCAAGTTGCTGGAAATTATCGATATCAGTACTCAAGTTATTGCCGCACTTGATGCCGCGCATGAGGCCAGGATCGTGCACCGGGATATCAAACCTGAAAACATAATGGTGCGCCGGCGGGACAAGGTAATTAAGGTGCTCGACTTTGGACTGGCAAAACTTACGGAAAGAATCTCAGGCCAATCGGTCGGGCAATCCGATCCTGAAGCTAATACCGCCATGTTAGTCCGGACCATCCCCGGCACCGTGATGGGCACGGTCCATTATATGTCTCCCGAGCAGGCTCAGGGATTACGTGTTGATCAGCGCACCGATCTGTGGAGCGTCGGCGTTGTTATCTATGAGATGGTTGCCGGGCGCGTTCCATTCGTTGGTGTAACAAGCAGTCATACGGTGGTCGACATTCTCGAGAAAGAGCCCGCCCTGCTGGCGAAAGCTGGAGCGCGCAGCGTGCCTCCTGAGCTGCAAAGAATCGTCAGTAAGGCTCTAGCCAAGAATCCCGACGAGCGGTATCAAACAGCTAAGGACATGCTCATCGATCTGCGAAATCTAAGAAAGCGATTGGAGCTTGACGCAGAGATTGAGCGCTCAGTCTCAACTGATTCGGGCGCCCTGGCGGACACAACACGCGAGAATGTGATTCCCGGGACAGAGTCAATAGAAGCAGGACGGTCTGAAGCTGAACTGAGCGAAAGCGGGCGGCGTGGCAGGAAACTGTTTGCCGGGATAGCGGTAACGTTCGTTCTGGTCATCGCCTTGATTATTGCTGCAAGCTGGTCACGGTTCCGGCGTGCAACCGTCGTGGGTCCGTCTCCTTCGATTGTTGCTTCTGAACGCAAGCTCAGTTACTGGATGATGGTGCAGAAATACAGAAATGGACGACCATTCGAAAACCCTTTCCGACTTGCCGGCGAGATAAACTTCGAGAAGGACTACAAAGTTAGATTGAACGTAAGCAGTCCGCAACCGGGGTATTTGTACATCCTGAACGAAGGACCTTCGCCGCGCGGCGGTTCCTCGTCGTTCGTCGTATTATTTCCCTCAGCGACCGCTAATAACGGTTCGTCTTATTTGGCCCAGAATCAACCCTTCGAAATCCCGCAGCAAAGCTGGTTTCAGTTCGACGCCGAGGAAGGAACGGAAAAACTTTGGCTCGTATTTTCTGTTGATCCAGTACCCGAAATGGAAGCCGTACGACAGTTCGCGAACCCGAAAGATCAGGGCATAATCAAAGATGCCGGTCTGAAGGCTGGTGTCCAGGAATTCCTAAGAGCGCACTCCGGCGCGAAAACTATGCTCGAGAAAGACGACGAGCTAAAGCAGACGAGTCTGTCGATTGCTGGGTCTGTTCTGGTTCACGCCATTAGACTCGAACATCATTGACTTGTTATGCCGAATGCCGACCACGGAGTGTCCACTTGCGTGGCCTGGGCTCGCAAAAGCCGCATTCATGCGGCTTGCCCTCAGGTTTATTAGCCCAGCCGTTCTACGGCTGGGTAGCGTGGACCATAGGTTTCATCAGGGGGCTTTTAGCCTCCTTCTCTCAGGCGGCTTCAGCCCGTTGTTCAAAAACAAGAATCGCGAACCCGCTACGCAGCCAGCACTAAGAATCCTGAAGCGAATAGGCGATCCAGCCGGGAACAAGGATTGACCTTCAGAGTTGTCCGGAATATGATGGCCGCCATTCAAGCGCATTTAGCTTGTTAGCCCAAACAAGCAGGCTTTTCGGCAAGAGCCATTCACTGTCCTGTCGGCGCCTGGTGGTTTTCCAAAGAAATTCTCGCGTTAATAGGTGGAAGAAAAGGAGCCAATTGTCTGGTGATTCGACTTTGCAGGACAGCAATATCCAGGACCGAGCCGAAGGTCATGTCTTGTGACACATCGCCGATCGAAACATTGGTGAGGTGAACTTGTTAGGCTCGGGTTTAGTAGATAAAGCAGTTACCCCTTGACTGCTTACGGTTGTTTCACAGAACGCAAATCGCTGTGACAGATTGAAAATCTGATTGAAGTTTGAAATACGAAAGGAGAATCAATGGCTACCTGGAATTTCAACGTTACTCACAAAAATCAATCAACATCTACCGGCAGCGCGGATGTTACTCCGCCAGGCATTGGGAAATCCATAACTATTGCGAACGTGCCTTGCTCCTGTGGCTACAATCACACTCTTGTCGGCACGCAGACCGCTGCGACTGCCATGTCGGGATCGGGAGATCACTCAGTTGAACCTGGCAACGACCCGCATGCAAAGCCTGGCATAAAACAGGATCCGGTTCCGAGTTGGGACGGTAGTCCGACAACTGAACCACACGGTAAACCCCGGCCCAAAAAATCTTAATTGTTAGTCGCCGGATTTCGATGGTTGCCGAAGGTCCCTCGTGGGATTCGTTTTCCATGAGGCGCCGGCTGGTCGCCTCAGGCGGGCTAACCCTTCACCAGACGAAACGCTTTCTACCCACTTGATGTCCTAATCAGAGGTACAAAACCATTGGAGCAGGAAAGACGTCGTTCCAGAACTCGTAAGATCCGATTGAGGCCGGCGCTCGCTCCGGCAGTCATCCTCATCCTGCTTGTCTGCGGGTCAGTTAGTTACTCAATGACCTTTCCGGTCCGAGGAAGCCAGCTGCCGCTTCTGCATCTGGTGCAGCAGCCAGATGCTGAGATCAGAACGCTCGAAGCGGGCGCTCCCATAAAACGTGAAGCGGACGGGAGCGCCGTCCACCTCTACCGGGTTTCGGTGGTCGCCGGTCAATACCTCAGAGTCGTAGTAGATCAGCAAGGCGTAGACGTGAAAGTCACCCTGTTCGGGCCTAACGGCCAACAGATCATGCAGGCCGATGGCCCGAGCGGCGCAAATGGACCGGAACCGCTCTCGGCGATTGCGGAATCCGCCGGAGAATATCGGATTGAAGTCCGCCTGCCGGACAAAAAGCCGCCTGCCGGAGCTTATGTAATCAACCTGGAAGCATTACGTTCTCCGACGCAGACTGATAAGGACAGAGTCGCGGCCGAGAAGCTTTTCTGGGAGGGATATCAGTTATTCAAGCAACCCACGGTCGAAGCGAGACGAAAAGCGCTGGAAAAATGTCAGCAAGCGCTGCCGATGTTTCGCTCTTTGAATGATCGCAGCCTTGAATTTTACAGCTCTTTGCTGGTCGGGTTTATTTACCGCGCTTTAGGCGAGTTGCAATCCGCTCTGGATTATTACGGCCGGGCCCTCAGGCTCTGCAAGGATCTCGGAAACAAAACCGATGAGCCGATATTACTCAACAACATCGGAAACGTTTATGACGCATTGGGTGAGCCGCAAAAAGCACTTGCGTATTACAACGATGCGTTAGCGCTTTGGTCAGCCAGGAACGAGCGAGGCGCGCAGGCTGATACGCTTAATAATGTCGGACTTGTTTATTTATTTCTGGGGCAGCCGCAGCGAGCCCTGGACTACTATCAGCAATCTCTGCAGCTGAAGCGGGAATTGGGGAATGCGACGAAAACAGCAAATACTTTAAGCAATATCGCGGTTGTTTACGCCATTCTCGGCGAGGAAGGACGCGCCCTGGAGTACCTGAAGGAAGCAGGTGATCTACAGCACGGAGCACGCGACCTCAGCGGAGAAGCCACTACATATTATTTTACGGCGTATGTGCATGCTGCGCAGGGCGGGATGACGAAAGCTCTCGAGGACTACAATCAGGCGCTCACGATGCAGCGGGCTGTTGGCAACCGGCGCGGGGAAGGAATTACGCTTGACAGCATGGGGGTGGTTTTCAGTTCGCTGGGACAGCGACAGAAGGCGCTCGAATATCATCAACAAGCCCTGGAACTGCAGAGGGCGACGAAGGATCGCAGGTCTGAGGCTGCCACGCTCGAACATATCGGTTACGTTCATGCTCTATCTGGAGAATTGGAACGCGCCGCTCAGGATTACCACGAGGCGCTCTTGCTTTCCCAGGCTGTCGGAGATCAGAGGGAAGAGGCGAACGTGCTCCAGGGCATGGCCCGACTTGAGCGAGAGCGCGGCGACTTTCCTGCCGCACAGAAACATATCCAGGAAGCCATCTCGAAAATCGAGACGGTGCGGGGGCAGACAGATACTCAGTTGCGCGCCTCTTATCTCGGGGTTCATCACGATGCTTACCAGTTCTACATAGATTTGCTCATGCAAATGCATCGCCTGAATCCGTCGGCCGGAAACGATGCGGCGGCGTTAAGAGTCAGCGAACAAGCGCACGCCCGCAGTTTTTTGGAAATGTTGTCTGAAAGCCGAGCGAATATTCGACAGGGAGTTGACGCCGCGCTACTTGAACGTGAGCGCTCGCTCTCTCAGCAATTGAATGCGAAAGCGGAGCGGCTGATGCAAGCCCTGGGACAGAACGCCAAAGAGCGTGCCGCCGTATTGAATAAAGAGATTTCCGAACTCGAAGACCAGTACCAACAGGCGCAGGCCGCCATCCGCAAGACTAGTCCTGGTTACGCCGCCCTTACTCAGCCTCAGCCACTCAGCTTGAGGGAGATTCAACAACAGCTGGACCTCAATACTGTTTTGCTTGAGTACTCACTCGGAGAAGAACACAGCTATGTCTGGGCGGTGACCGCAAATTCATTCAAGACGTATGAGTTACCCAAGCGGGAGGAAATAGAAAAAGCCGCACGCCAAGTCTACGGCTTGCTTACAGCTCGTGGCCAATCCAAAGTAGGCGAAACCGCTGATCAGAGACAGGAGAGAATCATCCAGACAGATTCAGCGCTGCGTGACACCTCTGCGGAATTAAGCCGGATGGTGCTGGGACCGATTGAAGTCGAAAAGGGAAATCAGAGGCTGGTCGTAGTAGCCGACGGCGCCTTGCAATACGTGCCTTTCGCGGCTTTGTCAGTGGCCAGTGGTCAGTGGTCAGTTGCACAACGTAGCCGCACGAACAACGGACTACAGACAACTGACAACGGACCACTTACCAGTTACAGACCACTGATCCAGGACTTTGAAGTCATCTCGCTTCCCTCGGCCTCGGCGTTGGCTATACAGCGTCAGGGACTCGCGAACCGCAAACCAGCGCCTAACGCGGTTGCGGTCATCGCCGATCCTGTTTTTTCTCTGAGTGATGAGCGGCTCGGGGCCGCGAAGAAAACTGATACGGCAA
>WNGE01005369.1_pt1 | contig 14508 bp, 14 predicted proteins | sample 5400651 | NCBI WGS metagenome assembly WNGE01 (sample SAMN13153370, study PRJNA577476) | soil metagenome | isolation source: 60 cm soil or saprolite under grassland replicate 2 | place: USA:California | collected 2016-06-15 | reverse complement strand
CTTAATTGGATTGGCGGTAAGTGGATTGGCTTTTGTTCCCGGGCAGCGTGCTGATGCTCAGGTGACCGTCGGGGTTCCCGGAGTGGGACTCAGTTTTGGGTTTCCGGGAGGCTATTACGCTTATCCGACACGCTACAATTATTATCCTTACGGGTATTACCGGCGGCCGTACTACTCTTATTCTCAGCCATATTCGTATTACTACAGTGGCAACCGATACCGCTGGTATAACGGGGGTCGAACTTATCACCGCCACCATCGCCATCATTATCACCACCACGATTGAGCTGAAGTCACGCCGCCTGGCGGCGCGTTGAACCGTTGAACCGTTGAAGCGTTACATCGGGAGGCATTCCAGCTTCGCGCAAACTTTTGCACGAACTGAAACAGTCCGTGGAAAATTTTGAAGCGTTGCATCCGCAGCCCGTCGCGTCTGTAGGCAAATATTCCGCGCTGTTGTCCGCGTTAGATATTTGAGCCCTCGCGCGGAGTACAGCCAGTCCGCGCGCATTCAAATGTGTCGTATCGGCAGTGGTGCGGTAGGCGCGGAGCCAAATCGCTCCAGCGGGGTAGGTCGTGCATTTTGTCGGGGATGATTAGCTGCTACGGTAACATCTCTTACGTAATGTGAGTGCGACGAGGACATTCACACACCGAGCGGGCTCAGCGCTTTATCTATTCACGCGTGCGCTTGCGATTATAGATGGTTAACAGGTCCAATCCGCGGAATCCGAGTGATCCGTGGTTGATTCCAAAAAAGTGGTTATCGAAAACTGAGAAGTGGCTTAACAATTTAGGCTGCGAGCAATTGGGGCGTAATAAGAATTGCGGAATCATTCCGTCTAATATGAAGACCAAACTTAAAGTCCGTGCCGTGGCTCTTATGACGGGCGCTGCACTGGGGTGCGTGACAGGACTCTCGTTGTCGTGCACAAGACAACGGGAGTCGGCACTCAAGCCAATCGACAAGTCTGCTCTGCAGACCATGGTGGCAAGGACGGCCAAGGAACTTCTGATTCCCGGTGCCCTCGTTCTCTTGCGCACACCGCAACGCGAGTTCACGGTCACCTATGGCACCACGTTACTAGGCGCTACCAGCCCACCCGACGCCGACACCCACTTCCGAATCGCCTCGAATACCAAGACGATGACGGCCGCAGTGATCATGCTGCTCGCCCAGGAAGAAAAGCTCAGTCTTGACGATCCAGTCTCAAAGTACGTCCCGAACGTGCCCAACGGCGACAGAATCAGCATCACCGACCTGCTGAAGATGCGCAGCGGCCTCTACAATTACACCAATGACCCCATAATCTCGAAGACCATAGACACGGACCCAGCCAAAGTTTGGACCCCCGCCGAGTTACTGGCGATTGCATTCGCGCACCCACCCAATTTCCCGCCGGGTAAGGAGTACGAGTACAACAACACCAACTATGCGCTTCTCGGTCTGGTCGTTGAAAATGTCGACGGCAAGCCGCTGGCGCAAGTAATGCACGACCGGTTGTTCGGCCCGCAGAATATGCAGGATACCGAGCTCCCCTCCAGCACCGTGAACACCATCCCCGAACCGTACTCGCACGGGTACCTGTACGGCAGCTCCTCGGTCGCATTGGTGGGCGAACCGCCTTACTCGCCCGAAGTTCAGGCCGCGGCACGAGCTGGCACCCTCCTGCCGAAGGATTATACGGACGTGAACCATTCAAACGCCGCGGCCGCGGGAGGTGTCATTTCCACCACCGACGATCTCGCCACCTGGATCAAGGCACTGGTCGGCGGCAAGGTGTTCGACGCTGACTATCAGCGCCGCTGGTTCGACAGCTTGCAACCCGAGGACCCGAGCAAGCCCAAGGGCCAAAAGTACGGGTACGGCATCGCCCAACTTAGCTGGGGATCGAACACAATTTATTTTCACGGCGGCGAGACCCCTGGCTACAACTCAAAAATCAGCTACGACCCGGCCAACGACATGACGCTCATCGTGTGGACCAATCTGACTGTATCACTCGACGGCCAGCAGACCGCCAATACTCTCTGGGTGAAGGTGCTCGATCAGATCTACGTGGTGTCACCGCTGCGCCCCGGAAAGTAAGAAGTATGAAGTATGAAGGAAGAAATTAGCTTCGCTCAGGCGGGTGTTCGCGGCCATTAATCGTTTCTTTGCGTATTGTTGTCGATTCTACCTCAGCTAGTTGTTGCCAGCCACAATCACTTTGACCGCTTTCGAAACGAAATCGATCTGGGCGCTTCGGCCCAGGTTGACTCTTTCTCCATCGAGGATTGCGGGGATATCTTTGCTTGATTCCACACCTACTCGCTTCGTCCTGGTGAGAAATACGTTTTCGTTATGGCGCCATTCGCCAAACGCGGCGGTAGTGGCGAGGCCGACCACTTCACTCGCGCTTTCCACATCAATGACAGCGGCCTCAAGCGCCTGGTCTGAATCGGACATTTCTTCTGATATCAGAGGGCAAATAAGCGCTAGGGCTTCAGCTTCACCGCTTATTTCCCTTGAGATGAAATACCGCAGCTTTGTTTCAAACATCTTTTGAAAAGCGACCTTTCCCTTTTCGATCGCATCAACAAAATCTCCTTCGCGTATGGATTCGCGGGGTTCTGCCCAAAGCGAAGGCGCGCCCACAATGGCGGCAACAAAAAACAGCTTGTCTGCTACTCGACCACCGGAAAGCGCTCTTACTGATGGGACAGCGAGCGTGTTTCTGAGCGCCTCTTGCCATGACACATCTCCATACAAAGCCCGAGGAAGCATATTCATCGTTCCTCCCGGGAGCGGCATAATATACGGCCCAGCTTCGGCGCATGCTTGTGCAGCTGTGCGAATGGTGCCGTCACCCCCAAGTACGATAAGCAGGTCCAGCTTCGTCTTGGCCGCTTCCGCAAACGCCCGCTCCGTTTGATCTGCTTCGCCACACCATATTTTGGCGCCGACAATGCCCGCGCTCTCGAGTTCTGCGAGCATCTTCTCCTCAGAATCCAAATCGCAGCCTCCGCTCGAGGTGTTGATCATGGCGCCCACCTTCAGGCGTGACAGACCAATGACATTTGATTCCACGTACTAATATCGCAAGGCAGGCGTTGGCTCAGTTTCTGAAATGGCCTCCACCGTCGAAATTCTGGAGACGGCCTGCCCCCAGGCCGTTTTCTTGTTTGTCGATTCAACGGCGCGGGGGCACGCCGTCTCCAACAGCCAAGCAAAATCGGCAGCAAAACGAGGCTCTCTGCCAGCATACCTAGGATTTTAACGCACCGATACGCCCAGAGGGGAATGCAGTCACGATGAAGAATTGAATGGGAGAAAACTTTTCTGCAGCCACTCCGGTGCTGCGTCAGGACCGCGCGAATGTCCTGGCGATTGAAGGCGATATCGATCTGCACATTTCGCCTGCCGTCACAGAGGCCCTTAACGCAATGATCAAGAAAAAACCGGAACGGATAGTGATAGATCTTTCCCGAGCGACTTATATCGATAGCGCAGGGGTGGCGGCGCTTATTTTAGCCATGCGAGAGGTTAAAGAGTATGGCGGGAAGTTTTTCCTGAGTGGTGTGCAGGAAACCATACGCTCGATTTTGGAAACTTCGCGGCTTGATCGAATATTTTGGATTTTCCCAGATGTAGATGCTGCGCTGGCCGCGAACGCAGCGTGGTTCACCTAGCGCGATGGGACGTGGCTTCGGGCGGTTGTCTTCGGATGAGCGTCCGATTTTACAATGACGCTGAAAATGTCGTAGTTCCGGCGTTCGCGGCGCCTTCGGGCGCGTAGTTTTTCGAGCAAGTCGGTTGTTTGCTGGAACGGCACGTTGCGATCGTCGTCGCCATGGACCAGCAGCGCGGGCGAGCGCCAGGTCGCGACATCACGGGTTCTGAATTTGTCGAACGTAAGCCGCTTACGATGCAGGGGCACGGATGAGCGGAGGCATACTGGGAGGATTTTACGTTGGTAATTGCGGATGAAGGGCGTTCTTCTATGTTTTCCGGTCAATGAGCACTGAGACGGCAAACCTGTTGAAACAGTTCGACGAGCTTCCTTTGCAGGAGCAAAAGGAACTGAGTGACGCTATTCTGAAACGCACGGCTAAATTCGATTACGAAGAGCCGTCAGACGAGGAACTAACCGCTGCCGCGGGTCGAGTCTTCGAAATGCTTGATCGCGAAGAGAATGATCCCACGCCGCGGTGAGGTCTGGATTGTCGATCTTGGTCTCGCGCAAAAGACGCGGCCAGCGCTTATTCTGAGCGCCGCCTATTCGGACGAAGACCGCGCGCTGATCACAGTCATTTCGCACACGACGAAACTCCGCGGATCGAAATTCGAGCTGCCGGTATCGGTGCCTTTTTGAAAACCCGGTGCCTTCGTCGTACAAAGCGTTACGACAATTCCGGCAAAGCTCGCGCTGCGGCGACTCGGCACAATCTTGGATGAGCAATTGAGGATGATCGAGGATGGCGTGCGGCGTTGGCTGGCACTGTAGAATTCGAGCAAACGTGGGTGCACGGGTTGCTCTCACACTTCGACCAGATCGGTGGTTTGCTGGAACGGCACGTTGCGATCGTGGTCGCCATCGCACGTCGACTGGATTCGGCTTAGAAGTGGACTAAGAATTTAGAGAACGAATTCGGATCACATGACTGCGACATACTCAGGCATCGATGGCTACGTTGGGAACACGCCGTTGATTCGACTGCGGCGCCTGTCCGAACTGACGGGATGCGAGATTCTGGGAAAAGCGGAGTTCATGAATCCGGCCGGCTCGGTGAAAGATCGAGCCGCGTATGGAATCATCACCGACGCGGAGGCAGCGGGTCGCCTTAAACTGGGCGCAACGATCGTTGAGGGAACCGCCGGTAACACTGGGATCGGGCTTGCAGTCATCGGGCGGGCGAGGGGATATCGCACCGTTATTGTGATTCCGAACAATCAGTCGCCGGAGAAAATGCATTTGCTCCGCACGCTGGGCGCGGAGGTAAAGGCGGTCCCTGAAAAGCCATACAAGGATCCAGAAAATTACAATCATATCGCGCGTCGCCTTGCAGAGGAGCGCGGCTGGTTCTGGGCGAACCAGTTCGATAACACTGCCAATCGCGACGCGCATTATCGCAGCACCGGACCTGAGATCTGGAAACAAACCGACGGCAAAGTGAGTGCGTTCGTCGCTGCTGTCGGCACCGGCGGCACCCTTTCGGGTGTAAGCAGTTATCTCGAGGAACAAAATCCAAAGATTGAGATTGTCTGCGCCGATCCGTATGGCGCGGCGATGTGGTCGTGGTTTACCAATGGCAATCTGGAGACGAACGACGGTGATTCTATTGCGGAAGGCATCGGTCAGGGACGGGTCACAAAGAATATCGAAGGCATCAAGGTTGATCGCGCTTATCGCATTCCGGATCAGACCGGCCTGACGATCATTTACCAGCTTCTGCGCGAAGAAGGCTTGTTCCTCGGGTTATCAAGCGGCATTAACGTTGCCGGAGCAGTGCACTTCGCCGGAGAATCGGGCCCGGGTCAAACCATCGTCACGATTCTGTGCGACTCCGGTCACAAATATCAATCAACGCTCTTCAATCGCGACTGGCTGGCTTCCAATCATCTCGACCCAAACCTTCCTCTAGAATCGGTTCTTGCTTCGCCGACGTGATTCGTTAAAGCGTTAAATCGTTGACGCGTCGAATCGCTAACGCGTCAGAGTAAACGAGATGAACGACGAACAGATTGAGAAAATTAAATCAGCAATTGAAGCAGCCGATCATATTCCGGCCGAGAAGAAGGCGGAGCTGCTGGCGTTGTTCGCGAACCTCAAGCCAGCTATCGCCAAAGTTGCGGAAACGCATCCGGAGGATGCTCAGAACATCGGTCAAGTTGTCGAAGCTTCAGCGCACGAGGCAGCTCGCGAAAACAAACGCCCGGAACGCGTCGAGAGAGCTATGCGCGAACTAAAGGAATCCGTTGAAAAGTTCGAAGCGTCTCATCCGGACTTGGCGGCGTTCGTGAACCGATATTCCACGCTGCTGTCCGCATTGGGCTTTTAGATGCGCAATGCTATTTGCGAATTATGAAGTCGCACTTCGTCAGTCTGCATCCTTACTTCAAAGCGCATCCCGGGAAGCTCGACTCGGCTAAGATGATGTTGTCGGGGTTCGTCGAGAAAACTGCAACGGAGAAAGAAAATCTTTTCTTCGGGTTCAGCATCAGCGGCGACGAAATTTTTTGCCGTGAAGGTTACGATAGCGCCAACGGATTGCTCGCTCATCTGGATAACGTCAGCGCGCTACTAACGGAGATGCTCAAAGTGGCCGATTTGACCCGCGTCGAAGTGCACGGACCCGCGCAAGAGCTCGAAAAATTGAAAAGGCCGCTGGCACATTTGAATCCAGCGTGGTTTACGCTCGAAGCGCGGGTAACGAAATAACGACCTGAGTTGTCAGCTTTTCAGCGGTCCGTCGTCACAATGGGTTCGTAGCGACCGCGCTCTGCTCATTGTCTGTCGTAAACCGCGACGTTCTTGAACTTTTTCCCATTGGGAGTCGTTCCAGATACGTTGGCAGTACGGGTTTTGCCATCAGCGGATACCACAGTCCTGCTCGTGACGGTAACCTTCCCCTTTTTCTTAATGGTCACTTCCAGCGTCCGATCATCTACCTTTCTATAGGCGCGAGTGTCTGCGTTCGGGTCGCCGGTAACAGGATAATCTTTCCCGTCGAACTTGCCCGACCACTCAACGTGCCTCGGCTTCCCGTTCGCGTCCATGCCATCGCCAGTCACTCTAATGTTTCCGGACGTATTTTTGAAAGTCACGGTCGTGAATTTCGCTGTCCCGGGCGTGATCTTCGATTTCGCTTCATTCAGTTTCCACGTGCCCATGTGTGGGTCGGCGGCGAAACACATCGCCAATCCGAAAAAGAAGAAGGATAGGATCAATCCAAAAGTTTTCGTTTTCATGTGTCCCATCGAGACAGGAGTTCGACCGCTGGTCAATATTTTTTCGAGCTAACCGTTACTGACTTTGTCCTTTAGAGCATCGGCAGCCGCTTTTTCGATTTCGGCGGCGGAAATTCTTGATCCAAGTCGGCCAGATCTTCTTTCGTCAGGTTGAGGTCGACTGAGCGCGCATTATCGCGGACGTGTTTTTCATTGCTCGCTTTTGGAATCGTTATGACGTCCGTCTGGCGCAAAACCCAGGCGAGCGCGATCTGCGCGGCGGTCGCGTTTTGTGCGAAAAAAATCCTGAAGGATTGCGGCGCATTCATCTTGCAAGATGCCGGATGCAATGTCGCACCTGTGGTTCCATTGCGGTATCTGCAGCAGGTTCATCACGCTTCCTGCGGCCCCTGCAGATGGATCTGCGCAACCAAAGATCACGCGCGCGACCCGTGTATGCACGAGCGCGCCGGCGCACATCGCGCACGGTTCCTTTGTCACGTAAAGATCGCAGTCGATCAATCGCCAATCGCCAACCGCTGCTTCAGCCTGCGTTAACGCCAGCATTTCAGCGTGTGCAGTGGCATCCTTGAGCAATTCCACCTGATTGCAGGCACGCGCAATGATCTTGCCTTCACGAACCACAACAGCTCCGACCGGGACTTCGTTGGCGTCGTACGCTTTTTGCGCCATGCGCAATGCTTCACGCATGAAGTATTCATCGCTTAACGGTTCGAGCATCGTTCTAGTTGTAGCCACGGCTCCGTGGCCCGTCCAATCTTCGCGTACTCCATCTGTCATTCCGACCGCAGTGGAGGAATCTCTTGATTTCTAATTGTCTCGTTCGTCAGAAGAGATGCCAAGAGATGTCTCGACTGCGCTCGACATGACAAATAGCGAACACGCCGCGCTTGCCCTAAAATTTTCTTCGGCATATTAGGGACTGCTCATGCACGACAACATTGAATCGCATCTGGTCGAGACACGCGTTTTCCAACCACCCCGGGACTTCAGCAGCAAGGCGCGGATCAAAAGTCTCGCTCAATATCGGCGAATGCACCGCGAATCCATCAGGCAACCCGCAAAATTCTGGACGCGAGAGGCAAGCGAACTCGTCTGGCGGGCGAGATGGAAAAAGGTCCTCCAATGGAAGCCGCCTTTTGCAAAGTGGTTCGTCGGCGGGAAGCTGAACATTTCCGAAAACTGTCTCGATCGACATCTGAGTCCCGAAGGTTTTCGGGGGAACAAGGCGGCAATTATCTGGGAAGGCGAACCGGGCGACAAGCGCATCCTCACATACCAGCAACTGCACCGCGAAGTTTGCCGTTTCGCGAATGTGCTGAAGCGCAACAAAATCAAAAAGGGCGATCGCGTCATCATTTATCTTCCGAATATTCCTGAAGCAGCGATTGCCATGCTGGGGTGCGCGCGGATTGGCGCGGTGCATTCAGTGGTGTTCGGTGGATTTAGCTCCGACAGCATTCGCGATCGGATTATCGACAGCGGGGCGATTGCGCTGATCACGGCCGACGGCGCGTATCGCCGCGGCGGGATTGTGCCGCTGAAGAAGAATGTCGATGACGCGCTTCGCAAGAAAACGTCTGTCCGGCGCGTGGTCGTTTTTCGCCGAGCCGGAAACGACATCCACATGGAGGAGGGGAGGGATGTTTGGTGGCATCGGGAGATGGAGTATGTCGATGCGAACTGTCCAGTCGTGCCGCTCGATAGTGAACACCCGCTTTACCTTCTGTACACGAGCGGATCCACTGGAAAACCGAAAGGAATTTTGCACACGACGGGCGGCTATTTAGTGGGTGTGTATGCGACCATGAAATACGTCTTCGACATCCGCGACGAAGATATCTTTTGGTGTACCGCTGACGTAGGGTGGGTGACCGGTCACAGTTACATCGTCTATGGTCCGCTCGCGAACGGCGCCACGGTTGTTATGTATGAAGGTGCGCCGAACTGGCCGGAGCCCGATCGGTTCTGGAAAATCATCGAAGAGTATCGAGTTAACATTCTCTACACAGCTCCAACGGCGATCCGTGCGTTTATTCGCTGGGGTGAGCATTGGGTGAAAAAGCATGATCTTTCATCGCTGCGCCTGATCGGCACAGTCGGCGAGCCAATTAATCCGGAAGCATGGATGTGGTATCACAAGAACATCGGCGGCGGGCGTTGTCCCATCGTTGATACTTGGTGGCAAACTGAAACAGGTGCGATCATGATCACGCCTTTGCCGGGCGCAATTCCCACGAAGCCAGGCAGCGCGACGCTTCCGTTCTTCGGAGTCGATCCAGCCGTTGTTGATGAAAGAGGGCGCGAAGTCGGACCGAATGTGGGTGGCAAGTTGATCGTTCGCCGGCCCTGGCCTTCGATGTTGCGTACGATTTACGGCGACAAAGGTCGTTACCGGCAGCAATACTGGAGTGAATTCAAGGGCAATTATCTCACCGGAGACGGCGCACGCCGCGATGATGACGGCTATTTCTGGATCGTTGGGCGGATTGATGATGTTCTGAATGTGGCTGGCCACAGACTTGGCACATCGGAAATAGAAAGCGCGCTTGTCAGCCACCCGCGAGTCGCGGAGGCGGCGGTCGTTGGCAGACCCGATGAATTGAAGGGCCAGGGAGTTGTGGCTTTTGTGACGGTGAAAACAGGAGTCGATACCACCGCCGGGCTGAAGGAGGAATTGCGCGAACACGTCGCCGTGCGTATTAGCGCGATTGCGAAACCAGATGATGTGCGCTTTGCCGAGGCGCTCCCAAAAACGCGCAGCGGTAAGATCATGCGGCGGCTTCTGAAAGAAATTGCAAGCGGGGCAAAGGTCACCGGCGACACGACTACACTCGAAGACTTCAGCGTATTAGCGAAGTTGGCGGAATCGGAAGAGGCTTAGGACCAGTGAGCTTCATCCGCACAGGCTTCCGCGAAATCGGCTTGAAGATCAGGCGTCAACGGACGCGCATCGCGCTTCGTCACGAGAGACGCCTGCTCCAAAAAAGTGAAATCAACCTCGGGCGCGAAGGCACTGCGCAAGCGGCCAATTTCCCCGAGCTGCGAAACGAGATCGTTGCGCTGAAGAAGCTGGAGCAAGAGCAAAAAGAAGTCGCGCTTCGAATTGCCCGGATCGAAGAAGGAATAAAAACGATCGAAGCAGAACGGCAGCAAAATGCCCGGGAGCAATCTGAAGTAATTGCCAGGCTGGAAGCGCAGAAGAAGCCGCTTCTTCACCGGCGCAACGAAGCGAAGAATAATCTCGAGGTATGCGAGCGCGAGCTCGCCGCCGTGGAACGCCGCATACAGGAGAGCGAAGCTGCGGACCGGGATCTGTTGAAACAACTCTCCGATCTGCATGCGCTCAACCCTGCGCCTGCGGACCTGGAAGCGCGATCCGCGAACATCACCGCGCGGCGAGCGCGTCTCCCTGAGGAACGCGCAGAACTTGTGCGCGCGCGCCTGGGCAGCGCCGATGCAGTGCGCCTGGCAAAGGAAAAGCTGAACGCGACGGAAGCGGAAGTTTCGACGCTGGAAAAGAATATCGCTCGAACGCGGAGTGATTTTGAAGCCCGCGAGCGAAAATTAAATGACAACATTCGGCTGCAACAGGAAGCAGCGCGTGAAGCGCGCGCGCGACATCAGACAGTCGAAGAGCGAAAAAATCCGGCGTACTTGAGCATTGGCCGACATCTTGCCGCGAGGGGGGTTGCCCCGCCAAACGCGCCGCACTTGTTGGCTGAGGCACATCGCCGCCGCGAAGCTGTGGATTCGCATTTGCAGCACAAAGCAGAGCTGGCGTTGCTCTCCGGTCAGATCGATAAACAGGAGCTGCGGAAGTTTTATTTTAGCGTGTTCTCGGTGGTCGTTCTGCTCGCGCTCACTTTGCTTGTTGTTTTCCAATCTCCACGAGGACGCGAATGGCTGCCGCAAGAAACCGATACGATCCTGTCTATTAATGCAGACCAGTTTGAGCGTGCGAAGCTCCCAAAACGCTGGCGCAACGAGCAGCCGGCGCTCTGGCCCGGACTAATCAGCGCAGCCGCGGCAATTCCAGGATTAAATGTGTCTCGCGACGTTGTTCGTATCACGCGTGCGCTCACCACAAACGAAGCCGGCGAGAGTCGGGAGTTTAATCTTGTTGAAGTCCGCCGCGGCGGTCTCTCCAGCGTTATGCGCGCAATTGGGGAGGATAAAAGTTTCGAAAAGCTCTTTATCAGTGGTTTAGCCGTCTGGGAACGATCACCCGCCGCTGCCGAGCCGCCTTCGCAAGACTCCGGCGCGCCAGGGGCTACGCCGGGCAAGCCGGGGTTTGCCATCGCCCGTGTGGGACCGGGTACACTGGCTGTCGGAGCACCGGATGCAGTACGTGAACTCGTACACGTGCGGCTCGGGATGAAACCGGACCTGAAAATAACCGGTCAGCTATTCGATCGTTTCCAAGCGCTTGATCGTGACAGCGCGTTGCGATTGATTTCCCGCGATCCTCCCGATTTGGCGCGCGTTTTCCACCCGATCTTTTCCCGTGAACTGCTCGAGGTCTCACAATTGCTCGGCCTTGCAGTGAACCTGCAGGATCCGGTAAAAGCCAGAGTTTTGATTAAAACGAATACAACTAAAAGCGCGGACGATCTCGCGCGAAGTTTGCACGATAAGCCGCAGCAGTGGCTGCAGTTGCCCGACTCTCAACTGTTGCTCTATTCCCAGCCGCCGGAGGTTCTAAGACACGGGGAATCGAACCTGGAATTGCGTTTCACAGTTCCCGCAGATAGCGCTCGCATTCTGTTGCAGCGTCTGGCAAAAACGGACACTTCCGCGGCGATGGCAACATATTAACCAACAGAAAATGAGAGGCTGTAACACGTGTGTCTCGTTAATTGCTGCGATGACAGCAGTGCTGGTATCACTGGATGCACGAGCTGGCGGACCTCTTGTTGATGTTCAGTCCGTTGACCCGACGATCATGGTTGAGTTGCGGTACGCGGGTCGAAACAATCGAATTGGACATCCGCTTTATCCATCTGGAACACGTGCGCGTGCGCGACCGGAAGTCGCCTCCGCTTTGGCTGTGGCCCAGGCTTTTCTGCGCCGCTACCAATGCCGCCTCAAAATCTGGGACGCGTATCGACCGGTGACGGTGCAGGCCGAGCTTTGGAAGGCGTCACGCAACAGTGATTATGTGGCCAATCCCGGGATCGGCGTCGGCTCGCTGCATAGCTGGGGTATCGCCGTCGACGCTACCCTGGTCGATACATGGGGTCGCCCTGTTCTAATGCCAAGCGACTTTGACGATTTTACTCCCGCGGCCATGTGGCGTTACGCCGGCTCCTCCGCCGAGATTCGTGCACACGTGCGTTTGTTGCAGTACGCAATGTATAAGGCGGGTTTTTGGGGATTGCGTACGGAATGGTGGCACTTCACCATTGCTGACTGGCAAAAGTACTTGCCGCCTGAAAAAGCGAAGATTGCCGGCAAAGTCCTCGGAACCAGGTGGGACGGCAGGTTGTGATAGATTCGATTCTACATGGTTTGCGCCAGCCGGAATACGTTCATGTTTTGCTCAATCCGGTGCCGGTTTACGGGCTCCTCGTTTCCTGGATCGGACTGATCATTGCTTTTTTCTTAAAGAGTCGCCGAGCTCAGATCGCGACGTTAGCTCTCGTGTTCATCTGCGCCCTTTCCGCATGGCCAGTCTATGAATTTGGCCAGCAGGCGTACGATCGCGTCCTCTCCATGACAGACGAGGCTGGGGAACGCTGGCTGGATGAACACCAAGATCGAGGCGAAGATCTCATCTGGATTTTCTATGCGCTCGCAGTTTTGAGTGCGGCTGCGATCGTACTGCCGATCAAATGGCCAAAATCGTCTGCGCCGCTGCTTATCACAGTGATTGTGCTCGGTGCCGTGACCTTGGGAGCTGGCGGGTACATTGCTTACGCCGGCGGCAGAATTCGGCATCGCGAATTTCGAAACGAACCGCCACCGCCTAAAAGACCAGAACAAGAACATTAAGATCATTACGGAAACTGAGATGTCTCGATGCGGAGATATCCTGAAGGAATAGAAAACGTCATGCCGACTTACATCAGTTTGGTGCAATTTACCGACAAGGGCATCCAGGCCGCGAAGGAGACGACGCAGCGCGTGGCCGACTGGGCTGCCAAGGTGCAATCGATGGGCGTGAGCGTGAAGCAAATGTATTGGACCCTCGGTGAATACGACCAGGTGTGCGTGTTCGAGGCCCCTGATGACGAGACAGCCGCCAGCGTGTTACTGGCAGCGGATCTTTTGGGCAACATCCGCACACAAACGCTGCGTGCTTTCACCGCTTCCGAGATGAAGAAGATCCTGGCAAAGATGCCGTGACCAGAAAAGCTACAGGTGCGCAGGTTCCAGCGATTGTTCCCGCCTCGGCGGTTTGAGCAGAATCATTTCGACCTCCGTGCTTTGGTCACTTTGCGCCTGCCAACGCTAAGTTTTTTGTTTGTGTCGGAGAGTCTCACCAGTTCGTCGAGATTAAATGTACGACGCCGTCGCGTTCCCACCTCTCGACAATCGACCTGATACCAACCGTTCATCCGGTCCACTCGGTACCGTTTCTGGCCAACGCGCATCGGTTCGCGTGCAATCACACGATGGATCACTTTTTCATACTTCGAGCGTGGCCAGCGTCGCATCCGGCGGCGGCCCCAATCAATCGTCCGCCCGACATCGTCGTACGTTTCGGGGCGTTCTGCGAAATCTAAAAGTGAACGCGCATTACCAGCGAAAACGGCGGCAATGTGTTCTAGAATGTTCGAGTCGCTGATCCGCCGGATTCGCCGGCGAAATGGGCTCAAAGTTTCTGCTGCGATAGCGCGCAGGCTAAGTATTCGACCGTCACGCAATTTCCAAAGGGGCGCATTGGTGTCCGCGACGAATGGACTTTGAGCTAATGAATCGGCCGTGACTCGCCACCCCCGACGCGAGGAGTGTTTGCGCAGGCGAAACGGCGTGACGCGCGGAATTCTGTTTCGGTTCAAGTGCCTCAGGCCAAAATCTTCCCATCGCAACACTGTTTGTACGACACCAGCAACGAAGGCGCACGTCGCAAGCATTAGCGCCGGGTCCGATGTGAAGTCAGCTGTCACTTCGACACGGGTCCTGCGGGGACGTACGCCAACAGCACTGCTCTGCCGGTTCGCTGCCAACAAAAGCACGGGCACTGGCAAAATGTGTGTCAGCAGATACGCAAGCTTGGTCGCATTGCGCAATTTTGACTTCCGCGCATTGGGAAATGAAAAATTATAGTGCGCGCTAAAGCCTTGCAGACGGCATTGGCACTTGTGTCGTTTGGCCCAATGATCGAGCTCCTTTCGCAAATAGCGGATTTGTTCCCAAAGCAAGCGTGTAGCGCGATAACAACAGCCCGTCTCGAGTTCAACAATTGGTGTGGCGACTTCGATTACCCCCGTATCAAAGTAAATCGCACCGCCTGCTGGTAATTGAAAGGATTTGCCTGTCCGCGGAATCATTCGCCTTCGCACGAGACGGCTGGGATCGCCAAACACCTTTTCCGGACGCCGTCTGCGTCC
>WNGE01010411.1_pt1 | contig 14509 bp, 15 predicted proteins | sample 5400651 | NCBI WGS metagenome assembly WNGE01 (sample SAMN13153370, study PRJNA577476) | soil metagenome | isolation source: 60 cm soil or saprolite under grassland replicate 2 | place: USA:California | collected 2016-06-15 | reverse complement strand
CGCGCCCGTGTCCAGATCCACCGCGTGCTCCGCTTTGTGCGCCAGATGCGTGCGCCCGTCCTTCATCTTCGCGATCCGTGCATCCTCGTCTGCCGGACTCTTCCACTCCTTATTCGACGTGCGCTTCTTGCGCTTGCGATCCAACCGCGCCAGGTCTTCGCGCGTCGGCGTCGCGATGCCCGAAGCCTTCGCCAGCCCGCGCAGAAACTCCTCGTAACTCTCCCCCGTGTCCCGCCGCACAATCGAGCGCAGCGCCGCGTTCGCCTCCAGCGTCGTCGCATCAATCGCGATCCGCTGGCCTTTCAGCAGCCCCCGATCGGCCAGCACGCCCAGCACCCAGGCGAATACTTCGCGATGCGTGTCCAGGTCGATCAACCGCCGTGTGCGCGAGATCGTCGAGTGGTCCGGCGTGTACTCGTCCAGCGCAATGCCCACGAAACGCCGCAACGCCAGCGAGTCCGCCAGCCGCCAGGCGATCCCGCGCTCCGCCCCGATACCCTCGAAATACCCGATCAGCAGCGACCGAAAGTAAATCCCCGGCGTCAGCGACGGACGCCCGTACTTGACCGCATAAAACTTCGCGCACCGGTTCTCGACAAACGAGTCGAAGCGCTCGGCCTCCAGCAACTCATTCAATCGCTGATAAAACGGATGCCCCGGCGCGGATGCCAATTCCGTGTGCGCAATCCAAATCTCCTCTTGCTTTTCCCACTGCCTGCGCGTGCCCATCGCCATTGGTAGATCTTAGCGCGGTGCCGATTCTGCATCGGTCCGTTTCCAAGAATCCCCTTTCAAACCGTGCGTGCAGTTTTCCTGCACACGGCTTAACGATGATCTTCGTAATGTGGCTTGCGCTGGGTAGCACACGGTGCCGCGCAGCTGGTAAAGACCCATACCGAAAAACCGCTCCCGAGACCACTTCTCCACTCGGGCCACCCGCTGCCCGCCCCGCCGCAACATCCAGTGGGCGAGCCGCGTAAATACGTAGCTGTCGAGTTGATTAAACTTCCGTTCCGCATTGCCGGTCCGGAAGTAGTTGCCCCAGCCCCGTAGTACGGGATTCAGTTCCGCGATGATCCGCTTCACATCCTTCCCGCTCTGCCGCGCGTCTGTCAGCTCATGCACACGATGCCGGATTCGCTGCATCGCTCTGGGCGACGGCCACCGCTGCATATAGTAGGCTCGCGGGTTCCGTTGTATGCTCCGCTTCTTGCGAATCGTGCAGGCCAAAAACGCAAAGCTCTTGCGGCCTCGCCGCAAGTCCACCAGGCGCGTCTTCTCGGGGTGCAGTTTCAAACCGAGCCGGTCCATGACCAGCCCGATTCGCCGAAGTGCCTCCCTGGCTTGCGATTCCGTGCGACACATGACCACGTAATCTAGGGTAAAGGAATGGCTCAGGAGCGTTAGACGAGGCCTATCTGTTGCTGCGGGTTTCCCCGGTGCAGTGCCTCACTAGCCTCATCATGACCCGGTCACCATTCCCTTCCCATCCCACCGGACGTTCAGTTTTCCCGAATCCGGCGGTCCGACAGTCTTCGTCACACGGCATGCGCAGGCTAACGCGCGTACTCGATGACTCCGCTCCCGATGTAGATCATGCCTCGGGCGTACAGAGTCGCATTCGGGTATTTCTTCCACCCGAAGCCTCGACCTTTATGGCGAAAGTTCAAGTACCGGCGAAAGCGCGTGTTGATGAATCGTTGCAAGCTTCGGAAAGCGTTGCTCGCATTGGTATGGCGGAAGTAATTCACCCATCCCCGTACCGTTTGATTCACTTGCTCAACAAACTCCGCGGGCGCTATCGGCGCCCGCCGCTTGGTGAAGTACTTAATCCGTCGTCGGATGTTGCGCTGCGCGGCCTTGCTGGGAAAGATGTAGATGTTCTGCTTACCGCTGTTGGGTGAACGCCGCTTCACGAACTGAAACCCGATGAAGTCGAATCCTTCGAACAACTTCGTGATTCGGGTCTTTTCGCGATTGATCGTTAAGCCCATCCGTGACGCGATGGCCTCGAATGCCTGAAGAGCATGCGCACCGCTCTTGCGGCAAATGAGAATCGCGTCGTCAGCGTAGCGGTGCAGCGTGGCCCCCAGTTTTTCCGGGTAGCCCCGCTTGTGCCACACCTGGTCCAGCAAGTTCAGGTAGATGTTGCTGTAGAGCGGCGAGATCGGTGATCCTTGCGGAACTCCCACCGTCGTTGGCTCCACTTTCCCTTCATAGGCGATTCCCACTGTCAGGCTCTGTTTGATCAGCCGCAGCATGCTCCCATCCACCACCCGTTGCTTGATCAAGATGATCAGCTTGTCGTGCGGAATGGTCGTAAAATAGCTGCGGAAATCAATCTCCACCACGCCCCAGGCTCCCCGATACAGATCGTTGCGAATCGCCGTCGAGGCCATCTTCGCATCGCGCTGCGGCCGGTAGCCGTAAGAACATGGGTGAAAGTCGGCTTCAAAGATAGGTTCCAGCACCAACTTCATCGCAGTTTGCACTACGCGATCTTGAACCGTCGCAATTCCCAGTGGCCGAGTACCTCCCCTTAGGTTTCGGGATATCTACTCTTCGCACCGGTTGAAAGCGATAGCTCTTGGCCCGCAGTTGTTCCTGCAATCGACTGAGCATCCCCTCTTCTTCTCCACGCGACACAATGCCTTCGATGGTTTCCCTATCCACGCCCGGCGCTCCCCGATTGGCCTTCACCTGTTTCCATGCCTCCTGGAGCACGTCGCTGCGCCACACTTTGTCGTCCAGACTGTAGAACTTCACAGCTTTGGACTGCTTGGCTGTGCGATATAGGGTTCGTTGCAGCTGCCGAACTTGTTCTGTTCCGTTTCTAGCCATGTGGCAATCAAAACTTCCTCAACTGCATGGAACCTCTGTGACTGAAGCAGGGCCCCTTCCCTCGGGTTGGGTTATGTTGTCCCAACCTTCCAGCAGTACTATGAGCCCCGCGGAATTCTCATGCGCCCGAACCGGACTTCGGTTGCCTTATACCGGCCCGTTGTCAGTGGTCAGCTGACATCGCATGAGACCTCCCAGCCAGGACATCACCCTTTCCCAGCGTGCCATCTCCAACACCCCGGTGTGAACAGATGGTTCGAGTGTCCGTTAATCCCCATCTGTTAGCAGCCTTCCCGCGCAGACGATACGGTCGGCTCACACAGTAAGAGTATGACGAGGCTGATCCGAGTTCATGGTTATTACGGCCCGCTGCTTTGCATCTTCGTTCAAGGTCACTTGAGCCGTGGGCTCGCGCCTCCAACTCGACCTCCTGCTAGATCCCTGAACGGACGATTGGGATCAGGGGATTTGCACCCCATTAGGTTGATGTCTGTACCGGCGTGCCATCCGCGTACCGAATCAATCTGCCCAACGCGCTACACCTCGTTGCCCAGATCCGATCCAGTTTATTCAGGTAGACGTTGGCCAGTAACGGCGAGACCACTCCGCCCTGCGGGGTCCCCGCCAGCGTTTCCCTCACCGTTCCGTCCTCCATCACTCCGGCTGCTAGCCACTGCCGGATCAACTTCTGTACCCTTCGATCCGAGATCCGCTCCTTCACCAGTTCCATCAAGGTGATTTGTGGAATGCTGTCAAAGTAGCTCTGGATGTCTGCATCGACCACGAAATTGTGCCCCTGGTTGCCGGCTACTCGGATGGCTTCCAAGGGCTGCGTCGCGCTCTTCTTGGGACGGAATCCGTAACTGCTGGGCTGAAAGTCCGCCTCGAAGATCGGCTCGATTACAATCTTCGTTGCCATTTGCACCACCCGATCTCGTACCGTCGGGATCCCCAGTGGTCGCTGCTTGCCATCGGCTTTCGGTATATATCGCCTTCGCACCGGTTGAGGTCGATATCGGCCTACCCTCAGGTCGGCTTGTATCCCTTCGAGAAACTGTCTCACTCCCTGTTCCTCGATGGATCGCAGCGTCATTGCATCGACACCCGCCGCCCCTCGGTTGCTGCGCACTCGCTCCCACGCTTTCCACAGGACGTCACTCCGATAGATCCGGTCATACAGCGCGTGGAACCGCCGCGTTCTACTCTGCTTGGCACACACATAGAGCCTGCGTTGGAGTTCTCATACTTTGTCAGTGGGGTTATTAGCCGTTTCCAGCATGCCCTCGCACTTACCTCCGTCCAGGCACGATCAAAGCAGGGCCCCTTCCCTCCAGCGCGTTATCTTGCACGCCTTCCTTGGTACTACGAGCCCCTCGGTCTCCCTCCCGGCGCCGCTTGTTTTCAGCCGTCCGGCCTTATACTCGCGGTTTTGCCTGACTAGCATCCAGGTAGGGTCTCTCCTGTTCCACGTTCTTCTGTCCAAACGTGCCACCGCCCGCTACCCCGGGGAGGTCCAGCAATCGTTCCGGTCCAGACTGCTGTCTTTTGCCTTCGCCGTGACATGAGCGGCTCGGCCCTCCCAAACACCTTTCGGCTGATAATCTGTCGAGGCTGCAGCGTTCACTTGATGTTGCGGCCCGCTTGTTTGCTCCCTGCTGTTGCACAGGCTTGTGACGCCCCGCTCTGGCCGCTGGTATTTCTACCCTCGGCTGGGGCCTGCTACCGGGCGCTCCGGCGCTTACCCGGACGGGTCTTGCACCCGCTAGAAGAACGCGTCTTTCAGGACGCACCATGCGCCGATTCTACGAACAAACCCTGTGCATACTTCACAAGTTTTTGCTTGCGAATCAAGACTTGCACCACGGCCTGCTAGGCTTCCGGCTAACGCCACAGGTGTGAAGGTAAGTGACCGAGTCGCCAGCGAGTGGCCGCTCGCGGGGAACGCGCTTGGAAATTGTCGCCGTTGCGTATACCTGCTTCTCCCCTTGTCGAGAGCTGGAGCGAAGACACCAAATAACGCCACTGGCATTTGTTCCAAAAGGTGGTGAACGTGATCGGGCTCGCGCCGGCGACCTCTTCCATACAACGGACGCGGTCACAGCGTTTTGAAGCCCAGATAACGCCAAGCTGGAAATCGGGGTATCTGCAAGTAGTTGAAAATGGTGGACCTGGTCGGGATCGAACCGACGACCTCTTCCATGCCATGGAAGTAACGTAGCAGCCGGCCATTGATTCTTAAAGGACTTACAACCGGCAGAGTCGGCCAAAACCGGCCTAAGGGGCGCTATTTGCTACCAAATTGCTACCAAAATCATCAACCGCGGCAAGTGGGCTTCGAGGGCTGCATCGTGGGGGAGCAGCCCTCCTTTCAATATCTAAGTTGGCGAGTACCAGTGTCAAGAGTTGGCGAAATGCGCACCGTGTCGATTGTCCAGGAACTCCGCGCACCTGCCTTGGGCGCACACCCGCCCCCTCTAAACGCTCTCCTCGTTCTGACGCCTTCTCGAAAAAACAGTAACTTGGGGAGTCTGCTCTTCGCTCAAGCATATCTCCATGAGTTCCAATCCGAGGGGTTTTGACACAGTTTCGGTACAGCCGCGACGGTCGGTGAGCCCTAAGCCCATCGAAGCGGGGTCTTGTGCTGCGTGGGCTAGAATCCCTGTCAGTTGTCTTTTCCAAGCGAACAAATTAAGGAACGTCCCAAGTAAGAGCTCCGGCGTCAGCGGCTCTGAAGGTCGGGGACGAATAGAGCCTCCTCCGATTCTCCTTCTCGTTCATCCTTGGCATCGCTGGCCGTGACCAATATCTGCACAGCGCACAACACCGCTAAATATATAAGCAGGGCGCAGGGATTAACAGCTGTTGCGACAAGCGAGGCAGGTAGTGCGGCAAGGCACAAGGCGAGACGAACCAACAATCGCCCCCAACTTCGTCGCTGCATTTGAGCCTCATCGGAGGTAAATCCGATGATGGTCAACGCCGTCATCAGGACTGTCGCTGCCCCTGTGAGTATCCAGGCATCTTCTCGGTGAAGATGCGCGCCCGGAGCCAGTGAGATTACGTGCTCCACGCCCACGCCGAGAACAGCGACGGCCAGATATAGCGGAAAGTGCGCATAGCTCCAGACCTGAAACAGGAAAGTCTTGCGGCCCGATGTGACATGGCGCTCAGCGGCGCCGTGCGCCCCGTCGAAGTACCACCACCAGTATCCGAATGCCAAACTGAGTCCCGTGAACGCCGAGATTGCGGCCGATGGACTCCATGTCTCCTGGCTCTCCATGCCATGCATGACCGCAGCCACAGACTCACCTAGCAGGATGATCGTAAATAGGCCAAACCGCTCGGGAAGGTGCTCTGCATCGGGTGGACATTTGTGCGTGTACTGAATTGCAAGCCAAGGCGTACCCATGTCGATCAATAGCGCCAGGGCCCATAGCCAGAAACGCGATGGCGCAGGAACCATTGCCGCGAGGCCCCAAAGGAATGCCGCCGTTCCAAACCCAGCGGAGTACAACGTGGTTAGCCGGTGCGTTTCCTTCAGATGGCGGGCCCGGAGATATTGGACGACTTGAACAGCACGTAGGATTGCATATGCTGCGCCAAAACCAGCGGAATCTCGGCTGTCGAAAGCAGCCTTTGCGTTCGCGGCCATCGCAGCCGCGGCAAAGATCTGCAGCAAGGTGAGCAACCGCTGCACGACATCATCAGCGTCAAAACGGGTGGAGTACATGGTGTGCCCAAGCCACGCCCACCAAATGAGGAGGAACATAAGCGCGTAGCGCACCAGCCCATGCACCGAGTAGTCCTCGCCCAGCGGCACCCCAACCTGGGCGACGGCGGCGACGAAGATCAGATCGAAGAAGAGTTCTAACCAAGAGACGCGTCTGGACTGAATCGGGTCAGCTGACCAAAGCCGAACCGGACGGGCGAAGCGGATGGACGTTTCCCAGTTCATTGACAATTCCGACGAGTCATACCGTTAGAGATCGATCGGGAAAGAAAGTTTCAGAGTACAGCGTGTGTCTTCAGTGCAGTCGCAAGCCTAGTAGATTTCGACATGAGATCGTTCAGAAGGGTCGAACTTTCTCGTACACGCGTCCTCGACTCCATGCTCCATCAAACCCGGGGGCCAGCGCGTCGCGTATCTGCAGCCGTGCGCGGCACAGCCTGGTCTTTACGTTCGCTTCTGAGAGACCGAGGACTTGTGCCGTTTCGTTGATGCTCAGTTGTTGCACGTCGCGCAAGATCAGCACGGTGCGGTACTTCTCAGGAAGAGAATCCACCGCCTTCACTAAGGCTCGACGAAGTTCACTTTGCTCCAAAGCTTCCGACGGGATTTCTCGCCAATCTGCAAAGTCTTTCGGAACGTAGTCGCCTTCGTCGTTTTGTTTTCCGTCGTCAAGAGACTCGTACAAATGGCGCCGGTCCTTGCGCAGCTTCATTTTCGCTTCGTTAATGGTGATCTGGATTACCCACGTACTGAACTTGGCTTCCTGACGGAAACGGGCGAGGTTCTTAAAGGCTTTCAGGACCGCCTCTTGTGCAACATCTTCTGCATCGGCCTCATTCCTGACCAGTGACAGTGCGGCCAAGAAGATCGCACGTTCGTAAGGGCGGACCAGATTGTGGAATGCTTCGACATCTCCCTCCCTGACCCGCCTGATGAGCTCGGACTCGTTGTTGTCGGCTCCCCTCCCGCTAGGTGCTGCCGGCTTTGAAATCGAAACATGTAAAGCCCTTCCATGAAGGGCAGGATGCAGCTTGGCGTCGCTCATACTCGGCAGGCTACTCATGGCGTCCCTTCTGTCAGATCGAGGGTTTCTGCGCATTCGTCACGTAAGACGGAGCCCTGACAGACGGGATACAAGAAATTTTCCATTGATCGGTTGGCCGTCGGTTTCGCCGCTGGGGCATGCATTGGGCTAGCCCAGGACGTTTGGCTCCTATGACGCGCTGAATGAGGAGATTTGGGTGGTGCGGTGGGTTAGCGTAACGCTAGGCCACTGAACGGTATGCGAAAGAGGCGCCAACGTGGGTGGGCCTTTTAGGGCTTCTTTTTGCGAATACGCGCCATAACATCCTTGACGATCGATTCTACGTTGTCGGCCGGCACAGTGAAGGAATCACTGTCTGTAACAATTCGGATGGTCTTTTTGGTGCTATCCACGATCACCTGACAGGTCTTGCATTCGCGTAGATGCCCCTCGAGTCGAGCCCGGAGGTCGGGATCGGCCACATTCTCGAGGTAATCCCCGAACTCGGCCAGAAAGTCAGCGCAACTGAGCATCTGGGCTCCTGTTCTCGATGCGAATGAAGTGGGGAGCGAGGCTCTCTCGCAACATCAATCGCCCGCGCAAGACCCGGGCCTTCAACGCGGGAACGTTCAGTCCCAAGGCAGCCGCTGCTTCTTCGGTCGACAGCTGACTGATATCACGTAACAGTACGGCAACACGGTATTTCTCTGGGAGTCGTAATACCGCCTCGCGGACCAGGCTGCTCCTCTGTGCGGCCGCGACTTGCTGCTCTGGATTGTCCGCCCAACTCTGGAGCTGACGTGGCCGGAATCCCTTTTCATCCTCGAAGTTCTCCAAAGGGTCGCAGGGCTTGCGTTGGCGGAGAAACTCAGTTCCCGTATTAATGGCGATACTGATCAGCCAAGTCGAAAACTTGGAACGCCGCTGAAAGCGGTCAATGTGCTCAAAAACCTTCAAGAACACATCTTGTGTGGCATCCCGGGCATCATCCATGTTCCCTACGATCCCTGTGAGAGTCGCCATAACTCGCCGCGTATGGCGGCGTACCAGATCTTCAAACGCATCGACGTCCCCATTCTGGACTCTGGCAACCACATCAGCATCGGGATCGTCCGGAAAGACGGCATCGGAGGTAGGACGGGCCTGCCCGGAAAAACGATACAAATCTTTTGGTGTGAAAACGCGGCGGGGCGAGAAATCGCATACGGGTCCCAATCCAGCCTGCAGAGTATTCAGGAAATTCGCCAATGCGGACGTCGCCACGGCTTCCACGATCTGAGCTGCGCTGAAACCATGTGCCCGCAGGGCATCCCATTCAAATCCGGCCCTCGGCGGTGCGAGCGGGCAGGCCAGCTTGCGAACTTCATCCAGTAAGGCGATGTCTGCTGCCGGTAACGAGGCAGCATGACAATCTTCCACGACCTGGTCGGAGGCTTCTGGCGGTACACCCAAGGCGCTCAGCATCTGACCTTGCACAGACACCCAGTAAGTGTTTAGGTTCGCCGCCGAGATCACCAGCAGGGTGCTCTCCTTCTGGGTGCGCGATAGGTGGTCTTCGGGCAGCAAGATCTTTTCGAGCGCCTCGACTTCTGCCTCCAATACATCGGGCCGGAGCGCCTGCACACGGAAAAGGTTAGGAATGAAGCCATACTGCTCCCGAAAAAAAGCATGAAGCGGGAAGTCTTCGGGCGTCCCCTGCTGGAGATACGGTCCCGGAGTTTCAACCCAGTCCGACGATTCCGACAATCGTAGAGGCTCGCTCGAAGCCGGTAAGGCCAGTCCCGGATCGAGGTCCGGATGAAGAGCGTCTGCCAGAGTGCAAAGGAATCGGCCAAGAGCAATCGTAATGACACCTTCCAGGATGGCCGCGTCTTCGAAACCCGTGGCCCTTAGGTCTTGTACATCCTTCCCAGAAAACCAGGGGCCGTGCCTGACGAGCTTGTGGGCGAATTTCAGCAACGCAGTTTCTTTTTTGGATACGGCTCGTAGCGACCGGCCATATAGTGCCTGGCAATAATCGTTGCCCCCAACACACGCTACCGCACACAGAAGGCTCTCCTTCTGGGGCCGGCTCAAGACGTTTTCGCGCACCACAACCGCATCGATGAGTCGTTCCTCGGCCTCGATAACCCGCGGTAACTCGCTCTGCGCACGGAACAGGTTGGGAACGAAGCCGTGCGCCGCGACAAGCCCGGGGTATTGGCCAAATGGCTCGTTTCGGATTGGAAACGACTCGCTCATTAAGACTCTACTAGTGGCGAGTCAGTATATCGCGAGCATGGGGTGTACCTGCTCCATCCGGCATTGTCGCCAAACAACCACAATCACCGCAACTTATGCGCGACCGTTCCCCGTCCCTCGTGGGTCATGGGTTGAGCTTTTGTTGATTCGGTGATGTAGACTAGGGCAACTTGGGGGTGGGCGATGACCTATCTGCGCAACCAGCCGCATGATGAAAAAGACTTCCCTGTGTTCTCGTCGATCCGGGAGCAGTTTGGATTCCTGCCCAATTTCTTCCCGGCGCAAACCCTGCGGCCCGATCTAGTGGATGCCGAGATCAACCTGATGGCCGCGATCTTGCTCAAAGAAGGAGCGTTATCGCGAAGGCAGAAAGAATACATCTTCCTGGTGTGTTCGGCGGCGAACCTGAGTACATATTGCGTCACAGCTCACTGCGAAATCGTAAGAATGCTGCACCTTGAAGGTCCGGAACCGGAGCAGATCGCAATCGACCATGTTCATGCCAAGATTCCGATCGCTGACAAGGTTCTCTTGAACTTTTGCGCCAAGCTGAACGGCCAACCAACCAAAATCGGATCGAGCGATATCGATGCGCTGCGCACTTACGGCTTCAGCGAACAACAAATCCACGAAGCCATTGTGACCGTGGGCTTCGCTGGATTTGCCAACACCGTTGCTTTTGGTCTTGGGACCGTGCCCGACTTTCACAACCGAAGAATAGCCGAGGAACTTGGGAAGGCTCGAGCCGAGGGCCGTGAAGAGCCGCTACCTGCGGTCGGTTAGTGATTCAGATTCGGTTACGATGGGCTCAGCGTCGGATATTTGCGTCAGGCTCGCCCAGTTGTCGGATCGCGACCAACTGGCGTGCATGCATGAGGCCCTGTGGCCGAAGACTCCCGCCAATGAACATGCGCGAGAACTTACACTAATCCTCGAAGGCAAGCCTGTTGTAACAATGCCTCTCATCATTTTGGTCGCCGAGGCGAGTGATGGAGCATTAGCTGGTTTCCTGGAAGTGGATTTGCGTTCACACGCGGACGGCTGCAACCCGGTACTCCCTGTGGGCTATATCGAGGGTTGGTACGTTGCTGAGAACCATCGACACAAGGGAGTAGGCAGGAAACTTCTGGCCGCGGCAGAAGACTGGGCACGCAACCAGGGGTGCGTTGAGATCGCGTCGGATACCTGGGTCGACAATGAGGTGTCCCAACGCGTGCATGAGGCGCTGGGGTATGAGGTGGTGGACCGCTGTGTGCACTACCGTAAGACGTTGTGATATGAACCCGCAGACCCAGCATTCTGTCATCAAAAGTGCAGAACGATACCGCCGGACAGCACAATGTTGTGCTGAAATCCTCCGCCGGTGCTGACGTTGTAGTTGGGCTTTGCCGTATAGAGATCTTGTACCTCAGCCCTAAAACCGATCGGGAACAGCACCTTGATCGGTGTGCGGATATCGACACCTCCGCCGAACTGTAGCGCTCCTCCGCTCGTTCCTCGCGTGATGTTGTGTGTTCCGTCCATGCGGTTCGCACTCTCGTCGAAAAGCGCGTAACCGCCGCCTGCGGAAAACCACGGTGATACACGTTGAGACGGGGCCAATTTCACCCTGAGTCCTGGCGTCACGAAGAAGGAATCGTAGTTGCGTGGAACAGTGCCATTTGAAGATGTGATGTCTTGCAGCGGAATTGCCAGAGCAGGCACCTCAAAATACAAAGCGATCGACCGAGCGGCAGTCAACTGTCGCGCATAGGTCAATTGGAATGTAATGCCCGACCCAATCTCCAGTCTGTTCGCGCCCGGACCCGCAACATCAAGTGCCGGCGTGAAGGTGCTACCCATGAGTAGTCCAATCTCGTTCTTCCGATTGTCCTGTCCGAAGGCCGGGAAGAGGGCCAGCACAATGCACGTGATCGTCAACATTGTCTTGCGTAGCAAACGAATTTCCTCCGTCCTCTTGATATCCATCTGATTCGAGGTCGAAGAGAAAGTTACGCGTGGGCAAGGGCGTGACGCGTTCGGGGATGGGCCGCCCTGGATTCCAGTCGAAGTGGCGGGACTCTTCGGAGCAGGAGCAAGCGTTAGCGCTTCTTAGGAGGGTGAGTTGCGAGGTGGTCATTCAGTTTCTTGTAGAACTTCTCGCTGGCACTCGCGGGAATCTCGAATGCTCTCCCGTCACCCACGAGCTGCACTACATTTCGCGTGCCATCCAGGATGGCACTGCAATGAGCGCAATCCTTGAAGTGCGAGGCCATGATGGCACGGAGTTCGGGGTTAACTTCATCATCGAGATAATTTGAGATCTGCCGCCACACTTCTTCACAGTCGATTTCGATGGGTTTTTTCGCCACACCTTACTCCTCTTCCCAAGTCTTAACTTCGGCTCTACGATCGTCGGCTCACTCTACCAGGGTCGCACTTTCTCGTACCGCCGACCTTTCTTCCAGGCCCCGTCAAATCCCGGTGCCAGCGCATCCCGCATCATCAGCCGGGCACGTAGTAGGCGGGTCTTTACTGCCGACTCGCTAATTCCAATTAGCTTTGCGGTTTCCGCAATGTTCAAGTGTTCGATGTCACGCAGGATCAGCACCTGCCGGTACTTCGCAGACAAAGAGGCCAGAGCCTTCTTAAGTCCCTCTCGTAGGCGCTCATTCTCAAGTGCTTCGGACGGTATTTCTCGCCAATCCGCAAAGTCTCGCGGAATGTAATCACCGTCGTCTTCTCCCTTTTTGGGCTGGTCTAGCGATTCGTAGAGGTGACGCCGGTCCTTTCGAAGCTTCATTCGCGCTTCGTTCATCGTGATCTGGATCATCCAGGTACTGAACTTCGCTTCTGCGCGAAAGCTACCGATGGCTTTGAAGGCCTTTAGGATGGCTTCTTGCACTACCTCCTCGGCATCCGCATCGTTGTTAACGATGGATAACGCCGCCAGGTAGATTCCACGCTCATACGGCCGCACCAACTCGTAAAAGGCGTCATGCGCGCCGCCGCGTACACGTGCAACGAGTTCTGCTTCTGATTCGGATTGAAGTCTTGCAGTTGCCATCAGGAATCAGGCGTCCTTCAGTCTGATACGGCAAGTCCAAAAAGGTGACACTACCGCTTGGTCCTCTTCTGCAATTCGATCCTTAGGATAGTCAGGACATTAACCAGCCGGTCTGACCTTCGACCGTCTCCTGCCTGCGGAGCGACCAGCCGTAACTGCAGGCGTCCTTCCCATCTCTGCCAGGACCTCTTTAGGCGGCATTTGCGGCGGAACATCCAAATTATCAAGGAAAATCGCGATCTTCCACTGTCCGCGCGCATCCTTCTGCCAGATCTCGAGGTATCTTGTGCGGGTTGTGATTGACCTGCCGCCCTTCCTGGGAGTCAGCGTGAGCTTGTGCCAACCCCAGTCGAACGCCAGTGGGCCCTGAATTCGAATCGAGATCATCGTGACTGCGAGTTCGACGTGATGCCGCATGAAGAGCCTCTTCAAACGGTACTTGAGCACAGTCTTTGCTTCTGTGCCATAGAACGAAGCCAGCCCGGCGGACATGTCACTGTACGCGTCTGCAAAAACCGCCAAAACGCGTTTCACGTTCCCTTGGTTGTACGCATCACGAAGCTCAGTCTTCGCAAGGCGAATAGCGTAGGTATCATCCATGATTTCTTCGGCCTTGACTCATCGCTAACGGAAAAGATGTTGGTGCTGTTTTGGTGCAAGAAAAGCTCGGAAGGGATGTGACCTCGCAGTCACCTGCCTTCTTCCTGAGCGGCCGTCGCGGTCACCGCTGCACCGGCCAGTGCGATTTCCTCATCTTCCTGCGGACTGTTTCCACTCGCGCCGATGGCCCCGATGACCTTGCCATCAACGGTAATAGGAATCCCGCCCTGAAGGGGCGTCGCCCCAGGCAGCGCTAGAGCGGCCACACGCCCGTTCTTCACCTGGTCCTCGAACACTTTGCTGGGGCGGCGGAAAATAGCTGCTGTCCGAGCCTTGCCAATGGCGACTTCGACGCTCGCAACTTGAGTATCATCCAGACGCTCCAGAAGAATCAATTGCCCGCCGTCGTCAACGACGGCAATTACGACTGTGGCGCCTCGCTTCTTGGCTTCGCCTTCCGCGGCCGCAACCAACTTCTTCGCCATGCCGAGGGTTAACACCTTCTTGGTCGGCAGCTCCGCGTGTAGTGTCGCCGCCGCGGACAGCATGAGCGCCAAAACAAAGCTCCAATAGGTTCTCATGATTGATTTCCTCTCCTCGACCTCGCGTCCGTCTTCTTAGCCGCAGCCTGTTTGGTCGCGCTACGGACGAATCCCCGGGATATTCAGCCGGATACGGTACAAGCCACTCTTGGCACACAAATACAGCGTCTTGCCGTCATCATCGCCCCAGGCGAAATTATGGGGATGCTCAGGGCCAACGATTGTGCCCAGGTGCTTGCCTTCGGGAGACACAATCCACAGTCCCCCTGGGCCTGACGCATAGATGTTCCCTTTCTGGTCGACCTTGAGCCCGTCGAGCGCGTCTTCTCCTTCGGCGGACGTCATATCGAAGAAGATCTTTCCGTTCGACAATGTGCCGCCGGGTTTGACTTCGTAGCGCATGATGACTTTCTTCGACGTGTCCCAGTCATCCACGTAGAAATATTTCTCGTCCTGAGAGAATGCCAGGCCGTTGGGGCCTGTCA
>WNGE01008951.1_pt1 | contig 14513 bp, 19 predicted proteins | sample 5400651 | NCBI WGS metagenome assembly WNGE01 (sample SAMN13153370, study PRJNA577476) | soil metagenome | isolation source: 60 cm soil or saprolite under grassland replicate 2 | place: USA:California | collected 2016-06-15 | reverse complement strand
CGCCGCGCGGGATCTCGTGTTTCGCGCGAAGTTCGGGGCGGCCCTGGCGGGCGCGGGTGCCGAGGCCACGCGGGACGAAGCCGCCTGCGATCTCGCCGTCCTGGATGCCGAAGCCCCGCACGCGCTGGAGCGCATCCGGGGCTTCGTCGCCCGCGGCATTCCCGTGCTCGCCTACGGCCCCCACGTACGCGCCGAACTGCTGCGCGCGGCCCGGGAGGCCGGCGCCGTCGCGGTGCCGAACTCCCGGGTCGAAGAGACGCTGCGGGACCTGCTCTCCTAAGCCTTCACGGCCTCGACCTGAATCTGCCGGGGCTTCGCCTTCTCCACCTTCGGCAGGGTCACGGTCAGCACACCCTTGTCATAGCTGGCTTTGATGTGCTCCGCGTCCACCGTGGCGGGAAGGGTGAAGGTCCGCTCGAACGCGCCATAGGTGCGCTCATAGCGGTGCACGCGCTCGGTCTTCTCCTCGGCCACCTGCTCCTTCGTCCCCTGGATCGTGAGGACATTGCCCTCGACGGAGATCTTCACGTCTTCGGGCTTGACGCCGGGGACCTCCGCCACGATCCGAATGGCGTCGGCCTCCTCGAGAACGTCCACCGGGGGCACCCAGGTCGCGGCAGCGCTGTCCCGGTAGCCCCAGTCGGCCCCGCCCAGCACGTCATTGAACATCCGCGAGACCCGATTGCCGAGGGTGAACACGTCGAGCGCCCTTTCCATAGATATCCACCTCCTCTGTCAGAGGCCGCCATTGGCCTCGGCCGGGCGCCTACGCAACCGGTGTGCCGCGCCCCGAGGGGCCAGGGTTGTCGATTTGGCAATCGCGCCCGTTCACCCTGGCACCTACCCTGCCAGCCCGGACAGCCTACCTCTATCTTTAGTGCCCATGCGCTCCGTGTCCCTGCTGGCGGCGGTGGTGGCGGCCGCGGCGGCTTCGATCGCCGCCGACGCCACGCCTCCCGGCTACCGCCTGTACGTCGTCAGCGAGTCCGGCGACATCGTTACCCAGCTGAGCTGGGACGGGACCGCCCTCCACACGGTGAAAACGGTGCCGGTCGGCATCATGCCGGCGGACATCGACGGCCCGCACAACGTCACGATGTCCCCCGACGGCCGGTTCTACTACGTGTCGGTGGCGCACGGCACGCCGTACGGCTCGCTGTGGAAGATGGCGGTGGACGGCGACACGCTGCTCGGCCGAGCGCAGGTCGAGATGTTCCCGACGACCATCAGCGTGACGCCGGACGGCGAGCTCGCCTTCGTGGCGAACTCCGACTTCTACGGTGACCACCCCCGGGTCAACGTGGTGTCGATCGTGTATACGCCGACGATGACGCTGCTCACCAACCTCCCGGCGTGCGACATGCCGCACGGCGTGAAGGTGAATCACGCCGGGACGCGGGTGTACGTCAGCTGCATGAACTCGGACGAGAGGCGTGGGCATGATGCCCCAGATGCCGATGACGCACGGCGGCGCGGAGGGTGGGGTCGTGCACGACGCCTGCATGCCGACCTTCGTCTCGGTGTCCCCTGACGACAAGACGTTGTACGTCGCGTGCAACCACGCGGACAACCTGCAGGTGCTCGACGCCGGCACGCTCGACCTCCTCAAGACGGTTCCCACCGGGCACGGGGCCTATAACGTGGAGCCCTCGCCCGACGGGAGGTGGTTGATCGTCACCAACAAGAAGGACCAGAGCGTGTCGCTGATCGACGCGGGCACGCTGTCGGAGGTCGCCCGCATCCCCACTACCAAGCCGCTCCCGCACGGGGTCGCGTACTCGCCGGACAACCATTACGCGTTTGTCTCGCAGGAGAGCAAAGGCGTCGATCCGGGGGCGGTGGACGTGATCGACCTGACGACGCGCCGCGACGTGGCGACGATTCCGGTTCCGCTCCAGCCGACCGGAATCACGATCCTGCGGCTGCCATGATCCACACGGTGACCGTCGCGCTGCCGCCCGCCGAGGTGCTGGCCCGGGCCAAGGCGTTCTTCGCCGAGCGCGTGCCCCAGGCGGCGGCGTTTCCCGAGCGCGAAGGCCCGGGGTTCCTCGTGCTGCGCGGGCAGGGTGGGGAAGAGGTGGTGGTGAGCGCCGCGGCTGACGGGGCCGCCAGTCGGGTGCGGGCGTCGACGTTGTTCTTCGATCAAGCGGTCGATCGTTTCCTGTCCACGCTGCCGCTCGCGTCCCCGGTGGAAGTGGCATGACCGCGGTGGGCGAGAAGTTCGCGGTGCGGGTGATGGTCACGCCGGCGTGGGATCAGGTGACGGTCGCCGTCGATGAGGCCACGCCGGTCGCGGAGCTCAAGCGGTGCGCGTTGGAGCAGGCGCTGCAGCGGCCGGTCCGGGCGGAGGAGTACATCGTCAAGTTCCACGGCGCCCAGGTTCTCGACGAGACGGTCTCGCTCAGCGCGCTCGGCGCCGGGCCCAACGCCCCGTTCATCGTCCTGCCCGCCCGCCGTCAGCCGGTCCGATGAGTCAGCCCGGGCGCACCCTCACCATCGCGGCGGTCGGCTTTCTGCTGCTCGACGCCGTGTTGCTGGCCATCGCCGGACTCTGGGCGAAGCGCCCGGGACTGCTTGTGGGTGCGGGCGCGTGCGCCGTGGCGGCGGTGGGCGTTGTCGTGGCGTGGCGCCGCTATCGCCGCGCGATGGAAGAAGTCGCCGCGGCCCGCCGCGCCATGAAGTCCGAAGTCGAATCCATCCGGGACCTCCTGCACCAGGCGCACTTCCACAACTGACGGCATGAGCAGATCCCGATGCAGAAACGCGGGTAAACCCGCGGCTCGGCACCGCGTCAGTGAACTGACGGGGTGCGCCAATCTTCTCGTCCGACGATCTCGTATTCGGGAGAATCACCATTCCAGTCCTCGATGGCCTCGCCGGCGTGTCTCCGCGGCTGGCTGCGGAGGTACTCTCGGACGGCCTCCAACTGCCGAGGCCCGACGGTTACGATCGAGTATCCCTTAGCCCACTTCAGGGCCCGGCCCGTGCTCGAATGCTTCTCCTTCCCGGCGAGATAGGAACTGCCGCCCTTGAGGCGCTGAAGCAGCCGCGGTACGCTCGTCCCGTGGTCAATTCGCATGAGAAGGTGGACCATCCCGATCTCCAGGATGTGGGCGCGTTCCTGGCGCGCGATGGTGCGCAGATAGCGCGTCAAGAATCTCGCGAGACCGGAATCGATCAGCGGTTCGCGCTCCCGCGTCGTCCACACGATGTGGCAATAGAGCCGGTGATACATCGACTTCAGAGTAGCGAGGGTGCCTCGTCGATGCGGTACCAATTTCACGCAACGCGTTCCGCTTTAGCGGCGGATGCCGAGCCGGACGGCATGAGCACGCCCGTCGTCTGGCACCCCGCGTGTCGTCTGCATCAGGCCGGCGCGGGGCATCCGGAGCGACCGGAGCGCGTGGACGCGGTGCTGGAGGCGCTGCGGGCGCCTGCGCTCGCGGCCGAGGTCGAATGGGTCGAGGCGACCCCGGCGCCGCGCGAGGTGTTGGAGCGCGTGCACCAACCCCGCTACCTCGACGCCCTCGAGGCGCTGGCGGCGCAGGGAGGCGGCGCCTTGGATCCGGACACCGTGCTCGGGCCCCGCAGCTGGGAGGCGGCACTCGCTTCCGCTGGTGTGGCCCTCACCGCTGTGGAGCGCGGAATCATGCGGGACGGAGGGACGGCGTTCGGCGTGACGCGGCCGCCCGGCCACCACGCCCTGGCGGATCGTGCCATGGGGTTCTGCTTCCTCAATAACGTCGCGCTCGCCGCGCGCCATGCGCAGCACCTCGGGCGGCGCCACGTGTTCATCGTGGATTGGGATGTGCACCACGGCAACGGGACCCAGGCGATCGTCGAGCGGGATGCGACGGTGCGCTTCGTCTCGATGCATCAATACCCGTGGTATCCCGGCACGGGGGCCGCGGACCACGACCTGCTCGCCGCCGTGGGCGCGGCCCTGGACGGCTGGCGCCCGGACGTGGTGCTCGTCTCGGCGGGGTTCGACTCGCTGGCGGGTGATCCCTTGGGCGGGTTCACGCTCGAGCCGGAGGATCTGGCGCAGTGCGCGACGGAGCTGCGGCGCCGCGCCGCGCCGGCGCCGGTCATCGCGGTGCTGGAGGGCGGTTACCGGCTCGACCGGCTCGCCGCGGGCGCGGCCCTGGTCGTGCGCGCGCTTGCCTGAGCGGACGCGCTCTCTATACTACAGTCGTGACCATCACCGCCACGCCACCGCAGGCCTCGAAGAATTGGCCCGCCTCACTATACCGCCGTCCCGACGGCACGGTGGAGCACGATCTCGCGCCGAGCCGCATCCGCGAAATCGTGCAATCGGGCGACGGGGAGCTGTGGGTGGACATCGACAGCTCCACCATGCACCAACACGCCTTGCTGGAGAAAGTCTTTGGCTTCCACCCGCTCGCGGTGGAGGACACGCTGTCGCCGGGCACGCGGGTCAAGCTGGAGGAGTACGACCGCTACATCTTCGTGGTGATGGCGGGGCTGCGTTTCGACCACGTAACCCCCGATCCGTTCGACCTCGCGACCTTCAACCTCCACTTCTTCCTCGGCAAGAACTTCCTCGTCACCGCCCACGCGGTGGCGCCGACGAGCTGCCAGGCCGTGCGCGAGCGCCTGATCCGCAACCCCGACCTGCTGGGCCGCGGCGTCGAAATGACGATGCACAACATCATCGACCAGGCCGTCGATGCCTACTTCCCGCTGGTCGAGCAGCTCAATGCGCTGGTGGACGGGCTCGAGGAGCGGCTGTTCGAGAAATTCGACGAGAAGCTGATCCACGAGATCTTCAAGGCCAAGCGGTCGGCGTTCGCGGTGCGCCGCCATATCGGCCCGCTGCGGGAGGTGCTGAACACGCTGACGAACCGGCCCTGCGGGTTCATCCGCCATGAGACGCAGCTCTACTACCGCGACATCTACGACCACACGATCCGCATCACCGAGTCCGTCGACACGACGCGCGACCTGCTCGCGGGCGTGCTCGAGACGTATCTCTCGCAGACGTCGAACCGGATGAACCGCGTGATGAAGCAGCTGTCGATCGTCGCGACGATCGCCCTGCCGCTGATCGTGCTCGGCGGAATCTTCGGGATGAACTTCTCCCGCATGCCGCTGATCCATCACCCGCTCGGTTTCGTCTGGGCGCTCGGCATCATGGTGGCGGCGGCCGCGGCGATCCTGTGGTGGCTCAATAAGCGGCAATGGCTCTGAGGCTGGTCCTCGAAGAATGCACGCTCACCACCCGGCACCCGTTCGCGATCGCGCGAGGGAGCACCACGGGCTACCGCCGCTGCTGGATCCGGCTGGTCGATGACGACGGCCTCGAAGGCTGGGGCGAGGCCGATCCGTCCAACTACTACGGCGAGAACTACGACACCGTCGTCGCCACGCTGAAGAAGCTGGAGCCGTACCTCCCCGACAACCCCTTCGACCTGGAGACCGCCGAAACCCGGTTCGCCCAGGTCGTGCCCAGGAACGGAGCCGCGCGCGCCGCCCTGTCCGCCGCCCTCCACGACCTCGTCGGCAAACGCCTCGGCCAGCCGCTGTGGCGGATCTGGGGCCTTGATCCCCAGAAGGCGCCCGTCTCCTCGTTTACGATCGGCATCGATACGCCGGACAAGATGCGAGAGAAGGTCCACGAAGCCGCGGCGTATCCGATCCTCAAGATCAAGCTGGGCACCGACCGGGATCCCGAGCTGCTGCGGACGATCCGCGACGCGACGGACAAGCCGATTCGCGTCGATGCCAATGCCGGCTGGACGGTAGCGAAGGCCCTGGAGATGCTGCCGCTGCTCAAGGAATTCGGCGTGGAGCTGCTCGAGCAGCCGCTGCCCCCCGACGATCTCGAAGGGCTGGCGCGCGTGCGCGCCGCGGCGGGCGAGCTGCCGGTGGTCGTGGACGAGAGCTGCCTCGTGGCCCGCGACATTCCGCGCGTGGCGCAGGCGGCCGACGGCATCAACATCAAGCTCGCCAAGTGCGGCTCGCTGCGCGAGGCGCTGCGCATGATCGCGACCGCGCGCGCGCTGGGGATGCTCGTCATGGTAGGCTGCATGATCGAATCGTCCCTCGGCATCACGCCGGCGGCCCACTTCACCCCGCTGGTGGACGCCGCCGATCTGGACGGCGCGGCGCTGACCGTCGACGACCCGTTCGTCGGCGCGACGATCGACGGCGGCCGCATCCGCCTGCCCACCGGCCCCGGCCTGGGCGTGCGCCGGCGATGAGCGATGCCGGCCGGGGTCACGGGGGGGGGCGGATCGCCGAAGTCCTCCTCCCCGTCCCGGTCTCTCATCCCTACCGCTATGTCGTTCCCGACGCGCTCGCCGCCCGCACCGTCGTGGGCGCGCGGGTCGTCGTCCCGGTGCAGCGGCGGCGGGTGATCGGCGTCGTGCTGGGGGTGGGTGAGGGGCCTTTAGACCGCGCCCTGAAGCCGGTCGTGGACGCCCCGGACGCCGAGCCCGCGCTTTCACCCGCGCTGCTGGAGCTGGGGCGCTGGATCAGCCGCTACTACGGCGCGCCCCTAGGGCTGGCGATGCGCGCGGTGCTTCCCGGCGCGCTGTGGGGAGTGCGGCGCCCCGCCGGCCCGCCGGAGCGGGTCGAGCGCGTGGTGGTGCTCGCGGGCTCCCTGCCGTCGCTGCTCGAGCGCGAACATGCGTTTCGCCGGGCGCCCAAACGCCGCGCGGTGTACGAGGCCCTGGAGGCGCTGGGGGGATCGGCGCCGCTGCGCCACCTGCGCGAGCGGCTGCAGTTGCCGGCGAGCGCCGTGGACGGCCTCGTGCGCCAGGGACTGGCGCGCTACGAGCGCGTCGCCCGACCGCGGGATCCGTTTGCCGACCTGTCGTCTCCCCCGCCGCCCACGCCCACGGACGACCAGCGGCGCGTCGTGGCCGAGGTCGGGGCCCTTCCAGCCGACACGCCCGCTCTGATCCACGGCGTCACCGGTTCGGGGAAGACGCTGGTGTATCTCCAGGTGCTGCGCCGCGTCGTGGACGACGGGCGGGGCGCGATCCTCCTCGTCCCCGAGATCGCCTTGACGCCCCAGACGGTAGCGCGGGTGCGCGGCGTGTTCGGCGACCAGGTCGCGGTGCTGCACTCCGGGCTCTCCGACGGCGAGCGCGCGGACGCGTGGCGGGCGCTGCGCAGTGGCGAGCGGCGCGTCGCGGTCGGCGCCCGGTCGGCGATCTTCGCGCCGGTCCAGCGCCTCGGCGCCATCGTCGTGGACGAAGAGCACGAAGCGAGCTACAAGCAGGGGACGGCGCCGCGCTACCACGCGCGCGACGTTGCCGCTGTGCGCGCGCGCCTCGAGGGCGCCCTGCTGCTCCTGGGGAGCGCCACTCCTTCGCTCGAGGCTCTGCACTGGGGTGAGACCGGACGGCTCCACGTCTTCGCGCTGCCCGAGCGCATCGGAGATCGTCCGCTGCCGCCGGTCGACGTCGTGGACCTGCGCCAGGCGCCCCGCGTGCCCGAAGCGGGTGCCGTGCCGTGGACCGAGGCGCTGGACGAGGCGGTGCGGGGCGCGCTGGAGCGCAAGGAGCAAGTGATCCTGCTCCTCAACCGCCGCGGCTTCGCCACCTTCCTCCAGTGTCCTCATTGCGGTGACGTGCGCCAGTGCCCCCGCTGCGCGATCGCGCTCACCATCCACCGCACGCCCCCGGCACTCCGCTGCCACTATTGCGGCCACGAGGAGCCGGTGCCGACCGCCTGTCGCGCCTGCGGGCACGACACGGAGCGGATGCGCGGCATCGGCACCCAGCAGCTCGAGCACTTCCTCGAGCTGCGGTTCCCGGCGGCGCGCCTCGCGCGCATGGATCTGGACACGACCAGCAGCAAGTGGTCGCATCACCGCATTCTGGAACGCGTGGGCCGGCGCGACGTGGACATCCTGCTCGGGACCCAGATGATCGCGAAGGGGCTGGACTTTCCCCACGTGACGGTCGTCGGTGTGGTGGACGCGGACACCGCCCTGCATCTGCCGGACTTCCGGGCCGCCGAGCGCACGTTCCAGCTGCTGGCGCAGGTGGCGGGCCGGGCCGGGCGGGGCCCGCTCGGGGGCCGCGTCATCGTGCAGACGCGGGCGCCCGGGCATCACGCGATCCGCGCGGCCGCGCACCATTCGGTGACGGAGTTCGCGGCGGCCGAGCTGCCGCTGCGGGCCCCGCCGCAGCCGTCGTACCCGCCCCATGTGGGACTGGCGCGGTTCCTGGCCGCGGCGCCCGAGGCGGCGGCGGCGCAACGCGCCGCCGAGCGTGTGGCGGCGTGGCTGCGCCGCGCCAACGCCGAGAAGCTGGCAGGGGCGCTCACGGTGCTGGGGCCCGCCCCGTGTCCCATCACGCGGCTGCAGAGCCGTTGGCGCTGGCACGTGCTGGCGAAGGCGGCCGATCCCAAAGTCCTGGGCCGGGTGATGCACGCGTGGCGGTCGCTGGGACGGCGTGCCGGGCCAGTGGCCGTGGACCGCGATCCGGTGTCGTTGTTGTGACGCCGGGCCCCTGCCCCTGCGGGGGCGGGCCGGATAGCTTTGTCGCTCTGCGATGGCAGGGGAGTCTGCGAGCGTGAGCCGACCACGGTTCCAATACCGGCCGCCCAATTTCGACGCGCCTCCGCTCTCGCAGGCGTCGCAGGCGCGTTTCGATCCCGCCCCCGGCGATGGCGTCCTTCCTGACGGCTTTTTTTCCACCAGCAACCTCCCGACCTACGTGAAGGTAGGCGGGGAGTGGCGGCGTCCCCGGCTGCCGCGGATGGATTGCGTCATCGTTCAGTCTCCCTCCGGGGATCTCGTCACGGCTGAGCCGCGCAAGGTGCGCAACGGCGATATGGTCGCTGTCGCGACCGCCGAGGACGGGAGCGAGGGCGTCTTCGTGCACACCGAAGGCTTTCTCGGCGGGCGGCACAGCGCCAACGAGTTCCGGTTCATGCAGACCGAAGTATCGCGCGAGCGGCCGGTCGACTACGCGGTCCTGGCCGAGCTGCTCGGCGAGGAGAAGGAGCGGGGCGGGCGGATCGTGTGGGTCGTGGGACCCGCGCTGGTGCACGCCCGGGCGCGGGAAGACATGGTGTGGTTCATCGAGCACGGTTACGTCGGCGCGCTGCTGGGCGGGAACGCGGTGGCGGTGCACGATCTGGAGGCGGCGATCTTCGGCACGACGCTGGGCATGTCGAGCTCGGGTGAGGGCGTCGAGGGCGGCCACGCGCTGCACATGCGGGCGATCAACGCGGTGCGGCGCGCCGGGTCGATCGACGCCGCGGTGCGGAACGGCCTCGTGAAGGGTGGCATCATGCACGCGCTGGTGCGGCGGGGAATCCGCTACGTCCTCGCCGGCTCGATCCGCGACGACGGGCCCCTGCCGGAGGTGCTCACCGATACGCTCGCCGCGCAGGACGCGATGCGCGCGATCACCGTCGAGGCGACGTTCGCCGTGTTCGTGGCGACGGCGCTGCACGCGATCGCGGTCGGCAACATGCTGCCCGCCTTCGTCGACGCGGCGACCCCTGATGGGGTGCGGCCGCTCACGACCGTGTGCGTGGACCAGACGGAGTTCGTGGTCAACAAGCTGCGGGACCGCGGCACGCATCAGGCGTACGGCGTAGTCACCAACGCCCAGGATTTCATGCACGTGCTGCGCTTTTACGTGGAGCGATGGGAACAGGCCCGGACCCCCGCCACCCTGGCGCGCTGACGCCGGACGGGGGCGGGCCCGGCTGGGCCAAGTTGGCGGCGGCGGTCGCGGCCGAGGTGCCGCCCGCCGAGATCGAGACCATTTACCTCTTCCGTCCCATCAAGCGGGAAGGCCGGGAGTGGGGCACGGCGGTGGTCACACGCCGCAACCCCGGCGGCCGCGTGCGGGTCTACACGGCGAAGTACATGCTCGTCGTGCGCGGCAAGGAGCGGGGCCAGTCGCGGCTCGCCGTCGAGGAGGTGGCGCTCACGCCCGCGGAGGTCGTGGCGCAGGTGATCCAGGCCACCGCCGACCGCACGGGCGACACGGACCCGCCGGTAGCGGTCGGTCCCGGGGTGTGGTATCAGTAGTCCAACCTTCAGCGCGGACGAGGTGGCGGGTTGATCGACGCAAAAATGTTCGTGCCGACGAAAGCCTTCCTCACCAAGGGCGTCGGCCGGCATAAGGAGAAGCTCACGAGCTTCGAGATGGCGCTGCGGGACGCCCACCTGGCGACGTACAATCTGGTGCGTGTGAGCTCCATTTTCCCGCCGCAATGCGAGCTGCTGGACCGTGAGGAGGGAATGAGCATGCTGCGGCCCGGCCAGGTGTTGTTCACGGTCGTGGCTGAATCGTCGACCAACGAGCCGAGCCGGCTCGTGGCCGCCTCGATCGGCCTCGCCATGCCCGCCGACCCCACGCACCACGGCTACATCTCCGAGCATCACAGCTACGGCCAGAACGAGCTCGTCGCCGGCGAATACGCCGAAGACCTCGCGGCCTCGATGCTGGGCACGGTCCTGGGCGTGCCGTTCGATCCCGAGAAGGCGTGGGACGAGCGGCGCGAGCAGTGGCTGCTGTCGGGCGAGATCGTCCGTACGCTGAACGTCACGTCCACCGCCGAATGCGGTGAGGATGGCCGCTGGACGACCGTCGTGGCGGCGGTGGCGTTCTGTGGATAAAGCGCCCCACAAGCTGCCCTGGGGCGCGCCGGTCAACTTCCTGGGTTTGCCCGAGGCGGACACCCAGCTCGCCGGTTCTCACGTCGTGATCCTGCCGGTGCCGTACGAGGCGACCGTCTCCTACATGGGCGGGACGCGCTTCGGGCCCCGGCGCATCCTCGAGGCCTCCCGCTACATCGAGCTGTACGACCACGAGCTCGACGCCGAGCCCCACACGATCGGCGTGCACACCCTCCCTGAGCTGCTGCTCTCGGGTGGCGGGCCGGAGCTGGCGCTGGCGGAGCTGCGCGGGGCCTACGACACCCTGCTCGAAGGCGGCAAGTTCGTGATCATGCTGGGCGGGGAGCACTCCATCTCCGCGCCGCCCATCGAAGCGCACGCGCGCCGGCTCGGCAAAAAGCCGTTGTCCGTCCTGCAGCTCGACGCGCACGGCGATCTGCGCGCCGAATACGAGGGGACGCCGTATTCGCACGCCTGCGTGATGTACCGGGTGCACCGCAAGGTCAAGCTGGTCCCTGTGGGGATCCGCGCGATCACCGGGGAGGAGCGTCAGCTGATGCGGACCGCGAAGATCCCCACGATCTTCGCGCACGAGCTGGACGCCGAAGAGCGCTGGATCGAGCGGACCCTGCAGGCCCTGGGCCCGGACGTCTACATCACGATCGACGTCGACTTCTTCGACCCGTCGCTCGTGCCCTCGACGGGCACGCCCGAGCCGGGCGGCGGGACGTGGTATGCGACGCTGCACCTCCTGGAGCGGGTGTTCGCCGAGCGCAACGTCGTCGGCGCGGACGTGGTCGAGCTGGCGCCAATCCCCGGTCTCGTGGCCCCGGATTTTTTCGCCGCCAAACTGGTCTACAAGCTCATCGCGTACTATCAGCGTGCTCACGCTGCCAAGCGCCCTCCCAAGCGACGCCGCTGACGGCGTCTCCCTCACCGTCGCGTTCGCGGCGGGGGTGTTGAGTTTCCTGTCGCCCTGCGTGCTGCCGCTGATCCCCAGCTACGTCGGCTACCTGACGGGGTTGTCGGCGGAGCAGGTGGTGGAGCGGCGGGGGCTGGCCCTGCGCCACGCGCTGTGGTTCGTGGCCGGCTTCGCGGCCGTCTTCGTGGCCCTCGGCGCTACGGCGTCGGCGGTGGGCCTCCTGTTTCGCGACTCCCGGGTGTGGCTGAGCCGAGCGGGCGGCGTGCTCGTGATCGTCCTGGGGCTCTCGCTGCTCGGCGTCGTACGGTTGCCGTTCCTGATGCGCGAGCGCCGGGTCGCGCTTGCCCGGAAGCCCGTGGGGTACCTGGGCTCGGCGGTCGTCGGCATCACCTTCGGAGCCGCCTGGACGCCGTGCATCGGACCGATCCTCGGCGCGATTCTCACGCTGGCCGCCGCGCAGGCGAGCCTGGGGCAGGGAACCGCGCTGCTCGCCGTGTACGCCCTGGGCCTCGCCGTACCGTTCCTGCTGACGGCGCTGGTGCTGGAGCGCTTCCTCGAGTGGTTCCAGAAGTTCCGGCCGTACCTGGCATGGGTGGACCGCGTCACGGGGGCGGTGCTCGTGCTCCTGGGGATCCTGCTCGTGACGGACCGGTTCACCCTGCTGGCGAGTTTCCTGCAAGGGCTCACGCCGGAGTTTCTGAAGAGCCGGCTGTAGGGGAACAAGGGAACTTTTCGCTGCGAGTTGTGTCGGATGGCTCGGCGTATCCTACATCAATGCGAACCGAGAGGGAGTGACGGTATGCGCCTGCGCAACGCAGTGTCGACGTCCCTGGCCGCGGCGGCCGTCTTGAGCCTCGCCTGCGCCAAGGGTGAACAATCCAACGCCGCGGTCGATTCCACCGCGCGCAACCTGACGCTGGCGCCGAGCGAAACGAGCGCGGCGCGGCACGACGTCCCCGCGCCGGAACGGGCGCCGGTCGAGACGAAGAAGGCGCCGACGCCGGTCACCCGGCCGCCTGCCACTCGGCCCAAGCCGGCGACGCCGCCCGCGCCGACGATGTACACGGCCGCCGCCGGGACGCACCTCGACATGGCAGTGACCGACACGATCAGCTCACGCACCAACCACGCAGGTGACGCGTTCTCCGCCAGGGTCGTCGACGATGTGAAGGACGCCCAGGGACATGTCGTCATCCCCGCGGGCGCCGTAATCGGCGGGACCGTGATGGCGGTCAAGCCGGCGCCCAATCCCAACGAGCCGGGCACACTGACGCTTGCGGTCTCGACCGTCACGGTGCGCGGGACCAAGTACGACCTCGACGCCCGCATCGACTCGCTGGAAACGGTGCGCCACGGCCGTGGTATCACGACCGGGGACGCCGCCAAGGTGGGCGCCGGCGCGGCGGCAGGGGCGATCCTGGGACGGGTCGTCGGCGGCAACAAGCGCGGGACGATCATCGGTGGCATCGTGGGCGCGGCGGCCGGCGCGGGCATCGCCGCGACGTCGAAGGACGCCGACATCGTGCTCCCGGCGGGGGCGCACGTGATCGTGACGCTGAACAAGGCGCTGGAGGTGAAGGCCTCCTAGCCTCCTAGAACACCCAGCCGACGAGCACCCGGCCGGCCAAGCCGGTGCTGGGCGCGTACAGCTGACTCCCGCCTTCGCCGAGCGAGCCGTACACGCCCAGCCCCACGTCCACCACCATCCCGCGGTTGCGGGCGGGGAGCACGCGGCTGCCGGCCAGCAGGTTCCACTGGCCCCAGCCGACACCGGTTCCGTGGCCGCCGAAGCGGTACCCCACGCCGACGCTCAAGTACTCATAGGCGGTTACGGTGATGGGCGCCCGGTCTTGTTGCCAGAAGAGCTCCATCATCGCTCCGGCGCCCTTGTCACCGAACTGGACGCCGGCCGCGTACGGCCCGTCGTCCGCGAAGGTGAGCGCCGTGACCGACCAGCCGCCGGCGGTGAGGTCGGTCGTGCCGGCGAGGAGCCCGAAGCGCACCCCCTGGGCGGGCGCGGATGTGGATGCGAGAACGGAAACGACGACCACCGCGGAGAGACTCGAACCAGTGTGAGCCATGTGACCTCCACTGCTCAGTGCGGCCACATCCATCCGAGGATGGCGGCCGTGACCAGGGCGTAAATCACCGAATCCACCGTGGCCTTGATCGTCGCGAGCCAGGCGCGGCCGTACCAGATCGACATCTGCCACAGCGCCAGCGCGTAGCCGACGAACGCCGTGACGCCCGCGAAGCAGAGCACTTGGCGGAAGCCCGCACCGGGGGGCAGGGCCCGCCCCGCGATGTACGCGGCGAAGAGTCCCACGACCACCGAGTAGAGAAACCAGCCCGCGAGCCGCTTGCCCATGGGCTGCGGGCCGCTGGGGAACACCGTCATCACCACCACCGGCCCCTTCTTCATCTTCTCGGCGAACTGCGGTGAGCGCATCTCTTCCCGGCTCGACGGGCGCGGGATGAAGTAATCGCCCGGCGGGATGTTGAGCGCCCGCAGCGCGTCCATCGCCCTGTCTTCGTTGGCGAGCTTGGGGTAGTCGCTCTTGTGCCACGGCGACATCATGTGGATCATGGAGCTGACGACGAAAACCGCGACCGACGACAGCAGGATCGGCAGCCACAGCGCACCCAACCCGGTCATGATGCCCCCTCTCAGTTGGCTTTGAGGACGTCTTCGATGAACGCCAGCGTCTTGGTCTCGACCCACTGCGGTGAAACGGCATCCACCCCGATCGTCCCGATGCGGTCCCCGCTTGCCGTCACGACTCTTCCCTTGGTGGGAGAAGGTTTCACACTGCGCTGCACCAGGATGCCGCGCCGTGGCTCGTACTTGAAGATCAGCGCGGAGGCGAGGGCGGTCTCCGGGGTGCTGGCGGCGCGAAGCCGGGGCGTGAAGGAGAGGGCCACGCTCGGGTACGCGTCTTCCTTCTCGGTGTGGTCGCGGGTCGAGGCGTCGTGCCC
>WNGE01019515.1_pt1 | contig 14515 bp, 19 predicted proteins | sample 5400651 | NCBI WGS metagenome assembly WNGE01 (sample SAMN13153370, study PRJNA577476) | soil metagenome | isolation source: 60 cm soil or saprolite under grassland replicate 2 | place: USA:California | collected 2016-06-15 | reverse complement strand
CCGGCCGGGGTGCTCACGCCGATCGAGGTGCTGGTCCCCGCCAGCGCCGCGACCGACCCTGCGGCGCTGGCGAGCCGCCTGGCGCGGGTGCCCGGCGTGTGGGCGGCGGTCGCGCCCAACGAGCCCGCCTGGCGGCGGGGCCGGCACCGCCCTGGTCGAGGTGGCGGCAGTGGCCGAGCCCGCGGCCAGCAGACCGTCCAACGGGTCCGTGCCACCATGCAGCGCTTGGCACCGGGCGCGCGGGTCGGGGGCGTCGGCGCTGAGAACCTCGACTTTGCCCGCGCGGTCTACGGTCGCTTCCCGCTGATCGTGGCGGTCATCGCGGCGATCACCTTCGTGTTGCTGGCGCGGGCGTTCCGTTCGCTGCTGCTGGCCGCCAAGGCCGTGGCCGTCGACCTGCTGTCGATCGGCGCGATCGTGCTGGTCTGGCAGCTCGGGCATGGTGCCCGCGCGCTGGGCGGGGTGGCCGGCACCGGGGCCGCTGGACAACTTCGTGCCGCTGTTCGTGTTCGCGTTCCTGTACGGGCTCTCGATGGACTACGAGGTGTTCCTGCTGGCCCGCATGCACGAGGCCTACGACGCCACCGGCTCGACCGCCGACGCCGTCGTCCAAGGGGTGGGCCGAACGGGCCGGCTGGTGACCAGCGCCGCGCTCATCCTGTTCCTGGCGTTCGCGTCCTCCCCCGCCGCGGCGGAGCCCACCACCCGCCAGCAGCTCACGACACCGGACCTCACCAGCACCGGAGGGTGACCCAACCATGTCGACCGTGCTCGCCGTCATCCCCGCACCGCCCACCAATGGGTTCCACCTGGGGCCGCTGGTCGTGCACCTGTACGGGCTGCTGCACGCGGTCGGCATCCTGCTGGCCGTGCCGCTGGCCAGGCGCCGCTGAGCCGAGCGAGGCCACGACCCGGCCGACCTGGACCGGCCGATCCTGTGCGCGGTCGCCGCCGGCTACCTCGGCGCCCGCGCCGCCTACGTCTCGACCCACTGCGGCCAGTTCCACGGCCGATGGCTGCACGTGGTCGCCATCTGGGAGGGCGGCCTAGCCTTGTACGGCGGCCTCACCGTTGGGATCCTGCTCGGCACCTGGGTCGCCCACCGCCGCGGCCTGCCGGTGCTGGAGGCGCTGGACGCCGCCATCCCCGGGATCCCGCTGGCGCAGGCGCTGGGCCGCTGGGGCAACTACTTCAACCAGGAGCTGTTCGGCACCCCCAGCACTCTCCCGTGGGCGCTGCGGGTCGACCCCGGTCACCGGCCGGAGCGGTACCTGGGGTTCTCCACCTTCCATCCCACTTTCCTGTACGAGTCGCTGTACGACCTGCTGGTGGTGGGTGCGCTGCTGTGGCTGGAGCGGCGTCATCGCCTGCGCACCGGCTCGATCGTGCTGGCCTATCTGGGGCTGTACGCGTTCGGACGGTTCTTCTTGGAGTTGCTGCGCACCGATACCACCTATCGGCTGTTCGGGTGTCCCGCAACGGCTGGGTGTCGGTCGGCGTGATGCTCGGCGCCGGCGGCTGGCTGTGGCTGCGCGAGCGCCGCCGGCCCCGAGCCGAGGCCGCCACCGCCAACGGGGACGAGATCACCGCCAGGGTGACCGGTGGCCCGATCCACCCCCGCGCCGCGGCCGTTCCTCGATCCGATCGCGGTTGACAGGCGCCGCCCGGACCGACAGGATCAGGCACGGACTACTACGCGGCCGTAGAAGGCGAAGAGGATGGTGACCAGGCGGCAGGTGGCCGGACGGCGGCTCGGCGAGCTGGAGGCCGAGGTGATGGAGCTTGCCTGGAGCCGGGGCGACTGGGTCGGCGTGCACGACCTCCTCACCGCCCTCCACGGCCAGCAGCGCGCCTACACCACGGTGATGACGATCGTGACCCGCCTGTGCGACAAGGGCCTGCTGGAGCGCCGACGGGAGGGCCGCGGGTTCGTCTACCGGCCGGCACTGACCAAGGAGGAGCTTGCCGCCCGCGCGCTGCGTGAGGTGCTGGCCGATGCCGAGGACCCGCGGGCGGTGCTGGCCCACTTCGTCAAGGACCTGGAGGCCTCACCCGAGCTGCTCGGCCGCCTGCGAGCCCTGACCGACGGCACCGGCGCCGCGCACGAAGGCGGCGCGGGGTGAGGCTCACCACGGCCGCACTGATCGCCGGGCCGATCGCCCTACTGCTGGTGAGCCCATGGCTTGCCGCCCGGCTCTTCGACGGTCGCGCCCTGGCCGGCGCCTACCTGCTACGCCTCGGCTGGCTCGCCGCGGCAGCCGCCAGAGCGAACTCGCGGCTGGCCACCAGCACCGCCCTGGCCGCCGCGGAACTCCTCCCAAAGTCCGGCGCCGGGCCGGTCACCCACGTCCTGGCCTCCCTCAGGCCCTTCGCCTACACCGTTGGCGGCCGCTCCGGCGGCGTGGTCGTGTCGCGCGCACTGCTGGGCCTGCTGGACGACGACGAGCGCGACGCCATGCTGGCCCACGAGCTTGCCCACCTGCGGCTTCGCCACCATCGGCTCCTGGGCTTCGCGCAGGTCGTCACCGCCACCCTGGGGCCGGTGGCACCAGCGGTCCATCAGGCGGCCTCCTCGCTTGCCCGGGAGCTGGAGGTCATCGCCGACCAGGCAGCGGCAGGCGTGGCCGGAGATCGGCGGGTGGTCGCACGCGCCCTGGCCAAGGCGGCACTGGCCGCCGCAGCCAGTCCGGCCCCGACCACCACCCCAGCCTTCGGTGGCGCCACGGACCTGGCCTACCGGCTCGACCGGCTGACCGACGACCGGCCACGCGAGGACCGACAGCGAATGGCAACCGGGGCGTACGGCCTGCTCGCCACCGGGCTCCTGGCGCTCCTCGGCGGCACTGTCCAGCCGGCGGGCCTGGTCACTGGGATCACCGTCCTGGGGTCGACTCTGCTTGGGATCGGCTGGCTGTTCTGCCGAGGTGTCACCCCACCCACTCGCCCCACAGCATGACGCGAGCACGAGGATCAACCCTGGAGGATGACCGGATTTCGGGCAGTCAGCCGCGCGCCAGCAGGTGGCCTCGTGCTCGGACCATGGCCGCCTCGAAGCCGACCTCACCCACGTCGACGTAGGGCACGCCGACGGCGGCGCACTCCTGGCGCAGCTCGCGGCTCCGCCGCCGGATCCAGGCAGCGGCCTGGCGGAGCTCCTCGCGCGAGGCGCCGTGGTGCTGGGGCTTTGGTCCCCGGTAGCCGACGAGGTCCTCGACCGCAAACCCTTCGTGCCCCAAAAAGCACGCCCAGACCGCGGTCCCCTCCAGCGCCGCCCGCAGCCGCGCAGGATAGGACGGCGACAGCTCGAACCCATCGATCAGAAACCGCTCGTACTCCTCGGCGCACACCTCGGCGGCCTGCTCGACGTGCGGGTACATGACCTCGGCGAGCAGCTGGGCGTCGACCGGATCCTGATCGACCGCATCCAGCTCCGGGAGCACCCGGCGCAGCACCGTCCGCAGCACGTCGGTCGGTAGCCACGGGATCCCGTCGGTCTCCAGCAGCCGATGCGCCAGCGACGACTTGCCGACACGCGGCGCGCCGCCGACCAGGTAGAGCGTGTGGCCACCCATCGAGGCATCGTGCCGCAGTCAGGGATTCTGCGCCCGCCCCGGCTGAGCGGGATCGCTGGCGGCGAGCGAGCCGGGGGCCAAGCTCGCTCGCCGCCGCGCGTTGACGGCCACCGCCACACTTCCGGTCCGCGACGACCCCGGTTTCCGGCGCTGGCTGGGCATGCATGCAGCAGCGGGCGGCGCCAGGGCCCGCGTTCCCCATGGCTGGCCTCATCAGATTGCGGTGCATGGCGCATCATGCGAAGCCGCGCACGTCTCAGCAGGACATCCCTCGCGGACTGAGCGCGTCCCAACCCGCGTCCCAGCTTTGGCCTCAGGGGAAGGAGTGCGCTACACGTAGTCGCGGTGGAGGTTCTCGAACGTCCAGATCTGGGAGCGGTCGACGATGCGAAGCAAGCGACCGAAGTGCTGCTCGAGGGCCTGCTCGTACGTAAGACGGTGCTCGATCAGCAGCGTCGCGGCCTCGAGCAGCTGGTTGAGGTCGTGGATGATGCGAGCCCGGCTCATGCTCGGCGTCCGGGGGCCTTCGCCGTCCTCGTCGTTGGCAAGCAGCGGCGGCGGGTTGTAGGGCGTGTAGGCCCCGAACCGCTCCGGGTCGGGCAGGCGCGAGTAGAAGGGGACGCCGTTGAAGAAGTACTCCCCCCAGGATCCGCCCGAGATCGTCAGCCATGGGGTCGCGACGGCGAGCGCCGCCATGCCGAAGCCCGTGTGCGGCGAGATGAAAAGATCGCAGGCTTCGACGAGCGCGAGCTGCTGCACGATCGGACGGTCGAAACCGTCGACTGCGTCCGGAAACGCCGCCAGCAGTCGCGCGAGCTCGTCGGCGCCGAGCGTGCTGCACGTGCGGTCGTCGGCGCGCAGCTTGCCCAGCAGGCAGATCCGGGCGCCGGGAAACCGCTCAGTCAGGCCGCGCAGGACCAGCTCCCAGGAGGCGGTCGAGGGATAGTGCGCGCGGGGGCCGCTCCCGGTCGGCATCACGGCGATCCGTACCTCGGCGTCAGCCAACAGGTTGTGGGCCGCCTGGCGGTCGGTGTCGGGGATCTGGAGGCGCAGTTGCTGGTGCGGCCGATAGCTGGGCGGCTCGACACCGATGACCGCGCGGCCGCGCCGGGCCCGCAAGACCCGCTCGGTCGTCTCGAAGAAGCGGTCGAGGCCGTCCCAGGCCGCCACATGCGTGGGATCGTAGCGGCGGGGGTTGTCGACGATCCAGTCCCAGTCGCGCGGCACCTGCGCCAACGAGTCTGGAAGATCGTCCAGCATCGGAGAGACCGGATACACGGCATCGACGAACGGGCAGAGGTCGGTGAGCTCCCGCGGCGAGTTGGCCGGCAGCAGCACCCCGATCCGCCGCGACGGGTCAGCTGCGTGATAGCCCAGCGCGTGCCGCAGCAGCTCGATCACATGGCCCACCGCCGAGAACTCCATGTAGCAGACAAGCAGCGTCTCTGACATTGACAAACGAGTCTGACGCTGCGTGGGGAGGCCCATCTCAGTCAGCCCACTGGTCGAGGATCGCGTCGGTGACGCAACGCCACGTCAGCAGCTGATCGCGTTCCGCGTGCTGGCGGGTCAGCGCGAGCCGCGCGATCGCCGCGTAGCAGACCGTGCACCGCAACCCCTGCTCGCTGGCGATCTCGAGGATCCGGCCCGCAAGCCTTGCTACACCACTCTCTCCTACGTGACCGTGCCATCACCGCGCTCCGCCGTTGGAGAGCCGTCCGCGCAGCCGCTCCAGCTCTTGTCTTGGCCACTCGGCGGTCAGTGGCGCGTCGTGCGACCGGCACCAGTCAACGATGGACCGCCACGCCCCTGCGGCCTCCTGCAGCCGCCCCAGGCGCTCAAGCAGGAACGCGCTCAAATAGACCGGGCCGAGGTTGTGGTCGGGGTCGACCGCACGGCGCCAGTCCGCCAACGCGCCCTCCGGATCGCCGGTCGCGGCCCGCACCTGGCCTCTGATCTCAAGGAGCAGGCGATCGTCGGGCGCCAGCGCCAGTCCTGCGTCGATCACCCTGGCCGTCTCGCCGTAGTTCCGAGCCGCTAGGTAGGCGTTGGCCAGGAACCGGTGCTCCCGCACCTCGCCTGGCGACTGGGCCAGCCGCTGTTGGTACCGCTCGACCGGCCGTTCGGGCTCGCCAAGCGCGGCGTAGGCCAAGATCAGCTGGTAGTGCGGCTTGTCGGCGTCAGGATTCAGCTCGATCGCGCGCTCGTACTGGGCCACGGCCTCTCGCAGCGAATAGCGGCCATGGCACTCCAGCAGGTAGCCGTAGCCGAGGAGCACCGCCGGATCGGCCGCCTCCGCCCGGGCGAGCGCCTGCTCGTACAGTCGCTTGGCCCGCGCGAAGGTATCGGCGTCGCCCCTGGCCTCGTACAGCTCCACGAGCCGCTCCTTGTCAGTGCTGCTGTCGTCCATTGCGGTTCCTCCCACGTAAGTACCGATCAGGTGATTCGGCGGGACCCCGAGCAGCCGCAGCCGCTCAACCGCGACCTGCCGGGACGGGACCGATCGGGTGGCGGCTTCCCACTCGCGCCAGGTCGGCCAGCGCTGGCGATCGTAGCCCTGATGGTCGAAGTCGACGGTGTCGACGACCAGGTCACACACCAGCCGCAACCGCTCGGGGTCGCCGAGCCCAGGCCAGGGGAGGTACTCGATCGTCCACGCCAGGCGCTGGTCCCCGCCGGCGGACGAGTGGTACAGGTGGACGTCGAAGGCGATCACGTCACCCGGCTCGGTCTCCAGTACCACGCAGGGGACCGGCCAGCCTTCGAAGCCCTGCAGGGCCGGGCGGTGCGGCGCTGCAGGTGCGCCAGGAACTTGACGCCGCCAACCCGCGGTCCCTGGTCGGTGTGCCAGCCGGCGTTGCTGGTGAAGCAGGTGGCGATCGGCGCCGTCGGCACGGTCGGGTGGCCGAGCAGCGCCGCGGAGCCCTGGAACAGGCGCGGGTCGTCAGCCATCAGCGACTGGCTGAGCGGCGTACGGTCCACCGACAGCGGCAGGTAGTGGCCACGGATCCCGCCAGCGCCTGCTGGGTCGGTGTCGGTGCCGATCCCGCCGAACGCGTCGGTGAGCGCAGCGGTCACCTCGCGGGTGAGCGTGGCCGTCTCCGCCTCGTTGAGCAGGCCGCGCATGACCACGAAGCCGAAGGCCTGGAATTGGGCGATCTGCTGCTGGCTGAAGCTGAACATGATGATCTCCTCGGTGGTCGTCACGGACGGGTCCGCAGGGCACCGCCGGACGACCGGGGGAGATCGTGCGCGTCAGCGTCAGGTGTAGCCGGCTGTTGGCATCCTGGCCTCCTCACACAGGCCGAAGTATCAGCTCGTGAGTATGGCGCGCACACCGCCCGCAGGCTACGGAATTTGGCCGTGAGCGGAGCGGCGCCGACCTGACCAGAGGCCCTCGAAACCTCGCCGCCGCCCATTTGTCCCGGCAGCCGACGGCACACCGGATGGTGCGAGTGGCGAGCCGCTCGCGCCACCGCAACGCCAAGTGGATCAGGATCGCCAGTGGCGCGGCCATCCGCCGCAGCAGGCAAGCACGGTGAGCAGGCAGGGCGCGCGGGCGGGGACGTGCTGCTCGTCCGCGATCGGTTCCCGCTGATCAGGCCCGAAGTCGGGCGCTCCTGGCAGGTCCTGGGTGAGCCGCTGGAGCTGGAGGCGGGTCTTGGCCGCATAGGCGGCGCCGGTGCGCTGCTCGAGCTCCTCCAGGTTGAGGCGTCCCTGTGCGGTCTGGTCCTTGAGGAACTCAACGACCCGGTCCCGCTCGCCGTCCGAGACGCGAAGCTCTTCGCTCATTGGCATCCGGCTACCTCTTCCCATACTGGCGACCGTCGTGCGCGGCGCTCATTGGGCAACCACACGGCGCCAGGCAAGCGCGGCCAGCGCGCCAGCACCCGCCGTCCAGGCGGCCAGCACCAGCAGGGCCGAGGCGGGGACCAGGTTGCCGCTGGCGGCGGCCTGGCCGACCTGGATTGCCCCGTAGGAAGGCAGGCTCCTGGCGACGGCGGCCAGAGTGTCCGGCAGGCTGTCGGGCGAGGTGAAGATCCCGCCCAGCAGCCACAGCACCAGGAAGGCCAGGTTGGTGGCGCCCTGGGCGGCCTGGGCGGCGAAGGTCAGGCCGAGGAGGGCGCCCAGCGCGGTGATTGGGGCGGTGGCCAGCCACATCAGCGCGACCAGCTCGATCCACCGGGTCCCCTCCAGGCTGACATGGCTGGTGAGGCCACCGGTGGCGGCGACCAGGGTGATCGCCGGCAGCGCGAAGCTCATCGCCACGGCGATCTTGGCCGCCACCGCGGCGCTGGGGCGAAGCGGGGTGACGCGGAGCTGCCGCAGCCAGCCGCTGGCCCGCTCCTCGCCGAGCGAGGGGCCGGCCGCCAGCCCCGAGATGACCGCGCCCAGGGCGGCCAGGGCCACCATCCGGCCCGTCTCCCAGGGCAGGCCCCCGGTGGGCCGTTCGGGCCGGTCCTGCACCGCGATCAGGATCAGGTACACGGTGGTGGGCAGCCCGAGCCGGAACAGCAGCGCCTGACGGTCGCGCCATTGGCGCTTGGCCTCCAGCCACAGGTAGGCGAGGTAGCCGGTCATGATGGGTCTCCTTCGCTGGTGAGTTGCAGGAACGCCTCCTCCAGGCTTGCTGTGCCAAGGCCGGCGGCTTGGGCTCTGACCTGGTTGGGGGGGCCGTCGGCGAGCAGCCGCCCGCGGGCCAGGACGACGACGCGGCCGGCCACGGCGTCGGCCTCCTCCAGTCGGTGGGTGGCGAACAGCACCGTGCGGCCCGCGGCCACGCCGGCGTGCATGCGTTGCCAGAACGCGCGGCGGGCCTGGACGTCCAGCGCGGCGGTCGGCTCGTCCAGGACCAGCAGCTCGGGGTTGCCGGCCAGGGCCAGCGCCAGCCGCACGCGTTGGCGCTGCCCGCCCGACAGCCGCTCCACTGGCCGGTTGGCGACCTGCTCGAGGTCGCAGAGCCGCAGCGCCTCGGCCGGCGGGAGCGGGTTGGGGTACAGCCCGCGGACAAGGTTGACGAGCTCGGCCACCCGCAGGCCCTGTGGCAGGCCGGCGTCCTGCAGCATCGCGCCGACCCGGCCGCGCGCGATGGCGTCGGCCGGTGGGCCGCCGAACAGGCGGACCACGCCCTGATCGGCGGTGCCAAGGCCGAGCAGCAGCTCGACGGTGGTGGTCTTGCCGGCGCCGTTGGGGCCAAGTAGGGCGACGGTCTCGCCCGGCTGAATCTGCAGCCGCAGCCTGTCGAGGGCGATGAGGCTCCCGTACTGGCGGGTGACGTCGTCGAAGCTGACGATCGAGGCGTGGGGTTGCGTCACGTGCCTCCTCCTCATGGTCAGGTCGGCCTCTGCCACGAGGGTGCTGGGCTCGGGCGAACTTGGGATCGGCCGGCAGGGGGGATCTGGGGCAACGGGCGGTGGACACCGCGGTGACCGAGCGGTGGATACCCACCCACAAGACCCTGTTCTAGGGTGGGATCGGCGCGATGGCGAGGCTGCTGACCAGGGCGAGGGGGCGACGGACACGAGGCGGACATCTGCCGGCCGGCGCGAGCGGGCCGATCCGGGCATGTCAGGGGAGGTCGCCTGGGGAAGGTGGCGGCTGGCCTGGCACGGCTTCTTCTACCTGCTGGTCGCCTATGCCACCGCCACCGCGATCGCTGACGCCTCCCCATCGGCTGCGGGCGTGGCGGCCCGGCTGGCGCTGGTGGGGGCGCTGGGCGGCTGGTATGCCTGGTGGATGATCGCCCGGCCCGCCGCCCGCGCGGAGGTGATCTACCTGGTCGGGGCGGTGGCGTTGTGGGCGCCGCTGATCGCGTTGCACCCGGCGTTTTTGTGGCTGGGCTTTGGCGTGCTGGCGCCGTTGTGCCTGCACGACCTGCGGCACGGGGCCGCTGTGGTCCTGGTGGTGGCGGCCGGATTGCTGTGGCAGCTCGCCCACCAGCAGGGTGGCGTCCCGTGGCCGGCGGTCGTGGCGGTCTCTGTCTTCGCCGCCGGGACGGTGCTGTCGGTCGGCTACGTCGGCGCGATCGTGCGGCAGAGCAGGGAGCGCCAGCGGCTGCTGGAGCAGCTCCAGGCGACCCGAGCGGAGCTGGCCATTGTGGAACGCCGGGCCGGCATGCTGGAGGAGCGGCAGCGGCTGGCCCGCGACATCCACGACACCCTCAGCCAGGGCTTTGCCAGCGTGGTGCTGCTGCTGGAGGCCGCCGAGGAATCGCTTGCCACCGGCCAGCCGGTGGACCGGCACATCACCCAGGCGCTGCGGTCGGCCCGCGACAATCTGGCCGAGTCCCGGCGGGTGGTCTGGGCGCTGCGTCCTCGCTCTATCCAGGAGCAGCCCCTGCAGCGGGCACTGGAAGAGCTGACCGGTCGGTTGGCTGAGGAGACCGGGCTGCACGCCCATGCCACGATCACCGGCGCCGAGCGGCCGCTCGGCGCCCCGGCCGAGACGGCCCTGCTGCGTATCGCGCAGGAGGGGCTGGCCAACGTCCGCAAGCACGCCTCCGCCACCAAGGTCACCCTCACGCTGTCCTACCTGGACGACGTGGTGGTGCTGGACCTGGCCGACGATGGGGTCGGCTTCGACCCGGCCGCCACCACGGCGGCGGGCGGCGGGCTGGGGCTGCGTGCCATGCGCGAGCGGGTCGCCGAGCTGGGTGGGCACCTGACCGTCGAGAGCGCGCAGGGCGAGGGCACCACCATTGCCGCCGAGCTCCCCACCAACAGCGAAAGGCAACTCCAGTGACCGGTGGGATCCGCCGGAGGGGCTCGGGGAACCCTAAGGGGATGGCCCGATGATCAAGGTCTTGATCGCCGACGACCACCCGGTCGTCCGCGACGGGCTGCGGGCGATGCTGGCCACCCAGCCGGACATGGAGGTGGTCGGCGAGGCCGCCACGGGCACCCAGGCGGTCGAACGCGCCCAACTGCTGCGGCCCGACGTGGTGCTGATGGACCTGCAAATGCCCGAACTGGACGGGCCGGCGGCCATCGCCACCCTGCGCGAGCGCGAGCCTGCCGTGCACGTCCTGGTGGTGACCACCTTCGGCAGCGACGCTGACATCACCCGCGCGATCGACGCCGGCGCGACCGGCTACCTGCTCAAGGACGCGCCCAGAGAGCAGTTGTTCACCGCCATCCGCGCCGCCGCACGCGGCGAGTCGGTGCTGTCACCCACCGTGGCCACCCGGGTCCTCGGGCGCATGCGCGCCCCCGCCGAGGAGGCGCTCAGCTCCCGGGAGCTGGAGATCCTCGCGGCCGTGGCTCGGGGGCTGTCCAACAAGGACATTGGCCGGCAACTGTACGTCAGCGAGGCCACGGTCAAGACGCACCTGCTGCGCATCTTCGGCAAGCTCGGCGTGGATGACCGCACCGCGGCGGTCACCGTCGCGCTGGAGCGCGGCATCATCCGCCTGCCAAGCTGACCGTCCACCCGCCTCGTGGATCGGGGCCACGGCGGGTGTATCGCTGGTCCTGCTCGCCGTCATGGTTGGCTCCCGACCTGCTTCGCCGGTTGGTCGTGGTCGACGATCCATCGCCGCCAGGCGGCCTTGCCTTGGCTGATCGCCTCGGCCAGCGGGACCGCGGTGCCGCGCACGCTGTGCTCGGCGGCCCACGCCTGGGCGGCGTCAGCGTGCTCGAAGAAGTTGACCAGCGGGCACCACTGGTCGATCACCGACCGCGAGCCGCAGCAGTCCGGATCGTCGTCGGCGCCATTGGCAGGGGTGCAGCAGTCGGTGTCGGCGAAGAACACCACCAGCCTCGGCTCGGGGTCGCGAGGGTGGCCGTGGTGGAAGTCGAGCTGGATCGGCGCGCCTGAGGAGGGGCTGGTCGAGCGGATCCGCCCGCTGGCGTCCAGGGCGGCCAGGATGCCGACCGCATCCCAGGCACACCAGGTCCAGTACTGCCGCTCCCGCCCGGCGGGGTGCTCGAGGAGCAGCTCATGCGCGGTGGGCGTCAGCGACAGGCCGTGGCTCCCGCTCACCGCCCCGGCAGGGTCCCGCCGGAGGCGGCCCTGGCGGTCCAGCGACGCCAGCGCCTGCTCGACCCGGTCAGAGTCGCACGCCAGCGCCTGAGCCAGGCGAGCCGCGCTGACGGGCCGGTGGTCGTCGAGGAGCAGGTGGAACGCTCTGGCGAGCAGGGTGTGCTCGAACGCCGGGCCGCCACCGAGATCTGGGAGATTCGGCTCGCGGGTCATAGGTCACCCCCTGTGCGGTCGCTCCTGTCGAGACTGGACGAAGCGGCTGTCGGGCTTGGATTTGCCGCGCCACCCGAACCCAGTGAGGTGGCAGCGTGTGGGCGCCTGATGGATTGGTGCCGCTTGCGGATGGTCAGGGCGAGGCCGCCGGCGACGAGCATTCCGGCGAGGACGGCCACCGGAACGCGGCCGGCGCTCAGGACGGTGGTCAGCCGGGCCGACAGGGCTGTGCCGACCCCAACCAATGGCGGCGGACTGGTGGGCCGGCCGGCGTGGGCCAGGGTGGGTGCCCAGTAGGCGACCAGGTAGGCCCCAGAGACCACCAGCAGCCCGCCGCCCAGGCGGCCCGCCAGCGGCAGCAGCCGCCGCACCCGCCCCAGCAGCGCGTCCTTGGCCAGCGCCGCCGATACCGACAGCGCGATGAGCACGCTGGCGGCGCCGACCGCGTAGCCGGCCAGCACCCCGGCAAGACGCAGCGGGCTCGCGGCGGCCAGCGCCTGGCCGACCAGGGCGAGCAGGACTCCCAGGGTGCAGGACAGTGACGCCAGCGCGTAGGCGCCGCCGAAGGCTACGACCCGCCGGTAGCTGCGGCCCCCCTCGGGGCGCAGGCGGCTGGGCACGGTCAGTCCCAGGTGGCGGCCGGCCAGCAGCCACCCACCCAGCCCGGCCAGGACCACACCGATCCCCAATGCCGCCCAGGGCACCAGCCGCAGCAGCGCGCTCAGGCCAGCGGCGGCCAGCAGCGCCGCGATCACGAACACGCCCGCGAACCCGGCGCTGACCGCCAGCCCGACCGCCAGCCCGTGCCCGACCCGCCCGCCACCGGCGCCCCGGTGATCGGCGTGTTCGGCGGTGCCGACGTAGAACGACAGGAAGGCGGGTAGCATCGCGAACCCACAGGGGTTCACGGTGGCCAGCAGCCCTGCGGTGAACGCCAGCGCCACCGTGGTCACGCCTTCTCCGCCGCGAACCCACAGGGGTTCACGGTGGCCAGCAGCCCTGCGGTGAACGCCAGCGCCACCGTGGTCACGCCTTCTCCGCCTTGGCGAGCGCGGTCTTGAGCGTGGGCAGGTTGGTGGCGACCTCGTCGCGGTAGACGACCCGCCCGGCGGGGTTGACCACCACGGTGGTGTCCAGTGCCCGCACCGCGAACGCCCCGGCGAGCCTGCCGTTCTGGTCGCGGGCGATCGCATAGCCGGGGTCGCCGGCGGTGTGGAAGAACGCCCGCGTCTGGCTCTCCAGGTCGCTGGGGTCGGCGTCGACCGCCAGGATCGCCACCCGATCGCCGAGCTGCCGCTGGAGCTGGCCGAGGGCTTGGGCTTCGGGCTGGCAGTCGGAGCACCACGCGGCCATGAAGTAGACCACCGCGGGCCGCCCGGCGGGCAGCCGGAACGTCGGGCCCGCAAGCGTCGGCCAGGCGATCGTCGGGCTCGGCTTGCCGACCGCAGCGCCCGACCGGCCGCCGACCTGGGGCGCCGTGGCGGGCTGGCCTCCGCCACCTGGTGCCGCCGCGCCAGCGACGGCCGGGCCGGCCACGGCGCCGGAGCGGGCGCGCTCCATCGCCCGGCCGACCAGCGCGAGCATGCCGACCACCACCACGACCGCCACGCCGCTGGCAAGCCAGACCGCTCGCGGCGATCGGCGCGCTCGGGGACCGTTCGATGGGCGGAGGATGCCTCGGCGCCGGCTCATCGGACGCGCACTTCTACGCGGAGAGCGCGGGCGGATCGGCGCATCACCAATCGCTGACGCATCGCTTACTCCTTGCGGCGGGAAGGCTCGGCAGGCCCGCCGCCCTCACGGCGGCCCGGAGCGCCAAGCTCGCTGGCATCGGAGTCGGCGTGTGGCGGGCAGCGCGACTGCTTGGCGCGGTCCCCGACCCGCCGGAGCGCCAACGCGCCCACGGCGACCGCAACCAGCACCACGGCGACGCCGACAAGTACCGGGTTGCGGAGCACCCCGCCAGCCGCGCCGAGCACGCCGGCGGCCAGCAGCGCCGGGCCGGCGCAGCAGACCAGCACCAGCAGCCCGCCACCGACGATGGCAAGCACCTCACGGGTACTGGTGGAGTCCCTAGGCTTTGGGTTGGACATGGCAGTGAACGTAATGCGGCCGTGAGTCGAGGTGTCAGGGATTGGCGGGCGGGACGATGCGATCGCAGGCCGCCAACGCGCAGTTGTTGTCGGCGGCCAGCGCGTGCGCGAGCACAACCAGGTCCGCCACGCGCGGATCGGCGACCCGGTAGAAGGCGTTGCGGCCGGCGCGGCGGCAGGCGACATAGCCGCAGTCGGCAAGACAGGCCAGATGCACCGACACCCGCCCCTGCGACAGGCCCACGTGGGCGACGCACTCGCTGACGGTGTGCTCGGCGTCCAGCAGGAACTCCAGCAGCCGCAGCCGGGTCGGGTCGCCCAGCGCGCGGAAGAACTTGGCGACGGTGCCGACCATCGTCGCCTCGGCGGGCAGCAACGCTGGCGCCGCTGTGGGTGTCGGTGCCGCGACGGTCTGGGCCATGCTGGGCTCCCTTGTGATGCATCTGGTTAAGCGAATACTATGCGGGCAGAACCCATTCGGCAAGGCGAATCGAAGGCGGACCGGCCCGGCTGGGTGGCAACCCGGCGCGACCTGCCTGGACGCCCGGACCAGACGAGGAGGCTGCGGTGGCGCGGGCCAGCGGCGAGGACCCCTACGACCTGGCGATCATCGGCTCTGGCGGGGCCGGCTTCTCCGCCGCGATCGCCGCCCGCCGC
>WNGE01009447.1_pt1 | contig 14516 bp, 11 predicted proteins | sample 5400651 | NCBI WGS metagenome assembly WNGE01 (sample SAMN13153370, study PRJNA577476) | soil metagenome | isolation source: 60 cm soil or saprolite under grassland replicate 2 | place: USA:California | collected 2016-06-15 | reverse complement strand
GCACGCACGGTCCGTCCATCCTGACACCGATGCGTATAGTGGCGGCGTCGGTGATCAGCCATGCCCAACACACAACGCACATAGATCGCCCAATAGTGCCCAACCGAGTTCTCTAGTATCGCGCCTTGGTCCAGGGCCTGCTTGAGATTGGCTTCCAGGACATAGAGAAGCTTGAGCAGTTCCCCCACAACGCAGAAGTACCCATCGGGCACCTGGTTGATGTTGAGCTGCGCTCGTTCTCGCAAGCCGTCCGTGAAGGTATGAATGGCTGGCGCTGGTTGTTGGTTTCTCACCTCGGTGGTAAATAAGGTGACAAGTAAGCAGATTTTGAGGTGACAGGTGAGCAATCAGCGCCAACACTACAGTCGCACTTTTTTAACCCAGCAATAAGGGTCTAAAAAGCAGAAAAAAGCAACATTTTTTCTTCTTCCAGATGTGACAATCTGTAGGTGCAAACCCTGAAATCAGAGAGTGATATCTAAAAGGAGAAGAAAATGAAGCAAGACAAGCATATCACCTTCGCCGGAACCAAGACGACCTCTACCGATGTCTGTCACTGGGTCCAAACCCTTTTTCGTCTACATGAGCGCCTCGCCCCACGTTTTACCCGACCAGAGCCACATCGCCGAGTGCTGGCTTATCTGCAAGGGATTTTGAGCGAAACGCCGCGCAAAAACGGCTGGCAATTAGCTGAACACGCAGGAGAAGCTCGTCCTGATGGCATGCAACGCCTGCTCTCGCAAGCCGTCTGGGACACCGATGGCGTGCGCGATGACCTGCGCTCCTATGCTCTTGAACTGCTGGGTCAAGAGGACGCTATTTTGGCCATCGATGAAACGTGTTTTCCCAAGCGAGGCCAAAAATCGGCTGGTGTTGGCCTGCAGTATTGTGGAACCACTGGCCGGGTTGAGAACTGTCAGGTCGGAGTCTTTCTCTCGTATGTGACGGCCAAAGGACATACCCTGATTGATCGCGAACTGTATCTGCCCTTGGACTGGTGTGAGGATCGCGATCGGTGTCGGGCTGCAGGCATCCCGGACTCAGTGCGCTTCCAGACAAAGCCAGAACTGGCCCAAAAGATGATCGAGCGGATTTGGCAAGCTCAGATCCCCATTTGCTGGGTCGTGGCTGATACAGTCTACGGTGGCAATCTGGACCTGCGTACCTGGTTGGAGGCGCATGGGTATCCTTACGTGATGGCTGTGGCTTGCAATGAACCGGTCGGATTCCAGACACCGACCGGGCGGAGACGCGAAGAGGCTGCGTTGGTCGAAGCGTTCGTCCTTCACGATGGGGACTGGCAGCGCCTGTCAATGAGCGAAGGCACCAAAGGTCCCAGGCTCTTCGACTGGGCCATCGTCCCCATGCTGCACCAGTGGGAGGATGATGGAAGACATTGGTTGCTCATTCGTCGTAGCCTCGCTGATCCCAAAGAGAAAGCGTACTACTTTGTCTTTGCCCCGCAAGGAACCACCCTGCTAGAAATGGTCAAGGCCATTGGCACCAGATGGCGTGTTGAGGAAAATTTTGAAAACGGCAAAGATCTCGGCATGGACCACTACGAAGTGCGGAGCTTCATCGGTTGGTACCGGCACATGACGCTCGTCCTGTTGGCTCTTGCTTATCTTGCAGGAATTTGCGCAACAGAGCGTTTCCCTACTGGTCATCCTACGACTTCTGAGTCTGCTACCCAACCCCCCGTACTTCCCTTGACCATTCCTGAAGTGCGCCATTTGCTCGCACGGCTCATCTGGCCTTTGTCTTCGTCCACACGCCGGGTGCTTGCCTGGTCGTGGTGGCGTCGGTGCCATCAAAGCACGGCGAGCTATTACCACATCAAACGTCGTCTGAAGGCCGGCTAATCCTGGCTCATACCACCCTCTCGGCTTTGTCCTAGTACAGGCTACCGCATCTGCGTTCCACCCTGAGACGAGGCGCGAAGCCGTGGGAAGGGCACCAAGCCTGGCACGAACTTGCGGTAGCTTGTACTAGCGCGCTCATTTCCTAGACTTCTCAGAAATTTCCTGGAAGTGCCGGAGTTCCTGGAAATCTCTGCGCGTGTTGTCTCCCATTTGTTCTTTCCTCGAAAGGAGTTCTGAGAGTATGACGCTTCTTCCTGTCGCAGACGGTGCTCGTCTGCTTGGCATTCATCCCAAGACCCTCCACCACTGGCTCAAAGAGGCCAATATACCCCTGGTTACCCACCCGACGGATGCACGTATCACATGTGTGAGTGAGGAGCATCTCCAACAGGTAGCCAGCCTGCATGGCCGTTCGCTCCCATCTCCTGTGTTGTTGGATGCAGCCTCTCCTGCTCTTGTGCCGTCTCAGTTGCAAACCCTCCCTGTGCCTGCAAACGAAAGGGAACCTGCTTCTCCAGCCTGTTTGTTACCCACTCCCCACGTATCTGATGCGGACCTGACCCAGAAACTGGCTTGCCTAGAAAGCAGGCTAGACACCCTTCAGGAGCACATCGCCCAGCTTGCGCTGGCGCTCCTCCAAGAGCGGGAGAGATCGGTCGAACATCGCATCACCACACTGGAGTCCCTTCTGCAACACTTCATGGAAAGACAGATGCCCAATCCGCCAGTTCCAGAGGGGAGAAAGGAGTTTGCTTGCCCAGTCCCGCCGCCTCGACCACTCCATCCAGCCGACCACCTGGCTCGGTCTCGCAGACCTCCTCTCATCGAATACAGCGCGCAGGGGGCCTATGTGATCATTAGTTCGCAGGAAGGTGAGGTGCATCTGGAGCCTGATTCGCGCGCGTGGTTTGACTGGTTAGCCACCCTCTCCTCGTTCCGTTTCGTTGGGCCTGCAGGGCGCTTTACGGCGCATCGAGGCTACAAACAGGGCCAGCAGACGCACTTTTGGTCGGCTTCTCGCTGTGTGCGCCGTCATACCTACAAGCACTATCTTGGCGTGACGGAGAGCTTGACCATTGCCAACCTGGAGCATATCGCGGCCAGACTGCAATCTGACATAGACGCGCGCTAGATTTTTGCGCTCTTCCCTGTCAATGATCTCCTCTGGCTCCCAACAAGTGCGACTGTAGTGGCCAAGAGTGAGCACTGGGACAAACTTTCCTGGAAAAACAGCTTCCCATCGGGTATACTTTTCCCAAACCTGTAAATTGCGTTCCTCATCGAGGATTGGCGAATTGTTGGTATTCGGAAGACAGACGCACCTATCAGGCGAGGATGCTCATGGTCGCGCCGGAAGTACAAGGCATTGATCTCTTCAAAATAGCGAACCGCTCCATTTCAGGATGGGTTCCCAGCCTCAAAACGGGTGCCACTATCAGGCAACCGTTCTGTAGCCAGCTCGAAGAACGTCTCCTTTTATGGCTTGAGTATCACCCTCTGGTTGCCAACTACGCGCGTGGTGACATTGACCCAGAGTTTGCCACGAAGTACCGGCTACCGATCCCGAAGCACGCGCCATTCACTATTGACTACACGTTTGAAGACAAATCCCATCACTATCTGCCCAATGCAGTAGGGACTTTGACGAACGGGCAGCCGTTCATCGCTGAGGCGGGCATGGAGGATGACAAACGGGGAGATCGCAACCTTGCCAAAGCGGAGGCAGCACGAAGGCTTGCTCGTCTTCAACAGGGCGCTTTCTGGATTGGCACCGAGCGCACCCTGACCAAACGTCGCTCCTACAATCTGGTCTTTTTGCATGCCAGGCGGAAAGTGTTTCCCGCCTTCGCTGACATTGCCCCCGCCCTGCAAGAGGTCTGGCCTTGGGGAGAAGTCGCCAACGTCGAAGAGGTGGCAAGCAGACTTTCACACCAGTTTCCCGTCGATCTGGTAGAAGCGACGATCTGGAAGGTGGTAGGAGATAGCGCAGCAGCTGGGCATCTGTTGGTCGATCTAGAGCAATTCACGCTTGATCGCAAGCTTCCTCTGGCCTTGCTCCGACCTGATGCCACGCCAATTCTCCCTGTGCCACTGCCCGATATGCTTGAGCCCATGCCGATGCAGGATGTGGCAACGGTTTCGTCTGAACCGGCTCGGCTTGTTCCAGGTCCGACGTTTGATGCCTCCCGGCTTCCATCACCACAACGCGAGCAATTTCACCGCAATTTGCGGGCAGTGGAGCTGGTGCTGGCCGGTGCCACCCAAACCAGTGTCGCAGAATCGGAAGGCATTCCCCGTTCGACACTGGGACGCTTGGTCAGGCGAACGAGGGTTCTCGGTCAGATCGCCTGTGTGCCTCGTGGAAGCTATCACAGGACCTCGGCCATGCATCCGGCCTTCGCCGAGTGTATCCGTCGGCTGTACCTATTCCCAACACGCCTGACGATGACCGCGATCCGTGAGCATACCGAAATGCAGCAGGTGGCAGCACGCTTATCAAAGGAAACCGGCACATCAGTCAAACTTCCCTCCTACGATCAAGTGCGCAGGGAGATCCATCAGCTAGCGCTTCAGCCAGATCTGGTAGCGATGCGCGAAGGGGCTAAATCGATTCCTCGCGAACGCGAGTCCGCTGAATCGTTTGCGCTTTCCATTCCGGCTCCGGCTCTGCTGACTCAGGTCGATGAGCATACGATGGACCTGTACGTCGTTACTCCCTCTGGGGAAACAGTGGCCAGCCGTATACATGCAGCGGTGCTCATCTGTGTCAAAACGACAGCCATTCTCGGCGCAGTCCTGGCCTTGGGGCCACTCAAGGAAGAGGACTATATGCGCCTGGTCAAGGTGAGCCTGGAGAGGAAGGATCATCTGGTCGGCATCAATGGATGCGAACATTCTTGGCCGTGTTACGGCAAGCCTGCGATTATCTTTCATGACCGAGGGAAGATTTTCACTTCCGAGCGGGCACGCTCTGTCCTGGTGGATCGGCTTGGCATCATCACCGAGCAAGCCCCACCTTACGCGCCATCGGCAAAAGGCACCGTAGAGAATCTCTTTCGGTGGATGACGGAACGTTTTGAAAAGAGACTCCCCAACGCATCCTACGGTGTCCACGATGCCGAAACAGCAGCGCAAGCAGGTGGTATGACGCTGGAAGCGCTGGAACGCTGTTTCTATCAGGCCATCGTTGATGATTATCAGCAAGCCTTCGACGACACTCGACGACAACGCCGTTGGGTCTTGTGGGAACAGGCAGTAGCGACATCTGGGGTGTCACAGTATCTCGGCTCGCCCGATGATCTGAAACTGCTGCTCATGAAAGCCATCAACCGCAAGACCCCCCATCATGGGTATCGTGTGCAAAGTGGCAACAGACTCTCATTTCAGGGCCGATGGTATGTGTGTCCAGGACTCCTCTCACGACTGCGGGGCCGTGAGTTTGACCTGTATTATGACAGGAGGGACGTGGGTGTTCTGTATATTTTTGTCGAGGGGGAATATGTTGGGGAAGCCTATTGTCCACAACTCATGGGGGGCCGCCTCAGCGAATGGGAAGCCAGAGCGATGCGCAAACACGACGAGGAGCAGCGTCGTCTCGCCCACGAGCAAGGGCTGCCAGTCCGCGCTCGCATTCAGAACGAAGCAGGAACTGCTCACCGCCGCCGCAGCACAGAGATTCGCGCAAGTGAACAGGCTCGTCAATGGGATCGCCAACGCGGCGACATTCATCCAGCCATCGTTTCTGAGCACTTAGCGGAAGTAGAGGCCAAGAAACTTGCCCCACCAAAGCTCTCACCAGCACGCCCAGATGCTGAGCCTGATCGTCCAGTCCGTGTTTTACCTGTTCGTAAGATGTGAGAGGAGCCGTACCCATGACGCATTCCCCCTTCAGAAAGTACCCATTCATCGAGACGGCCTTCGCTCGTAGGCTCCAGGCAAAGCTGCATGACTCCTGGGACAATCGTTCCTGGCATCTGCTCGTGGCCGATCCGGGCGCTGGCAAAACCACGACCATACGCGACCTGCAAAAACGGGCCGGCGGACGATCTGTTCTCGCGGTAGTGGCTCCAAAAAACATAGAAGATGAGCAGGCGCTGGGTGACCAATTCTTCAGCGCTTTAGGACTTTCGCTGAAAGGGCATTGGCGCACCCGCAAGCCAAAACTCATGGGGTACTTGCATCAATATGGAACCGAGTTTCTCATTGTGGATGATGCCCATGATCTCTCCATGCCTCATCTGATGCTCCTCAAAGAAGTGACGGACCAGGGGAAGTTACAGTATGATCATCTGCTTGGGGTGTGTCTGGTGGCTGCCGGACGTGGGAACACGATTCCACTCAAAGAAATCCTAGACCAGCCTGAGCCGACCTGGCTGCAATGGCGTCGCCGTCTCGATTCGATGCAACCCTTCTGCCGCATCGCCAGCCACACCTCCGAAGAAGTTCGCGAGATCCTGGCGACCCTGGAAACGGTGTTCCAGCCGCTGTTGCCGCAGCTCAACCTTCGCCGGTGGACTTCATCGATCTATGACTGGCTCACACAACCACCCCTTGATCCGACCCGTTCAGGCCGGGTAACGATGGACAACCTGATGAAGCTCGTGATCGCCGCTCTGGAGTGGTCGTATGAGGCAAAGGGTTCTGATGTACAAGTCAAGTGGCTGGAGCGTGCCGCAGAGTTGCTCGTGCTGCGCCATGATACGCTCTGGATTATCGATGGAGCCGCGCCTGGCATGGAAACAGATCAGGCTGAGAGAGCTGGGCCTGCGCAGGAGAGTGAGACGACTGCTTCCCAGGTCTCTTCCTCGAATGAAGAGCAAAAGATCCCACCTTCGGTCTCCACAGAGCAGGCTCCTCTTGCACGATCTCAGAAGAAGGCGGAGGCGTCTCCCGCCGCATCGGACAAATGCACGTTTTCTGGGGATGTGCAAATTTCTCTCAGGCGTTTTGAGGAGAGCGGCGTCGCGCGTGTAGAATGTCCCGGCTGTGGGAGAACATGGACTCTTGCTCCACGCGGCGGAGTTCTGCGCTTCAAGCAGCACGACAAACGCAAAACGGACACGCCCAATACCGGACGACGATGGGCCAGAGGGAAAGAGGAAACAGACTGGGATGTGGTCGGCAGGGAGTGATGATTGGAAAGTCGGGTTTGATGTGAAGACGAGGTTGTTCTCATATGGGGGAGAGGTAAAGCCGCTCCCTTGACGGGACGACCCTTTACCTCTACAATGAGTGCGTTCAAGCAATGCGACCAGGTTGTTCCGTTTCCGTCGCAAGAGGAGGTATCAGGATGGCAGCCCCCCAGGATCGCCTCGGTCAGCAGATGGGCGAGTATCGTCTGTATCGCTTGCTAGGCAAAGGAGCTTTTGGCGCAGTCTACCAGGCCGAGCATGTCCATGATGGTACCCAGGCCGCCGTTAAACTTCTCCAGGTCCAGCTCGCCCAGCCGGAGGATTTCAAAGCTTTTCTCAACGAAGCACGTGCCATCCGTCTGCGTCATCCCCACATTGTGCCACTGCTCGACTTTGGCCTCGATGGTGAGAATCAGCCATTTCTAGCGATGGAATACGCGGAGGGGGGCACGCTGAGAGATCGTCATCCTAAAGGGAGCCGCTTGCCGCTACCCACGCTTGTCAGCTATGTGCAACAAGTAGCCTCGGCTCTGCAATATGCCCATGAGCACCGCGTCATCCACCGCGATGTCAAGCCGGAGAATATACTGGTGCGTGCTGATGGCAGCCTCCTGCTCAGCGACTTTGGCATTGCCACTGTGGTCCACAGTTCGCATTCTATCAACCTCCAACAGGGCATCGGTGGCACGTTACCGTACATGGCCCCGGAACAGATCCAGGGCAAGCCACGCCCGGCCAGCGATCAATATGCACTTGCGATTGTGGTCTATGAATGGATTTCTGGGCAGCGCCCCTTCCAGGGAACGGCTGTGGAGATGGCCATGCAACATGCCATGACTGCTCCACCCTCGCTGCTGGAACTGGTCCCGACTCTACCCGGGGACGTGGAGCAAGTGGTGCTCAAGGCCCTGGCCAAAGATCCCAAAGAGCGCTGGCCCTCCGTGCAGGTGTTTGCCAGGGCGCTACAGGCGGCGGTTGCCCATCAGTCGCTGGTGGACTCAGAATCAGCCGGGACCAGTAGGGGCTCTGTTGGTGGAGTACCGACTTCGTCGATGGCAGCATCATTGGATGGAGTCAGTCTAACCGTCCAATCAAACGAGCCGCACATTCTAGCTACGCCGCCAAAAGTATCATCCGCAGAGATGGTAACTTCTGTACCTTCTCCAACGACTTACTTGGCTACAGATGGAAGGGCTGCTGCGCAAGCTCCTCTGTCAGTAGCACAGGGAAAGAAACCTCTGCCTTCAGTGCCCATCACACCAGGCTTCCTACCCGCACGTATACATCTCCCAGCCAGATGGGCTATGGTCCTGGCGTTGCTCGTGCTGCTGGTGGGTAGTGGTGGAATTTGGGCTACGCTGTATGTGACAACACACCATCCCACAACTCCAACAGCCACCACGAATATTTTTCAAATGACTGCTGTTGTTGGACATAATGATTCAGCGACCAGCCCAAGCATTTTCTTTGCTTTCGATCTACAAGGGCGAGCTACTATTTTAGAGCTACCTGGAGGAGATCCCGCATACTCAAGAATCTATGTTGGCCCATTGCTCAGTGGCTCCAATGTTTCTGTGACGCTGCGCTTTCAGAAGGTAACAGGAAACTCTCTTCCCGATATGATCGTATATGCAGATCAGGATATCAAGATTTTCGGGAATAATGGGAAGCTCTTCTCGCCAGTTCCATCTAGTCAGGTTCCACAAAATAAGGTTCCTGGACCAACATCCTCAAATGCGAATTATCCGCTTTCCTGGACAAGTGCCGTCGTCGGCCACGATGATAGTGCACAGAAACCCAGCCATTTCATTGCGATGAATCTGAATGGCCAAGTTGTGGTCATAGAGTTTAAGGGTGGCGATCCGTCGAAAGCCGTTACCTACGTAGTTCCGGTGCATATTGTGGGCAATGGAGGTGACCAGGTTCCCGTGACACTAGAATTCCGCGATGTTACTGGGAACGGCAAACCCGACATGCTCGTGCATATGCACTTGCAAAAGCAGGATCAACTCTATGTGTTTATCAATACAGGCACAGGATTCAGACCTGCCAATGGCAATGATAAAATTCATGTGACAGCAACGAGTGATGTTCACTTGACCCCTACGCCATCTGGCACAAAGGCCACGGGATACGTGACCTTCACCAATCAGGGGAGCGTGTCGTTAATCATTTTTACTGGTACGCTTGTTGCTACCCTTAGTGGCATCCTTTTTGAAACAACTGCTGAGCTGCAGCTAGCACCATCTGAAAGCTTTCCAGTGCCCGTTCAAGCCAGTAAACCAGACGCAACAGGGAATGTTCCTGCCAACAGCATTACGGTTATTCCTCAGCAAAGTTTGCAAACCCTTGCCCAATACAACAATCTTCCACTGGCTAATCTACATTTGACAGTGACCAATGATTCGCCGACCACCGGAGGAGGAAGGTAAAGCTCCTCTCTCTAGCAAAAGAGAAAACGACTCTCGAAGCTTTTTTGACACGCTCTTATTTACAATATTCCATGTTGAAACCCTAGATGTGGAGCGGCATCTCAAATGGGGAATGGTTGTGCTGCTCACTCTTGGCGCTGATTGCTCACCTGTCACCTCAAAACCTGCTCACTTGTCACCTTATTTACCAATAACTTACTTCTCCTACGACAGTATACAGCTGCAAAGGAAACGGGCTGCTCTTCTAAACGTGTACAAAGGTGTCCACGTCTTCGATTCTGGTGAAAACCTCCATACACCGCATGGATTCGTCCATGTGTGGCCCAAGCCGGGCAAGATACCGCTTGAGGATATTCACCGCGCTATTCTCATCACGGTCTATCACTAAGCGACATCCAGTATTTGGACAGCGATACGTTCGTTTCCACAGTGGCATGCTTTGCTTGTGCCCACATCCACTACAGGTTTTTGAAGTATCGCGCTCATCTAAGATCACTAAGTCTTTTCCATACAACTGGCATTTGTAGAGCAACATCTGAATGAACGTGTACAAGCCCCACTCATTAAACACTGCTCGGTTAAGGTGCTTGTTCCTCTCTCGATGCTCTTTCATGACCATTTGCCGCTGACTTAAATCTCCAACCACAACGGTTCTTTCAACCAGTTTGTGGGCTATCAGATGACTAGCCTTGTGCAGAGAGTCGTTCTGCTTGTTGCGCTTCTGCTCTGAAACGCGCTTGTAGACCTGGCTCAAGTGCTTGTATCGACGTGACCCCTTTTTACAGCGGTCCCGCTTGGAGCGTATCTTGTCGAGTTGCTTGTTGTACATTGACGCCCGTTGCAAGCGTCTTCACACCTAAATCAATGGCTAGCACCCCGTCGTGCTCATGCGTTTCTTCTTTCTCATCGTGGACAAATGAAGCATAATAGTGTCCCTGTCCATCCCTGGATATTGCTACATCTTTGTAGCCGGTTGGTGCTTCCTCAGTGAGCTTAGCAATAACATTAGGATACCGCTTGTTCTTGCCTTGCCCCCCGGTTGGAAGTGTGAGAGACAAGCCTTCTACCTCGATGTACATTGCCGGGTAGATCAACGTGAAAAAGCAATGTCGTGGTCGCACACGAGGGAACCCCGGCTTTTCCCCGTTCTTCACCCGGCGAAAGAAGGCTTTCATTGATCCATCCAGGCGGAAATAGACCTCTGCTAGACACTTGCCATAGACCCATTTCAGTTCAGGATCGTGTTCTTTACTGGCTTGCAGGGTCTTCTTCGCTTCTTTCCATCCCAGCCACTTTTCACCATTGCGTAGGCGCATCACCCACCAGTTGTACAAGCCCCTGCACTTTCCCTGCATAAATTCCAGGGTTGCAGCGTCTTGTTCGCTGACTTCAAGCCTAATTTTCTTGCTTATCAGCATGCTCAACCGCCTTTTCTAATGTCCTTTTGTACGAACGTAGGCCGTGGAAGCGTGCGCTGAAGATCGTGACGATCGCTATCAAATCTTCAACCATCTCTTTTTCGGGCGAAAGCTTCTCATTGTTCATCACAATGATTTTCGTTCCATGCCGCTCACAGAACGCTTCAAACCACTCAAAGCCAAAGCGTACCAGCCGATCACGATGAGCGATGACCAGGGTTTTGACCCTGCCTTGCTCAACCAGTTCAAACAGGCGAATGAACTGCTTGCGCTTGTAGTTCAGTCCACTGCCAATATCCTGCATCCACTCATTGACTTGGAGAGCCTGCTCAGTGCAGAACTGCTCTAAAGCCTTGATCTGGTTCACAAGATCAGGCTTCTGAGCCGCGCCTGAAACTCTGGTATAGGCGATATTCAATCGTTCAGCCTCCGTTTTGAGTCCCATGTACTGTAAGTACTGGTCATGTGTGTAGAACCGTCGATTGCTGACCGGGGACCGATGAGCGTGTAACTGGCCTTCTCGATCCCACCGTTGCAGCGTGATCGTTGACCGTCCGATGAGTTCTCCGAATTCCTTCGGGGAATAGGTGATCTTCATGTAGGCGCTCTCCCCGTGAACCGCCTCACGGAACGAGGAACGGCTCATGCTCTTTATCTTCTGGAAAGAGCATACCAGAGCGAAGCCTGAAACAATACGCGAAAAGTTGCGTGTTTGTCCCGAAAGACAGGCAAAAAGTTGCGAGTTCTGCCAAATAGGAAAATGTTCGGCGAGATCGGGATTGAACCGTCTTTCGGGCCTTGCTTCGTTACCACCTCACACATACAACTCCGCCATCTGCTGCACCCACGCCTGTTGTGCCTGCCAAACACTGTAACGGTATCAGGGCTGCTACACCCTGAGCGATCGCTCGCGTGCTGCTTCCACTCTCGGCATCCACCGGAGTACACACCGCTTTGTCGCCATCTGATCGTTAGTCGATAAGCACCTTCCTTTCGCAACCTCTGTAGCAAGTGTAGATCAGAACTAGACGTGCAACCCGTCACTAACCCGTCACTAACCCTTGACATTTGACGGGTTCTCTTGCTATTCTGGTTTATATAGCGTCTTAATAACTCTATATGATAATAATTATACTAATTAATCCTGATTTGTCAAGAGGAAAAGACCTATTTTTGAGATGAAGTTGTGTTATAATAACGACATGTGATCTTAAAAACACGAGGGGTTGATATGCTGAAAGCTGTACTCAAGAACATCGAAACGGACAGAGAGTGTGTCACGACTTCGCAAGCGGCTGAACAATCAGGGTTGAGCAAGGTGTACCTTGCTCGGTTACTCCGAGAAGAAACCCTGGAAGGTTTTCAGCTAGCACGCGACTGGTTCATCTACACCGACTCTTTGGAGCAGTTCTTAGCAACCCCGCGCAAGTCCGGTCCAAAGGGACCGACGAAAAAGACTGGACAGGAAAAACAGCAAGAAGTCACTCAATAGGAAGAGAAATGCGTAACAGTCCACCAGGATGATGAAGCGAAAGGCAACCTCTGATGACAAATATGTTGTTACGCACAACAAGACAGCAGCAAGGATGGAGTCAACAACAATTAGCAGACTTTGCGGGAGTCTCTCTTTCCACCATTGAACGTGCAGAGCGCGGGGAGCCGATTAGAGTCGATAACCTAGAACGATTATGCTCATGTCTTCAAAAGACACCTGAGCAATTAGGGTTAATAAAGGACTATGAAGTGAAAAGACGCGAGGCCAATAAAGCAATAGCCGGTCTTGTGAGTGGACTGTTTATCACATCTACTGGACTAACAAATGTGCCTCCCTTGGCAGAATTGTGGACTGATGATTTGCTGACCATCTATGCTCGTGGAATTGCCGCTTGCCAGGATTTGTACTGGAACGGCAACCCCCACCAAGTCGAGGCGATTTTGCCTCTTTATTCTCACCAGGCTGCCTCGCTTGCCCGGCAGACCTCGCCACTCCAACGGTCTGCTGCTCAGCTTGCATCACAGGCTTACCAACTTGCTTGTGAACTAGCCACTGACCGCGAAGACTTTGGAACAGCGCGACAGGCAGGCCAACAAGCATTCACATATGCTCAAATGGCCGGAGACGCCAATTTACAAGTAAATGCACTCATCAGTCTTGCTAATCTTGGTTGGCACCTTAGCTCTGCTCAACCCTGTTTCATCCGTAAACACAGCAAAGACGCGCTACAAGCCTACAAACAGGCGGTATCTTTGTTGGGCAAAAACGTTACCCCACTGCTCAAGGGACGCGCTTATGCAGGGATTGCAGAGGTGTATGCAATGCGAGGGCAGTTTCAGGAAGCGATGCGAGCTATGGGACTAGCCTATGAGCACTTTCCAATGAAACCAGAGGATGACCCGGCCTACCCCTCCTTGCGGGCAAGTCGCTACTCACTCTATGTGTTCGGTGACGCGCAATCCAGGCTCTTGCTTAGGCAACCCAAAGAAGCTGATAAAGCCCTGATTGCAATGCAGAAAGAGACAAATGATCCAGAGGTTGAGCCTATCACAAAGGTAGACCTTCTCTACTATCAAGCAGAAGCACAGATTCAACAAGGGGAAATAGAACCAGGTGCTGCGATCCTGACCGAAGCGGCAACGCTAGCAAAAAGTCTTGGCTCTCGATTGTACTTCAACAAACTTGCTGCAAGCTATCACCAGCTAGAGGAACAATGGCTGTCGTTTAACGAATAAAAAATACCGTTTTCCAAATAACTCGCCACGCTCCCAAGCGCTTTGAGCGAATCGGCTTTCTCGCATAATCTGGCGTGGCATCGTGAGTAGCTCTTTTTCTCTTCTCCACTTCTCTTCACACGTCATCCTCCAACTCATGCGCCAGGATATCTGGGAGATGCGCCAACAAATGCCTGAAAAGGGTCGCCTTTTTGGCAAATCTCAGGTATACTTAGCTTGGGGTCAGGGAAAATCGACTCATTGAAGTTCCACGGATCGGAAAACGGTCATGAGAATGACATCCGAAGCATTTCATACTTGGAGCCAGCATCTTCAGCTCACTTCAGAAACCGAGGCACTCATTGCCTCTATTCGCTCTTCTCCTCCGATACGCCGGGTGAGTGGGCGTGCCAATAACGTGACCGGACGGTATCCCAGCCCAAAAATGGGGACGTCCATCCAGTTTGAAAGTGAACATGTGGAGTTTTGGGCCATCTACACCATGGAGAGAGACGATGATGTGCTGGAATTTTACGATCAGTCCTCTCGCATCCCGCTCTCGTACCGTGCCAAATCAGGCTGTAAGACCACCCAATGGCATACGCCGGACTTCTTCGTTTTACGCCGCGAGTCAGCGGGCTGGGAAGAGTGGAAGCCATCGCAGTCGCTCGATCGTCTTTCGGTTAAACAGCCCGCTCGTTACCAGCAAGCCGAGACTGGACAATGGATCTGTCCGCCAGGGGAAATCTATGCCAAACAATTGGGACTCGCCTATCGTTTGCGTTCCTCCGCAGAGTTCCGTCCCCTGGAGATTCAAAACCTGAAGTTTTTACAGGACTTCTGGGCGCACGAGGTCCCTCCCAACCCAGAGCAGGAAGCACTCGTCCTAGCACATATCCATGCCCATCCTGGCATTCCTCTCAGCGACTTACTTGCCACCTACCCCGATCTTGCGGTCGATAT
>WNGE01005364.1_pt1 | contig 14518 bp, 12 predicted proteins | sample 5400651 | NCBI WGS metagenome assembly WNGE01 (sample SAMN13153370, study PRJNA577476) | soil metagenome | isolation source: 60 cm soil or saprolite under grassland replicate 2 | place: USA:California | collected 2016-06-15 | reverse complement strand
AGAAACGCGATCGTCTCCGAAGAATTCGCAAAAAAATTCGCCACCGAAAAGGACACGCCTTACGCCCGCTGGGTGCGCGGCGAGGGCCTCGAGATCATCGGCGCGCATTATGTCCCGAACCTGAACAGCGTCGAGCTGAAGCCGTGGGCAAGGCGCGGCGGGTCGGGCGTCTACCTCAATCACGACGCCTCGCGGACCTCGAACGACTGCTACGTGTGCGAAATCCCCGCGGGGCGGAAGCTCGCGCCCCAGAGGCAGCTGTTCGAAGAGATGATCTACGTATTGGGCGGGCGCGGGTCTACCACGGTCTGGAACGATGCGGGCCAGCGGATCACGTTCGAATGGAAGGCGGGGTCGCTGTTCGCCATCCCGCTCAACGCCTGGCACCAGCATTTCAACGGATCGGGGAGGGAGCCGGCGCGCTACGTGGCGGTGACCAACGGGCCCGCGGTCATCAACCTCTACGAAGATATCGAATTCGTATTCAACACGAAATACGATTTCAAGAACCGTTTCTCCGGCGAGCCGGACTACTTCAGCAACAAGGGCGAGCAGAAAGGTCTGCTGCTCCAGACCAACTTCGTCGCCGACGCCGTCAACCTGCCGCTCGTCTCCGCGAGAGAACGCGGCGCGGGCGGCGGGCACATCCGCTTCAACATGGCGCGGGGATCGATGAACAGCCACATCTCGCAGTTTCCGGTCGGCACGTACAAGAAAGCGCACGCGCACGGCCCCGGCGCGCACGTGATCGTTCTCTCCGGCGAGGGCTACAGCCTCATGTGGCCCGAAGGCGACGAGCCGCGGCGTTACGACTGGCAGGTCGGAACCATGATCGTGCCGCCGAACATGTGGTTCCACCAGCATTTCAACACCGGCACGACGCCGGCGCGCTACCTCGCGTTCAAGCACGAAGCCACATCGATCCGCAACGAGCAGGGCGTGCCGAAGGCCTGGATCAGCAGGCGGCTCGGCGGCGACCAGATCGACTACGCGGACGAAAAGGCGGAGATTCGAAAGCTGTTTACCGAGGCGCTCGCCAGGCACGACCTGAAGCCGCGAATGGAGGAGGCCTACGGGGCGGAACTGGGCGAATCGGCGTCCAAAGCGGCCTGATCGCCGGATTCGCCGGTGTTGGCCAGCCAAGGTATGGCGTGCGCTGGAATTTTCCGGCACAATCCGCTGCAGTCGATTGTTCGGCTGGGAATTTCAGAAAGTTGGAGACACAGCATGGCGGGCGAGATTCCGCTGATTCTGACCCTCGATAATCACGGCGTGCCCCACCGCTGGGTCACCTGGCAGCAGGCGTGCTTCTACTACGCGAAGAACCTGGTGGCCTGGACCCTGGGCGACCGGGAGTTCGTTTTCCACGGCGGCATCTCGCGCGCGACCGGCAGGCGCTCCAGCATCACCGCGCGGTCGATCATCGCGATCAAGGGCAAGGCGATGGCGATGAGGGGTTTCAACCAGGTGCCCCCGCTCAACAACCGCGAGCTGTTCCGGCGCGACCGCCACATCTGCGCCTACTGCGGCGGGGGATTCAGCTTCCTGCGGCTCACGCGGGACCACATCCGGCCGGTGTCCCGCGGAGGCACCGACACGTGGATGAACGTGGTCACCGCGTGCCGGGCGTGCAACGGCATCAAGCGCAACCGGGTGCCCGAAGAGTCCGGGCTAGAACTCATTTACGCTCCGTATGTGCCGAACAAGGCCGAATACCTGATCCTCACCAACCGCAAGATCCTCGCGGACCAGATGGAATTCCTGGTCCAGCACGTGTCCTCCCACAGTCGCGTCCTCACGCTGGCGGGCGCGGCGATCTAGCCGCGCGCCAGACCCTTGCTTGCCCGGGTGCCGTGCCGGATTTCTGGCGCAATTCGGGTTTTCACCTGCTCGAGCGAGCAGACGACGGGCGGCTTTCCGTCACGGACGATTTTCTTCGCGCCTACCTGATGCGTCCGGAGATCCGGCCCGTCGAGGAGTCCGGCCCGAACGAAGCCGCGCTGCACGAGGCCCTTCTCGAGGATCCGCGTCGCAGCGTGGTGGCGGCGGAGCTCAAGCGCATCGAGGACGCGGACGCCCGCGACAACTACCGCGTGCTGCTCGCTTTCTTCGGGAGGCTGAAACGCGCTGCGTGCCTGGAATCCTGCTACCTGGAGATTTTCTCCGGAGGGAGCGTCTCGGTCCCGCCGCTGTTCATCGACCAGCTGGCGCAGATCATCGTGCGCAGCATTCTCGAGGGTTGCGACGATCCGCTCGAGCCGCGCGCCGGAGAGCTTTTCTTCCGCGAGCAGAAGGCGAGCACCGACGACGGCACGGTGATGCTCGCCGACCTCGAAACCGTCGAGATGCACGCCTCGGGCGGGAGCCTCGGCGGCCTCGGCCGGTTGATCGTAGAGGCCCAAGCGCCGCTTGCGACCGTGAATCTCGATGTCCTCGACACTGAGAACGCGCAAAGCTATTGGCTGCGCGATCAGCGCCACGATTTCGTGATCAGCATGAACTTCGGGCGAGCCGCCAACAAGGCGTTCTGCCGCGTGATCGAAAAATGGATCCGGCATTTTTTCGGCGTTGCGGTAAGCGTCACGCCGCTGCGATCGATCGAGGACCGCAGCTGGGCGTGGCACATCGGTCTGGATGCCGAGTCAACCGCGCTCCTGAACGAGCTGTGGCGCGGGGAGGAGCTGGAGCAAGGACGATTCCGGCGCATGCTGGCGCTGTTCCGGCTCGATTTCGCCGATCCCGCGGCGATGCGCTCGGACATCGCGGGCAGGCCCGTCTATCTGGCTCTCTCGATGGACGACAGCAACGTGGTGCGGATGAAGCCGCAGAATCTTCTCCTCAATCTGCCGCTCGCCTCGCGCGCGTGAAGCGACACGCGGCACCCGCATACTGGAACCGGGCCAAGCGCGCGCTTGCCCGCCGCGACGCTGTGCTCGCGCGGATCATTCGGGATCATCCCCGCATCGCGCTCGAGCCTCGCGGCGAGCCGTTTTTCACCCTGGCGCGCTCGATCGTCGGCCAGCAGATATCGGTCAAGGCCGCGGCAAGCGTCTGGGCGCGCCTCGTTGCTCTCGCGCCGCGAATGCTCCCGCGGCAGGTGCTCCGGGCGGGATACCCGGAGCTGCTCGCCTGCGGGCTGTCCCGGCGCAAAGCCGAGTACATCGCCGACCTCGCCCGCCACTTTATCGACGGAAACCTGCGCGCCGCCGAGTGGGCCCAGATGGAGGACGAGGCCGTCGTCGCCGAGCTCGTGCAGGTCAGGGGCATAGGACGCTGGACTGCCGAGATGTTCCTGATGTTCAATCTGCTGCGGCCGGACGTGTTGCCGCTGGGCGATCTGGGGTTGCAGCGCGCGATTTGCCTCAGCTATTTCAAGGGGCGGCCTGTCTCGCTCCGAACCATGCGCCGGGTCGCGGCCGCCTGGACGCCTTGGCGCTCGGTTGCAACCTGGTATCTTTGGCGCAGCCTCGATCCGGTTCCTGTCGAGTACTGAGCCGGGCCGCCGGGGACCCAAGGGCGGGCCGGGCGATTCGGGTAAAATAGCGGGCTTTCCCGGGCTTTTCTCCCTATGAAAACGGCGTTCCTCGATTTCGAGCAGCCGATCGCCGAGCTCGAGGCGAAAATCGAAGAGCTGCGCTACGCGCAGGACGACTCGGCGGTCGACATCTCCGAGGAAATCCAGCGCCTGCAGAAAAAGAGCGCGGCGCTCACCAAGGAAATCTACGCAAAGCTCACGCCTTGGCAGGTGGCTCTGGTGGCGCGCCATCCGCAGCGGCCGTACACGCTCGACTACGTCCCGGCGCTGTTTGCCGATTTCGATGAGCTGCACGGCGACCGGGCCTTTGCCGACGACCCCTCCATCGTCGGGGGCCTTGCCCGTTTCAGCGGCCAGTCGGTGATGGTGATCGGCCACCAGAAGGGGCGCGACACCAAGGAGAAGATCCTCCGAAACTTCGGCATGCCCCGCCCCGAAGGCTATCGCAAGGCGATGCGGCTTATGCGGCTTGCCGAGAAATTCGGCATTCCGGTCCTGAGCTTTGTCGACACGCCCGGCGCGTATCCGGGGATCGGCGCGGAAGAGCGCGGCCAGTCGGAGGCGATCGGCCGCAGCCTGTACGTGATGGCCGAGCTCAAGGTGCCGATCGTATGCACCGTCATCGGCGAGGGCGGCTCGGGCGGCGCGCTCGCCATCGCCGTGGGCGACGTGGTCATGATGCTGCAATACGCGACCTATTCGGTGATCTCCCCCGAGGGCTGCGCGTCGATCCTGTGGAAAAGCGCCGACAAGGCGCCGGAGGCCGCGGAGACCCTCGGCATCACCGCCGGCCGGCTGAAGACTCTCGGGCTGGTCGACAGGATCATCGCCGAGCCCCTCGGCGGCGCGCATCGCGATCCGGCGGCCATGGCCCAGGGCCTGAAGAAGGCTCTCACCGACGCGCTGCGCGCGGTCGCGGACAAGAGCCCGCAGGAACTCGTCGAGGAGCGTTTCGAGCGCCTGATGGGCTATGGAAAGTTCAAGGAACTCGAGCTCAAGTGAGCTGCCGGAGCGCGTGGCGGCGGCGCTTTCGCCGGCGGTTCCTCCGGGGGCGCACCTCGCGCTGGGTCTGTCGGGCGGCATAGATTCGGTAGCGCTCCTGTCGATTCTGCTGGAACTCGCGCCGGCGCTGCGGTTTTCGCTTCGCGCCGTTCACGTCAATCACGGCATCAGCCCGAACGCCGGCCGCTGGGCCGAGTTTTGCTCCGGTCTGTGCGGCAAGTCACGGGTTCCGCTGCAGCTGGAAACCGTGGACCTGAGCCCCTACCGCAGTTTCGGCCTGGAGGGCGCTGCGCGGCAGGCCCGCCACGAGGTGTTCGCGCGCCTGGAGGCCGATTTCGTCGTTCTCGCGCAGCATCGCGATGACCAGGCCGAAACCCTGCTGCTGCGGCTGCTGCGCGGCGCCGGCTTGCGCGGCCTTGCCGCGATGTCTCCCTCGAGGTCGCTTCCCGGGTCGCGCGCGCGGCTGCTGCGGCCGCTGCTCGAGGTCTCGCGCGCGGAGATCGAGGCCTACGCCCGCTTGCGGGGCCTCGATTGGATCGAGGATGAGAGCAACGCCGACACCGCCCGCCGGCGGAATTTTCTCCGACGCGAGGCGATCCCGCTTCTCGAGCGGCAATTTCCCGCGGCGAGCGCTACCATCGCGCGCGCAGCGGTCCACTTGGCGGAGGCGCGGGAGCTGCTCGAAGAGATGGCGAGGGCCGACCTGGAGCGCTGCGGCGACGGCGCCGCCGTGGAAATCCAGTCTCTGCGTCAGCTGGGCGAGGCTCGTGCCAAGAATCTCCTGCGCCATTGGTGCGAAGCGCGGGGTATCCAAGCTCTCGCTGCGGCGCGGATCAACGAGCTCATGCGCCAGCTGCGCGAGTCCCGGGCAGACGCCCGCGTCGGCCTGTCGGTGCCCGGCTGGAATTTTCTTCGCCACCGGGACAAGCTGTACCTCGAGCCTGCAGGAGAAAATGTCGGACCGGATTTCCGCGAGAGCTGGAGCGGCGAAAACGCGCTGCCGCTGCTCGCGCTCGGAGGAGTGCTGAAGTTCAAACCGGAAGAAGGGCGGGGGCTGAGCCTGGCGAAGCTGCGTCAGGCGCCGGTCACCGTGCGCGTGCGGCGGGGCGGAGAGCGATTGCGGCCGGATTCGCGCAGGCCGCGGCGCACGCTGAAGAATCTGTTTCAGGAGCGCGGCATTCCGCCGTGGCGCCGCGACCGCCTGCCCCTCGTTTACTGCGGCGAGGAGCTCGTTTCGGTGCCGGGCATCGGGGAGGCGTGCGAATTCCGGGCGGCGCCGGCGGAGGCGGGCCTCATCGTGACATGGGAGCCGTTCGGGTAGCAGCCGGGACGGCGACGCGCGTGGTCTGTGCCGCAAGGCGGGGAAAGACAGCGCGGATCAGAGTGCCGCGGCCGCCCGCCGGCGCGGCGAGATCGACTCTCCCGTTGTGCTGCTTCGCGATCTCCGCGACGATGGACAATCCGAGTCCGCAACCTTCGCCTCCCGTGGCAGCCACCCGGTAAAAGCGCTCGAAAACCTTTTCGCGCTCGGTCTCAGGTATCCCCGGCCCGTTGTCTTCGACTTCGAGCACGGATTCGCGGTCGCGCCCCTGTGTGCGAACCGTGACGCTGCCGCCCGCCTGCGTATAGGCGAGGGCGTTATCGAGCAGATTTGCGACCAGCTCGCGCAACAGAAGCGGCTCACCGAGGGTCCACGCATCCTCGAGCTCGAAGCCGAGGTCGATATCCTTGCTCAGAGCGTGCTGCACCCATTCGCGCACGTCGCGGCCGATGAGTTCATGGAGGTTTACGGGCTGCCCGCCCGCCGTTTCTCCGGGCTCCGCCCGCGCCAGGGTGAGCAGTTGATTGACGAGATGGCTGGTGCGCCCGGTTTCCCCGGCGATCATGTCCAGGAGCGACTTCAGCTCCACGGTCGAAGGCTGGCGGCGCGCGAGCTCCGCGTGAGTCTTCAGTCCCGCAAGCGGCGTGCGCAGCTGGTGCGCGGCGTTGGCGATGAAGCGCTGCTGCGATTCGATCGCCGCGTTCAGACGCGAGAGCAAGCTGTTGACTGCGCCGACAAGAGGCTGGACCTCCTGCGGCTGGTTCTCCCGAATCGCGCGCAGATCGCGCGGCGAGCGCGCGGCGATCTCTTCGCGCAGCCGATCGAGGGGCTTGAGCCCCTGGCCGATGCCGAACCAGAACAGCGCCACCGCCGCAACGGCGATCAGCAGCTGGGGCGCGGAAGAGGCTATCAGCAGCTCCAGCACGAGCTTGTCGCGCTTCACCAGCGTCTCGGCAACGTGGACGATCGCGGTGCCGTTGCCGACCGTAACGGCACGGGCAGCGACGCGCACCCGCTCGCCGTCGAAGTTGGCGTCGTAGAAGACATGCTCTTCGGGCGCCAAGCGCTCCGGCGGCGCCGGCAACCGCGGTGTTCCGGCTATCAGCTCGCCGCCGGGCCCGAGCACCTTGTAGTAGACGCGGTCCTCGGTATCGATACGCAGGGCCTCGATCGCAATCGAGGGAAGGTCGAGTTCGAGCCGGCCATCCATGGGGCGGATGTGGCTGGCAATCGCCAGCACCGGGTCGAGAAGCGCGCTGTCGTAGGCCTTGGTGGCCGCGTTGAAGGCGATGCGGTACGAAACGAAGCTTCCCGCCGCAACCAGCAACAGCAGCGGACCGACCAGCCAGTAGGTGAGGCGCTGTCGCAGGCTAGCGTTCATCCGGGTCTTCGACCATGTAACCGAAGCCTCGCACCGTGCGAATCCTGATTCCGGCGTCCTGGAGCTTGGAGCGCAGCCGCGAGATGTACACCTCGATGGCGTTGTGGGTGAGCGAGTCGTCCCAGCTGCACATCGCCTGAAGCATGTGCTCCTTGCTGACCACCTGCCCGACCCGCATGAGCAGGTATTCGAGCGCCGCCCACTCGCGCGGGGTGAGCTCGAGCGGATCCGACCCGATGCTCGCGCGTCGCCCGACGGTGTCGACGGTGAGGCGGCCGAAGTGCAGCTTGGGGCTCTTGACCGCCTGGCTGCGGCGCATGAGCGCCCGCGCGCGCGCTTCCAGCTCCGGCAGCGAGAACGGCTTGGTGACGTAGTCGTCGGCGCCGAGATCGAGGCCCCGCACGCGGTCCGCCTCGGCGTCGTGGGCGGTAAGAATCAGGATGCTCCCCGCGTGGCTTCCGCGGCGCAGCTGGCGCAACACGTCGAATCCGTCGATGCCCGGAAGGCCGAGGTCGAGCACGACCAGGTCGTAATGCTCCTCCGCGCAAGCCCGCAAGGCAAGCTCCCCCGTCTCAGCATGGTCCACGGCGTAGCCCGACTGTCGCAGCGTTCGTATCAGCCCATCGGCCAGCGCCTTGTCGTCCTCGACGATCAGAACTCGCATGACAAGTTGTCGAACCGGGTCGAGCTTCAGCATAGCACGCGGAGGGACCCCGGATTCTTGAGAGGAGTGCACGAACTTCACGGGGAAAAAGGAGCGTGGGAGCGCGATGCACCCCCACGCCACAGAGGAGGAAAGAGACTACGGCCTGCACTCTACGCGGCCGGCCTTGCAAAAACCTGATGGCAAACTGACAAGAGCCTGACGCCGTCCTTGGCTTTCCGGCAGCTTGGGAGCGGCGATCCGGGACTGACCGCGAACGGCAAGCTCGATTCCGGGCGAGGCGCGACACCCCGGCAAAAGCCTGATAAAATAAAAAGTTAGGCGTGTTTCTTGCCCTGCTTTCCGAATGCAAGCTGGAGATCCTGCATGGCGGTAGAGAGAACCCTGTCCATCGTCAAGCCAGACGCCGTGGCGAAGAACGCCATCGGACAGATCACCTCGCGCTTCGAGCGAGCCGGCCTGAAGATCGTCGCGGCGCGTATGCTGTACCTGTCGGAAAAGGAAGCCGAGGGCTTCTACTCGGTGCACCGCGAGCGCCCTTTTTTCCGCGATCTGGTTAAATTCATGGTTTCCGGCCCGATCATGGTGCAGGTGCTCGAGGGCGAAGACGCCATTTCCAGGAACCGCGAGCTGATGGGCGCGACCGATCCGAAAAAGGCCAGGAAGGGCACCATTCGCGCCGATTTCGCGGACAGCATAGACGCCAACGCCGTGCACGGCTCCGACGGGCCCGAAACCGCGCGCAGCGAGATCGCATACTTTTTCCCCGTCTCCGAGATCTATTCGCGCTAGGATGACTGTCAACCTCCTCGATCTGGATGGCGAGCAGCTCGCCGGGTTCGTCGCCGGCCTGGGCGAGAAGCCGTTCCGCGCGCGCCAGCTCAAGCGCTGGATGCACCGCTTCGGCGAATCGGACTTCGCGCGCATGAGCGACCTCGCGAAATCGCTGCGCGAAAAGCTCGCGCGGACCGCGAGTGTTTCGCCGCCGCGCATCGTCAACGACAGCATCGCCGGCGACGGCACGCGCAAGTGGCTGCTCGATGTCGGCAACGGCAACGCGATAGAGGCCGTGTTCATTCCAGAAACCAACCGGGGCACCCTGTGCATCTCCACCCAGGCGGGCTGCACCCTCGCCTGCCGGTTCTGCTCGACCGGCAGGCAGGGGTTCAACCGAAATCTTTCGGTGGCCGAGATCATCGGGCAGCTGTGGCTCGCCAACCGCGAGCTCGGCGCGATCCCGGGCGGCGGGCGCGTCATCGGCAACGTCGTGCTGATGGGAATGGGCGAGCCGCTGCTCAATTTCGACAACACCGTCGCGGCCTTGAAGCTGATGCTCGACGACGACGCCTACGGCCTTTCGCGACGACGCGTGACGCTGTCGACGTCCGGCATCGTGCCGATGATCGACCGCCTTCGCGACGAGTGCCCGGTGGCGCTCGCAGTGTCGCTGCATGCGCCGAGCGACGCGCTGCGCGACAAGCTCATGCCCATCAACCGCAAGTACCCGCTCGCCGAGCTGCTGGCGGCGTGCCGGCGCTACCTCGAGCGCGCGCCGCGAGACTTCATCACCTTCGAGTACGTCATGCTGGAGGGGGTGAACGACGGCGACGAGCACGCGCGCCAGCTTATCGACCTCGCTTTGCGGGTGCCGTGCAAGATCAACCTGATTCCGTTCAATCCGTTTCCGAACTCGGGCTTCGTGCGCTCGCCGCGACCGGTCATCGAGCGCTTCGGCGAGATGCTCAACGGCGCCGGGATCGTCACCACGACGCGCAAGACGCGCGGAGACGAGATCGACGCCGCCTGCGGGCAGCTCGCGGGGAAAATTCAGGACCGTACTCACAGGCCGGCGCGCCTGGAAGGCAGGACCTCTTGAGTCGCCCCTTGCGCGCCTTGAACGTGCTCGCCCTGGCGGCGGCGCTTTTCGGCTGCGCCGGAGGGCCGCTCTCGGGCGATCTGCCCGGCGAAACCGACAGCGGGGCGATCATCGGCGAGGTCGCCGGCGCCCGGGAGCGCGCGCGCATCCATACCGAGCTGGCGGGGTCGTACTACCAGAGGGGAAACCTCGGCGTGGCTCTCGCCGAAGCGCGCACCGCGATAGCCGCGGACTCGAGTTACGCGCCCGCCTACAATGTGCTCGGCCTGGTGTACAGCGACTTGCGCGAGAACGGCGAGGCGGAAGGGGCGTTCGAGCGCTCGCTCAGGCTGAATCCCAACGATCCGGACGCCAATCACAACTACGCCTGGTTTCTCTGCGAGAACAAGCGCGAAGAGGAAGCCATACGCTATTTCTTGCTGGCGATCCGCCACCCGCTCTACGCGACGCCGCAAAAATCCTACGCGATGGCGGCTACCTGCGCTCTGCGCAAGAACAACGAACGCGACGCCGAAGATTATCTCGAGCGCGCACTGAAGCTGGATCCGAATTATTATCCGGCCTTGATCAGTCTGGGGCGGATCAAGTACCGCAGGGGAGAGCTTGACGCCGCGCGCAACCTGGTGGGCCGTTACAACAAGCTTGCCGAGCCGACCGCGGAATCGTTGTGGCTCGCGCTGCGCATCGAGCGCAGACTGGGCGACAGCACCGCGGTGACCGGCTACGCGAATCAGCTGCGCCGGCGCTTTCCCGGATCGAAGGAGTATCAGGAATTGCAAAAGGGAAGTTTCGAATGAGCGAGACGGCCGAACCGGTTGCACCGCCCGTCGACGCCGGGCCGGGACAAATGCTCGCGCAGCTGCGCGTCGAGCGCAAGCTGTCGATCGCCGACGTCGCGCAGCGCCTCAAATACGGCGCGCGCCAGATCGAAGCGCTCGAAGCCGAGGAGTTCGACAAGCTGCCGGGGACGACTTTCGTCCGCGGGATGGTGCGCGGCTACGCCAAGCTGCTCGACACGGATCCGCAGCCGGTGCTCGACGCGCTCGATCAGCGATACATCCCCGCGGAGATCGACCTCGATCTGCGCGACAAGGGCATCCCCTTTGCGCGCAGCGGCAAAGGCGGCACCCGGGCTTATCTCTCACTTTCGGTCCTCGTCCTGATCGTCCTGGCCGGCGTGCTCTATGAGTGGCGTGCGGGCGCTTTTCCCTGGGTGAGGATCGCATCGGATACGCCGCCCCCGCCGCAAGAGCAGTCCACAGCCCGCGCTGCAGCAAAGCCTGCTGAGCAGCCCCCTGCGCAGCCTGTCGCGCAGCCCGCCGAAACGATAGCGCCCGCACCCGTTCCGAGCGCCGCGACAGAGTCCGCCGCGGCGCCGCAGCAACGGCCGTCTCGAAGCGAGGGGCGAATCCGGCTCGATTTCGACAGCGAATCCTGGGTCGAGATCAAGGAGCAGGACGGCAGGACGCTGATGTCGCAGCTCAATTCTCGCGGCACCCGGGCGGTCATTATCGGACGGCCGCCGCTGTCCCTGGTGATCGGCAACGCCGCGGCGGTGCGCCTCAGCTACAACGACAAGCCGGTCGATCTGAAACCCTATATCCAGGTCGAAGTCGCGCGGCTGACATTGGAGTAGGCGGCTCATGGTCAACATCCTGCGGCACAGGACACGTCAGGTCCGGGTCGGGCGCGCGCTGATCGGGGGCGACGCGCCGATCCTGGTGCAGTCCATGACCAACACCGATACCGCTGACGCCCAGAGCACGACGGCCCAGGTGGCCGAGCTCGCCCGCGCCGGCTCGGAAATCGTGCGTGTGACGGTGAACACGGCGGAGGCGGCGGCGCAGGTGCCCCGCATCCGCGAGCGGCTAGACGCCATGGGCTGCGATGTGCCTTTGGTGGGCGATTTTCATTTCAACGGCCACAGGCTGCTCGCCGAGCATCCCGATTGCGCCCGGTCGCTGGCGAAGTACCGCATCAACCCGGGCAATGTCGGCCGCGGCGCGAAGCGCGAGGAGCAGTTCGCTACCATGATCGAGATTGCGTGCCGCTTCGACAAGCCCGTGCGGATCGGGGTCAACTGGGGCAGCCTCGATCCGGAGCTGCTGGCGCGGCTCATGGACGAGAACGCACGGGCGCCTGAGCCGCTCGACTCCGACGCGGTGACCCGCGAAGCGCTGGTCGCCTCGGCGCTCGAATCCGCCGCCCGCGCGGAAAAGCTGGGACTTCCCGGAGATCACATCGTGCTCTCGTGCAAGGTGAGCGGCGTGCAGGACCTGATCGCCGTTTACCGGGAGCTTGCGCGCCGCTGCGATTATCCGCTGCATCTCGGGCTCACCGAGGCGGGGATGGGGACGAAAGGCATCGTGGCCTCCACCGCTGCGCTCGGAGTGCTGCTTCAGGAGGGAATCGGCGACACGATCCGCATTTCGCTCACGCCCGAGCCGGGCGGGGACCGCACGCGCGAGGTCGTGGTCGCGCAGGAAATCCTCCAGACCATGGGCCTGCGCTCGTTCTCGCCGATGGTGATCGCCTGCCCGGGCTGCGGCCGCACCACCAGCACCTATTTTCAGGAGCTCGCCGAGAAGATCCAGCGCTATCTCCGCGAGCGGATGCCGCAGTGGCGGGAGCGCTATCCGGGAGTCGAGGAGATGCAAGTCGCGGTCATGGGCTGCGTCGTCAACGGTCCCGGCGAGAGCAAGCGCGCGAATATCGGTATTTCTCTTCCCGGTTCGGGCGAGCGTCCGGTCGCCCCGGTATATGTGGACGGTGTGAAGACGGTGACTCTCAAGGGCGACACGATCGCCGAAGACTTCAAGCGTCTGGTGGACGATTACGTGGCTGCCGCCTACGCGGGTGACGGCGCGGCGCGTGCGCGGCTCGCCGCACCGGCGAAGAAGGGCCAGAGCGGCGATGCCGAAGCAGACGGCAACAACAAGACTATTCCCATCCGGGCAACTCACTGAATCTTTCAACGGCGGCTGGCGCTGCCGCCAAGAAGCTTCATGAACAAGAATATTCAGGCCATCCGCGGGATGAGCGATATCCTGCCGGAGGAGGCGAAATTTTGGACTTTTCTCGATAGCGCAGTCGCCGGTCTGTTCGCCGGCTACGGCTATGGGAATATGCGCTTGCCCGTGGTCGAGGCGACTCAGCTGTTCAGCCGCTCCATCGGCGAGGTCACCGACATCGTCGAGAAGGAGATGTACACCTTCCCCGACCGCAACGGCGACAGCCTCACGCTGCGCCCGGAAGCGACCGCCGGCATCGTGCGTGCGGCAATCGAGCATAGCTTGCTCTACGATGGGCCGAAGAAAGTTTGGACCAGCGGCCCGATGTTCCGTTATGAGCGGCCACAGAAGGGACGATATCGGCAATTCCATCAGGTCGACGTCGAGGCTCTGGGTTTCGCCGGGCCGGACGTCGATGCCGAGCAAATCGTCATGCTCGCCCGTTTGTGGAAGCAGCTCGGCATCGCCGACGTGGAACTGCATATCAACTCAATAGGCGACGCCGAAGCGCGGGCGCGGCACCGAGTCGATTTGGTGAAGTACTTCGAAGCGCACTTGGATCAATTGGACGAAGACGCCCGCCGCCGCCTGCACTCCAATCCGCTGCGCACGCTGGACAGCAAGAATCCCCGTCTCCAGGAGCTGGTGGAAGCCGCGCCGAAACTGGCCGACTATCTCGACGATGCCGCTCGTGAACACTTCACAGCGCTGCAGGCATTGCTCGACGCGGCCGGTATAGGCTTCGTGGTCGATCCGCGCCTGGTGCGCGGCTTCGACTACTATAACCGCACGGTGTTCGAGTGGATCACGACTCGCCTGGGATCGCAGGGAACGATAGCCGGCGGAGGGCGCTACGACGGGCTGATCGAACAGCTGGGCGGCAAGGCCGCGCCGGCCTGCGGCTTTGCCATGGGCGTGGAGCGCATCGTGCTGCTGATGAAGGAATACCAATTCGTCGCCCCGGCTCGCCCGGCAGACGCATATATTGTCTACGCCGGTGACGGGACCGCTGCGCCGGCACTGCGCCTCGCCGAGAGCCTGCGCGATGTCGGTCTCGTCGTGCTCATGCACGCCGGAGGCGGCAACTTCAAGACACAAATGAAGAAGGCCGACGCGAGCGGGGCGCGCTTTGCTATCATCATCGGCCCCGAAGAATTGGCTGCTGGTGAAATCAGCCTAAAGCCCTTGCGTGCGGCGGACCCCCAAGTGCGGATCGCACCCACACGCGTGGCCGGCATCATCCAACAGAGCGCTTGAGCGCTCGTCACAGGAACTCGGAACCTCATGGCGGCATACGATCTCGAAGAACAGGAACAGCTCGCCGAGCTGAAAGCCTGGTGGAAGGAGCACGGCGGCACGGTCATCCTCGGCGCGACCCTGGCGCTCGCCGCTTTCGGCGCGTGGAACGGCTGGGTGTGGTATCAACGCTCGCAGGCGGCGCAGGCCGCCGTGCTCTACGACGCGCTGCAGAAGGCGGCGCGAGCCAACGATCTCAAGGCGATCCGGGATACCGCAGGGGCGATTCTCGAGAACTTCCCGCGCACCGCCTACGCGCCGCTCGCGGCGCTGGTTTCGGCCAAGGTCCAGTTTCAGGCGGGAGATCCGAAGACCGCGCGCGCGCAGCTGGAATGGGTCGTCGAGCACGCGAATAACGATCAGATCCGCTCGATCGCGACGCTGCGGCTGGCAAGCGTGCTGCTCGACGACAAAGAGCCCGATGCGGCGCTG